>FSVG01001700.1_pt1 | contig 56025 bp, 51 predicted proteins | sample 1637511 | NCBI WGS metagenome assembly FSVG01 (sample SAMEA3914816, study PRJEB12502) | metagenome | biome: forest; material: soil | place: USA | collected 2011-09-16 | depth 0.3 m
CTTCGATGAACCTGGGCATACCGACTCCTTCTCGATATGCTTCGGAACTCTACGCGGTCGGCCTCATTCGCGGACCGGGGTTTTCACACAGCCTCGGCCAGAAGCGGTACCCCGCCAATGACCGCTCTTGTCTGGCGTGCTCGTTGCGCGGACGCGCGTCGTCAGCGCGTCTTGTGGTGCCCCTTGAGATGCCCGCTGCGCACCAAAATGACCGTCGGCGTCTCGACGTGGGGCGAGTGCCAAGCGCCCGGATGAAGGCGCATCCAGCTGCCCGCGGGGTGCCGCATGTCGTCGCACAGCTCGCCGCGCAATACGAAGATCTCTTCTCCGCCCGGATGGGCGTGATGGTGGGTCTGCGCGCCCGGCTGCCACATAACGAGGTTCAGCGCATGGCCGGCGCTGGACATGTTGGCAACCAGCATGCCGGGCGTTCGGCCTTCTCGCCAGGGCCGATCCGAGAGCAGCACGGTGATCTCTTCGCACGCTGCGGGAGACGTGTCACGGTAGACGAACACATGGGCGCCTGCGGGGCCGGCGAGGAGGCCGGGGTTCCCACGGCGGATTGCGAAGGCACCGCGCTCCAGCACGCAGCCGTCGGCGGTGGTAGTAGCCGTGCCCTCGAGGACGAGAAGGTCGTGCCGGGCGCCGTCGGCCAGCGCGACGCTCTCGCCGGGCGCCAGCACCATCACGCCGCTCCACAGCGGGTCGTCGGCATGCGTGAACTGGACGAGGCGGCTCGAGGCGTCGAGCAGGTCGACGTAGGCGTGTTCGATCATGTCAGGCAAGGAGACGAGGCCTCCGCAAGTATGTATGTATGCTGCCGCGCGGGATAGCGCAGTGGTCGGCCGGTCGCCAACGCACACAACTTGAGGGTGCATGTCAGCCGTGCCTGCGGCGGCTTCGCTGTCGGTCAGCGCCGCCCCGCGCCGCGCTAGCGAACGCGCGGCCCTCATACAGGCGGTACAGATGACGGGGACAGACGCTGTCCGTAGCGGACGTGTTTATTGTGCCTCACGTGGCTAAACGGGCCAGCATTCGACAGGCGCCCCCGGATGACCTGTCCAACGGCCTGGCCGCCGCCTCCGAGGGCGCGTGTCGGCCCACTTCCGGTCGTTCGGGAACGTCCGGTACCGGGTAGGCTAACCCTCATGAAACAGAACGCAGTGCTGCTCGCACTGGCATTGTTGCCAGCGGTAGCTCATGCCAAGTGCGTCGAGCTGACGTATATGTTTGAAGGTCGGGTGCGAATCAGGCAGGCCAGCTGCAGGTGCATTAGTTGGAGTGTCTTGGCTCGAATTTGGACAGGCGGCCGGTCCCGCTATTGCTGTCGCAGACGGAGAAGGTCTTTATCGCTTGTCAGTGCGATTTCGCCCGGGTAACGACATCACGCTGCTCGGCCCCGCATGTACAGAGCGGCTGGAAAGCATCCACATCACCGCGTACGCTGGCGATCTGCGTTCGTATCCCACCCAAGTCCAGGTCACAGGCCACAATCGAAAATTGCCGGAAATCAGAATCAGCGAGCCGGCCGCAAGCCCACGGTTGCGGCCGGGCTAAACCGCCACTCCTCTGGACGCCTAATGGCGCCGGTGGCTTCAGACGCCGAGGACGCATGTCGGCCAACGGCTGACGTTCGCGACCGTCAGCTTTGGGACATCCAGCTTGACCCCGCCGAAGTGCGACCAAGTTGGCAGCGGCCCCTTCGACTGGAACGTTGGCGACACGCCATGGGACTAAGATCTTGAGAAGCGACTTCCAACAGGAAAGTGCATGGCCAGCAACAGCCGCAAGAAATCAACTTCAACGGGGAGTACAGAACCTATGGCAGCCGGATACCTGGAAATCATCAGAGCAGTTGGCCCCTACATTGCTGAGATTGCCGGTCATGCCATACCAGCCTTCACATCGAAATCAGAGGCCGGCAAAGTGGATCCCGCCGTTGCCAAGCAAATCGATGAATTGCAAACTGCAGTCACGCAGAATGCGCAGGCAGTTCATTTGTTGGCTGAGAAAATGCAGGAAACAATCGAAGGGCTGCAAATGGCGGCCGAGCAAGCCAAAAGCCAGATCTCGAAATACAGGACGCTGCTCTTTGTTTCCCTTGGCGTGTCGGGGATGTCGCTTCTTGCATGCATCACGCTCCTGTTCCGCTAATTGCTCAGGAGTGTTCTTGCTTATCCGTCCTTGATTGCGCCTTTTGCCTTCGTGCAAGCCGCACCAAGCTTGGTAGGAAGGCCACGGCGACGATGCCCCATTCCCAGTCCTGCCATGGAAGGCCTAGAAATGCCTTCCCCGGTGCATGCACTACGAGCATCCAAAGGCCTAGACCTACGAATGGCACGATCCTGGGAAACGCAATCAGTATCAAAAGGGCCACGGCCCCCAAAATGAATCCCATGATCCTCTTCGCTACGGCTCTCGCACCATGAGATATTCGTCGACGGCTCCGGCGCGCAAAAGGTCAAAAGTCACGTTTGATCGAAGTTTGGATAGCTGGCGGCGGAAAACGACTGGGCTGTCGATTCGTAGAGGCCTGTCGGGCATGCTCTGAGGACTAGAGAACTTCACCACAGCGATGTACGAGGCTTGCGAGATCGCAATCGAGCGCTCGCTCGTTGTGTCCTTCGGTGGATGAGCGGTGCGCGACTGCTTTCAGGCGCTGAGTCCGCCGACGCCGACTTCAGCTTTGGGTCGGGAACTGCCGTTTGTTGCCGATCCGCCCGAACGTCAAGTATCGGGCGCCGAATTCAGCGAGGCGTATGGTCCGCCACGGCCTGCGCCGCAATCGCCACGCCATAAGGCCGGATCGCGGCCGCCAGCGCCAGCATGCTCAGCACGTAGGCGCTCATGCCGATCGCCAGCGCCCAGCGCAAGGCCTCGTGGCCGTAGGCCGGCGTCAGCAGGTCGCTGAGCGCGCCGACGACCAGCGGCCCCAGGCCTGCGCCGACCATCATCAAGGCCAGGTTGAAGACGGCGTACGCCGTCGTGCGACGGTGCGCGGCGACGACGCCCGACAGCGCCGCGTACACGGGCCCGACCCACCAGACGGTGGTCATGCTGAACAGGACGAACAGGCCGATCGCATGCGGGACGACCAGGCTGCCCACCATCCAGGAGGCGCCCGCCGGCATCATGTAGAACACCAGCCCGAGCGGCAGCGACAGCACGCAGCCGATGAGCGGCACGCCCAGGCGCCAGCGCGCGTCGCGCTTGCACAGCGCGTCGCTCATCCAGCCGCTGGCCAGCGTGCCGATCACGGCGGCCAGGCCGCCGAGCAGCCCCATCACCGCGCCGGCCGCCTGCAGGGACATGCCGTGCGAGCGCACCAGGAAGGCCGGCGTCCAGATGCCGATGCCGTAGCCGGCGAAGCCGAGCAGCAACGCCGACAGCGAGATCCGCGTGAACGCCTTCGATGCCCACAGGTCGCGCAGGACGGCGCCTATCGGTTCCTGCACGGCGCCGGCGGCGGTCTTGCCCGCGTCCCAGGCGCCGCGCGTCGGCTCGATGGCGGTCCAGCGCAGCAGCAGCGCGGCCACGACGCCGGGCACGGACATCGAGAGGAACGCGTTGCGCCAGCCGTAGTGCTGGGCGATCCAGCCGCCGAGCGCGAGGCCGAACAGGATGCCCAGTTGCGGCCCCAGCGCGTAGACGCTCATGGCGCGCGCTCGGCGCTCCTGCGGGTAGTAGTCGGCGATCATCGACATCGACGGCGCCGATCCGCCGGCTTCGCCGACCGCGACGCCCACGCGCGCCAGCGCCAGCATCCAGTAGCCCGAGGCCAGGCCGCACAGGGCCGTCATCGCGCTCCAGGCCGCGCAGCACCAGGCGACGAAGTTGCGCCGGTTGGCGCGATCGGCGTAGCGCCCCATCGGCACGCCCAGCACGCTGTAGAACAGCGCGAACGCCAGGCCGGCCAGCAGGCCCATGGCCGTGTCGGAGACGCCGAACTCGGTCTTGATCGGCTGGATCAGGATGCCCATGATCTGCCGATCGGTGAAGCTCATCGCGTAGACGAACAACAGCACCAGCAGGCTGTAGTGGATGCGCCAGCGCGCAGGCGTCGCCGGCTGCGCCTTGACGGGCCTGGATGCGGTGGCGCCGGGGGCGGTCGGCCTTGGGACGGAACTCATGCGCGGTCTCCTGGTGGCCCCTGCCGTGTGAAGGCAATGGCCGGATTGTTCGGTTCACAGGCCTCAAGCCTGCCAGCCCTCGCGCGCCGTGGCGTACCCAGTTCGGACTAGGCGGCGCGCCTGGCCGGCCCGCGCGCCGAAAGCTAGTCGGTCGCGCCCAGCCAGGCGACGCTGTTGAGGAAGATGCGCACCAGCTCGGTCTGCCGGCGCACGCCGGTCTTGGAGAAGATCGAACGCAGGTGCGCACGCGCCGTGTTGCGGCGGATGTTGAGCGCCTCGGCCGCCTCTTCGAGCGACAGCCCGTTGGCCAGCTGGATCGCCAGCGCCGTCTCGGCCGGCGTGAGCTGGAACAGCTGCTGCGCCAGCTTGACCGGCGGATGGGCCTTGCCTTCCGGGTCGCGGACGAAGACGGCCACGCAGGGGCGGTGATGGCCTTCCGTCCACTGGTCGGGCGACATCGCCTGCACGATGACGCCCCAGCTGACCTTGCCCGAGGGCCGGCTGACCGACATCGCCTCGATGACGCCCACCGTCGACGGCGCATTGCGCGCCAGCGCCTCGCGCACCAGGCGCTGGAGCTTGCGGTTGTCGGTGGCATAGGTCGCCTCGAGCTGCTGGCCGACGATGCGCAGGCCGTCGCCGAGCTTGAGGATCGCCTTGGCCATCGTGTTGCAGTCGACCACCGCGCCGTGCTCGTCGAGCACGATGGCCGCCACCATCAGCTGCCCCATCGCGTGGCTGTACAGCGCGCCCACCTTGCGGTCGTGGTCGATCGACAGGTACAGGTTGAGCGCGCGCTTGAGATGCGGCAGCAACTGCCCGCACAGCGCGCGATCGGCGGCGCCGAACGGCGGCGCGGTCTCGGGCCGGGTGACACGGAACCCGTAGATGCCGCCCTGGCTGCTGCTGATGTCGGTGCCCATGACGTGGAACACGTCGTGCGGCGCGCACCAGTCGCGGTAGTACTGCGAGGCGCGCCACTCCGTCTCGGCCAGGATGTCGTCTATCGTGACCAGCCTGTCCGGCTCCAGCCCGGTGAACGGGCTCATGGCGATGTGCGGGTTGTGCTGCGGGTCGAACATCTGCCGGTCGCCCGAGGCCGAGACGATCAGGCCCAGGTCTTCGCCGCTGCCCGGCCGCACGATGAGCGACACGTAGTTGCCGTTCAACTCGCGGCGCACTTCCTCGAGGGCAGCGCCCCACGCCGAGGTGTCCAGCGCGGCGTCGTAGATCAGGCCCAGCAACTGGCTGAAGCGCTCGACGGAGACTGGCGCGGCTGCGCCCGTGGCCTGGCTGGTGTCCGGCGCGGACTGGAGCGCCTCGGGATGGCTCGTCTTCATGACCTGCCGAGTTTAGCCCACCGCCCCGCACGCGACGCGCCCGGCGAACGCGCGCGGGCCTGCCTCACAAGACCTCGAACAGGCCGGCGGCGCCCATGCCGCCGCCGATGCACATGCTCACGACGACGTGCTTGACGCCACGGCGCTTGCCCTCGAGCAGCGCGTGCCCCACCAGGCGCGCACCCGACATGCCGAACGGATGGCCGATCGCGATCGCGCCGCCGTTCACGTTCAGGCGATCGTCGGCGATGCCCAGCTGGTCGCGGCAGTACACCACCTGGCAGGCGAAGGCCTCGTTGATCTCCCACAGGCCGACGTCGGCCACCGTCAGGCCGTGGCGGCGCAGCAGCTTCGGGATCGCGTGGACGGGGCCGATGCCCATCTCGTCGGTGCCGCAGCCCGCCACCGCGAGGCCGCGGTAGGCACCCAGCGGCGCGAGGCCGCGGCGCCTGGCCTCGGCCGCGCTCATCAACACCGAGGCCGACGCGCCATCGGACAGCTGCGACGCGTTGCCCGCGGTGATGAAGCCGCCCTCGGCCACCCACTGGCCGCCCTTCCAGACGGGCTTGAGCCTGGCCAGGCTCTCGAGCGTCGTGTCGGCGCGGTTGCCTTCGTCCTGCGCCAGGGTCACGGCCTCGCTGCCGGTGACGTTGCCTTCCTTGTCGAACAGCTGCTTGGTCGTCGCCAGCGGCACGATCTCGTCGGCGAACAGCCCGGCCTGTTGCGCGGCCGCCGTGCGCAGCTGGCTGCGCAGCGCGTAGTCGTCCTGGGCCGCGCGCGAGATGGCGTAGCGCTGGCTGACGAGTTCGGCGGTCTCGATCATCTGGATGTAGGCCGTGGGGCGGGCCGCGAGCACCGCCGCCGACTGCGCACGGTACGCGTTCTTGTGCTTGTTCTGCACCAGCGAGATCGACTCCAGGCCGCCCGCCACCGCGACCGTGTACTCGCCCGCCATGATGCCCTTGGCCGCCGTCGCGATGGCCACGAGGCCCGAGGCGCACATGCGATCGATCGCCATGCCGCCCACGCTTTCGGGCAGGCCCGCGGTGTAGGTGCACAGCCGCCCGAGGTTGTAGCCCTGGGTGCCCTGCTGCGCCGCGATGCCGAGGATGACGTCGTCGACGTCCTGGCCGTCGACCCCGGCCTTGGCCAACGCCGCGCGGATCACGTGGCCGCCGAGCACCGGCGCCTCGGTGTCGTTGAACGCGCCTCGGTACGCCTTGCCGATCGGCGTGCGCGCGGTGGAGACGATCACTGCTTCATTCATCTGGGAGTCCTCATTCGAAATTCAGGCGGCTGATCGTGTCGACCACGCAGCCGGGTTTGTCGGAGCCTTCGATCTCGACCGTGACGCGGACCGTGACCTGCACCCCATCGCCCTTCACGGCCTCGGCCGCCACCACCACGCCATGCCCGCGGATGCGCGCGCCGACGCGCACCGGGGCCGGAAAGCGCAGCCTGTCGCTGCCGTAGTTGGTGCCGACCTTCAGGCGCTCGTAGCGCACGAGCTGGGGCAGGAACAGGTTGGCCAGCGCCAGCGTCAGGTAGCCGTGCGCGATGCAGGCGCCGAACGGGCCGTCGCGGGCGCGCACCGGGTCCACGTGGATCCACTGCTGGTCGCCGGTGGCGTCGGCGAAGGCCTGGATGCGTTGCTGGGTGACGGTGAGCCAGTCGGTCACGCCCAGGTCCTGGCCCACCGCGGCCAGCACGCCGGCCACCGAGTCGAAGCAATGGGCCATCTCAGGCGCGCTGCGAGCTGACCGAGATCACCTCGCCGGTCATGTAGGACGAGTAGTCGCTGGCCAGGAAGACCATCACGTTGGCGATCTCCCAGGGCTCGGCGCCGCGGCCGAAGGCCTCTTTCTCGGACAGCTGCGCCAGCAGTTCCTCGGAGGCCGATTTCTTCAGGAAGGCATGGATGGCGATCGACGGCGCCACGGCGTTGATGCGCACGCCGAACCCGGCCGCCTCGAGCGCCGCGCAGCGCGTCAGCGCCATCACGCCAGCCTTGGCGGCCGCGTAGTGCGCCTGCTCGACCTGCGCGCGCCACCCGAGCACCGACGCGTTGTTGACGATCACGCCGCGGCCGCGCGGCTGCATCCGCGCCAGCATCGCGCGGGTCATGCGGAAGGTGCCGGTCAGCGTCACGTCGATGACCTTGTGCCATTCGTCGTCGGCCATGTCGACGACACGCCTGCTGGTGCCCAGGCCGGCGTTGTTGACCAGCACGTCGACGCCGTCCATCGCCTCCTCCGCGGCGGCGACGAGGGCGTCGACCTGCTCCTGCCTGCTGACGTCGCACAGGCGCCCGAACACCGTCTGCAGGCCCGTCTCGCGCTGGATCGCGGCCACGGCCTCGGCGAGCCGGCGGTCGTGCACGTCGGAGACGAACACGGCGCGGGCACCCTCCTCTGCGGCGCGCCGGGCCACCGCGAAGCCGATGCCGGCGCCCGCGGCGGCGGTGACGAGCACGGACTTGCCGCGCAGGAGGCCGTGGGCCGGGACGTAGTCGGGAGCGGATTTCATGGGCGATGACGGATTGGCTTTGGAAGTCCACTCATGGTCGGCGCCAGGGGGCGCGCTCGCATCGTCTGCTCGGACGATGGCCGGCGAACGTCGCCACGTGTTGTGAGTCGGAAGTTCGTTGAATGGGTCTCGAGCGAAGAAATAGGTTCATCGCCGATCTGCGGGGCCTTGGCGAAATCGGGATGCCTTACGGTGGGTGAGCGGTTCGCCTGCGGCGCTGAGGCCAGGCGCTACGCGCCTGGCGTTCCCGGGCGAGCTTGGTGGCGAGCGGCAGGAAGGGCGGGGACTTGGCTCTCCGGCTTGCCAAGACATGCCCCCCGGGGTCGCCAGGCGCGTAGCGCCTGGCGCAAGCGCCGCAGGCGAACCGCTGCCCACGCAGATCGGCGAAGAATCAAAATAGTGGTGCCGAATCTCGTCCAAAACGGTCGCAGACCAGGCGCGGCCTCGCGAGTGGGCGCAACGACGGATGCGGCCCATTTGGGCGGGATTCTTCAACGAACTTCCAACTCACAATACTAGGTGCCGTAGACCTTCTGCGGCGCGACGCCCTGCGCGATCAGGCGGTCGACCACCGGCGTCAGTTCCGCGGGCAGCCAGCGCGCGCCGTTGTCGACGACCGTGCCGGTGCGCCAGCCGTCGGCCAACGACAGCTCGCCGCCCCGGGCCTCGAAGCAACGCCCCGTGACATGGGCCGACAGCGGGCTGCCGAGCCAGACGACGATGGGTGCGACGTTGCGCGGATCCCAGGCGTCGAAGCCGTGCTCGGGCTTCTTCACCAGGTCGGGCATCGCGCCCTCGGTCATCGCGGTGCGCGCCGCCGGCGCGAGGCAGTTGACGGTGACGCCGTAGCGCGCGAGCTCCGCCGCCTGCACCAGCGTGAGGCCGGCGATGCCGGCCTTCGCCGCGACGTAGTTGCTCTGGCCGATGGAGCCTTGCAGGCCGGCGCCGGAGCTGGTGTTGATGATGCGCGCGTCGATCCTGAAGCCGGCCTTGGCCGCGTCGCGCCAGCGCTTGCCGAGCAGGTTGGCGAGGCAGAAGTGGCCCTTCAGGTGCACGCGCATCACGGCGTCCCAGTCGTCCTCGGTCAGCGAGACGAACATCTTGTCGCGCAGGATGCCCGCGTTGTTGACCAGCACGTGCACCTCGCCGAACGCGGCGATCGCGGCGTCGACGATGGCCTGCGCGCCGGCCATGCTGGCGATGTCGCCGGCATGGGCGATCGCCTTGCCGCCGAGCGCGACGATCTCGTCGGCGACGGCTTGCGCGGCGTCCAGGCGGATGTCGTTGACGACGACCCAGGCGCCCTCGGACGCGAAGGCCAGCGCGTAGGCGCGGCCCAGGCCGGCGCCGGCGCCGGTGATGATGGCCGTGCGGTGGTCGCAGATTCCCATGATGTCAGTCCCTCCTCAAAGTCGTTCGATGATCGTCACGTTGGCCTGCCCGCCGCCTTCGCACATCGTCTGCAGGCCGTAGCGCCCGCCGCTGCGTTCCAGCTCGTGCAGCAGGGTCGTCATCAGCTTCGCGCCCGAGGCGCCGAGCGGGTGGCCGAGCGCGATCGCGCCGCCGTTGACGTTGGTGCGTTCCGCCGGGTAGCCGGTCTCCTTGAGCCAGGCCATGACGACCGACGCGAAGGCCTCGTTGATCTCGACCCGGTCCATGTCCTCGATCTTCATGCCCGCGCGCCGCAACGCATGGGCCGTCGCCGGGATCGGCGCCGTCAGGTGCCAGATCGGGTCGTCGGCCCGCACGCTCAGGTGGTGGATGCGGGCGCGCGGCGTGAGTCCATAGCGCTTGAGCGCCGCCTCCGACACGACCAGCACCGCCGCGGCGGCGTCGCAGGTCGAGCTCGACACCGCGGCGGTGATCTTCGGGTAGGCCGGGTCGACCGGCGCGAGCGTGCCCATCTTCTCCAGCGTGCTGAGTCGCGCCGTCTCGTCCATGGCCAGCAGGCCTTCGACCGGCACGATCTCGCGCTCGAAGCGGCCTTCGGCGATGGCGCGCAGCGCGCGGTCGTGGCTCTCCTTGGCGAAGACCTCCATCGCCTCGCGGCTCAGCCCCCAATGGTCGGCGATGCGCTGCGCGGCGTAGAACTGGTTGACCGGCGCGTCGCCGAAGCGGGCCTGCCAACCCTTGCTCTGCGCGAACGGCGTCGTGAAGCCGAGCGGCTGGCCGGCCAGCATCGCCGACGAGATCGGGATGGCGCTCATGGTCTGCACGCCGCCGGCGAGCACCACGTCCTGCGTCCCGCTCATCACTGCCTGGGCGGCGAAATGCACCGCCTGCTGGGACGAGCCGCACTGGCGATCGATCGTGGTGCCGGGCACCGACAGCGGCATGCCGGCCACCAGCCAGGACGTGCGCGCGATGTCGCCGGCCAGCGCGCCGATGGTGTCGACGCAGCCGAAGATGACGTCGTCGTAGTCGGCGGGCGGGATCTCGTTGCGTTCGACGATGGCGCGGATCACGTGGGCGCCCAGGTCGGCACCGTGCACCGCGGCGAGCGAGCCGTTGCGCTTGCCGGTGGGCGAGCGCAACGCGTCGACGATGAAGGCTTCTGGCATGGGGAGTCCCTGCTACTGGTCTTGGAAGGTGGCACCGGGGCCCAGCGCGGCGCCGTCGGCGAGCACGGCGTCGGCCACGCGGGCCTTGTGGAAGGCGCGGTCGCCCCAGGCCGCGTCGAGCACCCAGGCGCGCTTCATGAACATCTGCAGGTCGACCTCCCAGGTGTAGCCCATCGCGCCGTGGACCTGGATCGCCTTGCGGGCCGCCGTCCACGCCGCATCGGCGCAGGCGAGCTTGGCGTGCGAGACGCGCGCTGCGCAGCCCGGCTCGGCGTGCGCCAGCGCATAGGCGGCGCGATAGAGCACGGGCTTGGCGAACTCGATCCTGGTGATGACGTCGGCCAAGTGGTGCTTGACGGCCTGGAACGAGCCGATCGCCTTGCCGAACTGCTTGCGCTGGGCCGCGTAGTCCACGCTGAGATCGAGCATGCGCTGCGCCAGGCCGACCAGCTGGCCGGCGCCGTTGAGGACGGCGCGCTCCAGCGCCTCGTCCCACAGGCGCCGGCCGGCGCGGGCGTCGGCGATGCAGGTACGCGGCGAGGCCGTCCAGCGCACGGTGGCCAGGCGGCGCGACTCGTCGATGCTGGTCAGCGCCGTGAGTTCGACCGCGTCCTGCGGCACGGCGTGCAGTTCGCAGCCCTCGGCGGTCGGATGCGGCAGCAGCAGCAGGTCGGCCAGGTGCGCGTCGGCGACCCAGGGGTTGACCGGGTGGCCCACCGCGATCCGGCAGGTGCCGTCGACCACCCGCGGCAACCAGGCCGCGCGCTGGGCGTGGCCCGGCGGCAGGCCGGCGAGCAGGCCGGCGGCGACGTAGGCGGTGTCGGCGAGCGAGTCGGGGATCGCGTAGTAGCCGAGTTCCTGCGTCATCACGGACCAGTCGACGTCGCCCAGGCCCAGGCCGCCCTCGGCCTCGGGCACCGACAGGCCCGTCAGGCCCTGGTCGGCGATCTTGCGCCGCAGCTCGGGCGAACGGCCGGCGTCGGTCGTCCAGATCTCGCGCAGCATCTCGGGCGCGGCCTCGGTCATCAGGAAGCGGCTGACCGAGTCGCGCAGCGCCACCTGGTCTTCGCTGAAGGTGAAATCCATGCTCAGCTCCCCGTCACGATTTCGGCAGGCCGAGCAGGCGCTCGGCGATGATGTTGCGCTGGATCTCGTTGCTGCCGGCGTAGATCGGGCCGGCCTGGGCGAACAGGAAGCCCTCCAGCCAGTCGTGCGCCTCGGCGTCGTCGGTCAGCTCGGCGCGGGCGCCGAGGATGCGCATCGCGGTCTCGTGCATCTCGAGGTCCAGCTCGGACCAGAAGATCTTGTTCGTGCTCGATTCGGCGCCGATGTGCTCGCCGCGCTGCAGGCGGCCCACGGTGTGGTACGAGGACAGCGTGTAGGCCTCGGCGCCCATCCAGGCGCGCAGCACGGCCTCGCGGATCGTCGGGTCGCGGTCGGCCGTGGCGCGGTGCTTGCGGTACAGCGCCACCAGCCGTTGCGCCGTGCGCTGGTAGCGCGCCGGCGAGCGCAGCAGCAGGCCGCGCTCGAAACCGGCGGTGGCCATCGCGACGTTCCAGCCCTGCCCTTCCTCGCCCAGGCGGTTGCCGACCGGCACGCGCACGTCGTCGAAGAACACCTCGGCGAAGGCCTGCTTGCCATTGAGCGCGCGGATCGGGCGGATCGTGATGCCCGGCGCGTCCAGCGGCACCAGCAGGTAGCTCAGGCCGTGGTGCCGGCTCGACGCCGGGTCGCTGCGGAACAGCCCGAACAGCCAGTTGGCGAAGACCGCGCGCGTCGACCAGGTCTTCTGGCCGTTGATCACGTAGTGCTCGCCGTCGCCGTCCTTCACGCGCACGGCGCGGCTGGAGATCGCCGCCATGTCCGAGCCGGCGTTCGGCTCGCTCCAGCCCTGCGCCCACATGTCGTCGCAGCGCGCCATGCGCGGCAGGAAGCGCGTCTTCTGCTCGGCGCTGCCGAACTCCATCAAGGTCGGGCCGAGCAGCAGGATGCCGTTCTGGTTGACGCGCATCGGCGCGTCGGCCGCCGCGTACTCCTCCTCGAAGATCAGCCATTCGATCAGGTTGCAACCGCGCCCGCCCAGCTCCGACGGCCAGGTGACGCTGCTCCAGCCGCCCTCGGCCATCGTCGCCTCCCAGCGGCGGTGCTGCTCGAAGCCTTCGCGCGTGTCGTAGCTTTGCAGCGCCTGCGCGGGCACGTGCTGGCGCAGCCAGTCGCGCACCTCGGCGCGGAAGGCGCGTTGCGCGGGGGTATAGCTCAGGTCCATCGCCGGCTCCTTGTGCGCTCGGATTCTCAAAATTTCACGTCGCGCTTTTCGACGAACGCGCTGCGCGTCTCGGCCGAATCCGGACTCATGTAGGCCTGCAGGGTGAAGCCCTGCTCCCAGCGGTACTTGGCCTCGAGATCGCCGTCCTCGATGCCCGTCAGCGCCTCCTTGGCGATGCGGATCATCGCGGGGCTCTTGGCGGCGATCGTCGCCGCGATCGACAGCGCGGTGTCGCGCAAGGCCGCGCGCGCCACGACGCGCTCGATCGCGCCCAGCCGCAGCGCCTCGGCCGCGCCCACCATCTCGCCTGTGAAGAACAGGTAGCGCGTCTTCTGCACGCCGAACATGCGCTGCAGGTGGGCCGCGCCGCCCATCGCGCCGCGATCGACCTCGGGCAGGCCGAACGCGGCGTCCTCGGCCGCGATCACGATGTCGGCCGCGCCGCAGATGCCGATGCCGCCGCCGAGCACGAAGCCGTGCACCGCGGCGATCACCGGCACCTTGTTCAGGTGCACCGCCTTGAAGGTGGCGTAGTTGCCGGCGTTGACGGCCACGATCAGTCCCGGATCCGCCGCGAGTTCCTTGATGTCGACCCCGGCGCAGAAGCCGCGGCCCTCGGCGCGGATGACGATCACGCGCACCTCGGGGCGTTCGCCCAGCGCGGCGATCTCGGCGGCCAGGCCGAGCCAGCCCGCCGCGTTCAGCGCGTTGACCGGCGGCCTGTCGATCACGAGCTCGGCGACGCCGTTGTCGTGCACGGTGGAGTGGTACTGCGGTTTCATCTTGCTTCCTCAGGCCGGTACGACGGCCAACGCGTTCAATGCGGCGCGACGCTCGATCGCCTGCGCGACGATGCCGTCGATGACCTCGCGGCAGGAATCCAGCCGCCCTATCAGCGCCGCCACCTGGCCGGCCGACATCACGCCCTCGTCCGGCCTGCCCTCGACCATCGAGCGCTGCAGCAGCATCGGCGCGTTCGCCGCCATCACGGTCTGGGCGACGCTGGACGGGTCCTCGCGCAAGGCCTGCCAGAGCACGGCCAGCGCGTGGCGCGTGGTCATGCCGGTCCGGGTCTTCCATTGCAGCGCCAGGCTCAGCGCGATGCGCAGGCGCTTGAGCGGCGACGCCTTCTCGAGCATCGCCAGGTAGTCGTTGGGGATCATGCGTTGCGGCATGCCGTCGACGAGGGTCGAGATCCGGATGCGTTCGGCGTCCCGCGTCGCCACGTAGCGCTGCAGGGTCGCCTCGGGCACGCCGGAGTCGCTGGTCATCAGGAAGCGCGTGCCCATCGCGATTCCTTGCGCGCCGAAGGCGAGTGCGGCCAGCAGGCCGCGGCCGTCGTAGAAGCCGCCGGCCGCGACGACCGGCACCTTGACCGCGTCGACCACCTGCGGCAGCAGCACCGTGGTCGGCACCGAGCCCGTGTGGCCGCCGCCTTCGCCGCCCTGGACGGTGACCGCGTTGGCCCCCATCTCGATCGCCTTTTGCGCGTGCTTGAGCGCGCCGACGGTGGGCATGCAGACGATGCCCGCGTCGCGCAGCCGGCCGATCACCTTCTTGTCGGGCCCGCGGCCGTAGCTGACGGCGCGCAACTTGTGCTTGACCGCAAGCGCCAGCAACTGCTGCGCGTTGGGCTGGAACATGTGGAAGTTCAGGCCGAAGGGTTTGTCGCCCGTGAGCTCCTTGACCCGCAGGATCTCGGCCTCGATGCGGTCGGCGGCGATCGTCGCGCCGGCGAGAAAGCCGAAGCCACCGGCGTTGCTCGTGGCCGCGACCAGTCCGGAGCCGGCGACCCAGCCCATCGCGGTCTGGACGACGGGGACGCTGCAGCCGAGCAGGTCGCACAGCGGCGTGTGCAGTTCGGAGGCGGCGCTCATGTGTTGCCTTCCTTCCGGTTGGCCTGCACCATCGACTTCGCGTCGTGCCCGCCGAGCTGGCCGGCGCCCAGCGACGCGCTGTGCGCGTGCGCGAAGTGGTGATAGCCGAAGGCCACGTCCATGGTCGCGCGCAGGCCTTGCAGCTCCTCGACCCGGTTGATGACCGTCTTGGTCAGCGCCAGGCCCATGCGCGGCTGGCGGGCGATGCGCGCGGCGATCTCGTAGGTCTGCGCCTCGAGCTCGGCGCGCGGCACGACCCGGTTGACCATGCCCATCATGTAGGCGCGGTCGGCCTTCATGCGCTCGCCGAGGAACAGGAACTCCTTGGCGATGCGCGGGTTCAGCTCGTGGGCATGCGCGAAGTATTCGACGCCGGGGATGCCCATGCGCACCACCGGATCCTGGAAGAAGGCGTCGTCGCTGGCGACGATCAGGTCGCAGACCCAGGCCAGCATCAGGCCACCCGCGATGCAGGCGCCCTGCACCATCGCGATGGTCGGCTTCGGGATGTCGTGCCAGCGCCGGCACATGCCCAGGTAGACCTCCTGCTCGCGCACGAACAGTTGCTCGGCGCCGGGCTTGTTGGTGTGGTCCCACCACAGGCCGTGGCGCTCGAACGGCTTGTCGATGTCGCGCCCCGGCGTGCCGATGTCGTGGCCGGCGCTGAAGTGCTTGCCCGCGCCGCGCAGCACGATCACCTTGACCGCGTCGTCGTCGACCGCGCGCCGGAAGCCGGCGTCGAGCGCGTAGGTCATCTGCGAGTTCTGCGCGTTGTGGAAGTCCGGGCGGTTCATGGTCAGCGTGGCGACGCCGTCCCTGGCCTCGTAGAGCACGGGCGTGTCGGTCTCGTAGACCGCCTTGTCGGCGCGTTCGACGAAGGCGTCGCCGGGGTCCTTGGCGTCCATGCTCAGGCTCCGATCGCGCCGGCGCGCAGGTTGTGCGGATCGAGACCGGCCAGCAGCGCGAGCTGCGCCGCGGTCGGCGCGGCCGTCTCGGGCACGTCGTCGCTCGCGTGCAGCGCAAAGCCCGTGGCGGCCTGGACCTGCTCGACGCTCACGCCGGGATGCAGGGAGCGCAGGCGCATCTGGCGCTGCGGGCCGCCGAAGTCCATCACGCACAGGTTGGTGAAGACGAAGCGGATGTCGATGTCCTCGAGGCTCCAGCCGCGCGCCAGCCGCGCCGGGTTGTAGCCGGCCGACGCGACCATGTCGACCTCGCCGGCCACGAACACCTTGGTGCTGTGGTTGGGCACGAAGAAGGAGTTCGCGTGGTTGATCGAGTTGCCGGGAAAGCCGCGCACGCCCAGCATCATCGACTTCGGACGCGCGTAGTCGGCGCCGATCATCGAGATGTTGGCCTGGCCGAAGCGGTCGATCTGCGTCGGCCCGACCATCGCGTGGCGCTTGCCGCCCCAGACGTTGTCGAAGATGCGCGCGAAGCCCATGTGGCTCTCGCGCTTGATCGCGTAGTCGCCGCGTGGCCCGACCGGCACCGGCTCGCGCACGATCCAGGCCTCGGAGTCGGTCATCATCAGGTCGGTGTTGATCGAGCTCATGCACAGCGAGGCGGCCAGGCGCGGGACGATGCCGATGCCGGTGGCCAGCACCTCGCCGTCGTCCTTCCAGGCCTGCGCCGCGGCGCAGATGACGCGGTCGACCAAAGAAACTTCACTCATCACCAACTCCTTAGAAGACCGGCAGCGGCAGTTTGCGCACCGCCTCTTCGCCGCCGACGCGCTGCAGGTATTCCTGCTCGCTGCACGCCAGGTAGCGCTCGTGGTACTGATCCCAGCCGCCCGGTTCCTTGGCGCTCGCCGCGTACTCCTTGAAGTGCTTGACGTCGAAGCCGTACGACGGCGCGCACGAACTCGGGTGCGCACCGCAGGGCGCGTGGATCACGCCCGTGGTCTGCGAACGTTCCCAGAACACGTGGCGCGCCTCGTCGGCGCTCTCGAAGAAGCTGCTGTCGACCAGTTCGTCGCAGGTGACGAAGGCCTTCTTCGCGGCCCGCGCGAACAGGTCGTCCATGTACAGGTCGGGCCCGTTGACCTGGCAGACGCCGCGCGCGTCGGCGCGATCGACGTGCAGCAAGGCCACGTCGAGCGGCAGCGCCGGCATCGCGACCCAGTCCTTCTCGTCGTAGGGCGAACCCACCAGCCGGATGCCGGGGTTGTGGCGCAGCACGTCGGTGCCCAGGCCGACGCGGGTCGGGATGTAGGGCACGCGCATCGCCGCGGCCTTCAGGCCCAGCATCAGCATGCCTTCGTCGACCTCCATCACCTCGATCGCGCCGCCCTGGCGCGCAACGCGGAAGTACGGTTCGAGCGGGATGAAATCGAGTGAAACGAAGGCGAACACGAGTTTCCGCACCTTGCCGGCCGCGCACAGCATGCCGACGTCGGCGCCGCCGTAGGCGACGACCGTGAGGTCCTTCAGCGGCGAGCGCAGGATCTCGCGCACCAGGGACATCGGCTTGCGCCGCGGCCCCCAGCCGCCGATGCCCACGGTCATGCCGTCCTTCAGTTGCGCCACCGCGTCGGCGGCGCTCATGCGTTTGTCAGCCATGTCAGCCTTTCGGTTGGGCGAGCGAGAAGTCGTGGCCCCACAGGCTCACCTGGGTGAACTCGTGGACGACGTGCTGTTGCCAGTCGACCACCGCGCCGCCGTAGCCGAACTCGATGTCGAAGTTCGATGGCGTGCGCATGTAGAACGAGGTCATGCGGTCGTTGGTGTGCTGGCCCAGCGTCGCCGTCTGGGTCACGCCGTGGGCGCGCATGCGGTCGAGAGCGCGCCCGACCTCGGGCATGTTCTCGACCTCGACCATCACGTGCACGCAACCCGACTCGACCGGGAAGCCGGCCAGCGCGAGGCTGTGGTGGCGCGCGTTGCCGCAATGGAAGAAGTGGATCGGCACGCCCGGCCCGTCCGAGCCGGCGGGCTGAAAATTGAACAGGTCGGACAGGCGAAAGCCCAGCACCTCGGTGTAGAAGCGCACCGCCTTGTCGAACTCGGGCGCGGGCAACACCGTGTGGCCCATGCCGATGTCGCCGGTGACGAATCGCGAGACGCCCACCGGGGACGCGAAGCGCGCGAAGTCGGACTTGAAGCCCCACGCCAGCTCGTGGCGGTTGCCGCACGGATCGGCGAAGGCGACCAGCTGCTGCACGCAGCGCAGCTTGCACAGCGTGGCGTCGGCACGCTCGAAGGCGACGCCGGCCGCTTCGAGCGTGGCCACGCCGGCGTCGAAGTCGGCCTGGCTGCGCACCTCCCAGCCCGACGCGACGTAGGCGTCGCGCGAGCCCGGACGCACGGCGATGCGGAACTGCCGTTCGTCCATCTTCACGTACAGGCCGCCGTCGCCCGAAGGGCGCGTCATCATGCCCAGCACGCCTTCGGCGTAGGACTTCCACTTGCCGATGTCGGAGGTCTCGGCGACCACGTAGGCCAGAGCGCTGATTTGGATCATGATTTCATTTTCAGCAGCGGCGCCGTGGCCGGCATCGTCCGGAAAGACTAACGAAACGATGTCGGAAAATCGGCTCTTCACCGATCTGCGGGCAGGCACATCCGCAGCGACGCGAGGTTGGAGGGGTCTGGCATCTCCTTCGTCCGCGCCGCGATGCCGGCGATGGCGACAATGATTCACCGCGGACGGAGGCAATGCCTGACCCCTCCGGCCTCGCCGCGTCGTCCCCGCAGATCAGCGATGAACCAAATATCAGGCGTTGGCGTAGTCGCTGTAGCCCGCGGCGCCCGCGGTGTAGAGCGTCTTGCGATCGAACTTGGCCAACGCGATGCCCTCGCGCAGCCGACGCACCAGGTCGGGGTTGGCGATGAAGTGGCGGGCGAAGGACACCGCCTCGCACAGGCCTTCGGCGAGCGCGTGTTCGGCGCTCTCGCCGCCCAGTCCGTCGTTGATGACCAGCGGCGCGCCGAACTGCGTGCGCGCCAAGCCGAAGGCATCGATCGCGGACGACGGCGCGCGCATCACGTGCAGGTAGGCCAGGCCTAGCGGCGCCGCCTGTCGCATCAGCTCGGCATGCGTGGCGGCGGAGTCTTCGTCGGCGGTGTCGTTGTAGGTGTTGCCGGGGTTCAGGCGCAGGCCGACGCGGCCCGGGCCGATCGCCGCGCCCATCTCGCGCAGGCACTCCACCGCGAAACGGGCGCGGGCGCGGGCGTCGCCGCCGTACTCGTCGTCGCGCCGGTTGCATCCGGAGCTGAGGAACTGCATCGGCAGATAGCCGCTGGTGCCGTGCAGCTCGACGCCGTCGAAGCCGGCCGCGCGTGCGTTCACGGCCGCTTGGCGGTGCTCGCGGATCACGGCGCGCACCTCGGCGCCGGAAAGCGCGCGCGGGTCGTCGTAGGGCTGCAGGCCGGCGGCGTCGGTGAAGACCTCGCCGGCCGCTCGGATTGTCGACGGCGCCACCGTCTCGATGCCCTCCGGCTTGACATGCCGGCTGCCGATGCGCCCGCCGTGCATCACCTGCAGCACGATCAGCCCGCCGGCCGCGTGCACCGCGTCGGTGACGCGCCGCCAGCCGGCGATGTGCCGCACGGTCGCGATGCCCGGCTGGCGGCAGTAGGCCTGGCCGATCGCACTCGGCCAGGTGCCCTCGGCGACGATCAGGCCGGCGCCGGCGCGCTGCGCGTAGTAGTCGCGCATCACGTCGTTGGGCGTGCCGTCGGGGTCGGCGCGATTGCGCGTCATCGGCGCCATCACGACGCGGTTGGCCAGCCGGAGATCACCCAGCGTGACGGACTCGAACAGGTGCTTGAACATGGCCGCCTCCATCAACGCACGCGCATCTTCGGCGCGGGCGTGCCGCGGCGCATCGTCTCGAGGAACTTCTCGAGCGGCGCCGGGGCGGCGACCTCGGGCAGCGTGTCCTTGGCGGGGTGCCCGGCCCAGAATTCCTTCCAGCTCGGGAACAGGTCGTGAAAGGTGCCGTCGTAGGGCGCCCGGCCCGGCCAGCGCATCTTCATGTCGCCGATCGGCGGCTTGTTGAGGTCGGTGGCGTACCAGTAGCAGGGCAGGCGGCGGCGGAAGTACCACGCGCCGTCCATGCGCTCGTAGTCGTCCCAGTAAAGCATCTGCATGATCACCCACTCGCCGCCGCACTCGTGCTCGTTCTTGGAGTAGACGACGCCGGTGGCGTGGTCGGGGTCCTTGAACTCGATGACGTGCTGGCCGAGGTGGTGCGAGGTGCCGGTGAACTGGTCGCGCAAGGTGTCGGTCTGCCAGGCCTTGAAGTGCGCGCGGCCGACCTTGTCCTTGCCGACGCGGATGTCGGGCGCGAACAGGTTGACGTGCGCGTCCATGTCGCGCATGTCCAGCGACAGCGAATAGCGGGCGGCGAGCTGGCGGATCGCGTCGATGGATTCGAGGCGATCGATGCGCTGCTCGAGCGTGTTGGAGGCGTTGTCCATGTCAGAGCGCCGTGACCAGCACCGCCGAGCGCCCGCCGTCCACGGGCAGCGCGGCGCCGGTGATGTACGAGGCCTCGTCGCTGGCGAGGAATAGGATGGCGCTGGCGAGCTCGTCGGGCTGGCCGACGCGGCCCATCGGAATCAGCTTCTCGGTGGTCCGGCGCGCGGCGTCGTCGGCCAGCATGCCGGCGGTGGCCGGGGTCTCGACCACGGCGGGAATGACGACGTTGACGCGGATGCCCGCGGCCGCGCCCTCGGCCGCCGCCGCGCGCGTGAAGTTGATGATCGCCGCCTTGGCCGCCGAATACCCCGACATCGACGGGGTGCCCAGCGTGCCGCAGATCGACGAGAGGTTGACGATGGCGCCACCGCGCGCCTTCATCAGCCGCATCGCCGCCCGCGTGCCCCAGAACGTGCCGTCGACCGAGGTCGCGAAGTTGGCGTGCCAGTCGCCGGTCGACATCTCGTCGATCGGGCCCCAGGTGTAGGCCATCGCGTTGTTGACCAGCACGTCGAGCCGGCCATGGCGCTCGGCCGCGGCTTCGATCGCATCCACGTACTGCCTCTCGTCGCTGACGTCGGCCAGCACCGCTTGCGCCCTGCCGCCTGCCTGCGCGATGCGCGCGACGACCGCGTCCAGCGGCGCCTGGCGCCGCCCGCAGATCACGACCGCGGCGCCTTCGCGGGCGAAGCGGATCGCCGTGGCCGCGCCGATGCCGCTGCCGCCGCCCGAGACGAACGCGACCTTGCCTTGAAGTCTTCCAGCCATGTCGTGCTCCTGTCAGAGAAAGGCGCTGCCGCCGTTGACCGCCAGGTTCTGGCCGGTGACGAAGCCGCTGTCGTCGCAGGCCAGGAACAGCGCGCCGCGCGCGATGTCCTCGGGCTCGGCCATGCGCCCCATCGGCACGCCCTTGACGATCGCGTCGGCCCACTCCTGGGGGATGCCTTGCATCATTGGCGTGTTGGTCGGCCCGGGCACCAGCGTGTTGACGCGGATGCCGCGGGCGGCGAGCTCGCGCGCCATGCTGCGCGTGAGGCCCATCAGCGCGGCCTTGGAGGCGCAGTAGTGCGCCGGGCCCTCGCCGCTGGCGGCGGCCGTGCTCGACACGTTGATCACCGCGCCCGGGGTGCCGGTGGCCTGCATCGCCCGCACCGCGGCGCGCGCGCAGTAGAACGCGCCGTTCAGGTTGACGCCGACCACGCGCGCCCAGGTCGCGTCGGAGATGTCGGCGAAGGCGTCGACCGAGCCGACGCCGGCGTTGTTGACCAGCACGTCGATGCGGCCGAAGCGCGCCACGAGCTCGTCGAACGCGGCGTTCACGGCGGCGCTGTCGCCGACGTCGAGGCTGCGCGCGACGCTCGCGCCGCCCAGGCCCTCGAGGCTTTGCCGGGCCGCCTCCAGGTTCAGGTCGACCGCCACCACGGTGGCGCCCTCCTGCGCGAACAGACGCGCGATCGCGCGGCCCATGCCCTGCCCCGCCCCCGTGACCACCGCCACCTTGTCCTTGAGTCTCATGCCGCGTCTCCCGGCCTCTCGGCCATCCGGTTCATCGTGGGCACGAGCGTAGGCGGCAGGGGGCGATCCGCCATCGTCCGATGGGACTACCGGGGCGGGCGGCGACGCGGGCGAATCAGGCGTGGCCCAGCCCTTGCACCGCCAGCTGGGCCAGCTCGCGCTTGAGCACCTTGTTGGAGGCGTTGAGCGGAAACGCGTCGAACACCTGCAGGTAGCGCGGCACCTTGTAGTTGGCCATGCATGCGCGCGACCAGGCGACCAGTTCGGCCTGGGTCAGCGCCGCGCCGGCGCGCAGCAGCACGCAGGCACAGCCGACCTCGCCCATGCGCTCGTCGGGCACGCCGACCACGGCCACCTGCGCGATCGCCGGGTGCTCGGCCAGCATGCGTTCGATCTCGGCCGGATAGCAATTGAAGCCGCCGGTGATGAACATGTCCTTGAGCCGGTCGGTGATGCGCAGGTAGCCGCGCGCGTCCATCACGCCGATGTCACCCGTGTGCAGCCAGCCCTGGTCGTCGATCGCCTCGCGCGTCGCGGCCTCGTCCTCGAAGTAGCCCTGCATCACGTGGTAGCCGCGCAGCAGCACTTCGCCCGGCTCGCCCACGCCCACGCTGCGGCCCTGCTCGTCGGCGCAGCGCGCCTCGGTGCCGGGCAGCGCGCGGCCGCAGGTGCCGGCGATGGTCTCGGCGCTGTCGCCCGGGTCGCACAGCGTCGCGCAGCCGCCGCACTCGGTCAGGCCGTAGGCGGTCGTCACCTGCGCGATGCCCAGCTCTTCGCGCATGCGCGTGATCAGCACCGGCGGCACCGTCGCGGCGCCGGTGACGGCGGCCTTCAGCGACGAGATGTCGAACTCGTTCAGCCGCGGGTGCGCCAGCATCGTCAGGAACAGCGTCGGCGGCCCGGGCAGGAAGCTGATGCGATCGCGCGCGATGCGCGCCAGCACGGCGTCGGCGTCGAACACCTGCTGCGGGTAGACGGTGGCGCCGCGAATGAAGGCCGCGACCCAGCCGGCCTTGTAGCCGAAGGCGTGGAAGAACGGGTTCACGATCAGGTAGCGGTCGGCCGCGTCGAGGCCGACCACCTGGGACCATTCGCTGAACGCCCGGATCGTCGGCCCGTGCGCCGCCATCACGCCCTTGGGTCGACCGGTCGTGCCCGAGGTGAACATCAGGTCGGCCGTGCTGCCGGCGTGCAGCGCCTGCTCGCGCGCGTGCACCCGCTCGACGGGCACGCCGGCGCCGGCGGCGAGGAAGCTGGCCCAGTCCATGTCGCCGGGGTGCCGCGCATCGGCGCGAAAGCCCTCGCGCAGCACGACGACGTGTTCGAGCGTGGCCGGCCGCGTCCCCGCCAGCAGCGCCGGGTAGTAGCTGCCGAGGAAGTCGCCGATGGAGACCAGGACGCGCGCGCGGCTGCGTCCGAGAATGTCGGCCGCCTCGGCGCCCTTCATGCGCGTGTTCAGCGGCACCAGCACGGCACCGGCCATGTGGGCGCCGCAGGCCGCGACGATCCACTCGTGCAGGTTCGGGGCCCAGACCGCGACGCGGTCGCCCGCCTCCACGCCGAGCGCGATCAGCGCGCGTGCGGCCTGCTCGCTGCGGACTGCGAGGTCCGCGTAGGTGATCGCCACGTCGCCATCGACGATCGCCGGGTGCGCCGCGCGCCGGGCGGCGGCCGCGCGGATCAGCGCGGGCAAGGTGGCAGGCAGCAGCGCCCGGTCGTCGTCGCTCGTCATCGCATTCACTCCGGAAACCTGATGCGCAAATGCGCGCTCGTCGGCACCGCCTGGCAGCCCAGCGTCCAGGCCTTGGCGAGATCCTTCTTGTCCAGCGCCTCGTTGTGGCGCAGGTGCACGCTGCCCTCGATCACCTGGCAGCGGCACGAGGCACACATGCCGGCCTGGCACGAGTACGGCGCGTCCAGGCCGGCGCGCAGCGCCGCGGCCAGCAGCGTCTCGTTGCCGCCGCAGGTGATCGTGTGCACGGCGCCGTCCAGCATCACCTCGACCTGCGCCTCGTCGACGCCGGCGGCCGGCGCGTCGGTCGCGGCGGCCGCGTTCAGCGCGGCGGTGTCTTCTTCGTCGGGCAGCGAGGCGAAGCGTTCGACGTGGATCTGCTCGGCCGTCATCTCGATCGCCTGCAACGCGGCGACCGCGGCGTCCATGAACGGCCCCGGCCCGCAGATGAAGGCCTGGCCTCGTCGCAGCGGACGGGCCAGCTCGGCGAGCTGCGCGACCTCGGGAACGCCTTGCACCGAGTCCAGCCAATGGATCACCGACAGCCGCGCCGGGTGCGCCGCCGCGAGCGCCTTCAGCTCGTCGCGGAAGATCACCGAGCGCTCGTCGCGGTTGGCGTAGAGCAGCGTGATCCGGCCGCTGCCCGTGGCGAGGGCCGAGCGCAGGATCGCGAACACCGGCGTGATGCCGCTGCCGCCCGCCAGCAACAGGAAGTCGCCGCCGAACGAGCGCGGCGTGAACACGCCGGCCGGTGGCAGCACCTCGATCGTGTCGCCGGCCTTCACGCTGTCGCAGACCCAGTTCGAGCCGCGCCCCTGCGCGACGCGCTTGACGGTCACGCGCGGCGCGTCGTCGACGCCCGGCGCGCTCGACATCGAATAGCAGCGCGGGACGTGGCGGCCCTGCACCGGCAGGCGCAGCGTCAGGAACTGGCCGGGCTTGTAGGCGAAGGCCGCGGCCAGCGCCGGGGGCACGTCGAAGACCAGCGACTTGGTGTCCGGGGTCTCGGCGATGACCGCGCGCACCCGCAGCGCGTGATACGAATGGATGGCCGCCATGCTCACAGCCCCATGCCCAGGATGGCGTTGTCGGCGTGGATCTCGGCGCCGCTGATCGCGCGCGATTCGTCGGAGGCCAGGAACAGCATGACGTCGGCGATGTGCTCGGGCAGGCAGGCCCGGCCCCTGGGATTGGACTTGGGGTCGTGCAACAGGTACCTGGCGGCGACGCCCGGCGCGCTGGCCTGCATCATCGGCGTGTAGATGCCGTCCGGGTGCACGGAGTTGACCCGCACCGCCAACCCGTTCTGGCGGCAGTACAGCGCCGTGGAACGCGTCAGCGCCGCCACCGCGGCCTTGGAGGCGCTGTAGGCCACGTAGCCCTCGATCGGCAACCACGACGAGACCGAGGCCATGTTGACGATCGCGCCGCCGCGCTCCTTCATCGCCGCGACGCCGAACTGGCAGCCGAGGAAGCACGAGCCGGCGTTGACCTGCATCAGCGCCTGGAACTGCGCGAGCGTGGCCGTCGCTATGCTGCCGGCGACGAGGATGCCGGCGTTATTGACGAGGATGTCCAGCGGCCCGAGCCGCTCCTGCACCGCGGCCATCGCCGCGGCCCAGTCGGCCTCGCTGGCAACGTCGTGGCGCACGAACATCGCGCGTTCGCCGAGTGCGGCCGCCAGGGCCGCGCCGGCCTCGACGTCGATGTCGCCGATCGCCACGCGCGCGCCTTCGCGCGCCAGCAGCAGCACGGTCTCGCGACCGACTCCGCCGGCGCCCCCGGTGACCAGCGCGACCTTGTCCTGGACTCTGCCCATGGCCGAAGCTCCTATTCGATGGCGGCGGCGCGCCCCGCGCGCCGGCCGGAAAACACGCAGTCGGCGAGCGACAGCCCGCTGACATAGCGCGACGACGGAATGCCGATCGCGCTGCGCCCGGCCGCGAACAGGCCGGGGATCGCGCGCGCCTGCGCGTCGCGCACATGGCCGTCGGCCTCGTCGACCTGCAGCCCGCCCAGGGTCAGCGTCGCGAGCGGGAACGTCCGGGCGCCGATCGAGATGTCGAGCGCGTAGAACGGCGCCTTGGCGAGCTCCTGGCGCATGTCGGCCGACTTGCCGAAGGCGTCCTCGCGCTCGCCGCGGGCCGCCGCGTTGGCCGCGACGACGCTCTCGCGCAGCCGCGCCGGCTCGGCGCCGATGCGCGCGGCCAGCGCGTCGAGCGTGCGCGCCTTGCTCGCGCTCGCCAGCATCAGCACCAGCGCCGGCAGCCACTGGAAGGCCCACAGCCCGCCGAACAGGCATTCCTTGATCGCCTGGCGGCGCAGCCGCGCGTCCAGCACCAGCCAGGCCTTGCCGCCCTGGTGCTCGACCAGCGCGCGGCCCAGCGTCGCGCCATAGACCTGCTCGTTGCAGAAGCGTTCGCCGCGCACGTTGACGACGATGCCCTTCGGCCACACGGACGGCGGCGTGATGAAACGCCAGGCCGAGACGTTGGCCAGGTCCTGCGCCACGCCGCCCGCGCTGCGACCCAGGCGCAGGCCGCTGCCGTCGCAGCCGGCGCCGCCGATGGCCCAGCCGCGGCGATAGTTCGGCGCATGCTGCCTGAGCAGCTCGCGGTTGTTGATGAAGCCGCCGGTGGCGAGCACCACGCCGCGCTCGGCGCGGATGAAGCGCGGCCGGGCCGCGGCGCGTTCGATGGCCGCCGCCTCGCGCCGGCCGGCCTCGGCCTTGCCGGGACGCAAGAGGCGCCACTTCGCCACGAGCCGGTCGAGGTCGGCGTGGCGGCGCGTGCGCGCATCGCCGGGCGGCAGTTGCCAGACCTCGACGCCGAGCACGCGGCCCGGCCGGCCATCCACGCTGCGTTCGCGCACGAGGCGGTGCACCGCCGCCTGCGTCAGCGTCCGCGCACCCGAGCGCAGCGTCGAGGCCCGCAGCGCCGCATAGAGCGTCGCGCCCGATTGGCCCTTGGCCACGGCGCGGTGGCCGCGCGGCGCCGGCGGGTTCGCTCCGGCGCAGGCGGGCACGACCTCGTTGCCCGAGTAGTAGAGGTAGGCCCCCTCGGGCGGATACGAGGTCTTGCGTGCGGGCATGGTCGCGCCGAAACGCGCGCCCTGCGCCTCCAGCCATGCGAGGTTGGCGGCGCTGTCCGTGCAAAAGCGCAGCAGCGTCGCATCGCCGACCACGCCGTCGACCTCGTGCTGCAGGTAGTCGAACATCGCCTGCGGGCTGTCGTCGAAACCGGCCGCGCGTTGGTAGGGCGTGCCGCCGCCGGCGTAGACGACCCCGCCCGACAGCGTGCTGGCGCCGCCGCCGCCGAAGCGGTCGACCACGATGACCGACGCGCCGTTGCCGCGCGCCTCGATCGCCGCGCAGGCGCCGGCCGCGCCCCAGCCGACCACCAGCACGTCGGCCGTCTCGCTCCAGGCGATCTCGCCGGCATGCGCGACTTCGAGCGCGGGCGCTATCGGCGTGACCGTGCCCCCGTCCGACGCGTTCATGGCTCGCTCCGAAGCAGGTCGACGCGCTCCAGCGCGATCGGCCGGCCGACGATCTGCGCCACGGCGCGGTAGGCGAAGGTCAGCGCCGGGCCGAGCGTCGAGCCGGCGCCGGGATAGGCCGGGCCCATCACCGAGGCCGAGTTGTTGCCGATGCAGTACAGGCCGGCTATCGGCCGTCCCGCCTCGTCGAGCACGCGGGCCTCGCGATCGGTCAGCAGGCCGCCCTTGGTGCCGATGTCGCCGGGCAACAGCTTCATCGCGTAGAACGGCCCCTTGGCGATCGGCGCCAGGTTGGGATTCGGCTTGACGTGCGTGTCGCCGTAGTAGCGGTCGAAGACGTTGCCGCCGCGGTCGAAGTCGAGATCCTTGCCGGTGCGCGCGAACTCGCTCATGCGCGCGGCACTCGCCGCCAGGCCGGCCGCATCGACGCCGATCTGGCGCGCCAGCCCGTCGAGCGTGGCGTCCTTCCAGTACACGGTGTTGAGCCAGCTGCGGCGCAGCTTGGCGTCCGGCACGGCGGCCCCGGGCATCAGCGGGCCGATCGGGTAGCGGGCGCGGAACTCGGCGTCGAACACGATCCAGGCCGGAATCGCGCCGCCGGTCGCGGCGTGGTTCGCGAACATCGCCTGCTGGAACTCCGGGTAGGGGCAGGATTCGTTGAGGAAGCGCTCGCCGCGCGCGTTGACGACCATGCAGCCCGGCAGCGACCGCTCGACGAAGATCGCGCGGAACTTCTCTTCCCGGGGCACCTCCACCGTCGGCGCGCCCCAGGTGTGGCCCATCAGGTGCAGGCTCCCGCCGACACCGGCGCCGGCGCGGATCGCGTCGCCCGTGTTGCCGCCCGGCGGCGTGGCGGTCCAGGCCTGGTTCGTGGGCTGCGGCAGGTACTGCTCGCGCATCGCCTGGTTGCGCTCGAAGCCGCCGGCGGCGAGGATCACCGCCTTGCGCGCCGTCACGCGGACCTCGCGGCCCTCGCGCTGCACCACCACGCCGGCGATGCGGCCGCCTTCCATGACGAGTGACTGCAGCGGCGTGCCCAGCCACAGCGCCACCTTGCGCTGGCGCAGCGCGGCGAACAGGCCGCCGAGCAGCGCCTGACCGCCCGTCAGCCGGCGGTCGCGCCGCGTCTTGCGCCGCCACGGGTAGTCGAGGAAGTAGCGCGCCATGATCCAGGTCAGCACGAACTTGGCCTTGCGTTCGCGCGCCAGCAGCGCGTGCGCCTCGAAGGCGTTGATGTGCATGCGGCCGAAGATCAGCTGCCCCGGGTTGGTCGGGCGCAGCAACACCAGCGCCTCGACGCCGAGCTTGCCGGCGTTGAAGTCCACCGGGTCCATCGTGCGGCCGCCGCTCATCGCGCCGGCGAGCGTCGGGTAGTAGTCGGCGTACCTGGGCATGCTGCGGTAGGCCACGCCGATCCGCTCGAGGTAGCGCGCCATCTGGCGTGCCGTCTCGACGTAGGCCAGGATGCGATCGTCGCTGGCCAGGCCCTTGGCGCAGGCCTTGACGTAGCCGAATGCGGCGTCGACGCTGTCCTTCAGGCCGACCCGCCGCAGGTCGTGGTTGTCCGGGATCCAGATGCCGCCGCCCGAGGTCGCCGAGGTGCCGCCCAGCACGTCGGCCTTCTCGACCACCAGCGCGCTCAGGCCCTCGTCGGCCGCGCGCACCGCGGCCAGCAGCGCGCCCGCGCCGGAGCCCACCACCACCACGTCGAACTCTTGCTGCTTCACGCCCGCCTCTCGCTGGTCATTCCGGTCTCGGGGTCTCAAACGAACGGATCGGTGTTGGGCAGGCCCAGCATCACCGAGCCGTGCGCGCGAACGTAGGCGTCGGTGTTGTTGGCGACGTGTCCGCGCGACTGGTGGATGTCGCGGAAGAAGCGCTCGATCGGGTTGCTCTTGTAGGCGCCTTGCGCCGCCGTGGCGCGCAGCAGCTCGTCGACGTGGCGCGCGCAGACCTTGGGTACCTGCGCGGACTGGGCTCGCTGCAGCAGGCGCTCCTCGACCGCCATCGCAGCGCCGCTCTTCGCGCAGTCGACGATGCGCGCGAAGTTGCGCATCAGCACCAGCTTCAGCGCGTCCGAGGTCATCATCGCCTCGGTGACGGCGAGCTGCGCGTTCACGTCCTCGGCGGTCTTGTTGCCGTGCTTGCCGACGTGGGCGGCGGCGCGGCCGCGGAACTCGGCGATCGCGCCGTCGAGCGCGCCGATGCAGGCGGTCGACACCGCGCGCTGGAACACCTGGATGAACGGGATGCGGTACAGCCAGCCGGTGTTGAGCGCGCGTCCCGGGCAACCGGACTCGCTGTGGTCGTTGGTCGGGTTGACGCGGTAGGCGGGCACGAAGGCGTTGTCGACCACGACGTCGTGGCTGCCGGTCGCGCGCAGGCCCAGCACGTCCCAGTTCGGCACGACGTTGAAGTCCGCCTTCGGCACCAGGAAGGTGTTGTGCTCGAGCCCGGGCGAGCCGTCGGACCGGGGCAGCAGCGCGCCCAGGAAGACCCACTCGCAGTGCTCGACGCCGCTCGAGAAACCCCAGCGCCCCGAGAAACGCCAGCCGCCGTCGACCTTCTCCGCCTTGCCCACCGGCATGTAGGTCGAGGCGATGCGCGTCGAGCTGTCCTGGCCCCACACGTCCTGCTGCGCCTGCTCGGCGAACAGCGGCAGCTCCCAGTTGTGCACGCCGATGACGCCGTAGATCCAGGCGGTGGACATGCAGCCCTCGGCCAGCGCCATCTGCACCTGCGAGAACACGCGCGGGTCGAGTTCATGGCCGCCCCAGCGCTTGGGCTGCAGCACGCGGAACAGGCCGGCGGCCTCGATCTCGCGCACGGATTCGGCCGGCACCGCGCCGTTGCGATCGGCCTCCAGAGCCCGCGCGGCGAGTCGCGGCGCCAGAGCCTTGGCGCTCTCGATCAACCCGGCGGCCTCGGGCGTCATGTAGTCGTCGATTTGCGCACCCATTTCAGTTTCCTTCATGTGACTCGTTGCGTGGAGCAGGTCGCACGGCCGATGCCGCAGCGTGCCGGAATGCTCTCATCCGCATCGCGCCGATTCATCGTCCGATCGGACTAACGGACCGCGCCGGCCAGGTAGTCCAAGTGAGGGATTTGCGCCGGCGCGCGCCGTGGGACTCTTGGAGCCAGCAAGGCGAGACACGAGCAGGAGCACCGACGATGACCACCGGCACCCGACACTTCGAACCCATGGACTTTCGCAAGGCCCTGGGCATGTTCGCGACCGGCGTGACCGTCGTCACCGCGCGCATGCCGGACGGCACGCCGGTGGGCGTCACCGCCAACAGCTTCAACTCGGTGTCGATGCAGCCGCCCCTGGTGCTGTGGAGCCTGGCCAAGAACGCGCGCAGCCTGCCGACCTTCAGCGGCGCGGAGCACTGGAACGTGCACATCCTGTCGAACGCGCAGGAATCGACCTCGAACCGCTTCGCGCGCTCCGGCGAGGACAAGTTCGACGGCGTCGCGCTCGACGCAGGCGTGACGGGGGCGCCGCTGCTGCCCGATTGCAGCGCGCGCTTCCAGTGCCGCACCATGTTCCAGTACGACGGCGGCGACCACGTCATCTTCGTGGGCGAGGTGATCGAATACGACCGCAGCGAGACCCCACCGCTGCTCTACGTGACCGGCGGCTACGCGCTGGCCACCCGCAAGGCCGGCGCGGTCTCCACCGAGGCGCAGGCCGATCTCGGCAACGCGCTGTACTCCGAAGACCTGCTCGGCTACCTGCTCGGTCGCGCGCACTACCAGTTCCTCAGCGGCTTCCGGCGCGCCCTGGACGAGCGCGCGCTGTCGGATGCCGACTTCTTCGTGCTGTCGCTGCTGAGCGTGCGCGAGCCGCTGAGCGCCGCGGAGATCGCCTCGCACATCGCCTACACGGGCATCGACATCGGCCCCGTGGTGCTGCAGGCGCTGTGCGCGCGCGGCCTGCTGCGCAGCGAGCCGGCGGCCGGCACCGCGTATGGCTTGAGCGAGCGTGGCCGCGACGCCATCCTGCACGTGCTGGCCGCGGCGAAGGCGGTGGAAGCCGACGTGGTCGACCGCATCGGCGAGATGGAAGCCGTCTCGCTGCGCAACCTGCTCAAGCGCCTGGTCGCGGTGACCGATCCCGGCCTGCCCAAGCTCTGGACGGCCCGCCCTTCCACCCCCCACTCCCACTGAAAACCTGACCATGGACACACCCTCCGCTATCCCCGTCGGCCGCTTCGCCGACATCGGCGAAGTCGCCGGCGCACCGCAACGCGTCCACTACCACGATGCCGGCGAAGGCGACGTCGTCGTCTTCCTGCACGGCGCGGGCGGCGGCGCCAGCGGCTACAGCAACTTCAAGGGCAACTATCCCGAGTTCGCGGCCGCCGGCTACCGCACGATCGTCCTCGACATGCTGGGCTTCGGGCTCTCGAGCAAGCCCGACATCCCGATGTACGACCTCGACTTCTTCATCGCCGGCGTCAAGGGCCTGGTCGACGCGCTGGGACTGAAGCGCCTCACGTTGCTCGGCAACTCGCTGGGTGGCGCGGTGGCGCTGGGCTATGCGCTGGCCTACCCCGACGAGGTGAGCCGGCTGATCCTGATGGCGCCGGGCGGCGTCGAGGAGCTCGACACCTACCTCGCGATGCCCGGCATCGCCAACATGTTCGCCATCTACAAGTCGGGCAAGACCGGCGCGGACGCGATGCGGGAGGTGATGCGCATGCAGCTGTTCGATCCGGCGCTGCTGACCGACGAGATCATCGCCGAGCGCGCGCCGATCGCGGCGACGCAGACGCAGGCGGCGCGTTCGGTGATGAAGGTGCCCAACATGACGGAGCGCCTGCACGAGCTGTGCTGCCCGACGTTCGGCTTCTGGGGCGTCAACGACCAGTTCAACCCGGTCGGCGGCGCGATGAAGCTGGTCGAGCACGCGCCGGACGCGCGCATCGTCCTGGTCAACCGCTGCGGCCACTGGGTGCAGGTCGAACACCGCGCGATGTTCAACCGCCTGTCCATCGACTTCCTGAAGAACGGCTGAGGACCTGAATCTTGGTTCATCGCCGATCTGCGAGGACTTGGCGAAATCGGGACGCCTTACGGTGGGTGAGCGGTTCGCCTGCGGCGCAGGAGCCGGGCGCTGCGCGCCTGGCGTTCCCGGGCGAGCTTGGTGGCGAGCGCGAAGCGGAGGCGTTCGCGCGCAGAGATCCAATTCGCAGCGTGTGGCTGGCGCCACGGCTGTCGAGGCCCTCGATGGGCCGAGACACGCTTTCTACCCCATCAAGCAATGTCGCCAGCGGGAGGGTGGGCGGGGCTTGGATCGCAGGTGAGCCGGGTCGTCGCGGGCATGGCGGCGAGTGAACAAGGCGCCGGGCGCGGCCGGCTCGCGCTGCGCAGACGAATCTTCACCGAGCGCCCGCGGAATCCGGCCGTCCAGGCCGGATTCGAGACGCACGCGATGCCGGAGAGCCAAGCCCCGCCCGGCCTCCCGCTTGCCAAGACATGCCCCCGGGGTCGCCAGGCGCGCAGCGCCTGGCGCCAGCGCCGCAGGCAAGCCGTGAGACGTTTCCATCGCGCCAAGCCCATACAGATCGGTGAAGAACCTGAATCTTCAGGCCGTTGCGGCGGTCGGCAACGACTCGCTGCGCACCTTGACGTAGCGCCCCGGCGCCGCCTCGATCACCTTGAACCTGGCGCCGCCCAACCGGGTGCGCGCCGGGACCTGCTTGCCGCCCAGGGGCGCCAGCCACCGGCTCCAGTGCGTCCACCAGCTGCCCTGCACCGGCTTCGCGCTGGCCAGCCACCGCTCGGGATCCTCGCCTTGCGCGCCGGCTATCCAGTAGCTGCGCCGATTCCTGGCCGCCGGATTGATGACGCCGGCGATGTGCCCGCTCGCGCCGAGCACGAACTGCGACTCGCCGCCCAGCAGCCGCCCCGAGCGGTAGGCCGCCTTCCACGGCACGATGTGGTCCTCCGCTGTCGCGAGCACGAAGCTGGGCATGTCGATCCGGCCCAGGTCGACGTCGACGCCGCACATGGCCAGCGCGCCCGGCTTGCACAGCCTGTTCTCGAGGTACATGTTGCGCAGGTACCAGCTGTACATCGGCCCGGGCAGGTTGGTGGCGTCGGCGTTCCAGTACAACAGGTCGAAGGCCGACGGCGCCTGGCCCTTGAGGTAGTTGTCGATGACGTAGGGCCAGATCAGGTCGTTGGCGCGCAGCGCCTGGAACACGAACGCCAGCTCGGCGCCGGGATGGATGCCGCCGTTGCCGATGCTGGCTTCGCGCGCCCGGACGCCCTCCTCGTCGATGAACACGCCGAGGTCGCCGGGCTGCTCGAAGTCCAGCATCGTCGTGAGCAGCGTGAGGCTGGCCACCGGGTCGTCGCCGCGCGCCCGCAGCACCGCCAGCGCCGACGACAGGATCGTGCCGCCGACACACCAGCCCACGGCGTTGACCTGGTCGGTGCGGCTGATCTGGAGCGCCACCGCGATCGCCTTCATCGCGCCATCGCTCAGGTAGTCGTCCCAGGTGGTCTGCCCGAGTTCGGGCGGCGGGTTGCGCCACGACACCAGGAAGACGGTGTGGCCTTGTTCGACGGCAAAACGAACGAACGAGTTGTCGGGCTGCAGGTCGAGGATGTAGAACTTGTTGATGCAAGGCGGCACGATCAACAGCGGGCGCTGCGCGACCGTCTTCGTCAGCGGGGCGTACTGGATCAGCTGCATCAGCTCGTTCTCGTACACCACGGCGCCTGCGGACGTCGCGACGTTGCGGCCGACCTCGAAGGCCGTCTCGTCCGTGATCGAGATGCGGCCCTTGCGCAGGTCGCCGAGCAGGTTCCTCATGCCGTCCTGCGTGCTCTGGCCTTGCGTCGCCAGCGCCCGCTTCAGCACGTCGGGATTGAGCGCCGCGAAGTTGGCCGGGCTCATCGAGTCGACGACCTGGCGGGCGTAGAAGCGCAGGCGATGCCGGGTGCGGGCATCGACGGCGGCGGCTTCCACCACGCCGTCGACCAGTTGCGCGTTGATCAGGTACGACTGCTTGAGCAGGTCCAGCACCGGGGTGTCGCGCCACTCGGCCGCGCCGAAGCGGCGGTCGCCCGACGCCGGCGCGATCACCGGTTCGACCGATTGCCCCAGCGCGCGCACTGCCATCGCCGTCCACAGCGCCATCTGTTGCTGGCCGTAGCGCGCCTGCGCCGCGGCGAACGCATGGCCGTCGGCGCCCTCCGGCTTCGCCGGCGCGGCGACGCCGCCCACGAAGGACTGCCACAGCCCCGCCCCGGACTTCAGCAAGCCCTGCACGAATTCGTCCGGTACGTTGAACATGGTCAAGCGGCGCGCGCCCGGCGCGACGAGGTCATCACCAGCGCCTCGCCATCGATCACGATCTGGTCTTCGACGGTGCACACCGTGGCGAGCGTCACGCGACACTTCTCGCGCTGCACCTCCTTGACCGTGACGGTCGCGTGCACGGTGTCGCCGGGACGCACCGGTGCCCGGAAGCGCAGGCTCTGGCCGAGGAAGACGGTGCCCGGTCCGGGCAGCTTGTTGGCCAGCGCCGCCGACAGCACGCCCGCCGTCAGCATGCCGTGCGCGATGCGTCCCTTGAACGGGGTGCGCGCGGCGTAGTCCTCGTCGACGTGGACGGCGTTGTTGTCGCCCGACGCCGCGGCGAACGACGCGATGTCGTCCGCGCTGATGATCTTCGCGAACGTCGCCGTCATGCCCGGTTGGAGGTCTTCGATGTCGTAGCCCTGGAGTTCGTTCATGGGAATCGTGAAAGGTTGTGGAGTGTCGGGAGCTCAGGCGGCGATCAGCACCGGCCGCGGCGCGCGGAATTCGGCGAGCAGCTTCTGCTCCGCCTGCCTGGCGCGTTCGATGCTCGCCTCCTTGACGTGGCCGTAGCCGCGCACCTCGTCGGGGAGGTTCGCCAGCTGCACCGCGACGGCATGGTTGGCCGGGCTCAACGCCTGCGCGATGTCGCAGACGAGCTGGGTGTAGTGCTCGATCATCTGGCGCTCATGGCGCCGTTCGGCGGTCTTGCCGAAGATGTCGAAAGGCCCGCCGCGCAGGCCCTTGAGACGGGCCAGGAATTTGAACACGCCCAGCACCCACGGCCCGTAGCTGCGCTTTCGCAACTGCCCGGTCACGGAATCGCGCTTCGCGAAGAGTGGCGGCGCGAGGTGGTAGCGAAGCTTGAAGCCGGGCTTGAAACGGCTGCGCAGCTGGGCCAGGAACGCCGGATCCGTGTGCAGGCGCGCGACCTCGTACTCGTCCTTGTAGGCCATCAGCTTGTACAGGTGGCGTGCGACCCCCGCGGCCAGGCCATCGCCGTCGGGGACGGCGTGGCGCTCTGCCTGCAGCACGCGCCGGACCACGTCGGCATACCGTTGGGCGTATGCGGCATCCTGGTAGGCGATCAGGTCGGGCACGCGCAGCTCCAGGAGGCGCGCCACCTCGCCTCGCGCCCCCACGGCGTCGACGATCCGGCGCGCCTGGGCATCGAGGGCAGGCGGCGCGGCAGCCGCCGGCGCCGCGGACGCGTCGAGCTCGGCGATGCGCCGGCGCACGAAGTCCGCGTCGACCACCGCCATGCGACCCCACTGGAACGCCAGCAGGCCCATGTCCACCGCCACGCCCGCAGCGCGGATCGCGCCTTCGATGGCGGCCGACGGGATCGGCAACGCGCCCGCCTGGTAGGCCACGCCGACCATGAAGGTGTTGGTCGCCATGCTGTCGGCGAACAGTCCTTCGGCGAGTTGCTGGGCGTCCAGGTACACGTTGTCGGCCTTGCGCGTGACCCGGTCGATGCCGCGCGTCAAGCCGCCGACGGCGGGAAACAGCACGTGGCGGTCGGACACCATCTGCCCGGTCGGCGACTGCGTCGTCGACACCACGGCGATCGTGCGCTCGGGGTGGCACTTGTCCAGGTTCTTGGCATCGGTCGCGTTGAGGATGTCGAAGCCGAGGTACAGGTCGGCGCAGCCGTCGCTGATCTTGTTCGAGCCGTCGATCGGACTCGCGCTGATCTTGATGTCGGAGATGACCGAGCCGCCCTTTTGCGCCAGCCCGGTCTGGTCCAGCCCGGTCACGTGCATGCCGGCCAGCCGCGCCGCGGCGGCGATCGTGGCCGCCACGGTCACCGAGCCGGTGCCGCCGATGCCCATGACGTGGACGCCGAAGGCTTGCGCATCGACCTTGAGCACCGCCTCGGGCAGGCTGCGTCCGAGCGCCGGCAGGCGCGCCGGCTTCCTGGCCTTGGGCGCCTCGGCGCCGCTCGCGGCTGCGGCCGGGGTGACGGTGAGGAACGCGGGGCAGAAGCCCTTGACGCAGGAGTAGTCCTTGTTGCACGACGGCGCGTGGATGCGCGTCTTGCGGCCGAACTCGGTGGCCACCGGCTCGACGCTCATGCAGTTGGATTTCTCGCCGCAGTCGCCGCACCCTTCGCACACACGCTCGTTGATGACGACCTGCTGCGCGGGTTCGACCGCCTTGCCGCGGCTGCGCGCGCGCCGCAACTCGGCCGCGCACTCCTGGTCGTGCAGCAGCACCGTGGTGCCGGGGATCGCGGCCAGCAGCTTCTGCGCTTCGATCATCCGGTCGCGATGCCAGACCTGCGTGCCGCCCGCCAGCGCCACGCCCTGGTAGCGCTCGGGCTGGTCGGTGGTGACGAGCACGCGCTTGACGCCGTTGGCCAGCAGGTCGGACACGACGTCGGCGACCGGGTGGCCGCCCATCGCCTCCTGCCCGCCCGTCATCGACACGTGCGCGTTGTAGAGCAGCTTGTAGGTGATGTTGACGTCGGTCGCCGCCGCGTACTTGATGGCCAGGTTGCCGGAATGGAAGTAGGTGCCGTCGCCCATGTTCTGGAAGATGTGCGGCACCTCGGTGAACGGCGCCATGCCGATCCACTGCGCGCCTTCGGCGCCCATGTGCGTGCCCATCACGACGTTGCGGTTCATCCACATCGCCATCGTGTGGCAGCCGATGCCGGCCGAGACGACGCTGCCGTCGACCGCCTGCGTCGAGGCGCTGTGCGGGCAGCCCGAGCAGTACCAGGCCGTGCGTGCCGCCGTGGGCAGCTTGCCGCGCGCCTGGATCTGGTCGAGGCGGCGGATCCAGTCCTCGGCCGACTCGATGCGCGCCTTGCGCGACAGCCGCGCCGTCAGCACGCGCGCGATCGTGTCGGACTCGAACTCGCCGTGCTGCGGCAGCAGCGGCCGCTCCTGCTCGTCGAACTTGCCGACGATGCGCGGCGCATTGGCGCTGCCGTAGAGGATGTTGCGGGCGAACATCTCAAGGAAGGGCCGCTTTTCCTCGACGACGAGGATCTCCTCCAGGCCGCGCGCGAACTCGCGCACGACGGACGGCTCCATCGGATACAGCATGCCCATCTTCAGGATGCGGATGCCGTGGCGCCGCAGCGCCGCGTCGTCGAGCCCCATTTCGCGAAAGGCCTGGCGCAGGTCGTGGTAGGTCTTGCCGGCGGTGAGGATACCCAGCCAGGCATCGGGGTTCTCGAACACGATGTCGTTGAGCTTGTTGGCGCGCGCGTAGCGCCGCGCCATCTCGAGCCGCGCGTCGTACAGCGTGCGCTCCATGTCGAGCGCCTGCAGGCGCACGTTCATGCCCAGGTTCATCTGCGGCTCGAACGGCTTGCCGTCGAACTCCAGTTCGGGCGCGACGAAGCGCAGGCGCTCGGGCGACACGTCGGCGCTGCCGTAGCCGTCGGCGACGTTGGTCACGACCTTCAGGCCGACCCACAGGCCCGCCAGGCGCGACATCTGGTAGCCGTGCAGGCCCAGGTCGAGGACCTCCTGCACGTTGCCCGGGTACAGCGAGGGCATGCCCACGTGGTACAGCATCGCCTCCGACTGGCTGGGCAGCGACGAGGACTTGCAGCTCGGGTCGTCGCCGAAGACGGCGAGCACGCCGCCGTTCCTGGCGATGCCGGTGTAGTTCGCGTGCTTGAGCGCGTCGCCGCTGCGGTCCACGCCGGGTGCCTTGCCGTACCAAAGACCGGTGACGCCGTCGAACTTCTGCTTGCCGACGGCATGCAGCATCTGCGTGCCCCAGACCGCCGTGGCGGCCAGGTCCTCGTTGAGGCCGTCGACGAAATGGACGTCGTGCTCCAGCAGCAGCCGTTGTTGCCTGGCCAGGCCCTGATCGAGCATGCCCAGCGGCGAGCCGCGATAGCCCGAGACGAACATGCCGGTCTTCAGGCCGCGGCGCCGATCGGCGCGCACCTGGTCCAGCGTCAGGCGCACCAGCGCGTCGATGCCACTGAGATGGGCCATGCCCTGCTCTTGCGTCAGCGCATTGCCGCCGCCCGTCTTTGAAGCCATTTGGGAGTCCGGGAAAAGTGGAGTCAGGGAGCGAATCGCAGCGCGACGCGGCCGAGGCCGGTGATGGCCAACTCGAAGTGGTCGCCAGCGAGCGCCGGCACCAGCGGCGCGAGGGCGCCCGACAGGATGATCTCGCCCGTGAGCAAGGGAATGCCGAATCCGCCCAGCGTGTTGGCCAGCCACGCGACCGCCTCGGCCGGGTGGCCCTGCACGGCCGCGCCGAGCCCCGAGCCGGCCGGCGCGCCGTTCCTGGAGACGTCGAGCCGAACCGCGGCCAGGTCGAGCGAACGCGGATCGATGCGCTCGTCGCCCAGCACGAACACGCCGCACGACGCGTTGTCGGCCACCGTGTCCTCGATGCGGATCTTCCAGTCGGCGATGCGCGAGTCGACGATCTCGAAGCATGGCAGCACGGCCTCGGTGGCGTCGAGCACGTCTTCGCGCGTGACGCCGGGGCCGCACAAGTCCTTCTTCAGGATGAAGGCGATCTCGCCTTCGGCGCGGGGCTGGATCATGCCCGCCTCGCCCAGGCTGATCGTCGCGCCGTTGGCGAACTGCATGCGGTCGGTCAGGAAGCCGAAGTCGGGCTGATGCACCCCCAGCATGTCCTGCACCGCCTTCGAGGTGACGCCGATCTTCTTGCCGACCACGCGTTCGCCATCGTCCTGGCGTCGCGCCAGGATGCGCGCCGAGATCGCGTAGGCGTCGGCGATCGTGATGGCAGGCTCGCGCGCGGTCAGCGGCGCCACGGTGCGGCGGCTGCGCAGCGCGGCGTAGAGCTCGTCGGCGAGGGAGTTGATGCGCTGGGGTTCCATGATTCATCCTCGGTGGGCCGCGGCAGCGCGCCAGCGCGCCCAACGGCTTGTCCGCCAGTCACGCGGACACGGCACAGCACCGATGGTTGCAGCGCGCTTGCGTCGCTCCAACGTCTGTTCGGACTAGGCAGGGGGCGTGTCGTGGCGGCGCCGCCCTGGGACACGCGCACGAGCGAGTCGCGCAGGCAAGGCAGGACTTCGCCAGTGGCAAGACGGGAACGCTGGACGGCGTCCCGTTCCACAAGGAGAACCAGCCCCTCAGTCGCTCGAAGACGACGTCGGCAGGCCCGCGCCGAGGCGCCCCTGGATCCGCGCCAGCACCTTGGCGACGACGCGGTCGCAGTGCGAGCCGCCGAACTCGTAGAGATCGCGCTCCGCCAGGTCGATCTCCTGCGCCAGCGCTTCACGCAACAGGCTGCGCGCCCGGAAATGCCGGCTTCGAACCGTCGCCTCCGCAATCCCCAGCGACGTCGCCGTCTCCTCCACGCTCAGCTCCTCGACCGCACGCAGGACGAAGACGCTGCGAAAGGCCTCCGGGAGTTCGTCCAGCTTGCGTTCCAGGAGCGATCTCATCTGCGCGCGAACGAGCAGCGCGTCCGGCATCTGCAGATTGGAAGCTGCTTCCAATTCGGCCTCTCCCTGTGGCAATCCATCGAGCGCGGCGATCGGAAAAAGGTGGTTCCGGCGGGTCCGCTTGCGCAGGCGAGCCAGGCACTCGTACGTCACCAGGCGCGAGAGCCACGTCACCGGCGAGGCGTCGCCGCGGAAGGTGTTCAGCGCCCCGTGGGCCGCGATATAGGCCTCCTGCAACGCATCCTCCGCCTCCGAGTCGTCGCGCAAGATGGCGCGGGCGACGCGGTAGAGGCGCCGATTGTGGCGGCGCATCAGGGCCTCGAACGCCGACACGGCGCCCGCGGCCGCGCGTTGCATGAGCCGGACATCGTTCTCGGGTATCGACTCGAGGATGGGAATCGGGGAGGCGATCATGGGCTTCACATTAGCTCAGTTGACGACCAGGGTCGCCGCCATGGCCGGATGGAAGTCGCACTGGTACGCGAAGGTCCCCTTCTTCGGCGCGACCACGCTCCAGGACGCGCCGGGGGCGATCGCCGGCGAGCGAAAGGAGCCGTCACTGGCGGTGACCGTGTGGGGCACGAGATCGTTGTTGATCCAGACGATCAGGCTGCCCGGCTTCGCACGCTGGGTCGCCGGGACGTAGGCCATCGCCTGGATCGCGATCGTGACGGCGCCGCCATCGGCCTGCGAAGCGCCTCTTGCCGGCGCGGCCGCCGCTGCGCCAGCCGCCGCGAGGCAGGCCGCCGCGACGCCGGCGCGCAGCGCCTCACGCACCCTTCTTGCCCAGTTGCGCCTGCAGCTTGCGCGCATGCTCCAGGTGGGCGACGAAGGCGGGCCGTACCTTGATCATCAGCGCCTTCAGTTCCGCGTTCTGCGCGCTCGGGATCAAGGTCTTGTCCAGCGCCTCCAGCACTGCCTGGTGATAGGCGACCTCGTGGTCGACGTACGCGCGGTCGAGGTCGGCGCCGGACAGCGTCTTCAAGTGGGCGATGTTGTCGTCGCCGCCCTTCTTCAGGGAGTCCGCCGTGGCATTGCCTTCGGGCGTGAGCTGCAGCCTGCCGGCCAGCTCGACGGCCGACTTGTTGACCGCGCCGTGGTCTGTGACCATCAGCGCGGCGAAGCTCCTGACGTCGCTGGCCGTCGCATGCGCGCCGGCCCACTGTCCGGCGTCGATGTCGACCTGGTTGGCGGCGACGACGATGGCCGCGATCTGGGCGTCGTTCGGGCCGGCCGCGTGGGCGAGGCCGGGGACGATGGCGGCGGCGAGCAGTGCGGCGGCGAACTTGAAGCGATGCATTTGTTTCTCCTGGGCGGAGCCAACGCCGGGAGCCACCGTGGCGCCGCTCGCGAAGCTCTCTTCGCAAGCATTGACGTCACGAGTTCCAAAAGCGTTCCCGCGCTCGAAACTGCCCTCCTGCATCTGAAGCTTTACATGAGATATCGAAGCCAACTCATTGAACTATTGTTCCACCGCAGAGCACTTCATATATGCAAGTATTACTTCAATAACCGTCTCTATCTTATTGTCTTAAAACGACTTTTATAAAACTGTCGAGTGACGAAGCAGCAAGACGACCGGCCTCGCGTCATTTCTCCCCACGCGAATCCACCGACCCCCAGCCCGAGATCGACTTGCGCACGCTCGGCTGCCCCCAGTAGTCGATGTGGCCGGCGCCGGAGATCCGCACGTTCAGGTCGCTCGCGACCCACAGCACGCCGTTGGCCACGCCGCTGATGGAGACGTCGGCCCGCCCCGCGCGCAACTGGTCGGCGGTGATCTTGCCCTTGCCCGAGACGGACAGGCGCAACCGGTCGACCTTGCCGGCCAGCTGCCCTTCCCCGGCGCCCGAGATGTCGAAGTTGAGCTGGCCCACCTGCAACTGGTCGAAGCGCGCGACGCCGGAGCCGGCCATGCTGACCGTCAACTCGTCGCCGCTGACCGGGCCGGGCGCGACGACGTCGTTGGCGCCCGACATCGTCAGCTTGGTGAGGTGGCGCACCCGCACCTCCACCTGCGTGTTGGCGTTGTCCCAGAACTTCCAGCCGCCGGGCAGGTCGATCTTCATGCGGGTGCCGACCAGCCGCACGCTGACCTCCTCCTGGGCGCGCGCGTCGCCGGGCACGAAGACCTCGTCGCGGTCGCCCTGCACCAGGCGCACCTGGCCGGCGCCGTCCACCACCACGCTTTCGAACGGGCCCGGCGCGTAGACCTTGCCTTCGGGCGCCTGCGCCTGCGCGAGCAGCGGGGCCGCGAGCGTGGCGGCGATGGCGAGGAGGAAAAGATGGCGGTTCATATCGATTGCTCCCTCAGTCGTTTGGAGACGTCGCGGTTGGCGGTGATCAGGGTGCCGTCGGTCATGCGCGCGACGAGCTGGGAGTTCTCGTCGGGCGTCAGCGACTCGACGAAGTCGAGGTTGACGATGCAGCTGCGGTGCAGCTTCACGAAGCGGCCCGGGTCGAGCCGCTGCTCGAAGGTGATGATGGGCAGGCGCACCAGGTAGCTGCGGCCTTGCACCGCCAACGCGGTGTACTTGGTGTCGGAGCGCAGGTACTCGATGGCGTCGACGCTGATCGGGAAGATCTTGCCCTGGTCGCGCACGAGCACGCGCGTGAGCGGCGCGCCGCCGGGCGCCTGCAGGGCGTCGACGGCGCCGGACAGCCCCTCGCGCGGCTCGCGCAGCACGTGCTCGATCGCCTCCGTGAAGCGCTCGCGCGAGAACGGCTTGAGCAGGTAGTCGACGGCGTGCAGCTCGAACGCCGCCAGCGCGTGTTCGTCGTAGGCGGTGGTGAAGATCACCGCCGGCTGGTGCGCATCGCCGGCCAGCGCCTTGAGCACCTGCAGGCCGCTCAGCACGGGCATGTGGATGTCCATCAGCACCAGGTCGGGCTGCAGCGCGCGGATCTGCGCCAGCGCGCCGGCGCCGTCGCCGCAGGTGGCCACGAGCGTCAGCGACGGCGTCTGCGCGACCCAGTCGGCGAGCGCCTCGGCGGCCAGCGGTTCGTCCTCGGCGATCAGGACTCGGGTCAGGTCGTTCATTGCGGTATCCACAGGTCGACGCGGAAGCCCGCGCCGGGGTTGGTGCGAATCTGCAGCCGGGCGCGGCCGTCGTAGTCGAGCGCGAAGCGGCGCCGCAGCGCGGTCAGGCCGATGCCGGAGCGGCCGGAGGCCGCGTCGTCCAGGCGCGCGGGCTCGCAGCCGGCGCCGTCGTCCTCCACGCTCAGCTCCAGCCCCTGGTTCAGGCCGTTGCGCGCGCTGCGGATGCCGATGCGCCCGCCGCCCACGCGCGGCGCGATGCCGTGCTGGATGGCGTTCTCCACCAGCGGCTGCAGGCTCAGCGGCGGCAGCTCGTCGCCCAGCGTCGCGGGGTCGACCTGCCAGTCGACCTGCAGGCGCGAGCCCAGGCGCAGGCTCTCCAGCGCCAGGTAGTCGCGCACGAACTCGATCTCCTCGCCCAGGCTCACGCGGTCGGCGGCACTGCGCTTGGTGTCGAGCACGTAGCGCAACATGCCCGAGAAGCGCAGCAGCGCGTCCTCGGCGGCGCGGGCGTCCTTGCGCGTGAGCGCGATCAGCGAGTTGAGCGTGTTGAACAGGAAGTGCGGGTTGAGCTTGCCGCTGATCACGGCCAGCTCGGCGCGCGCCAGCGCCGACTCGGCCTGCGCCGTGGCCACCAGCGCCGCCCGGGCCCGGCGCGACTGCAGCCAGGCGGTGAACGCGGTGGCGATCGCGGCGTACACGACGGCGCCCCAGATCGCCCGCCACAGCACCGTCTGCCCCAGCACGGCCGATGCGTAGGCGCCGCCGTACAACCGCCACGACACCGTGAAATCGCACGCCTGCCAGGCCGCGCCGAACGCGAGCGCGCCCAGCGCGTGCCAGGCGCCCTGTGCGGCGACGCTCGCCGGCCCGGCCTGGATCCGGCGCACCCACGGGAACACCGCGACGCCGAGCGCCATCGGCGGCCACAGGCTCAGCGTGGCCTGGTAGACGGCCTGCCACAGTTGCCACAGCCCGCGCTGGAACTCCGCGCCGGCCAGCACGTACAGCAGCCAGGCGACGACGCAGGCGCAGGCGTAGGCGATCCACAGCGGGCGGGTGCCGCCGGGCGGGGGCGTGGTGGCGATCTCGGAAGACATGGCGCCATGTTACGGATTCATCCAAGCGGCACCGGCGGCGCGGGACGAATCGCGGGATTGGTCGACCGGAATGCGGCTGGATGCGCGGGCGACGGGTCGCCTGGCCAGGCCGGTCGCGCAGGCCGTCGCGGACGGCGCCGGCGGCGCGGGAAACGGGTAAGGGAATCGATTTGCTGCGTGCTCTCGAAATACGCTCATCAAGGAATTTCTATTCCAGCCAGTGACAAATATGGGAATCCAATTCCCTTATCGCGCCGGTAGCATGGAATTCCATCTCGACTGCCGCCGCACCACGCCATGGAAATCTACCTCGATGCCAACGCCACGACGCCGGTGCTCCCGCAGGCGCGCGCGGCCGCCCTCGCCGCGATGGCCGAGGAGTTCGGCAACCCGAGCAGCACGCACAGCTGCGGGCTGCGCGCCCGCTCGCTGATCGACGAGGTGCGTGCGCGCGCCCGCCGCGTGCTGGGCGCGCCCGACGGCCGGCTGCTGTTCACCAGCGGCGCCACGGAAGGCATCCAGACCTCGGTGCTGTCGGCGCTCGTCGCGCTGCGCGACCAGCGCCGCCGCGGCGACACGCGCGCCGACCTGCTGCTGTACGGCGCCACCGAGCACAAGGCCGTGCCCGAAGCGCTGCGTCACTGGAACAGGCTGCTGGAGCTGCACCTGGACGTGCAGGCCATCCCCGTCGGGCGCGACGGCCGCCACGACCTGGCGTGGCTGCGCGAGCGCGCGCCCCGCGCCGGCCTGGTCTGCACGATGGCCGCCAACAACGAGACGGGCGTGGTGAGCGACCTGGACGGCGTCGCGCAGGCCCTCGCGGGCAGCCCCGCGCTGTGGATGGTGGACGGCGTGCAGGCGCTGGGCAAGATGCCCCTGAAGCTGGCCGAGCGCCGCATCGACTTCGCGCCGTTTTCCGGCCACAAGCTGTATGCGCCCAAGGGCATCGGCCTGCTGTACGTGCGCGCCGGCGTCAACTTCACGCCGCTGATGGCCGGCGGCGGCCAGGAGGGCGCGATGCGCGCGGGCACCGAGAACATGGCCGGCGTGGCCGCGCTCGGCGCGGTGCTGGAGGCGCTCGAGACGGGCAGCATCTTCCACGACGAGGCCACGCTCCAGGGCTGGCGCGACCAGCTGGCCGCGACGCTGGCGGACGCCTTCCCGGGCCTCGTCTTCAACGCGCCGCTGGCGCTGTGCCTGCCGACGACGCTCAATTTCTCCGTGCCCGGCCTGCCCTCGAAACTGCTGCTGGACCTGCTCGACGCCGCCGGCGTGCGCGCCAGCGGCGGCTCGGCCTGCAGCGCCGCCAAGGCCCAGCCCAGCTATGTGCTCGAGGCGATGGGCGTGCCCGAATGGCAGTCGGGCGCCGCGATCCGGGTGTCCTTCGGGCCCGCCGCGGATGCCGGCTTCATCGCCCAGGCCTGCGAACGCCTGCGCGCCTGCGGGCAGTCGCTGCGCGAGAGCTGCCTGGTCGCGGCGCCGGAGCCGGGCCGGGCCGCCGACGGCCTCACGCGCTTCGCCGTCGACGGCGCCTGCTGCTACCTGCTGGTCGACGCCGCCAGCCGGCGCTGCGTGGTCGTCGACCCGTTGCCGCCGCTCGTCGAACGGCTCGCCGCGCTGCTGCGCTGCCAGAACTACACGCTCGCCGCGGCGCTGCACACCCACCGCCACGGCGACCACGGCTCCTGCGCCGCGGCGCTGCGCGCGGCCGTCGCCGACCTGCCGCACGACGCCGCCGCGGTCGACGCGCTCGGCTGGCCCGTCGATGCCGCGTCGATCGCGCTCGGCGCGCTGTCGCTCACGCGCCTGGCCGTCCCCGGCCACACCGCGGACTCGACCGCCTACCTGCTGCGCGACGCGCGCGGCCTGCGCCTGGCCTTCGTCGGCGACACGGTCCTGCCCGGCGCGCTGGGCCGCAGCGACCCGGAGCACGGCGCGCCGCGCGCCTTCGGCGCGTCCTTGCTGCGCCTGGCGCTGGCGGTCGAGCCGTCGACGCTGCTGCTGCCCGCGCACGACGACGGCGACCGCTTCGCCAGCACGCTGGCCACCGAGCGCCAGGAGCAACCGCTGCTGGCGCGCGTGCTGGGCGGCGGGCTGGATGCCGACGCCTTCGCCGCCGCCAAGTCCGAACTCGAACGCGGACCGGGCCAGGCCGCCTCCGCCGCGCCGGCCGGCGGCGCCCGCACGCTGGCGCCCGCCGCGCTGCGCCGCCTGCTGGCCGCGCAGCCGCAGGCGCTGCTGGTCGACGTGCGCGAGGCCTGGGAGCAGCGCCTGGGCGCGGGCCTGGGCCTGGCGCACGGACAGTTGCAGGCGACGCCGCTGTCCGCGCTGCTGCAGGCCTTGCCCGACTGGCTCGCGCTGCCGCCGTCGACGCCGGTGGTGTTCTATTGCCGCAGCGGCAACCGCAGCGCGCAGGCCGCGAACGCGCTGCGCCACCTGGGCCACGACCAGGCCTGGAGCCTGGCCGGCGGCCTGGCGCTGTGGCGCGACGAGGCCACCCCGGCCGCGCAGGCGCAGGCCGAGGAACTGGCCGCGCACTGACGTGCCGGCCGCGCGGCGGCCCGGGTCGACCGCGCTCCTGTCGAGTATCACCGGCATCCTGCCGAGTATCACAACTCGGTCGGCGGCTGCCGCATCTGCAGCTTTTCCCATACTCGACAAAGGTATTCCGGCGAGGCCGCCCGCACGGTTGGCGCAAGTTCCACTACTCTCGGGAAATCCTGTTTTCAACCCGGGCACCGGGAGAACAAATGTACAGCCGGACGCGGCCGTAGATAGGGTTCTCCAGGCGCGCCCGGCGACCACCCAGGAATACTCGAATGATCGTCTCGTCCATCCTCGCAGTCTGGCTGGCGTGCATATTGGTGGTGCACTTCAGGGGACACGTCCGGCACCCGTTCTGGGGGCAGGTGTTCGACCATTCCGGGTTCCTGGCGCCGGTCAACGTCTTCCTGTACGCGTTCTCGGCGGTGCCCAACAAGCCCTACCTGCCGCTGGAGCAATTCCCCGAGCTGGAGCCGCTGCGCCAGAACGCCGACGTGATCCGCGCTGAAGGCCTGGCGCTGATGGCCCACGCGCGCATGCGCTCGCCGGGCGGCCGCGACGACGCCGGCTTCAACTCCTTCGCCAAGACCGGCTGGAAGCGCTTCTACCTGAAGTGGTACGGCGCCGCGCACCCTTCGGCGCTGCGGCTGTGCCCGCGCACGACCGAGCTGCTGCGCGCCATCCCCAACGTCAGCGGCGCGATGTTCGCCACGCTGCCGCCCGGCGCCGTGCTCAACCCGCACAAGGATCCGTACGCGGGCTCGATGCGCTACCACCTGGGCCTGGTGACGCCCAACGACGACGCCTGCCGCATCGACGTCGACGGCCAGCGCTACAGCTGGCGTGACGGCGAGGCCGTGATATTCGACGAAACCTTCATCCACACGGCCGAGAACCGCACCGACGTCGAGCGCCTGATACTCTTCTGCGACGTCGAGCGGCCGCTGCGCGGTGGTTTCGCACGCAGTTTCAACCGCTGGTTCGGCCGCCACGTGGTCGCCGCGGCCAGTTCCCCCAACGAGGTCGGCGACCATACTGGCCTGATCAATCGCCTGTTCTTCCTGTCGGACGTCGCGGGACAGTATCGGCGCCGGTTCAAGGCCTGGAACCGCACCGCCTACAAATTGACCAAGGGCGCCCTCATGGTGGCCTTGTTGTGCGCGCTGATATTGCCCGGCTCGTACCGGACGATCCAGCACGTGCTGTCGGCCCGGGCAAGCGCGGCGGACACCACGGATCACGGTCGCGCGCCGACGCTCAGCGCCAACTGAGCACCGCGCCCCGCCCCCCGGGCGAGCGCCATCGCGTCGCGTTCCGCTACGATCCTGTTCAGTCCCCCTGAACGCCGTCGCGACGGCCCCGCCTTGAGCTCCGAAAACGCCCTCACCGAACTGCGCCTGACGACGCGCGCCGAGCACGACCGGATCGAGAGCATTCTTCGCCTGGCCGAGCCGATGTCCCTCGCGCGCTACGCCGCGATCATGGTCGGCCTCGACACCTTCCTGCGCGCCTGGGAGCCGCGCGTGCACGCCGCGCTGCCCGAACGCCTGCAGCCCTGGTTCCGCGCCCGCCGGCGCGGCGGCTTCGCCAGCGCGGACGTCGAGTGGCTGCGCGCGGTGGGCGGCGTCACCGCGCCGCCGCCGGCGGCCGCCGCCATCGCCTCCATCCCGCTGGGCGAGCTGGCCGAGGTGCTGGGCTCGCTGTACGTCATCGAGGGCGCGGCGCCGGACGGCCGCGCCGTCGCGCCGCGGCTCAAGTCCACGCTGGGCCTGGCGCAAGGCCGCGGCGCCAGCTACTTCCACGGCTTCGGCGGCGAGACGGGCGTGATGTGGAACGGCTTCCGCGTGCTCGCGGCACTCGAGATCGGCGAGTCGTCGCGTTCGACGGTGCGCGCCTGCCACAGCGCCAGGCGCACGCTGGGCGTGTTGATCGAGCTGTTCGCGCCGCTCGCGCCCAGCCTGCCGCCGCCGCCGCCCGCGCCGCCCGTGGCGCAGGTGATCGCGCCGGCCTTGCTGATCGCCTTCGGCGGCGGGAGCGACGACGCGACGCATCTCGACCTGCCGGTGGACGCGCCGGACGGCGACGACGCCACCTTGATCGAGCTGCCGCTGGCGGCGGAGCGCGCCGGCGACGACACGCTGGTGGATCTCGGCTGAACGCCGATCGACGCTGCGCCAGCGCGGCGCGCCGATCAGCCTCCGGCGCCGCAGCCCGGGCCGTCGAAGGTCCAGGTACTGACCTTGCCGTTCTCGACCAGGAAGCGCGTGGTGCAGGTGAGCGCCGTTGGCGACCCGATCGGCGTCGTCACGCCCACGCCGCCGCCCACCGACGTGCGACCGCCGCCGAACCCGAAGCCGCCGATGCTGAAGCTCATCGTGGGCCCCGGCACCGCGCCGTTGTTGACCACGTAGGTGAGCCAGGTGCCGTGGCCGACCTGCTCCTCGGCCACGGGCTTGCCCCAGCGCTGGCGCAGCAGCGCCTCGTCGGCGCCCTGCCACTGGGCCAGTGCCTGCTCGTAGCCGGCCGCGCCCGTCGCGGGCGTCGCGCAGCCGGCGGCGAGCAGCGCCAGCGCGGCGGCGGCAGTCGACATCAGGGCGGCGAAGCGGATGGGCATGGCGGTCTCCTCGGTCGGTAATGTGTCGTGCATGAGCAAATGATGCACCCGCCGTCGCGCTGGTGCGCGGCCGTCGTTGCGCCACGCGTGCGGCGCTCGGCCCGGATTGCGGTTTTATTAATGATCATTGACATGTATTTAACATGATGCCTATACTTTAAATTCCTGCCTCGCCGGACCTTCACCATGCCCCGTGTCTCCCGCGCCGAAGCCGACCACCACCGCGAGGCCATCACCGCGGCCTCGGCCCGCCTGTTCAAGGAGCACGGCCTCAACGGCGTCAGCGTGGCGGAGCTGATGGGCGCCGCCGGCCTCACGCATGGCGGCTTCTACGGCCACTTCGAGTCCAAGGATGCGCTGGCCGGCGTCGCCGTGGCCCATGCCTACGAGCAGTCGGTGCAGCGCTGGACGAAGCGCGTCGCCGGCAAGGCCGCGAGTGCCGCGCGCGCCGCGCTGGTCGAGAGCTACCTGACGCCGCAAAGCCTGAGGAACGTCGGCCTGGGCTGTCCCACCGTGGCCCTGGCCGGCGACGTCGCGCGGGCGTCCGGGCAGGCGCCCATCCGCGGCGCGTACGGCAAGGGCCTGGACGACCTGGTGCGCATCCTGGCCGCCGTCGAGCCGCACGCCGATCCCGCGGCCGGCCGGCGCGCGGCGCTGGCCGACTACGCCACGATGGTCGGCGCCCTGCTGCTGGCGCGCGCCACCGCCGGCGCGCCGCTGTCGGACGAGCTCCTGGCGGCCGCGCGCGAGCGCCTGCTGCCCGCGGTCGCCAGCCCCGGCCCGGCCGCCCGCCGCAAGACGAAGGCGGCCTGAGCATGTTCGCGGACTCGCTCTCGCGCTGGCTCGGCCGCCGCGGCATCCACTACGGCTGGGTCGTGCTGGCCCTGGCCTTTCTCACCATGCTCGCCTCGGCCGCCGCGCTGGGCCTGCCGGGCGCGTTCCTGCAGCCGCTCAGCAAGGAGTTCGGCTGGACCACCGAGCAGATCTCGTCGGTGCTGGCCGTGCGCTTCATCCTGTTCGGGCTGTTCGGCCCGTTCGCCGCGGTGCTGCTGGAGCGCTACGGCCTGCGCCGCATCGTCTGCAGCGCGCTGGCGCTGGTGGCCGTCGCGTTGCTGCTGGCCACCCGCATCGACGCGCTGTGGCAGCTGTTCGTGCTGTGGGGCGTCGTGCTGGGCGTCGGCTCGGGCATGACGGCGCTGGTGCTGGGCGCCACCGTGGCCAATCGCTGGTTCGAGCATCGCCGCGGCCTGGTCATGGGCCTGCTCACCGCGAGCTCGGCCACCGGCCAGCTGATCTTCCTGCCGATCGCGGCCGCGCTGATCGAGCGCCACGGCTGGCGCGTGGCGGTGTTCCCCGTCTTCACCACCTGCGCCGTCGTCTCCGCGCTCGCGTTCTGCCTGCTGCGCGACCGCCCGGCGGACCTCGGCCTGGTCGCATTCGGCGCCGACCCGGCCACGGCCGATGCCGCGGCCGCGCCGTGGCGCCCCGGCTTCATGGAGCCGATCCGCGCGCTCGCCGGCGTGTCGCGCAACGCCACGTTCTGGGTGCTGTTCGGCACGTTCTTCGTCTGCGGACTGAGCACCACCGGGCTGATCCAGACCCACTTCATCTCGCTGTGCGGCGACTACGGCATGGGCGCCGTGCCGGCCGCGTCGGTGCTCGCGATGATCGGCGCGTTCGACTTCGTCGGCACCATCGGCTCGGGCTGGCTGTCCGACCGCTTCGACGCGCGCAAGCTGCTGTTCTGGTACTACGGGCTGCGCGGGCTCTCGCTGCTGTGGCTGCCGCACTCCACGTTCACGCTGGTCGGGCTGTCGCTGTTCGCGGTGTTCTACGGGCTGGACTGGGTGGCCACCGTGCCGCCCACGGTGCGGCTCGCCGGCGCCACCTTCGACAAGCAGCGCGTGCCCATGATCTTCGGCTGGATCTTCGCGGGCCACCAGCTCGGCGGCGCGGTCGCGGCCTACGGCGCGGGGCTGTCGCGCACGGTGCTGCAGTCCTACAGCCCGGCCTTGTACGCGGCGGGCGTGGCCTGCATCGTCGCGGCGCTGGCCATCTTCCTGGTGCGCAAGCCGCGGCCCGCGTCGGCACCGGCCGGCGCGCTGCCGGCCAGGGCGACCTGAGCGCCCGGCGCAGCGCGGTCGCGTTGCGAAGACGCCATCGCCGGGTCGCCGCGCCTACCCAAAACGCGGTAATCGAAGCGGCGCGAAAGGCGCACCAACCCCCTCGCGAAGACGCCTTCCCACCGAGGCGCCAGGGGCCGGCGCGACCACGTGGGAACGCGTCGACCAGGGGCCCGTTCCCGCTGGGATTTGTCATGTGCCGGTGCTCGAATCCGGCGGGCCCGCGGCCATGAGGCGCCGGCCAATCATCACAAACCCAGGAGAACCCCGCGATGACCCCGTTCCTTCGTCCCACCCTCGCCCTGCTCGGCGCCGCGCTGACCGTCGCCGCCGCCGCGACCGCGCCGCCCGCCCGGGCCGCCTCGCCGCTCGAGAACTACGCCCTGGCGATCAGCTGGGAGCCGGCGTTCTGCCTGACGAATCCCGCCAAGCCCGAGTGCCAGAGCGAGACGCCCAGCCGCCATGACGCGCACGCGTTCTCGCTGCACGGGCTGTGGCCGCAGAACGGCTCGTATTGCGGCGCGACCGCGGCGCAGAAGTCCAACGACGAGGCCGGCAAGTGGTCGCTGCTGCCGGCGGTCGTGCTGCAGTCGTCCACCGAGGCGCTGCTGCAGGAGGACGAGCCCGGCACGATGTCCTACCTCGAGCGCCACGAGTGGATCGAGCACGGCACGTGCTCCGGCCTGTCGCAGCAGAACTTCTTCGCGCCCACGCTGGCGATGCTGGACGGCATCAACGCCAGCAACCTCGGCTCCACCGTCGCGGCCAACGTCGGCGGCCACGTGACGCTGGCCCAGCTGCAGGCAGCCGCGGCGCTCGACTACGGCACCTACGCGAAGATCGACATCGAGTACCTGTGCATCAGCTCCGGCGGCAAGTCGTACCTGGAGGAGGTGCGCCTGCACATGCGCCTGCCGAGCCCGCTGCCGTCCACCGTGCAGGCCGCCTACATGGCCAAGCCGATCAATCCGGCGTCGTCCAGCCAGCTGTGCAAGAGCAGCACGCCCTTGTACATCCGGGCCGTGACGAACTGACGGGCCCACTTCGGCGGCGCCGCCGAAGCGGGCCCGTCCGGTGCGGCTGTGGGGACTTCTGGACGCCCGCATGCGGCGTCCGATTTGCGCGGCCCGCGTGCCTCAAGCTGCCGGCGACGCCGCCGAATACGTCGGGAGCCTCGATGCCCGAGGCGTCCCGCCGCCACCGATGATTCCCGCACCGCTACCACCCGACGACGCGCAACGATTGCAGGCCCTGCGCGAGCTGCTGATCCTGGACACCCCGCCCGAGGAGCGCTTCGATCGCGTCGTGCGGTTCGCCGCCGACGAGTTCGACATGCCCATCGTGCTGGTGAGCCTGGTCGACGAGAAGCGCCAGTGGTTCAAGGCCCGCGTCGGCCTGGACGCGTGCGAGACGCGGCGCGAGAGCTCGTTCTGCGGCCACGCCATCGTGCGCGACGAGATCATGGTGGTCGAGAACGCGCTCGAGGACGAGCGCTTCGCCGACAACCCGCTGGTGCTCGGCGCGCCCGCCATCCGCTTCTACGCCGGCGCGCCGCTGCGACTGCCCTCGGGCGCGACGGTGGGCACGCTGTGCCTGATCGACCGCACGCCGCGCGCGTTCGACAGCGTCGACCTGGCGATCCTGGCCGCGCTGCGCGACCTGGTCGTCGCCGAACTGGTCGCCCAGGAGGTCACCGAATAATGGCCATCATCCACGCCCCGACGCCGCTGCCCCCGCCGGCTCCCGTCATCGCCGTTCCCGTGCTCCCGCCGATAGAGCTGCTGCTGGTCGAGCCGCAGTTCCTGCTGCGCCGCACCGTGGCCGCCGTCGCGCGCGACATGCGCCTGGCCAACCCGCAGGAGCTCACCTCCATCGAGGCGGCCGAGCGCCTGGTCGCGGCGCGCGGCTTCGACGCGCTGTTCCTGTCGCTGGACGACGAGGCGGCGGCGCTCGAGCTGATGCGCCGTGTGCGCGACGGCGGCACCGAGTGCGCCCCCGACATCCCGATCGCCGTGACGGCCGCGGCCTGCGACACCGCGCTCGCGCTGCGCCTGAAGGACCTCGACGTGCGCCGCCTGTTGCTGCGCCCGTTCAAGGTCAAGGGCGTGCTGGACGCGATCGTGGCGCTCAGGTCGATGCCGGCGCAGGCGCAGACGGCGGCCTGAACGTCGGCCCGCTCGGCGCCGATCGCGCGGTCAGGGCGGGATCGTGCCGCTCTGCGTGTTCGGCTCGCTGCCGCCCAGCAGCTCGCCGATCGCCTTCAGGTCGTCGACGCGATCGCAGATCGCCTTCAGCGCCATCAGGATAGGCGTGCCCAGCAACAGGCCCCACACGCCCCACAGCCAGCCCCAGGCCAGCACGCCGACGAAGACGACGACCGCGTTGAGGCGGCTGGTGCGGCTGGTGAGCCAGGGGGTGACGATGTAGCCGGAGATGACGTGCAGCGCGATGGACACGCTGCCGATGGCCAGCGCCATCTGCGGCGTGCCGAACTGCATCAGCGCGACGACGGCCGAGGTGCCGCAGATGACGACGGTGCCCAGGTAGGGCACGAGGTTCAGGACGCCGGCCAGCACGCCCCACACCGCGGCGTTGTTGACGCCCAGCGCCCAGAACGCCAGCGCCGTCGCGATGCCCACCATGACGCTGGTGAGCAGTTGCACGAGCAGGTAGCGCTGGATCTGTTCGGTGATCTCGTCGAGCGCCTGCACGGTGATCTTGCGCTTGGCGAAGTCCGGCCCCGCGATCTTGGCCAGCTTGCGCCGGAACGTGTCGCCCGTCGCGAGCAGGAAGTAGGTGATGAACGCGACGACGAGGGCCTGCGCCGCCGCCTCGGCCGCGCGCATCGTGCCGGCGAACAGGTAGTCCTGGATGTTGAAGGTCGGCTTGACGATCTGCACCTTGGCCACCCCCGGCGTTCCCTTGCCGGCGGACGCCGCGGTCGCCTGCTCGAGCGTCGAGGCCGCCTTCTGCACCTGCTCGATGGTCGTCGGGTTCGGGTCGCGCAGCTTGGGATGCAGCGTGTCCTTGAGCTTGGTCGCCGCGCCGGGCAGCGACTCGATCAGGCTGTTGGCCTGGTCGCTGAGCGACCACGTGCCCCACGCCAGTCCGCCGACCAGCGCGACCATCACCACGGCCGCGCCGAGCGCACGCGGGATGCCCACGCGCACGAGCCGATCCACCAGCGGCGTCAGCGCATAGGAGAACAGCAGCGCCATCAGCACCGGGATCACGATTTCCGCCGCCCAGTGCAACGCGTACAGGCTCAGCAGCGACGCGATGACGATCATCGACGTGCTGCGCACGTCGACGGGCATGTGCAGCAGCACGCGCTCCTTGTCCTGCGCGGGCTCGGCGTCGCTGGCCGAGGCCTCGATCGGCAGCGCCAGCGTCTCGTCGTCGGTCGGGATGACGTGCAGCTTGTCGTTCATGGCCGGTCGCCGCAGGCGAGCTCTGGAAGGGGGGCCATCGTGGTCTCCGTGGCGATATGTCGAGTCGACTCCAGTGTCAACGGCAGGTGAAGCGCGCACGGTAGGCTGAGCGGATCACCGCGTGTAGGACAGCCGGCGAACCGTCGCGCAGCGGCCCCCTCGGCGCTGCGATAATCTGCGCACACTCCAGCCGGAGCCCAGCCCGACCGCTCACGGACGCCCATGCCTGCCACCGACTCCGCACCCGCCACCGCGAGCGCCAAGCCCATGCGCGTGCTGCTGGTCGACGACAACGTGGACGCGGTGGAGTCGATGGAGATCCTGCTGCAGGCGTTCGGCTACGAGGTGGCCACCGCGCTGCACCCGAGCGTCGCGCTGGAGCTGATCGACAGCTTCGATCCGGCCGCCGCCGTGGTCGACATCGGCCTGCCCGACATGGACGGCTACCAGCTCGCCGCCGAGATCCGCCGCCGCCGCGCCGGCGCGCCGCTGCGCCTGATCGCCTTCACCGGCTACGGCGGCGCGGAGGACCTCGCGCGCGCCAGCGCCGCCGGCTTCGATGCGCACCTGGTCAAGCCCGTCGAGATCGAACGCCTGCTGGCCGTGCTGGGCGCCCCCTGACCGGGCGACCGCCGAGTCCAGCGCCGCCGCGCCGCGCTGAACTCGGTGGTTAGAAGACGGGCTTGCCTTTCTTCGACGAATGCGGCGCCCGATGCGCAGGCACAATGGCTGCCCGCGATGGACCCGAACGGGCGCGCGGCATACTGTCCCGTCCCGAGCAGCGGGCCCGGCGTTGGAGCGCCGTGCCCCGGCACACCGACTCGCAGAAGTCGCCTCGGCGCCGCCATTTCGAGCGGCAACACAAGCACGAACGCAGCGCCCCTGGCCAAGCCGCGCGCCGCGTTCAGGGAGAAGAGTTCAATGTCAAGAATCTATCTGATCGACGACCACCCCATCGTGCGCGCCGGGCTCAGCGCCCTGCTCCAGGGCGCCGGACACACGATCGTCGGCGAGAGCCACGACATCACGCAGTCCTTGTCCGACGTGGGCCGGACGGCGCCGGACGTCCTGATACTCGACCTGAACCTGGACGGCCGCTCGGGATTCGAGGTGCTGGCCGAGTTGCAGCGGCGCCAGCTCACGACCAAGGTGATCGTGCTGTCGATGTCCGACCAGCCGCGCAACGTGGCCGAGGCGCTGCGCATGGGGGCCTCGGGCTACGTGCTCAAGGGCGCGGCGAGCATCGACCTGCTGGCCGCGGTCGAGGCCGTCGTGAAGGGGCGGCGCTACCTGGGCGCCGGCCTCACCGACATCGCCGTGCAGGGCTTCACCTCCGATGCCGACAAGGGCAGCACGCTGTCGCCGCGCGAGCGCCAGATCCTGGTGATGGTGGCGCGCGGCAAGTCCAGCGCCACGATCGGCGAGGAGCTGCACCTGTCGCCGAAGACGGTCGACACCTACCGCAGCCGCCTGATGGCCAAGCTGGACCTCGCCGACGTGCCCGCGCTCGTGCGCTGGGCGATCCGCGAGCAGTTGATCGGCCTGGACGACTGAAGAAGGCCGCGCGCGCCGGCTCGGCGTGGACGGC
>FSVG01000413.1_pt1 | contig 41840 bp, 32 predicted proteins | sample 1637511 | NCBI WGS metagenome assembly FSVG01 (sample SAMEA3914816, study PRJEB12502) | metagenome | biome: forest; material: soil | place: USA | collected 2011-09-16 | depth 0.3 m
CGGCTCAACAATCTGCACCAGCACCTTCCACGGCACCACCCGTTCCATCTCCTCAAGAAACTCGCGCTTGCGCGTCTTCTTGGTCGACAGGTTGAGGCCTAGACTGATTTGTTTCATGGCCTCAATTTTCGCCGCTCACGCAGTCTCGGGCAACAAGGGTCCGCCCGGGGTTTTGCAGACCTTCCCTAACTCACGACACCAGGCTTGCGGCGGACTCGGTGCGAGCGGGCAAATTGGGAGAAGACGATGCAGGTTTCCTACCGTGTTGACGGCGTGATCGGCGTGATCACGATCGCCCGGCCGCCCGTGAATGCGCTCGACGTTGCAATGCGAAGGATGTTGCTGCATGTCGTCCGCCAGGCGCGGGACGATGCCGGCACGATCGGGGTCGTCGTCACCGGCAACACGTACGTCTTCAGCGCGGGCGCCGACATCGGCGAGCTGGACTCCGAGCTGGCCCTCGACGCCCCGCTGATGAGCGTCGTGCTGGCTGGAATCGAGGAGAGCTCGAAGCCGTTCGTGGCCGCGATTTCCGGAGCGTGCCTGGGAGCGGGGCTCGAGCTGGCCCTGGCTTGTCATTACAGGCTTGCCGACCGGGGGGCGACTCTTGGCTTTCCGGAAATCAGGCTGGGCCTGCTGCCCGCGGCGGGCACGCAGCGACTGTCGCGTGCCGTCGGGGTCGGGCTGGCCCTGAAGATGATGCTGTCGGGCCAACCGGTCGATGCTTCGCAGGCGGAGCACCTCGGGCCGGTCCGGCGGTACGGCGAGGGTGACCTGTTGGCGCAGGCGATTGCGCTGGCACAGGACTCGGGCTTGCGCGGATTGCTGCCGCGCCTGCGTGAGCTGCCGGTTGCGCTGCCGGCGGGACGCGAGGCGAACGAATACTTCGAGGCGCAGGTGGAGGCGTTGCGCAGCGCGCTTCCTGCGCAGACGCGGTGTGTCGCAGCGGTGCGTGCCGCCGTCGAACTGCCTTTCGACGAGGGCGCCAAGCGCGAGATGGATCTCTTCCGTGAATTGCTGGCTTCCCCTGAATCCAGGGCGCTTCGCTACGCGCTGGCCGGCCAGCGCGCCGCGGCCAAGGCGAGCTGCGGCGTGGCGGCGGCCAGCGCGCGAAGCGTCGCGGTCATCGGAAGCGGGGCGATGGGGGTCCGCATCGCCGTCTGTTGCGCCGATGCCGGGCTCCCCGTCATCCTGCTCGACTCGAAGGAGCCGGCACTCCATCGCGCGGTCGGCGCCATTCGGTCCGTCTACGACCGGCTCGTCAAGAAGGGCAGCTTGAGTCCGACTCGAATGGACGAGCGTGTGCGGCGCATCCGTCCCACGACCTCGTACGCGGCCATCGCCGAGGTCGACCTCGCGATCGAGGCCGGCATCGAGGAGATGTCGGCCAAGCAGGTCGTCTTGCGCAAGCTGGACGAGGCGACGCGGCCCGGAGCGGTGCTGGCCACCAACGCCACGACGCCGGACATCGAGCAGCTCGCGGCGTTCACGCAACGTCCGGGCGACGTCGTCGGGCTGCATTTCTGCGCTCCCGCGGACACGCTGCGCCTGCTCGAAGTCGTCCGGGGCCGCATGACGTCCGACGAGGCGCTTGCGAAGGTGCAGGGGCTGGCCAGGAAGATCGGCAGGATCGGCGTCGCAATCGTGACCTGCAACGGCCTGGTCGGACGTCGCCTGTTCGAGGCGTATGGCCTCCAGGCCCGTTTGCTCCTCGACATGGGGGCGTCGCCCGACCAGATCGATGGTGCGCTGCGCCGCTTCGGAATGGCGGAAGGACCGTTTGCCGCGATCGACCGCGCGGGTGCGGGCGGTGCGCACGCGATCGAATTGCGCCTGGCGTCGGCGCAACTCGGCCGACCCAGCTCGAAGCGGCCCGATCGGGTTTCCGAACAGGAGATCGCGCATCGATGCGTCCTCGCTCTCGTCAACGAAGGCGCCCGCCTGGTCGAAGAAGGCACCGTGGCGCGTGCATCGGACATCGACGTCGTCTGCCTGAATGGATACGGATTCCCGGCGCATCGCGGCGGCCCGATGTTCCACGCGGATTCCATCGGGCTGTCGCGCGTGCTTGGCCTCATGGACGGTCTTCGCGCGGCGCCGATGGGCCATCTCTGGGAACCCGCGCCTTTGCTTGTGCGTGGCTCCCGGATGAACCTGCGCTTGTCGGATGCCTGAAGCTCGGCGCTCGAACCGGCTGGACGAAGGTCGGTTTCTCTCGACGGGAAAGTCCGGGGCGACCCGATTCGCTTCGCTGACTACACTGGGCTCGACGAATCGGGTCCGTGAACGGCGGGCGAATGTCGACGAATCGATTGGATCGCCTGCCTTGAACATCGAAGTCCGGGACAAGCCTGCACTCGCGACCGGAAAGCTCGGCTTCCCGGCCCTGTTCGCCCAGGCGTTCGGCACGATGACTCCGCCGTACAACATGATCCTCGTCGGCGCGGTGGTGTTCACGTTCGCGGGCAGGGCGGCTCCCGCGGCGTTCGTCATCGCGGGCCTGGGCATGCTTTTCTACGCCCTGACGATCATCGGCATGGCGCGAAACGTCCGGTCCGCAGGCGGGCTGTACACGGCGATCCAGACGGGTCTTGGGCGCAAGGTGGGCCTGTGGTTCGCCGGAGCACTGCTCGCCAACGGCGTGTTCTCGCTGCCTGCCGCGCTCGCGTCGGCCGCCTACCTGATGCAGCTGATCTTCGCGGGCCTCGCGGCCCATCATCCCATCCTGTTGCAGACCTGGTTGGTCTGGTCGCTCCTGCTCGGTGGATTGACGTTTGCCGTCGTCTACCTGGGCGCGGACGTGTCCGCGCGGGTCGTGTTGACGCTGCTCGGGCTCGGCATCGCCTGCATTCTTGCAATCGATGCTCGCATCCTCTGCAGCGTGGGATTGATGGGTATCTCCTGGGGTTCCCTGTGGCCCTTCGGCCAAGGCGGCGGCGCCCAACCGATGTTGCTCGGAATCGGTGTCGCCGTCATCACGATGGCCGGCAGCGAGGGTGCGATCTTCATGTCGGAAGAGGCGCGCAAGCCGGATCGGGATGTTCCCCTCGCCGTCATCGGCAGCATCAGCTGCGCGCTGGCCTTCTATCTGCTGACCTCCCTGGCATTCGTCGCGGCACTGCCCGGCCGGGATCCAGGGCAGGTCTGGGCGGAAGGCGGGCCCGCCGTGCTCTTGCAGATCGGCACGCGCTACATCGGCCGGACGTTCGCCGAGTTGACGCTGATCCTCGTGGCGCTCGCCGCGTTTGCCGGAGTCGTGAGCTTCGTCAACTACGTGGCGAGGCTGGTATTCGCTCTCGCGCGGGAAGGACATCTGCCGAAGATCTGCGCCAGCGCCAACCGCTTCGGCGCGCCCGCCGGAGCCAGTGCGTTGCTTGCCGTCTCGACGATCTTCGCGCTGGCCATCGGCTTCGCGTTGCTCGGCGGCAGCGCCGGCGCCGCATTGACGTTCTACAGCTGGCTCTACGTCAGCGTCGCCATCTTCCTGCTGTTCAATTCGTTGTTGGTGTGTGTCGCGGCGTGGCGCATCGGGCGCGCGCAGGGCTCATCGATCTGGGCGCGGGCGGTCGTCCCCGGGGTCACGTTCGCCGTGATGCTGTTGGCGGCGAAGTCTCAATTGACACCCTTGCCGCCGCCGCCCTTCGATTCGGCCGCATGGGTTGCCGTTCTGCTGCTCGTCGTGATCGTCTCGACGGTCGAGATGGGATGGCGCATCAAGGCGCGACGCAATCGCGCTTGACCACTTGGAACCTGACATCGGCGGCGGCGCCTGGCTAGAGTCGCGTCATCGCGGGTGGGTGGCTGATGTGCGTCGAGGCGGGCTCGTCACTAAATTGACCGACGCCCATCTGGCCTCATTGAATTGCCGCCCGCTTCGCAGGCTTGACGATGTCATATCAGTTGCAGGATTTTGGCGGCATGTTCCTGACCACGCCGCCCATGGCGGACGGACGGCGCACGCTTGCCGGGTTGAACGCATACGTGCAGTGGTTCCGGCCCCTGGCTGCGCGTGAAACCTCCATCACGTTCGTCCACGGCGGTGGCGGACAGGGATCGGAGTTCCTGACGACGCCCGATGGCAGGGCAGGGTGGGCGCACGCGTTTCTCGATGCCGGATTTCCGGTGTTCGTACTGGATCGACCGGGGCACGGGCGCAGCCATTGGAACGAGAGCGTCCTGGGGCCGGCGACCCCGGCGGCGGACTTCGAGACCCTTGTTCCGCGTTTCGTCCGGCCACGCGATCACGGCCTGTGGCCCGAAGCCGCGAAACACAGCCAGTGGCCCGAAGCGGATCCGTGCGCCGGCGATCGTTTCATGGCGAGCCAGGGCGTGATGGCGACCCGGCTGGCGGCAGCACAGCGGCACGTCGAGGCGATCGCGCCCGAGCTTTGTCGCCTCGTCGGCAAGACCGTTGTCATCTCGCATTCGGCGGGCGGGCCGTGTGGATGGGCGCTCGCCGCGATCGGTGGCGACCTGGTTCGAGCCATCGTCGCCGTGGAACCCTTGGGCTATCCGGGCCTGGAGCATGCCCATGGGACGTTCGGGAACGGCCTGTGCGCGGCGCCGTTCGCCGGCGAGCACGACCCTTATGCCCGCCCGGTCGCGATCGTGACTTCCGAAGCCACCTGGATGCGGGACATGAATGCGCGTGCCGCCGCGTTTCTCCGTGATCGCGGCTCCGACGTGACGCATCTGCTCCTGGAGCGCCATGGCATCTTCGGCAACGGCCACATGATGATGTCGGAGTCGAACAGCAACGACATCGCGCGACTCGTCATCGAGTGGATCACGAATGCGCTGGCCACGCCCGGCGCGGGCCCCGATCGATGAAGGCCCGGGCCCGCCGGAGACGACGCGGGCCGTCAGCCGGCCGGGCCCGAAGGGCAGCTCAGCCGGGCGACCCGCGGTCGATCACGAATAAGTCGTCTGCAGGCATTCCGTGAAGCGAAGCGCCGCCTTCATGGCGTGGCGATCCCGAGCGATCCTGCGAGTCTCGGCGACCCATTCGTCCTTCTGGACGCCGGGCTTCATGTGATAGAGCGTATGCAGGTTCTGCGTGGCGCGCGGCGACACCAGCTCGACGAACTTCTGGCGCCGGTCGCGATCATATTCATCGAGGACGTCCTGCGATCGGGCGTTGTGAATGACGTCGTTCAATGCCTCGACGAGCGCGAACGTGTCGAACATGCCGCCGGTGAGCCCCAGGCCGCCGGTGGGGTTCGTCACGTGTGCCGCATCGCCCACCAGCAGCACGCGGCCGACGCGCATCCGGTCGGCCACGCGCTGGTGCATGTGATACGGCGAGGTCGCGACCACCTCGTAGGCATCCCGGGTGGGCAGCAGCTTCCCGAACATGTCGTCGATGCGCGCCGGCAGTGTCTCGAGGGGCAGGGACGGGTCCTCCATGAAGGTGACACGCCACAGGTTCTCGTTGTCGATCTTGCAGATCACCGAGCCGTAGGTATCGTCGACCTGCATGGTGGTCCTGCCGAAGTGCAGGCTGTCGAAATCGAAGCGCGTGTTGGTTGCGACGTAGCGCTGCGGCCAGGTCACGCCGAAGAAGTTCAGCTTGAGGACGCCGCGCCGGACGACGCTCCTCGCACCGTCGGCGCCGATCAACCACTGCCCGTCGATGACTTCGCGGCGTCCCGCGACGTCGACCGTTGCACGGACGCCGTCACCCGACGTTTCGACACCGACGAGCTTGTGCGAATAGAGCACCTGCACGTTGTCGAGCTTGCGCAGGTGGGCCAGGATGATCGCGGACAACTTGTCTTGTCCTAGATGGAGCGCATGGGGGAGCTCGACCTCGTCGGCGAGGCAACCGAGATCCCAGAAGATCATTTCGCCGGTGGCGTGAATGCGCCATGCGAAGTCCTGGCGTATCAGTCCCGCGTTGATGCAGTCCTCCAGGATCCCGAGGCGCCGCAGGTGCGGCAGGACAGGGAAGTGGTAGACCAGGGCGCGAGGGCTGTTGTTCGGCGCCTCCTCCGCCTCGAGCACCGTGATTCTCGACCCGGCCTGCGCCAGGCCCAGGGCCGTGAGCAGGCCCGTCGGGCCGCCGCCCGCGATGATGATGTGTTGCGTCATTGCTTTACCTGAGAACGTGTGGATGTCCGAAATGGACCGCCGCGGCCGGCATGGGTGGCCGATGGTCGCGCGGCATCGACGAAGGAACTCGTCGTCCCGTCGATCCTAGAGGCGGGGTGCAGGGCAGCAAGGTGCTTTGCGGCCAATGCGGACTGCCGCGCCGTGGCGTCGGCGGATGCGTCCGCGCACGCCGACGCGTGTGGTCAGCCTGGCGCGCGCAGGATCGGGCTCAGGTATGCAATCGCGCCAACTGCGCCGACAGTGGAAGCCGGTGCAGACGAGGGCCGCCCGCTGCATGGATGGCATTGACCAATGCGGCGACGGCCATGGGGACGCCGTACTCGCCGAGGCCTTCCGGGGCGCGGTCGCTCGGGATGAAGTAGACCTCGACGCGAGGCATCTCCCGGATCTTCAGAACCGGGTAGTCGTTGAAGTTGGATTGCGCGACGCGCCCCTTCTCCAGCGTGATCTCGCTGTAGAGCGCATCGCTGAGCCCGAAAGCCAGGGAGCCTTCGATCTGGCCACGCGCGGCTTCCGGATTGATGATGCGGCCGCAATCCGCCACGGCGACGATGCGGTCGATCGTGAGGACGCCTTGCTTCAGCGTCACCTCGACGACGCATGCCGCACCCGTGGAGCGGTACTCCGGCCAATAGCTCAGGTCATGAACCGCCAGGCCCTTGCCGCGGCCGGGGCCGAGGCTGGCGGACCAATTGGATCGCCGGCCCAGTTCCTCGAGCACGCGGCGCTGCTTCTCGACGCGTTCCACCTGGTACTCGCGCTTCTCCAAGGTGGCGGGAATGTCCTCGGTGTGGAGCATCGCCAGTTGGAACTCGAGCGGATCCCGCCCCGCCGCCTCTGCCAGGGCATCCATGAAGCACTGGTTCATCCACGTGTGCTGCGCGAAGCCGACGCCCCGCCTCCAACCGAATCGCGGTGGCGTCTCGCGCAACTCGTACTCGATGCGCACGTTGGGGATGTTCTGGGTCAGGCGGGCGGGACCGTAGGTCTGGTCGGCCGTCGTGCCGCCCACCGAGCGCGAGAACCAGCCGACGATACGCCCGGAGGCATCCAGGCCGGCCTTCATGTGGGTCATGGTCAGCGGCGGATAGAAGCTGTGCTGCAGCGTCTCCTCGCGCGTCCAGAGCAGCTTGACGGGAGTCCCCGGCAGGGCGCGGGCGATCTGCACGGCCTGAGCCACGAAGTCGCTGTTGATCCGGCGCCCGAAGCCGCCGCCGGCATGCAGCAGGTGCAGCTTGGCCTTGTCCACCGGTACGCCGGCGTAGTGCGCGGCCACCCGCAAGGCCTCGTCCGCGAACTGCGTGCCGACCCAGACTTCGACGCCGTCACTATCGACCCGCGCCGTCGCGTTCATCGGCTCCATGGTGGCGTGCTCGGTATAGGGCACCTGGAAGTCGGCCTCCAGCACCTTGCTGGCGCCGGCGATGGCGGCAAGGGCATCGCCGTCGTTGCGCACGATCTTCGAGTTGCTGGACGGGTGCTTCAGCAACGCCTTGAATTCGTGTTCCAGCGCCGGACTGCTGACCTTCGCGGCCGGCCCTTCCTCCCACTCGATCGGCAGCGCGTCGAGTGCCGACTTCGCCGTCCACCAGTCGTCGGCGACGACCGCGACGGCGTCATCCATGCCGTAGTCGATGCCCCATCCCGGAGTCGAATCGTTGATGCCGCTCATGCCGGCGTGCACCCGGACCACGGCGATGACGCCGGGACGATTCTTGATCGCCGATTCGTCGTACGACTTGAGCTTGCCGTGAAAGACCGGGCTCTGGCGGATCGCGGCGCACTTCATGCCCGGCAGCTTCATGTCGATGCCGTAGGTCAGCGAGCCATCGACCTTGGCGGGCAGGTCCAGGCGCCGCATCGGCTTGCCGATGAAGTTGAAGCCGGACGTCTTGAGCTTGACCGCTTCCGGGGCGGGGGGCGTGAGCTTGCTGGCGTCTTCCTCCACGTCTGCATACGCGAGCGACTGCCCCGATCGTTCGTGATGGATGTGCCCGCCCTTGGCGACGAGTTCCCCGGCGGGCACTCCGAGGCGGCTCGCGGCCGCCTGCACGAGCACCATGCGGATCCGGGCGGCGGCCTGCCGCGCGGGCGTGAACAGCTCGGTCATGGCCTTGCTTCCGAGCGTGGTCGACCAGACGTACGGGTTCTCGTGCGCCTGGGCATTGGCCGGGTCGTAGAACTCGGGACGGATCGCCGACCAGTCGACCTCCAGCTCTTCGGCGAGGATCTGCGGGACGGCGGTGAAGGTGCCCTGGCCGATCTCCGCCTGCGGGATCTTGAGCACGAAAGTATTGTCTGGCCGGATCACGACCCATGCGTTCATCTCGCGCGGCGACGTCGGCGCAGCCGCCTTCTCCGAGGGGCGGCACCCGAGGAGCGGGAACGCGATGCTGGCCGCAGCGGCCGAGGAGGCGACCAGCAGCGAGCGCCTCGTGAGATGGGGCGTCGAACGTCTTGAGTCCATGGTGCGTCGGGTTTGCGATGCGAGGGTGAAGCGATTCGGTTGCCGGTTGCAGGCTATGACGGGTCGATGTCCGCGTAAAGGTGTCGACGGGCCAGCCCCACGGCCGCGTTCGAACGTCAGGCCGCGCTGCAGAGCGAAGAGGCCACGAGCTTGACCGCGCGACGCAGCGCCTCCTGGTCGCGCTGCGCGGAGGCCGTCGCCTCCTTGCCGAACATCATGAAGCCCTCGACCTGCGCGGCAATGAGCAAGGCCCTCAGTTCGGACTCCGCCCGCGTCAGCGACGAGTTGATCTCGCCAACGAGGCGCGTGAGCAGGCCGAGGTAGTTGCGATGACTTTCCGTCAGCGCCTCGGCCGCAAACTTCTCGTGGACTGCGACGGTGGTCACTTCGAGGAAGAAGGCGCGGGTGTCCGGCTCCTCGATCTCCCTGAGCGCGAGGTCGACGATGGCCAGCAGCTTCTGTTCGGCGGTATCCGGGCCGAGGCTGATCTGCTCGTAGCGGTCGTTGAAGGTGCGGATCGTCTGGGTGATGACCGTCGTCAACAGCAGTTCCCGCGTGGGGAAGTAGTGCTGCAGCGTTCCCAGCGGGACGCCCGCCTCCGCCGCCACCTTGCGCAACGTGAAGTCGGCGTAGCCATTGCGGCTGAGCACCAGCCGCGCCTCGTCGAGGATCGTCTGCAGGCGTGCTTCCCGGCGGTGCTTCTGCGGCGTGGTCGCCGGCGCCGCTTCTTCGAGCAGCGGCTTCGAGAACGTCAGGTGCTTCATGAGTCCCTTTCTTCGGCGTCGCGTTGATCGGATGCGACCTGCTGGCGAAGCCTTGCTCTTGTTGGATCGGTCAAGTGACTGGTTTCCCGTAAGTGTGCCATTGCGCCAACAAATACAAGCCATTCAAACGACTTGCTTTTGTTGATCGCGACGCGAGATCGATAGATCGGATGATGCTTATTTTAGGCCGTTCTCGGCCCTTCAGGATCAAGCAAGAATGCCATATTCTCTGGGTAAACCCCGGAATTTGCCGATATCCGGCGCCAGAACCTAGGGTAAGCGATAGGAGTTCTGTCAAAGCAATTCGCGTTTAATAAAAGCCAGTCAACTGACTTGGTTGTGAGGTTAAGAAAATGCTGATGCCACTCTCCACAGGTGTTTCCGCGGGCAAGGGAATCGACGCGACATGCGCCAGGCGCTGCGGCCTGGGAGCACCTGACGAACGTCTGCTGCCGGCCGTGCGCGAACTGCTTGCTCGCCGCGTGGACCAGCCGCCCAGCCTGTCGGAAGTTGCGCAGGCCCTGCTGCTTTCGCCGCGCACCCTCAGGCGCCGCCTGTTCGATCTCGACACGCGATTCAGCGCGCTGGTCGCCGAGGTGCGCGGCGAGGAGGCATGCCGAATCCTGCTGAACACCTCGTGGTCGCTGGAGCGGATCGCCGAGGAGGTCGGCTACAGCGACGCCGCCAATCTCCGGGCCGCGGTCAAGCGCTGGACGGGCCAATCCCCGCAAAGCTTTCGCCAGAGCCGCCGCGCGGACGCCGGCGACGCGAGGCACGCTTGCGATGCGACCTCGTCCCCATTGCAGTTGTTGTCATAAGGAGCGATCGATGTCGCGATGGATCAGGTTGTCAGGCCTCGTGGCCGCAGGATGGGTAGCGACGGCCATGGCAGGGGACCCCGCCCCACTGGGCAAGGCCCTCACCCCCGCTGGTGGCGAGAGCGCGGCAAGCAAGGACGGGCGCATCCCCGCCTATGAGCCGTCTGGCAGCCAGCTGCCCGGCTATGCCTACGGGAAGTTGCGCGGCGAGTTCTTCAAGTACAAGGACGACAAGCCGCTGTTCGTGATCGACGCATCCAATGTCGATCAATACGCCGCCAACCTGGCGCCCGGACAGGTCCGCGTGATCAAGCAGATCAAGGGCTTCTCGATGCCGGTGTATCCGACCCGTCGCACCTGTTCGGCGCCGGACTTCGCGCAGGCCAACACCCGCAAGAACGCCTCGCAGGCCAGGATCGGCGCGGACGGCTGGAGCCTCGAAGGGGCGTCACTGCCCGGCGTGCCTTTCCCGATGCCTACACGCGGCATCGAAGCGGTGTGGAACCACCTGACGCGCTACATGGGACTGGCGGAAGAGTTCCCCGTCGTGCGCACGTGGATCTCCCCGAAGCCGGGCAGCGAGCGCGGCGTCGAGGTGGTCTACAACCTCTGGCAGATGCAACCGAACAGCAACAAGGGCGAGAACAAGCCGAGCACGGACGCGCTGTTCCAGGGGCTCTACTTCGGCTACATCGAGCCGTCCTCGCTCGGCGGCCAGGGCGCGATCCAGCGCTTCTATTTCGACAAGCCGACCGAGTCGTACTACTACTTCACGGGCCAGCGGCGCGTGCGTCGTCTTCCGACCTACGACTACGACGCCCCGAACATCGGGTACGAGAACATGTACAACATCGACCAGACCACCATCTTCTATGGCGCGCCCGATCGCTTCGACTGGAAGATCGTCGACAAGAAGGAGATGTACGTTCCCTACAACGAGTTCGGCATGTACAACTTCAAGCGAAGCATGAGCGACGCGCTCTCCGCGCCCAATGTCCTCAAGTCCGAAGTGCGCCGCTACGAGCTCCATCGCGTCTGGGTCATCGAGGGCACGGTCAAGCAAGGAATTCGACACGTCAATCCCAAGCGGACGCTGTACCTCGACGAGGACTCCTGGGTTGCCGTCGGCGGTGAGGATTTCGACGCGCAAGGCCAGATCTGGAAATGGAAGGAGTCCTCGCCGATTCCTGCATGGGAGCTGGGCGGTGCCTGCGTCATTCCGCAGACCATGATGTACGACCTGACCAACAACCGGCTCGTGGCGGATTCGCTGAGCTTCAGCGCCGGCAAGGACATCCGCTTCTACGGGACGCAATCTCCCGAGATCGCGCAATTGAAGGACACGTTCTATACGAGCGAAAGCCTTCAACGGATCAGCGATCGCTGAGGGAACGATCATGAAGCATTCCAGAATGAATCAGGCCATCCCGCGCGCTGCGATCGCGAGCGCCACCCTGCTGCTGATGGCCACGCAGGCCCGGGCGGTCAATTTCGAGGACGTCCTCATTGATGGTGCCAAGCTGACCTGGTCCACCGACCTCACGCTGGGCGGCGGGATGCGGCTTCGCAATCCCAGTTGCTCGTTGACGGGAGACCCTACCTCGGGCGGATGCGGTGCGTCCGCGAACACCGAACTCTGGTCCAACGGCGACGACGGCAACCTGAACTATCACAAGGGGCAGTTCTTCAGCCTCTACACAGGCCTGTCCACCGAGTTGCTGTGGCGGGCGCCGAACGACGACTACAAGTTGATGGCGCGCGGTACCGCGCTCCACGACTTCGCCGCGAACGACACGAAGCGGACGCCGCTGAGCGGTTCGGCGCAACGCGTGGTCGTCAACAACGTCCGCCTGCTCGACCTGTGGGCCGAGAAGCGGATCGAAGTGGGCGACCAGTCCGGACGCGTGCGTGTCGGCAACCAGGTCATCAACTGGGGTGAGAGCTATTTCCTGCTGGGCGGCATCAACGCGACCAATGCGCTGGACTACCAGAAGTACTCCACGCCAGGCCAGCAGTTGAAGCAGATCATCCTGCCGGCGCCCATGATCAGCTCTTCGTTCGGCTTGACGCGCGATCTGTCGGCTGAAGGCTACTACCAATTCCACTGGAACAAGAACGTGTTCGCGCCGGTGGGCTCCTACTGGTCGACCTCCGACGTGTTCGGGGCGGCCGACGCGTCTCGCCAACTGGTCTTCGACAACGTGACGCCGAACTACAACGTCGGCGGACTCGACCCCGCGGCGATCGCGCGGCAGCAAGGAAAGAACCCGCATGACCGGGCGGTGTACGCCGAGTACGAAAACCTGCTCTACACCAACAACGACGGCGCGTTCGACCAGGCCTCGTTCGGCTACCCCGTGCACGACATGGCGCCGCATGGCAAGGGCGGCGATCAGTACGGCCTGCGACTGGCGTACAACCCGCAGGGAACCGACCTGAATCTCGGCTTCTACTACCTGCGCTACACGGACAAGACGCCGGTCTTCACGTTCCGTCCGGCGGACGCGACCATGACCTATCTGAAGAACCGGGACGTGTACGGCATCAGCGCCAACTTCCCCGTCGACCGCTGGGCGATCGGGACGGAGCTGTCGTACCGGCCGCGGGACGCCGTCGCCCTGACCGGCTGCTTCGGGCCGGGTGGCCCGCTGGACAGCACGTCGAACAATCCCGCCGTGAACGTGGCGCCCTTCGACTGCCCGGCGTATCGCGACAACCAGAAGTTCGAGCTGATCGTGAACGCGCAGAACAGCCTCACGCCGAGCTCGGCGCCAGTCCTGGACTGGATCGGGGCGCAGGCGGGCTACTTCCTCGCGGAGCTCTCGTGGATCGACTATCCCGGCGTCACGCGCAACAAGCGTTACTACACCGACATCGCCGGCGTGCCCGTGATGCAGGCGCCGGCCGCCGGAGGCCTCTACTGGTACGACCACACGAACCCCGGCAACACGATCACCGCATCGCAAGGAACGCCCAGTTCGCTCGGCGCGGCCGCGTTCTTCAGCTTGACGTACGACGGTACCGTCATCCCGGGCTGGCAGGTGACGCCCAGCGTCTATCACCAGCAGGCGCTGTTCGGCTACACGCCTTCGGCGATCACGCCGTCCTGGATGAAGGGCGTCAAGGCGACGACTTTCGCGGTGAGCTTCGCGCAGAATCCGTTGATCTGGCAAGGCGGCCTCAGCTACGTGAAGTATTGGGGCGGCACGACGACCAGCAACGGCCTGATGGACCGCGATGCGCTCGGCTTCTTCGTCACCCGAACCTTCTGATCCGACAAGCGAGGCATGAGATGGCCGATGTGGTTCACTTTTCCGTCAACGGGCATGCCCGGTCGCTCGAGGTGGATCCTGCGATGCCGCTGCTGTGGGTGCTGCGGGATCGCCTGGGCATGACCGGCACCAAGTTCGGATGCGGTGTCGGCATGTGCGGCGCCTGCACCGTCCACGTGAACGGCAAGGCCACCCGTTCGTGCGTGACGCCGGTGATGGCCGTCGAAGGCCAGCGAATCATGACCATCGAAGGGCTGTCCCACGACCGCAGCCATCCGGTGCAGCATGCCTGGCTCGCCGAAAGCGTTCCCCAGTGCGGCTACTGCCAGTCGGGAATGATCATGGCCGTGAGCGCGCTGCTCGACGAAACGCCGCATCCGACCGACGAGCAGATCAACGACGCGATCACCAACATCTGCCGTTGCGGCACCTACCACCGCATCCGGGCCGCCATCCACCTCGCGGCCAAGGGTTGATCGGGGCCTGGCCGCCCTTCGCGCGCGTCGTCGCGACCCGTCCCCGAACCCTGCTCATTCACCGATCGATCGAGTCGATCGGGTCGGACATCCACGTCCATTTTCAGCAAGACAGATCGCTCCCATGAATCTCAAGCCCGCCGTCGCCCGCCTCGAAGCGGCGCTGTTCGCGCATCGCGGATCGACGCTCGCCGTCTTCGCGGTCTTCACCGTCGTGATGGCGTTCTTCGCGGCGCAGCTCAGGATGGACGCCGGCTACGAGAAGCAGATTCCGATCGGTCATCCATATGTCGCGACCTTCCTCAAGTATCGCGGCGACCTGCCGGGAACCAATCGCCTCACGATCGTGGTGAAGTCGCGCTCCGGCAGCATCTGGACACGCGATGCGCTGACGCGACTCTTCGACGTGACCCAGGCGGTGACATTCCTGCCCAACGTGGATCGGGGAAGCGTGAAGTCGCTCTGGACACCCAATGCCTTCGTCAACGAGATCACCGAGGAGGGGTTTCGCGCCGCGCCGCTCATTCCTGGAACCATCACCGCGGCGGCGCTCACGCCTTCGGTGATCGCGGGAATCCAGAACTCGACCAGCCAGGGTGGCTACGTCGGCGTCCTCGTCTCGCGCGACCAGACGGCCGCCATGGTGACGGTCGACCTCGACGAGGTGTCGCCGGACGGCGCCAGGCTCGACTACGTGGCGTTCAATCGCTTGCTCGAGCAGCGGGTTCGCCAGACGTTCGAGGACGCCCGGTTCGAGATCGAGATCATCGGCTTCGCCAAGCAGATTGGCGACGTCGCCGAAGGCGCCAAGAGCGTCATCGCGTTCTTCGGCCTCGCGCTGCTGCTGACGATCGCCTCCGTGCATTGGTATTGCCACTCCTGGCGATTGACGATGCTGCCGATCGCCTGCTCGCTGACGTCGCTGGTCTGGCAATTCGGCACGCTGCGGTTGATGGGCTACGGCCTCGATCCGCTCGGCGTGCTGGTGCCGTTCCTCGTGTTCGCCATCGGCGTATCGCACGGCGTGCAGCAGATCAATTTCATCGTGCGCGGCCTCGCCCACGACAAGAGCTCGATGCAGGCCGCGCGCGACAGCTTCACCGGCCTGCTCATCCCCGGCACGCTCGCGCTGGTGACGGCGCTCATCTCGTTCGTCACGCTGCTGCTGATCCCGATCCCGATGATTCGTGAGCTGGCCATCACGGCCTCCCTCGGCGTCGGATACAAGATCTTCACCAACCTGGTGATGCTGCCGGTGGTCGCGTCCTATTGCAACTTCTCGCCCGAATACGCGCAGAGGGCGTTGACGAGGCGGGAGGCGCGGGTGCGGATCGTGCGCATGCTCGCCGGCGTCGCGGTCTGGCGCAATGCGGTGATCGTCGCGACGCTCTCGCTCGTGGTGCTGGCCGCCGCCGCCTGGTTCAGTCGCGACCGGATCGTCGGCACCGTCCAGCCTGGCGCCCCCGAGCTGCGGGAGGACGCGCGCTTCAACCGCGACGCGGTGGCCATCGCCGCCAACTTCGACATGGGGCTGGACTGGTTGACGGTCGTCGTCGCCGCGCCGCCGAAGTCATGCGCCAACGTGCTGATCAGCCAGTACGTCCAGGAATTCGGGGCGAGCATGGCCAACGTCCGCGACGTCGTCGCGACCGATTCGTTCGTGGACATGCTGCGCACCTACAGCCGGGGCTACAACGAGGGATATCCCAAGATGGCCGTCGCACCCATCGATTCCTCGAACCAGGATGCGCTCGCGACCGAGATCGGTCGAATCCATGGCTACAACAATCCCGATTGCAGCATGACCTCCGTCACGCTGTACCTCGAGGATCACAAGGCGGTCACCATCGACCGCGTCGTCCAGGCCGTCAAGCGCTTCTCGGCCGAGCACCGGCCGCCCGACGGCGTGACGCTGCGGCTCGCCGCCGGCAACGCGGGCGTGCTGGCCGCGACCAACGACGAGCTCGAGCGCAGCGAGCTGCCGATGATGCTCTACGTCTATGCCGCCATCGTGGGCCTCGTCCTGCTGGTGTACCGGGACCTGCGCGCCGCCGTCGCCTGCTGCTTCCCGCTCACCGTCGGCACGTTCATCGGCTACTGGTTCATGAAGGAAACCCACATCGGGTTGACGGTGGCGACGCTGCCGGTGATGGTGCTGGCCGTCGGTATCGGGGTCGACTACGCGCTCTACATCTACAACCGCCTGCAGATGCATCTGGCAGACGGCGACCCGATCGTGGTGGCCATGGGGCGCGCCCTCGAGTTCGAGGGGATCGCGACCATCTTCACGGCCGTCACGCTGGCCGTGGGCGTGTTCACCTGGGCCTTCTCGGACCTGAAGTTCCAGGCCGACATGGGCAAGCTGCTCGCGTTCATGTTCCTGGTGAACCTGGTCATGGCGTTCACGGCGCTGCCGGCGCTGGCGGTCGTGCTCGAGCGGCTCGTGCCGCGCAAGACCAAGGCGTATTCCCCCTCCATCCTCACTCATTGAAGCGCCATGAAACCGTCATTGACGCTGCTCCTTCGCAGCCTCCTCCTTGCGCTTTCGCGGCGGGCTGCGATCGTGCTGCTGGCAGTCCTTCTCGCGCCCGCATCCACCCCCGCGCAGGTGACGGTCGATGCCAAGGCAATCGTCCATCCGGCCTGGATATCGCCCGGGCTGACGACGACGGCCTACCAGGCGGCCGCCCTGGCCGGCACGCGCATCGTCGCGGTCGGCGAGCGCGGGACGGTCGCGCTGTCCGACGACGACGGCGCCACGTGGCGGCAGGCTCGGCAGGTGCCGGTCCCCGCGATGCTCACGGGCGTGTCGTTCGTCGACGCGAGCACGGGATGGGCCGTCGGTCATTGGGGAACGATTCTCAAGACGACGGACGGCGGAGAGACCTGGAAGCTGCAGCGCAGCGACCCGAGCGTCGACCAGCCGTTCTTCTGCGTGCACTTCAGCGACCCGATGAACGGCGTGGCCGCGGGCCTGTGGTCGATGCTCTTGCGTACGCAGGACGGCGGAGCGACATGGACACGCGTGGCCGTGCCTGCCGCGCCCCAGGCCAGGCGCGCCGATCGCAACCTGCATGCGATCTTCCAGGGCGCCGACGGCGGCCTCCACATCGCCGCGGAAAAAGGGGGCGTCTTCAATTCCGCCGACGGCGGTGCGCACTGGACGAGCGTCGACACCGGCTACGCCGGCAGCCTGTGGGCCGGCGTGGCACTGAAGAACGGGGACCTGCTGGCAGGCGGGCTGCGCGGGTCCTTGCTTCGGAGCAGCGATCAAGGGGCGACCTGGCGCGTAGCGAGCTCCAACACCAAGAGCTCGATCACCGGGCTGATCCAGTTGCCCGACGGCACCGTGCAGGCGACGGCGCTCGACGGCATCACGCTGGTGAGCCACGACAACGGGCGCTCCTTCGAGGCGCGGCAGCGATCGGACAGGGCGGCCTACACGACCCTGGTCGCGACGTCGCGTGGACTCGGGCTTCTCTTCACTTCGCACGGCCCCGCTTCCGCAGCCAAGCCCTGACGCGCCAGGCGAATCTCCTCATCACTCTTTTCGGAACATCGAATGGTTCACGCAGATCACCTCCTGAATTTCTATATCGACGGCCATTGGGTTCCCCCAGCCCGAAGCGGTGCCCTGCAGGACGTCGTCGATCCGGCCACCGGGGAGATCTCGGGGCGGATCGCCCTCGGCGACGCGGCCGACATCGGCAAGGCCGTGGCGGCGGCCGCGCGCGCCTTCCCGTCCTACGCTACCTGGCCGCTGCGGCAACGCCTCGAATTGCTGGAGGCGGTCTGCGCCGAGTACGAGCGGCGCCTGCTCGACATGGCGGATGTGATCACGCTGGAAATGGGGGCGCCGCTCCGGGCGCTGTCCAGGCCGGTCCAGGCGCCGGTCGGGCTCTGGCATCTCCAGACGGCGCTGCAGGAGGCGCGTCGCTTCGCGTTCGAGCGCGACGAGGGCACGACCCGTATCGTGCGCGAACCGATTGGTGTCTGCGCGCTCATCACGCCGTGGAACTGGCCGATCAACCAGGTGGCGTGCAAGGTAGCGTCGGCGCTCGCGGTCGGATGCACCATCGTGCTCAAGCCGAGCCAGAACGCACCGTACTCGTCGGCGGTGTTCGCCGAGATCCTGCACGCCGCCGGCGTGCCGGCGGGCGTGTTCAATCTCGTCCAGGGCGAAGGCGCGCGGCTCGGCGAAGTGCTCGCCGCCCATCCTCTCGTGGACATGGTCTCGCTGACCGGGTCGAACGCCGCCGGTGCGAGCGTTGCGAAGGCCGCGGCAGACACGGTCAAGCGCGTCTCGCTCGAGCTCGGTGGCAAGTCGGCGAACCTGATCCTGCGCGGCGCGCCGCTGAAGGAGGCCGTCACGCATGGCGTGATGTCGATGATGTCGAATTCGGGCCAGACGTGCGCTGCCCCCTCGCGCATGCTCGTTCCGAGGGAGAGCCTGGCCGACGTCGAGGCCATTGCGCGCACGGTTTGCGAGTCGATGAAGGTCGGTGACCCGAAGCTCGAAGAAACGGCTGTCGGGCCCATCGCGAACGAGCGCCAGTATCGCCGCGTGCGTTCGATGATCGCTCAAGGACAGGAGGAGGGTGCCCGGCTGGTGACCGGCGGCCTCGCCAGGCCCGAGGGTTGCGATCGCGGGTTCTTCGTCCGGCCCACCGTGTTCAGCGGTGTCGACAACCGGATGACGATCGCGCGCGAGGAGATCTTCGGCCCGGTGCTCGCCGTCCTGGCCTATGACAGCGTCGACGAGGCGGTGGACATCGCCAACGACTCGCCGTATGGCCTGTCCGGCTACGTCTACGGCGAGACCGTCGACGCAGCCGCCGCCGTGGCGCGGCGGCTGCGAACGGGCATGGTCCATCTCAACGGCGCCGGCGTCGACATCGCCGCTCCCTGGGGCGGATACAAGCAGTCGGGCAACGGCCGGGAGTGGGGCCGCTGGGGCTTGGAGGAGTTCCTCGAGACCAAGGCCGTCATGGGCGCAACTCCTGGAGCGCAGTGACCATGCGCGCGGAAAACTCGCATGCGGCGCAAGCTGCGCTGCCCGTCACCGGCCTGCCCGCGGCGGAAGACTCGACTGCTCCCGGTGTACGCCTGCGCGGCAACCTGGGGACCCTGCGCCTGGCCGTCTTCGTCATTGCCGCCGTGGCCCCGCTGGCCGCCGTCGTTGGCGTGCTGCCGGTCGCGCTCGTGTTCGGCAGCGGCGCGGCGCTGCCTCTCGCCTTTGTCGTCGCCACGGTCGTGGTGGCGCTCTTCGCCGTGGGCTATTCGGCGATCAGCCGGGAGATCGTCGTCGGCGGCGCGTTCTATGCCTACACGGCGCGCGGCCTGGGTCCGGTCACCGGGCTGGGCGCGGCGTGGGTCGCCGTGCTGTCGTACATGGCCTTCGTGCCCGGTGGCTTGAGCTACCTCGGCTTCGTGATGCAGACCTCCGTGCACGACCTGCTCGGCTACGACGTGCACTGGCTGTGGTTCTCGATCGGCGCCTGGATCCTGATTGGCCTGCTCGGCCTGCGCCGCATCGACTTCAGCGCGCGCGCGGTGATGAGCCTGATCCTGGTGGAGTTCGTGCTGCTGCTGGTCTTCGACGCCACGGTCGTCGGGCACATCGGAACGACGGCGTTCCCGATGCAGTCGCTCGACCTGCGCGGGTTGACGCGAGGCGCGCCCGGCGTCGCCATCCTGCTTGCGTTCACCTGCTATTTCGGCATCGAATCCGCCGCCCTCTACTCCGAGGAGGCGACCTCGCCCGAGAAGACGGTCTCGCGCGCCACCTACCTCGCCATCTTCGCGATCGGTGTCTTCTATTTCGTCACCTCCTGGATCACGGTCGGCGCGATCGGGCCGGACAAGGTGAAGGGCATCGACGCCGCGGACGTGGGACTCATCTACTTCAAGCTCAGCGACCGCTACGTCGACGCGATCTTCACGCGAGTCATCCAGACGGCGATCGTGACCAGCATGTTCGCCACGGTGCTGTCGCTGCAGAACGTCGCCGCGCGCTACATGTTCGTGCTGGGACGCCAGGGCTGCCTGCCGCGTGTGCTCGGGCGGGCGCATGCTGTCCATGGTTCGCCGTACATGGCGAGCGGCGCGGTCTCCATCTTCTCCCTGGCGGTCGTCCTGGGCGCGGCCTGGTTGAAGCTGCATCCGATGCTGGGCCTGGGACTGGTGGCGCTGGGCTTCGCCGCCGTGGGTGTGATGTTCATGCAGGCGCTGACCTGCCTGGCCATCGTCGCCTACTTCCGGCGCCGGCCGCGGCGGGATCCATGGCGCCACGTGATCGCTCCGCTGCTGGCCTTCGCCGGCCTCGTGGGAGCGCTCGCCATCGCGCTCGACAACTTCGAGTACCTCAGCGGCAGCCAGAACGCGATGGTCAACCGTGTGCCGTTGGCCATCCCGCTGGCGATGGCAGGCGGCATGTTGTTCGCGGTGTGGCTGCGCCGCCATCGGCCGCGGCGCTTCGCATCGATCTTCGAGGATGCCGCACCGGCAGCCTCTTCGGGCGCGCCCGGGCATGCCGGTGCCAGTCGCCCACACCAGCAAGGAGAGTGAAATGAAGTTCAGGTTCAACCGCCGCTTCGCCGCGCTGTCGGTCGCCGGGTTCCTGTCATTGGGCGCCGACGCGCGCGATGCGAGCCCCGCTCCCTTCGTCGACGAGCAGGAGATCCGGCAATTCTTCGCCGACCAGGATAGTGCCAATCGCGCGGGCCAATCCACCGAGGCGCTGGCCAGGCGCTTCTATGCGGACGACGTCGTCGTTTCAGGCGAAGGAGAGCCGGGGCTGCAGCGTGGAATCAAGGGCGCGATCGACGAGCTCGGCGCGTGGTTCGACTATCTCGGCCCGGGGGGCAACAAGGGATGCAGCTTCACGGTGGACAAGACCATCGTGTCCGCGCCGGGCATGGCGTCCGCGTTCGTCCTCCTGCACTGCAATGCCAATCCGCCCAAGCTGCAGAAGGAGGAGACGGTGCGCCAGCTGTTCGTCCTGAGGCGCACGCCGCAGGGCTGGCGCGTGGCGCAGGAAATGTGGCAGGCCGGCGGTTTCGCGAAGTGATGGCGGCCGTAGACATGAACGAGATCGCGCACGGGAGCATTCGAATGCAGAGCATCAAGACCTTTCGTCGACGGGGCGCCATGGCGCTGATGGCGGCCATCTCGGCCGGCGCCGTCCATGCGGAAAAGCCGCAGCCGCTGGCCGCCGACGTGCTGGCGCGGGCGACGAAGGTCTACATGACCTGCTCCGGATGCCACACCAACGACGATTCGGGCAAGCACTCCATGGGGCCGAACCTGAAGGGCGTCATCGGGCGGCCAGTCGGCAAGGCCGCTGGCTTCCCGTTCAGCACGACGCTGCGCAACGCCAAGGGCAAATGGACGCCCGAGCGCCTCGACGCCTTCCTGGCCTCGCCGAGTGCGGCCATGCCCGGCACGAACATGCCTTTCGCGGGCTTGAGCAAGCCCGAGGATCGCGCCGCCGTCATCCAGTACCTCTCCTCGCAACACCGATGAAAACCAAACTTGCTTTCACTCCTCGCGACGGCGCGGGCGCGTCGCCCAGCCGGCGGCAAATCCTCCTCGCGGCGGCAGCCGCGGTTCCGGCCGGCGCCCTGGCTGTGTCGTCGGCCGCCGCGCCGCTGCCTACCGCGAAGCATGGTCGCCACCGCTTCGACTACGACGTGGTCGTGGTCGGCGCCGGCTTTGCCGGAGTCACCGCCGCACGGGAGCTGGGCGCGGAAGGCTACCGGGTGCTCGTGCTCGAAGGCCGATCGCGCATCGGCGGACGAACCTTCCGCGGCCAGTTCGCCGGCGAGCAGGTGGAGTATGGCGGCGCCTGGGTGCACTGGACGCAGCCGCACGTGTGGGCCGAGGTGCAGCGCTATGGCCATGGGGTCGAGGAGGAGTCGATCGCGCACCTCGACCAGGCGCGCCTGCTGATGGCCGACGGCCGCCTGCGCGACATCCCGGTCGCCGAACTGGACGAGATCGATCGCCAGGGCGTGGATGCGTTCTGCGCCGGCGCCCGCGAACTCTTTCCGCGCCCCTACGACCCGTTCTTCAATCCCGAGGTGCGCAAGCTCGAGAACATCTCCGCGGCGCAACATATCGCGCAGCTCCCGCTCAGCGAGGTGCACAAGGCCATTCTCGGTGCCGAGATGACGCTGTACGGAGCGGGCCCGACCGACAAGTTCAGCTACATCAGCTTCGTGAAGCTCTATTCCTGCGCCGCCTGGGACTACTACACCTTCAACGATGCCGATCGGCGCTACCGGATCGGCAAGGGCGGCACGCTGGGCCTGCTGCAGTCCATGCTCAAGCACAGCCGGGCAGAAGTGCGGCTCTCGACGCCGGTCACTGCCGTCCACCAGGCGGCCGATCACGTGCGCGTGACGACGGATGCCGGCCACGCGGTGACGGCCCGGGCGGTCGTCGTGACCGTGCCGACGAATACCTACAGCCGGATCAAGTTCACGCCCGAGTTGTCGGCGGCCAAGCGTGGCTACATCGACCAGGGCGAGATGTCCGAAGGCGCGAAGATCTTCGTCCAGCTGAAGAAGGACCACGGCAACGTCTTTGCGTTCAGCGATGCGCCGAATCCGCTGACGGTCCTCCAGACGATCGCGCACGGCGACAAGATCGGTTCGATCATCTCCCTCACGCTGGGGCGCCGATCGCTCCTCGACATCACGAACGCGGACGTCGTCGAACAGGCCGTCCGAATGATCATCCCGGATGCCGAGCTGGTCGGCATCAGCAACTACGACTGGGCGCGCGACCCGTTCTCCATGCAGGCGTGGCCCTCGTACCGCGTGGGGCAGTTCAGCCAGGCGCATCACCTGGCGGAGCCGGAAGGGCGCGTGCTGCTGGCCGGTGCCGCGACCGCGGGCGGATGGCACGAGTACATCGACGGGGCCGTCGAGAGCGGCCTGCGGGCCGGACGTCAGGCGCGCGAGCTCTTCGCCCGTGATGCGTCTTGAGGCTTGACGGGCGCGGGCCCGGTCGCCAGGCCGCGGGCGCCGGCTCAGGCAGCGCTTCGCCGCATCGACTCCTGTCGTTCCAGCCAGACCATGGGATCCTGCATGTCCACCCAGCCGCAGAACGGAGTGCAGAGCTGATACCCCATCAATTCGCGCACGCGGCGCGGATACCGCAAGGCCATCTCCACGGGCACCGCGAGATACTGGTTCTCTTCTTGCCTGAGGTACCCCAGGGAGTACTGGATGGCGATGGCCAGCCGGCATTCATCCGTCGTGCGATTCGCGCCTCCGGCGTGGTAGAGACCGCCCTGGTAGATGAGTGCCGAGCCCCGAGGCATCTCGGCGGCAACGGTCTCGTCCAGGCGCGGGATGCGCTCGTCGTCCCACAGATGGCTGCCCGGGATGACCAGCGTGGCGCCGTTCTCGCGCGTGAAGCGCGTCCCGGCGAACAGCGCCTGCACCAGCGCCGGTGGACCCGGGTGGCGAACGTAGTACATGCTGTCGTCGCGGTGGATCTCCTGCGCGGTCTGTCCCGGCGAGAGTTCGATGGCCTGCGTGACCGAGAGCTGGATGGTGGGGGTGACCTTCACCTTCTGCAGCGTGGAGCCGTCGGCCGCCGCGCCGGACCAGTTCGCGGACCGCGGCAGCAGACGTTCCGCCGTTCCCAGGAGTGCCGGTTGGAGCATCAGGTCGGCGGTGCACATCGAGCGCGCCAGCAATGCGTTGCAGCGGCGCGTGCGCGTGCCCTCGAAGCCCGGCTCGCCAAACGGTGTGCGGTCGAGGTAGGGACGCAGGTCCTGGACGAACTCGTCCATCAAGCGATCGTCGACGATGTTCTCGACGATCACGCCGCCGTCCCGGGCCACGCACTCGGCGACATCGTCGGGGCTCGCGTTCCCGGGCAAGACACGAAGGAGGGGCGTGATCGACATCGGCTTCTCGAGGAATGATTTCAGGGAACTCCACGCTAGGCCGCGCACCGCGACCAGACAAGGTGCGTGCAGGCCACGAAGCCTGCGCATCGCGCCTTGCTGACCTCATGGAACCTCGCCCGCACGACGTGGACTTCCTACATTGGATCCGTTGCCACGTCGCATCGACCTTCCTCTGCAAACATGACCCAGCGAGACCCCCGATACGACATCCTCTTCGAGTCCGTCCGCATCGGGCCGGTCACGTCGAGGAACCGCTTCTATCAGACGCCGCACGCGATCGGCATGGGGCCGCACCAGCACGACGAGATGGTGGCGTTCCGGCGCACGCGGGCCGAGGGCGGATGGGGTGTCGTGTGTGCCGAAGAGACGATGATCCATCCGACCTCGGGTCACGATCCGCTGCCGGTGCAGCGCCTGTGGTCCGATTCGGACATCGCGCGCATGGCCCCCATGGCCGCCGCTGTGCACGAGTTCGGGGCCCTGGCGGGTGTCGAGCTGACCCACACGGGGTCCTCGGGCGCGGCGTGGGAGCAACGTGGCTATCCCTTGTCGTCCACGGCAGGTTCGCCTCGCCTTCAGTTCAACCCCATCACGACCCGCGCGATGGACAAGCGCGACATCGCACATTTCCGCCGCTGGTACGTGGACGCCGCCGTGCGTGCGCGCAAAGCGGACTTCGATATCGTGTACGTCTATTGCGCGCACGACCTGTCGCTGCTGCAGGACTTCCTCACCAGCCGCACCAACAAGCGCACGGACGACTACGGTGGATCCTTCGCCAATCGGCTTCGCCTGTTGCGCGAGGTGCTCTCCGACGTGAAGGACGCCGTCGGCGACCGCTGCGCCGTCGCGCTGCGCCTGGCCGTCGAGGAGCGGCGTTGGCAGTCCTCGCTGAACTCGCGCGAAGACGGGCGCCGCGTCGTGGAGGAACTGGCGGACGTGCCCGACCTGTGGGACGTCAATGTCAGCGACTGGCAGTGGGACAGCGGCAGCTCCCGCTTCTTCGAGGAGGGACACCAGGAGCCCTTCGTCGACTTCGTGAAGAAGGTGACTTCGAGGCCTGTCGTGGGCGTGGGGCGGTTCACGTCGCCCGACGCGATGGTCAGCCAGATACGCCGCGGGATCCTCGACTTCATCGGTGCCGCGCGACCCTCCATTGCCGATCCGTTCCTGCCCAGAAAGATCGATGAAGGCCGGCACGACGAGATCCGCGAATGCATCGGCTGCAACGTGTGCGCCGCCGAGGTGATGAACTACACGCGCATTCGCTGTACCCAGAATCCGAGTGCCGGCGAAGAGCACCGCATGCGATGGCACCCGGAGCGCGTGCCTGCCGCCGTGAATGCCGATCGCAGCGTGCTGGTGATCGGCGGCGGGCCGGCCGGCCTCGAAGCCGCGCTGACCTTGGGCAAGCGGGGCTACCGGGTCTCGCTCGTCGACGCCGGCCGGGAATGGGGCGGGCGGCTGGCGCGCGAGCGCCGGCTTCCGCGCCTGAGCGCCTGGGGGCGCGTCGTCGACCACCGTGTCGGCCTGCTGCAGTGCATGGCCAACGTGGAGATGTATCTCGACAGCCGGCTGGAGGCGGACGATGTCGTCGACATGGCAGCCGACCACGTCATCGTCGCGACCGGCGGAACGTGGCGGCGCGACGGCACGGGGCGCAGCCATGACGAGCCCCTTCCCGGCGCGGATGCCGTGCAGGTCTTCAGCCCGGACGACCTGATGGACGGCCGCAGGCTGGGCGGGCGGGTCGTGGTCTACGACGACGATCACTACTACATGGCCTGCGCCCTGGCCGAGAAGCTCGCACGCGAGGGCTGCCACGTCACGTTGGTGACCACCGCGACCGCTCCCGCGCCATGGAGCTTCAACACGCTCGAGTCCGGACACGTCGTCCGCGCCCTGTTCGAGGTGGGCGTCGAGATCGTGGTCGACACCGTGATCGACGCCATCGGCGCGAGCCGTGTCCAGGTACACGAACGGCTGACGGGCAAGCCGCGGGAACTGGCCGCCGACGCCGTCGTCCTCGTGACCTGCCAGTCCGCCGACGATGCGCTGTACCGCGCGCTGCTGGCGCGCCAGGAGGCGGGGGAGCCGAGGTCCCTGGATCGGACCGGCGACTGCATCGCCCCCGCCTTCATCGCCCAGGCCGTGCGCGATGGCCACCGCGTCGCGCTGGACTACGAAGCCCCATTCGCCGACTGGTCGGCAACCTTGACGGGATCGAGATGAATACCAACGACGCATCGATGCGAGTGCTGGATGCCCTCGCGAAGGCCTGGAACGACCAGGACGTGGAGGCGGCACTGGCCTGCTTCGGCGACGACGCCGTCTATCACGACGCGTTCGGCCCCGACGCGCTGGGCGCCAGTCACCGGGGCCTACCGGCGATCCGTGATGCGCTCGTCGCGACATTCGCGGCGTTCCCGAAGGCGCGGCTTCTCGCGGTGGGAGGGATCCTCGCGACCCCCGACGGCCGGGCCGCATCCGAGTGGTTGTTCGAGCACGTCGACGCCGGCGGAGCACGCCACGAGCTTCACGGTTGCGACATCTACCTGATCGAGGGCGGCAAGGTGAAGGTCAAGAACGCCTTCGTGAAGTGCCGCATCCCGGGGGCCTCGAACTGAGGCCGTCGCATGTGAGTGTCCTCAAGCAACCTCGCCGCCGCGATCCCATTGCCCTAACGTGAAGCCTCATACACAGACCCGGGGCGCGTTGCCCCGGATCGAACGAGTTTGAGCGAGGTTCCCATGATCAAGTCCGAACGCAGCACGCGTGATTGGCAGGCCGCCGACAAGGCGCATTTCATCCATCCCTTCACGGATCATGCGTCGCTGCATGCAGAGGGCGCGCGCATCGTCGAGCGCGGCGAAGGTGTCTGGATCACCGACTCGGAGGGCCATCGCGTGCTGGACGCGATGGCCGGCCTGTGGTGCGTGAACGCCGGGTACGGCCAACCGGCGCTCATCGCCGCCGCGCACGAACAGCTGCAACGCCTCGCCTACTGCAACACGTTCTTCCATTCGGCCGCACCCGCCGCAATCGAACTGGCGGAGCTCCTGGCCGAAGTGAGCCCGCCGCAGTTCAAGCGCGTGTTCTACGCGAACTCTGGCTCCGAGGGCAACGACACGGTCATCCGCCTGGTGCGTCACTATTGGCGCCTCAAGGGCGAGCCGCAGCGCAAGATACTGATCGCGCGCAACTACGGCTACCACGGCTCGACCGTCGGCGGCGCGTCGCTCAGCGGCATGCCGTGGATGCACGAGCAGGGCGACCTGCCCATCCAGGGCGTCGTGCACATCGGGCAACCGCACCATCGCATGCTGGGCGGCGACATGACGCCGGAGGCGTTCGGCCTGATGGCCGCCGGCTGGCTGGAGGACAAGATCCTCGAGGTCGGCGCGGAAAAGGTCGCGGCCTTCGTCGCGGAACCCGTGCAGGGCGCGGGCGGCGTCGTCGTGCCGCCGCCGACGTACTGGCCGGAGATCCAGCGCATCTGCGACAAGTACGCCGTCCTGCTCGTCAGCGACGAGGTGATCTGCGGGTTTGGTCGCACCGGCAACTGGTGGGGCTGCGAGACCTTCGGCTACCGGCCCGACCTGATGACCTTCGCCAAAGGCGTGACCAGCGGCTATATCCCGCTCGGAGGCGTGATGGTGGGCGATCGCGTCGCCGACGTGATCGAGACCGGCGGCGAATTCCGGCACGGCTATACCTACTCCGGGCATCCCGTGGCGTGCGCGGTGGGCGTGGCCAACGTCAGGTTGCTGCGCGAGCTTGGCGTCGTCGACCGGGTTCGCACGGACACCGGGCCCTATCTCGGCCGACGGCTGCAGGAGCTGCACGAACATCCCCTCGTCGGCTACACCGAGGGCGTCGGGCTCATGTGGGCGATCCAGCTCGTCAGGGACAAGGCGACGGGTGCGTTGTTCGATCACGAGCAGCAAGTCAACGTCATCTGCCGCGAGTTCGCGCGCAGCAACGGCTTGGTGATCCGCGCCATCGTCAACGACCGGATGATCGTCGCGCCGCCGCTGACCATCACGCGCGAGGAGATCGACACGATCGTCGACGCGACGCTCCGCAGCCTGGACCAGACGCGTGACGAACTCGTCGCGCGCGGTTGGGCCTGATCCCCGTCATCCGCCCTTCAGTTCGTACTTCAGGAGTTTCGTTTCCATGTCGCGCCCCTACCGCATCGGCCAGATCGTGCCGAGTTCCAACACCACGATGGAGACAGAGGTCCCGGCCATGCTCATGGCGCACCAGGATCACTTCCCCGCCGACCGATTCACCTTTCACAGCAGCCGCATGCGGATGCGGAAAGTGGGCAAGGACGAGCTCGCCGCGATGGATGCGGAGTCCGACCGCTGCGCCGTGGAGCTGAGCGATGCGCAGGTGGATGTGCTGGGCTATGCGTGCCTCGTGGCCATCATGGCCATGGGCCCGGGCTATCACCGCACGTCGCAGAGCCGGCTGAGCGCACGCACGCTGGACAACGGCGCAAGCGCGCCCGTCATCACGAGCGCCGGCGCGCTGATCGATGCCCTGAACGTGATGGGGGCCCGGCGCATCGCGTTGGTGGCGCCCTACATGAAGCCCTTGACGGAACTCGTCGTGGACTACATCCGCGCAGAGGGCATCGAGGTGAGCGATTGGCGGGCACTCGAGATTTCCGACAATCTCGAGGTTGGCCGGCACGACCCGTTCCTGCTGCCGGACATCGTGCGGGGAATGGACACGCGGGACGTCGACGTCGTCGTGCTGTCGGCCTGCGTCCAGATGCCGTCGCTGCCCGCGGTCGCGATGGTCGAGGCCATCACCGGCAAGCCGGTATTGACCGCGGCGATTGCGACGACCTACGCCATCCTGAAGGCGCTCCGGCTCGCACCGGTGGTGCCTGGCGCCGGCGCGCTCCTGTCCGGCGCGTATGCCTGACGGACGGCAGCCATGGCCACGTGCGAGTCCCTCCTCCTGTACGGTGCGCATGTTCACGCGAACGGCATCCGGCAGCACTATCTGCGCTACGGCGGCAGCGATGGCGTGCGTGCGCGGCGCGACCCGGTCATCCTGATCCCGGGCATCACGAGCCCCGCGGTCACCTGGGGCTTCGTGGGCGAGCGCCTCGGCCGACAATTCGACACCTATGTCCTCGACGTGCGCGGGCGCGGCCTGTCCGAAGCCTCGGATGCGCTGGACTACGGCCTGGATGCGCAAGCCGCCGACGTCGTCGCCTTCGCCGAGGCCCTGGGCCTGCGACGCCATTCGATCGTCGGACATTCGATGGGCGCCCGGATCGGGATTCGTGCGGCCGCGGCCGCGCGCGGCCTCGCGCGCCTCGCGGCGATCGACCCGCCGGTCTCCGGGCCGGGGCGCAGGCCTTATCCGGCCAAGCTCTCCTGGTATGTCGATTCGATCCGCGCGGCCCGTGAAGGCCTGTCGCTCGAGCGCATGCGCGCGTTCTGCCCGACGTGGACCGACGACCAGCTCCGCTTGCGCGCGCAGTGGCTGCACACCTGCGACGAGCGTGCCGTCGTCGAGAGCTTCGACGGGTTCCAGCGCGACGACATCCATGCCGATCTGGCCGCCGTGAAGGTGCCGTTCCTGCTCATGACGGCGGGGCGCGGCGACGTCGTCCGTGCGGAGGACGTCGCGGAAATCCGGACCTTGGCGCCGCAGGTGCAGGTGGCGCATGTGCCCGATGCCGGGCACATGGTGCCCTGGGACGACGAGGAAGGCTTCCATGCCGCGCTGAGGCAATTCCTGGGCGCATCGCCAGACACCGCAATGGAGGAGGGCTGCAATGGCCGTGAGTGACCACGATCTCGTCGTCGCGTGGCGGCGCGTGCTGACCCTGTCGCGCCTCGAGCCGGGCCAGTGCGTGACCATCCTGACCGGCGCCGCAACGCATCCGCAGACCTTGCGCTGTGCGGCGATCGCCGTGCAGTTGCTGGGGGGCATCGTCAACCGACTGGACCTGCCGCCGGTGAACGCGGAGAAGGCCCTGAGCCGGGACGCGCTCGCCTATCTGGGAACGACGCCGCTGACCGGCAACCGGGCCGCCATCGCGGCCTTGAAGGCGAGCGATCTCGTGCTGGACCTCATGACCCTGCTGTTTTCGCCGGAGCAGCACGACATCCTGTCGACGGGCACGAAGATCCTCCTGGCCGTCGAGCCACCGGAGGTCCTGTGCCGCATGGTGCCGACCGAAGCGGATCGCGCGCGGGTACTGCACGCCCGCAGCCTGATCGCGCAGGCCGGCGAGATGCGCGTCACCTCCGCCGCAGGGACGGACCTGCGCTGCCCGCTGGGCGAATTCCCGGCGATCGCGGAGTACGGCTTCGTGGACGAGGCCGGGCGCTGGGATCACTGGCCGAGCGGCTTCGCGCTGACCTTCCCGAACGAAGGGCAATCGCAAGGGCGCATCGTGCTGGATCGCGGCGACATCCTGCTGCCCATGAAGTGCTACGTCGACGAGCCCATCGAGATCGTCATCCGCGACGGCTTCGCGCGCTCGATCGAAGGCGGGCTCCACGCCGACCTGTTGAACGACTACATGGCGAGCTTCGGCGATCCCGAAGCGAACGCGCTCTCGCACATCGGATGGGGCCTGCAGCCGCGCGCCCGCTGGTCGACGCTCGCCCACTACGACCGGGAGTCCACGATCGGAATGGACGCGCGGGCGTTCGAGGGCAACTTCCTGTTCTCGCTCGGCCCGAACAACGAGGCCGGCGGCTCGCGCACCACGGCCTGCCACATCGACATCCCCATGCGCAAATGCACCGTCATGCTGGACGACACCGTCATCGTGGAGCGGGGCAGGGTCCTGGCGCTCGCGACGGAGGCCGACGAATGACGAGCGACCTCGACGCGTATGAACGCCAGGGCTTCGGCGCGGAGCTCGCACCGCGGGCGCCGTTCGCCTTGCTGATGGTCGATTTCGTGAATGGCTTCGCCGATCCGGCGCAATTCGGCGGCGGCAATATCGGCGCCGCGATCGAGAAGACCGTCGCGCTGCTGGCGATGGCGCGCGATGCCGGCTGGCCGACCGTGCACAGCCGGATCGTGTTCGCGGACGACGATGCGGACGGGAACGTCTTCACGCTGAAGGTGCCTGGTCTGCTCGCGCTGAAGGAGACGTCTCCCGCCAGCGCGATCGTTGCGGCGCTCGCGCCGCGCCCCGGCGAACTCGTCGTCCGCAAGACGACACCTTCGGCCTTCTTCGGAACGATGCTGGCGGCATGGCTGGCCCAGCGCAGCGTGAAGACGCTGGTCGTCGCCGGCTGCACCACGAGCGGCTGCGTCCGGGCGAGCGTCGTCGACGCGATGTCGGCGGGCCTGCGTCCGCTCGTCGTCTCCGACTGCGTGGGCGACCGTGCGATCGGCCCGCACGAGGCGAGCCTGTTCGACATGGCGCAGAAGTACGCGGCGGTCATGCCGCTCGCGCAGGCGACGCACTTGCTCTGAAGCGTCGAGGGAGGTGGTCCGAAAAGGCGCGCCCGAACGCGGCGGTCGCCGCCTATGCGGGTGTGTCGGATCGAGAGGACAAGTGACAGGATCCGCCCTCGTCGTGCGCGACCTCGCGGGCGTTCTTCGCCGCGGCGACCGACTGTCCGCCGGCCATGTGGACGCCGTTCTTCGCGGCGAGCACTTCGGCCATGACGCTGACGGCGATCTCCGGCGGCGTCTTGCTGCCGATGTACACGCCGATCGGGCCGCGCAGGCGAGCGACTTCCTTCGGCGCCATGTCGAAATGCTCTTCCAGGCGTCGTCGGCGCGCGTCGTTGTTGCGTCGACTGCCGATGGCGCCGACATAGAACGCGGGTGTCCGCAGTGCTTCCATCAGGGCGAGGTCGTCCAGCTTCGGGTCATGCGACAGCGCGATCACGGCGGTGCGGGCGTCCGCGTGAAATTCGGCCACGACGTCGTCGGGCATGGCGGTGAGCACGGCGACGCCCGGCACGCCCCAGCCGCTCCGGTACTCCTCGCGGGGATCGCAGACCGTGACCTCGAAGCCGTTGAACAAGGCCATCGTGGCAAGGTATTCCGACAGGTGGCCTGAGCCGATCAGCAGCATGCGGTACTCGGGCCCGAAGGTGTTGGTGACGGATTGGGCATCGACGCGGAGATCCTCCGGAGCCGATGTTTCGTGCTGATCGACGTGGCCATCGTCGAAGTGAACCGTGCGCAGGATCAGGCGACCTTCCGAAAGGCCGGCCACGAGTCGTTCGAGAGACTCCGGGTCGGGATCGCGTTCCAGCAGCAGCTCGACTGTGCCCCCGCAGGGCAAGCCGAAGCGGAACGCCTCGTCCGCGGAGATGCCGTATCGAAGGGACTCGGGCGGACGGCGAGACGGGCGCCCGCCCGGGTCGGCGAGCCACTCCGCGCACGAGCGGGCCAGCAAGTCGTCTTCGATGCACCCGCCGCTCACCGAACCCACCAGGCCGCCGGACTCCGAGATCGCGAGGATCGAGCCGACGGGCCGAGGAGAGGATCCCCACGTGCGAAGAACCGTCGCGAGCAGCGTTCTCTGGCCGTTGCGCTGCCAATCGCGCAGCGTTCGAAGAACGATCAGGTTGACGTTGTCCATGCAGGTTGCTCGTGGTCTGGCGGCACAGCGCTCGAGTCGCAGACTCTAGGAGCAACGAGGGACGAGTGACAGGTTTTGCGAGGCCACGCTCGCCGGCCCCGACTGGCCTACACAAGGCAGCGACCCGCCACCTCCAGGGTGTGCTTCAGGAGCAGTTCGCTGGCGGGCGTCAGCGTTCGGTCGTTCCACCTGACGACGCCGATTTCAGTGCGCAGCGGAGTCTGGTTTCCCATCTCGACGAACTGCCGAATGGAGAGCTCCTTCAAGAGACCGCAGTCCAGTTCCACCTGCACGGCTTCGCGGCAGGCCACGAGAACCACGTCGGTACGAAAGATCAACTCCCGGGTGACCACCGCGCTTTCGCATTCGAAGACGACGGGGAAGCTGGCACGCGTGTGCTCGGCCATGAGCGCCAGCAGCGCGCTTCTGACCATGTCGGGCATGTAGACGGAGGCGAACTTGACGGTCGCGAGATCTGCGAGTTCGAGCGTACCCGGCGTCGACAATGGATGACCCGCTCGACAAAAGAGCGATCCCTTGAGCATGCCGAGGGGCTCGATGGTGATGTCGTCGCTGGCGGGTATCTCGCGAATGTCGCTGATGAAGAAATCCAGCTCCTCGACGCTCAGGCGGTGGAGCAGCGATGACCAGTTGTCCACATGCAGCTTGACGTTGACCGCGGGGTGCTGCGCACGAAGGTGCGCAATGGCCTCGGGAAAGAGTGCGACCGCGGTGAAGGGGCCGGCACCGACGACGACGTCGCCCAGATCGCCGCGCCTGAGCAACTCCAGCTCGCGCTGCATGTCGTTCGTGCTGGACAGCAGGTGGCGCGCCCGCGCGAGCAGGCGCTGGCCGGCGGAGGTCAGCTGCACCTGGCGCACGCCGCGGTCGAAAAGGCGCAGCCCGAGAGACTCTTCCAGGGCTTGGATGCTGCGGCTGAAGGCGGATTGGGACAGGCAGGCGAGCTCGGCGGCGCGCGCGAAATTCAGCTCGTCGGCCAGCAGCACCAGATGCTCCAGGCGACGCAGTTTCAAAGGCTCGGGCATGACGTTCCCTGCAGGAAATGCATTGAACGAAGGCAAACAATGCATGGGTGGTGGTGGGTAAGTGTCCCACAATGGAAAAATAAATATACGGAATGGAAAATAGCGAGCATCGAGCCACTCGCGAGGCCTGCTGGCCCGGTCGACAGGTCCGCCCTCCCGCAGCGGACGTCGGCACAGGACGCACGGGCGCCGTGCACGCCTGCCCATGACCCCACGACCTCTTGAAGGAGCGACTCGAATGACACGCGATGCCGAGATCGACGGCCTGTCCGGGCGCCTGCGCCTGGATCAGATTTCGCGTGCGCAGTTCATAGAGCGCTGTGTCCGTCTTGCAGGCCACGGCATCGAATGCTCGCGATCGGCCCTGTGGATATTCGTGGATTCGGCATCCGGGCGCGCCTTGCGCTGCGTTGCCATGTATGACCGAAGCCGGGATCGAATGGTGCAGGTCGACGGGCATTCGACCGACAGCGCGGGGCGCTTCTACGACGAGTTGTCGAAGTCCGGGCGGGTCGTTGCCCACGACGCCCGGAATCATCCTGCGACGCACAGGTTCTTCGACGACCATCCTCGGCGCGGCGGCGTGCGGTCCTTGATCGCCATGCCGCTTTCCGTCAACGGAGAGCTGTTCGGCGCCTTTGTCTGCACGCAAGTCGACGAGTGCGTGCACTGGTCCGTGCAGCATCTGGTCCTGCTGCGCAGGATCAGTGTCCGGGCGACGTTGACGATGGCGTCGATGGGCCCGCGCGAGACGACGCGGATGACGATCGGCTGGTAGCGGCCTCGCATGACGAAGCTCGCATGCGTCCGAAGCGACGCGAAGCCGGTCGCCTGACCAACACGCATCTGCGTGCCTTCCCTCCTTTTCCAACAACGCCCGCTACATCACATGCCCACTGAACCCAACCCCGATGTCTACGCCCGTCTCTCCCGACTCGGGATCGATCTGCCATCGATGACGCCACCGGCGGCGGCCTTCGTGCCGTTCGTCCGGACCGGTGACCTCGTCTTCGTGTCGGGGCACATCGCCCGGCGCGACGGCAAGCCCTGGACAGGCCGGCTGGGCCAGGACATGACGACGCGCGAGGGCAGGGATGCGGCGCGTGCGATCGCGATCGACCTGCTGGGAACCCTGCACGCCGCGACCGGCGACCTGAACCGCATCGTGCGCGTCGTGAAGGTGATGAGCCTCGTCAACAGTGCGCCGGATTTCATCGAGCATCACCTGGTGACCAACGGCTGCTCCGAGCTGCTGGCGGAGGTCTTGGTCGACAGAGGCACGCATGCGCGCAGCGCCTTCGGCGTCGCCCAGATTCCGATGGGGGCCTGCGTCGAGATCGAGCTGATCGCACAGGTTCTCTGAAGCCGTCGCGGCGCCGCGGCGGCCGCCTGCGCTATCGGCGTGCCGGTGCTCCGGCCCCGTCGCGCCCGACCGCGGTGGCCAGCTTCTCGCGCGCCCAGTCATCGGCCGCTCGAACGGGCGCGCGGGATCCGCTGCGCTCCAGCAGCTCGTTCACGCGTTGCCCGATCAGGGCGACCTCCTGCACGACGTCCGCCGCGCTGCCTTGCTCGAGGCAGGCGCGGGCGGCACTGATGGCCCCTCCGACGTTCACCAGGTAGTCGGGCAGGTACAGCACGCCCAGGGCATGCAGCGCATCGCCCGCCTGCGCATCGGCCAGTTGATTGGCCGCCGTTCCGCAGACGATCGCGGCCCGGATGTTCGCGACGCTGTCCGCGTCGAGCACGTCCCCGAGCGCGCAGGGCGCCAGGACGTCGCACGGTTCGGCGAGGATCCTGCCGGGCTCGACGATCCGGGCATCGAAGCGGGCCGCGGCTTCCAGTGCCCGCGCGCGGTCCAGGTCGGCGACGACCAGTCTCGCGCCCGAGTCCCGCAGGCGTTCGCACAGGCTCATGCCGGCGGCGCCCAGCCCCTGGACGGCGATGGTCGCGCCGCGCAACCGGCGCTTCACGCGTTGCAGCCCTTCCTCGATCGCGATGAACACGCCGAATGCCGTCTGCGACGAGTGATCCCCTGCGCGATGGCGAGGCGTTGCGCCGGCGGACGTCGTCTGCCGTTGGACGGCGCGCATGTCCCGGGCCGTCGTGCCCGCGTCCGCGGTCGCGACATGGCCGCCCCCGACCGAGGCGAGGGCGCGGCCGAAGGCCGAGAAGAGTTCGGACCGATCGAACCTGCCGGCGGGTCGGCAGAGCACGGCCTGCCCGCCGCCGAAGGGCAGGTCGGCGAGTGCGTTCTTCATGCTCATGGCCCGCGCCAGGCGAAGCGCGTCCAGCAGCGCTTCCCGGTCGCTACCGTAAGGCAGGAGGCGGCAACCCCCGAGCGCCGCGCCGCGCGCGGTGCTGTCGATGGCGATGATGCAGCGCAAACCGCTCTCCGGCTTCGCGATCTGCAGGACCTCCTCGGGCGGCAGCTCGCCGAGCTGCGCGTGCGGCGCGGCAGCAAGGTGGTCGCCAGCGTCGACGCCAGGGTCCGGACGCGAGTCGAGGCGCGATCCGTCCGGAGCCATCTTTTGATCGAGAAGAAGCACGGTGGAGATTCCTGCAGCGGGTCGGGGTGGGTATCGACGGCAACTCGTCTGCCGAGCGAGCGTGTCTTCAAGCATCGCGGTCCGGCGTCACGACGACGCCGGCCTGGCGCCAGTCGGCGAGCAGGGTCGCCCGCTCTGCCTGAGTGGACCGGGCGTTGGCTTCCTTGACGTGGCCGTAGCCGCGGATCTTCTCGGGCAGGGCGGCGATGCGGGCGGCGATCGGCGCGGTGCGGGCGCTCAAGCCTTGCAGGAGCTCGTCGATGTCGCGTTCGTACTCGTCGACCAGCTCGCGTTCGAGACGGCGTTCGGCGTTGTTGCGGAACGGATCGAGCCAGCTGCCGCGCAGGCCGCGCAATGGCGCCATGAGGCGAAAGACATGCAGCAGCCAAGGTCCGAGCTCGGCCTTGGTGACGGCACCGGTGGCCGCGTCGCGCCGGGCGAACGGCCAGGCACCGAGGTGGAAGCGAAGCGTGAAGTCGCCTTCGAATTCGCGCTCGAGCTGCGCCCGGAAATCCGGGTGCGTGTACAGGCGGGCGACCTCCCATTCGTCCTTGGTGGCCAGCAGCTTGTGATAGCTGCCGGCCACCGCGCGGCTGAATCCGTCGCCCAACGCGAGCATCTTCTCCGCGGATCGAACACGGGCCACGAGCGCCTCGTAGCGCCTGGCCAGCGCGGACCCGGTGTGAGCGACAAGGTGCTCGCTGCGATGCTGCACGATCTCCGCCGTGCTTTGCGCGACGCGCGGCACGATGCGAATCGGCTGCGCGCGCGGCCCCGACGCCTCGGCGACGAAACGCTCGACGGCGTCCGGGTCGAAAGCCACCCGGCGGCCCCAGGTGAATGCGTCGAGGTTCATGCGAACGGCCACGCCATTGAGTTCGATGGCGCGTTCGATCGCCGACAGCGCAAGCGGTACGTGGCCGCGCTGCCAGGCGGCCCCGAGCAGCATCATGTTGGACGCGATCGCGTCCCCGAGCAACGCGCGCGACAGCCGCAGTCCCTCGATCAGGAGAACGCGCTCGCCGAGGGCCAAGCGCAGGCGTTGCGTCAGGGACTGGGCGTCCAGCGTCCAGTCCGGATTGCGCGCGAAATCGGCCGTGGGGACGATGTCGGTGCACACGGCCGCGAAGCCGGCCTGCGGAGCCAGCCTGGACAGCGACTCGGTACCGGCCGCCACGACCAGGTCGCACCCGATCAGCGTGTGCGCTTCGCCGGCGCCGATGCGGGTTGCGTGCAGCATCTGCGGCGCGGGCGCGAGTCGCACGTGCGAGTTCACCGCGCCGTATTTCTGGGACAGGCCCGTCACGTCGAGATTGGAGCTGTAGTAGCCCTGCAGGTGCGCCGCCATCGCCAGCGTCTGCCCGATCGTCACGACCCCTGTTCCGCCGATGCCGCCGATCAGCACGTTGAAGGGCGTCGCCAACGGCGCGACGGCAGGCTCCGGCAGCGGGAGCGTCCATGCCGAAGCGTTCGCGGCGGAGGCGGCCTTCTTCTTGCGCACGGCTCCGCCATGGACGGTGACGAAGCTGGGGCAGAAGCCTTCGACGCAGGTGTAGTCCTTGTTGCAGCTGTCCTGGTTGATGCGCCGCTTGCGGCCCAGGTCGGTGTCCAGCGGCTCGATCGACATGCAGTTCGACACCTTGCCGCAATCGCCGCAGCCTTCGCACACGGCCGCGTTGATGAAGGTCCGCTTGGGCGGGTCGGCCCATTTCCCGCGCTTGCGAAGCCGGCGGCGTTCCGTCGCGCAGGGTTGGTCGTAGAGGATGACCGACACGTCGGGATACGTACGGAACTCGCGCTGCACGGCCTCCATGCGGCTTCGATGCAGCACCTCGACGCCGGCGGGAAGCGTCACGCCTTCATAGCGCGCCGGCTCGTCGGTCACGACCACCATCTTCCTGACGCCTTCGGCGGCCAGGCCGTGGAGGATCTGTGCCGGCGTGAGTCCCGTTTCGACCGCCTGGCCGCCGGTCATCGCGACGAAGCCGTTGTAGAGGAGCTTGTACGTGATCGGCACGTGCGCGGCGACCGCCTGCCTGACGGCGAGAAAGCCAGAATGGGCGAACGTGCCGTCGCCCAGGTTGGCGAACACGTGCTTCTCCGTCGTGAACGCTTGCTGCCCGAGCCACATCACGCCCTCCGCGCCCATGTGCGAAACCGTGGTGGTCTGCGACGGATCGACCAGCATCGCCATCGTGTGGCAGCCGATGCCCGCCAGCGCGCGACTGCCTTCGATGACCTTGGTCGAGCGGTTGTGCGGGCATCCCGAGCAGAAGCCGGGTATGCGCGTGGGCACCGTCGGCGTCGCTGGCCCGCCTGCGGCGGCCTCGTGCGTCAGCAGCGCGCAACCCGGCAACGTCTGTCCGATGACCTGCGCAATGACGCGCCCGACGAGCGCCGGGGTCAGCTCGCCCGCGTTCGGGAATGCGGCGGCACCGTTTTCGGGATCGAAGACGCTGCCGCTCATGTGCTTGCCGACGATGCGGGGCGCATCGGGGCCGCCGTAGAGCATTGCGCGCAGCTGGTCCTCGAGCACCGGCCGTTTCTCTTCGACGACGACGACGACTTCCAGGCCCTGGGCAAACTCGCGCACGATCACGGGGTCGAGCGGCCAGGTCATTCCGATCTTGAGCAGGCGCACGCCGATCTCGGCGAGCCGGGCCTCGCCCAGGCCCAGGCCAGCGACGGCCTGCAGCACGTCCTGCCAGGCCTTGCCGGCCGAGACGATGCCGATTCGGGCATGGGGGGAGTCGACCGTCAGCTGGTTCAGTTCGTTGGCGCGCGCATAGGCCAGCGCCGCGTGCAACTTGTGATGGTAGAGACGGTCCTCCTGCGACAGCGGGCCGTCGACCGGTCGGATGTGCAGACCGCCCTGCGGTCGTTCGGCCGCGGCCGGTGCGCGAATCCGGGGACTGTCGCTCCCGACTCGAATGGAGCCGCCGCCTTCGACCACGTCGGTCACCACCTTCAGGCCCACCCAGCAACCGGAAAACCGCGACATCGCGATGCCGTGGAGCCCGAAATCGAGCAGCTCCTGCGTATTGGACGGATACAGCACCGGCATGCCGACCGCGCTGAATATCTGATCCGAGAAGTTGGCGACCGTCGACGACTTCGCGCCATGATCGTCGCCGGCGATGGCCACGACACCCCCGTGCGGCGATGTCCCGGCCAGGTTCGCGTGGCGCAGCGCATCGCCGGATCGGTCGACGCCGGGACCCTTGCCGTACCAGATGCCGAAGACGCCTTCGACCTTGGCGCCGGGAAACGAGCCCACGTATTGCGAACCCCAGATCGCCGTCGCGGCGAGGTCTTCGTTCAGCCCGGCGCGAAACTGGATGTTGTGCTGCTTCAGCACATCGTCCGCGGCCCAGAGCTCCATGTCGTAGCGGCCCATGGGAGAGCCGCGATACCCTGAGACGTATCCGCCGGTATCGAGGCCGGCCGCCTGGTCGCGCAGGCGTTGCTGGATCGGCAACCGGACGAGCGCCTGGATGCCCGTCATGTACAGCCAGCCCTCGGTGCTCGTGTACTTGTCTTCGAGCTTCGTTTCAAGGCGAGACGGATGTGGCATCGTGGAGTGCAGGAATCGGAAAAGGAAACGTACTGTCCGTCCCTTGCGAACCTGCGTCCAACGCATTGTTCGCCGACGTCCGATGCGAAATCTGCACAAGCGCGGACGCGTCGCTGCGTTCAGCGACGTTTCGCTGCGATGTCCGCGATGGCCTGGAGGATGACGTCCGGACGATCGTGCGCGACGTCGTGCGAGCTGCGTTGCGCGACGACCAGGCGCCGGTTGTCGGCGCCCTTGGCGAACTGCGCATGGGCGTCCCGCCACCATTGGGCGGCGGTCGGCGTGTTGGCCGGCGTCTTCTCGGAGACGATCACGACCACGGGCACGGCCTTCGGCCAGGCCGCCGAATGGAATGCACGGGACGTCTCGACGAACGAATCGGCCAGGGCCAGCAACTGCCGCCCTTCAGGACTCGACGGCGCCGCTCTGGCCGCCGCGATGGCCGGGGCATATTCGGCGGCCATGGCAGCGATCGTCGCGTCCGTGAAGTAGTCGGCAACGTTGGCGTCCACGAGCACGGCGCCCGCGAACCACTGGGGATGTCGTTGCGTCAGGTAGGTCGCGATCTCGCCGGCGAGCGAGTGGGAGACCAGGATCACGTCGTGAGTCGCGCCGAGCTTGCTCAGGCCTGTTTCCAGATCGTCGGTGGCGTGTTGGACGTTCCAGGGCCCCTTGACCTCGCCGCTGGCGCCGAAGCCCGAGCGGTCGTAGGTGATGACCATGGAGCCGGTGCGCTTCGCGATTTCCGGCACCAGCGTGTCCCAGTACGTCGAGTCCAGCCCGCCGCCGGCATCCAGGACGATGACCGGCAGGTGGCCCGGCGTGACGTGGAACGCGATCCTGTGGCCGTCGCTGGCGATCATCCGGGTGCTGCTGGCCATGGGCGTCCTGCTCTGGGAGCGCGATGTCGCTGGAAGGAGGACGAGGAGGCTCAGGCAGGCTGCGATCGCGATTTTCATGGGTGTACTTCCTGAAGGGACAAGGGCCGGAAACCGTCGGTGGGCCACGCGCGCGGTCATTGACTCGCCGCCATGACCTGCGCCACCGCCGCAGTGAGTTTCTTGCCGTACGGGACGTGCAGGAATTCGTTCGGACCATGGGCGTTGCTCTTCGGCCCGAGCACGCCGCAAATCATCGTCTGCGCGCCGGGGAAGGCCGCCTTCAGCATGCTCATGAGGGGAATCGTGCCCCCCTGGCCGATGTAGCCGCACGGCGCGCCGTAGTGCGCCTGCGATGCGGCGGCCAGCGCGCTTTCCAGCCACGGGGCAAGGCCGGGCGCGCTCCATCCGGTGGTGCCCATCGCACCGGCCTGGCCGTCGGCGACGAACGTCACCTTCGCGTTGTAGGGCGCGTTGTCCTCGAGCAGCGTCTTCAGCGTGGCCGCCGCTTCGTTGCCGTCCACCAGCGGCGGCAGGCGCAGGCTCAGCTTGAAGGAGGTGTAGGGACGCAGCACGTTGCCCGCGTCGCCGAGCTCCGGGAATCCGTCCGCGCCGGTGACGCTGAGCACGGGCTTCCAGGTTCTGTTCAGCAAGGCCTTCAAAGGCTCGGTGGTCGTGGGCAACGACGCGGCGCCATCGGCGCCGCAGGCCCACGGAAGCCGCTTCCAGACGAGGTCCCCGAGTATCTTCGAGGTGGCGCGCGCTTCCTCGATGCGATCGGCCGGGATCCGGCAATGAAAGCTTTGTGGCAGCAGCTCCCCGGTCGCGCTGTCTTCGAGCCGATCCAGCACATGACGAAGGATGCGAAAACTGGACGGCACGAGGCCGCTGGAGTCGCCGGAGTGGATTCCTTCCGTGAGGATCTCGACCTTCAACACACCGGTGACCATGCCGCGCAGGCTCGTGGTGAGCCACAGCTGGTCGTAGTTGCCTGCGCCGCTGTCGAGGCAGACGACCAGGCTGACGTTGCCCAGCCGCGGCCGCAGCACGTCGATGTAGGCCGGCAGATCGACGGAGCCGCTCTCTTCGCAGCTTTCGATGATGCCGACGCAGCGCGGTCGCGGGATGCCTTGCTCGTCGAGCGCCATGATCGCGGTGATGGCCGCGTAGATCGCGTAGCCGTCGTCCGCCGCGCCCCGACCGTAGAGCAGGCCGTCGACGTACTTCGGCGTCCACGGTCCGAGCCCGTTGCGCCAACCGGTGAACTCGGGCTGCTTGTCCAGGTGGCCATAGAGGCAGATCGTGCCGGCACCCGCCGCATTGCCGCCGGCCCGGGTCGCGGGCACCTCGAAGAAGATCACCGGCGTGCGCCC
>FSVG01000275.1_pt1 | contig 39726 bp, 36 predicted proteins | sample 1637511 | NCBI WGS metagenome assembly FSVG01 (sample SAMEA3914816, study PRJEB12502) | metagenome | biome: forest; material: soil | place: USA | collected 2011-09-16 | depth 0.3 m
GCCTATCAGAGAGCTCTTGTTGCACTGCCCAAGGCGATTGCGACTGTCGGCCTTGACCCCTGGTGTGATGCCCGAAACCCGACGGCCGCGACCGTCTCGTTATGGCCGGTCAGCGATGCACTGATGGAGGGACGCCAGTGGTGGTTCAGCAGTAGGTCTACTTGACGATCAGGGCGCAGTTTTTGTCCGCGAACGCGCGGGCCCGAGCGATTCGCAGTTGCTCAGCAGTCTTCGTATTGTCGAATGGCTTGGAGACGCGCTCGCCAAGGGCGGCATAGGCCGCGCCCAGTTGGAAGTCAATCGTCGGTGAGTCATAGAAGAACACGAAGTCGACCTGGCCCCAGATGCGGCCATAGAGTGCCCGGTCGCCGCTGAACGCAGTCAAGAACTCGCGGTCGGATTTCATGCCGGCGTCAAGGAAGGGATGTCGCTCCTCCTTCGTGTCGACGAGGTTGCCGCACTCGAACAGGCTCACGGTTCGCTGCATTTTTGCGAGCAGATCCATATCCGAACCAGCGCAGGCGCTGCCGCAGGACATGACAGCGACTGCAGCCAACAAGATCGTTCTCACGTCGCCTCCCATTTTCGATTGATAGTCGATTGTCGCGCGTCGGCACAGCCAGCCGACCATCCGAGAACACAGGCTACACGAGCCGATAGGAACAGCATCGCAGCGCCGAGCGCCAGCATCAGAAACCCGGCGAGTTGGGCCGTCAACCGCCCGAAAGCGCCCAGGTCGATCGCAACGCTGTCGACCCTAAGCGGTCTCCTACAGTCCCTGATGCGCTGCCTCAATAGACGCCCAATGGTACGGGCCTACGAAGGTGACGTTCTCTGGTCGAGGGCTCCCGCAGACGGTTCTCAAATGCAAAACCGCGAGTAGAGCGGATCGTCAACAAGCTCACGTCGCCGAGCGACGAGATCGACCGTGTCATGGTGCGCTTCGATTTCTTGTGCCGCACCTTCTGCCGTTTTCTCGTCAAGTGCAGCTAGAAGGACTGCCGCATCTTCCACCGTGACCAGGTTCATATCCATCGTATCGAGACAGGCTAGAACTTCGTTGACCGCACCATCCTCCGCATCCCAGGCAGATACAGCGTAGCGGTCCGTGGCCCAGTCGTGGACTTGCGCATTGGTCAGCGAGCCTGTCTGCCACTGCGCGAGAATCGAGGCAACGTCAGCCCTGAATATCGTTTGGCTCATCCAATCCTCAGGTGCGATGTGTAGTGGAGATACGCGCATCGAGCGAAGTCTCTAGGTAGCCTACCCCGAAGCCGACGCTCGCGACTGTCAGCTTCTGGCGAGTGCCGACCGTTGCGTTGGCTGACCATAGATAGGGCTAGTCCCCATCGTGCCACACGACGTGAAGTCGAGCCATGACGCCTTTGGGTCGCGCTGCCTGTCCGGGAACGGCCGAGAACTTCAGTCCAGGATGACCTTCGCGTATCGACGGGGCTCGCGGCCCTCCAGGACGTCCCGCCCGCGCGCCGTGTCGGCGTAGATGCGGCCGTAGGAAAGCTTGCCGTCCTTCACGCGGAAGAGGAGCAGGTGCTCGTTCTCCATCGAGAAGCCGGCCTTGGTCTTCGCGCGCATGATCACCGGGACGATCACGTAGTCGTCCACGGCGAGCACGTCGTGGGCGTGGTAGTTCAGGTACTCGTATTCGCGTTTGAGGTGAGCCCAGAACGCCAGGAACTCGCTCTTGCCGACGTAGGTTCCGCCGTAGGGGAGCGAGTCGGAGAACTCGAAGACGAAGTCGTCGGCGAGGTGGCCGACGAGGTCCGTCTTGTCGTTTTGCTCGAAGCCGGTGAACGCCTTCCTGCAGGCGTCGATCAGGGATGAATCGATCATGAGATATCTCCTTGCGATATATAAGAGCATATGCTCTTAATTGACCAAAAAAAGGTAGTCGACTGCGCTACCTCGACGAGGGACTCACTTCGTGTCAGGCCGCGCCCGCCGAACCTTCGGCCCATGGCTCGAAGCCGGACTTCAGTACCGCACGAAGATCCGTGCGCAACGCCGCGGCCTCCTTCGTGCCGTACTGGCCCTCGAACTTCGCCTGCACGCCTTCCCACAGTGGCAGGGCCTGCTGGAACTTGCGCAGGCCGGCGCCCGTGACGAGCGCCTGCTTCACGCGACGGTCGACGCCCGGAACGATCTCGAGCAATCCGTCGCGCTCCATCGGCTTGAGGTTGGTGGACAGCGTGGTCCGGTCCATGGCCATCCGCGCGGCGAGATCGCCGATGGCCAGCGGCCCGAACTGCACCAGCTTGTAGAGAATCGAGAACTGCGTGATGCGCAGCCCAGCCGGCGCCAGGGCCGCGTCGTAGCTCGCGGTCAGGTAGCGCGACGCCTGGCGTGCCGCGAGGCAGTTGCATTGGCCTTCGATGTCCACGTGCGTGTTCGAGTTCATGGGGCGCATTCTGGATTGCGGATGACCGAGCGAATATACGGGGGCCTGCTCCGATTTCAAGCTTCGGCGATCGATGCTGCGGGAAACATGGAGGCGACGAGTCCCGCCGTCGCCTGCGTCTGCTCGACCTGCGGCCAGTGGCCGGCGTTGGTCACCACCTCGAGCCTCGCGCGGGGGAACCGCCCGCGACGGATCTCCTCGATCGCCTGCAGCGGGATCACCGGATCGCCGGCGCCACCGATCAACAGCGTCGGGCCCGCGTAGCGGATCTTCTGCCTGCCGCGCGGATCGCCGGTCGTGAAGGCGTCGTAGTAGCCGCGCACGGTGTCTTCGCCCATCAGCCGCTCGGCCGCGACGGCTCGATCCAGGTCGTCGTCCGTCAGGTTTTGCGAGAACAGCGTGCGGATCTGCCGCTGCGCCTGGCCGGCGCCGCCGGATCCGCGCAGCATGCCGCGGACCTCGTCGGAGAGCGCGTTCCCTTCGAGCGGAGCCGGCGTCAGCAGCACCAGGCCCGCGACGCGCTCCATGAGGTTCCACGCCACGAGCTCGGCGACTTGCGCGCCCATGCTGTGGCCGACCAATCCGACGGTCGCGAAGCCCTCGCGCTGGATCAGGCCGAGGACTTCCCGCGTCGCGCGCTCGAGCGAGAAGGGCCCGGCCTCGAGCCGGCGCTCGCCCGCGCCGGCGAGGTCGACCGCGACCATCCGCGTGGAGCCGCCGGGAAGCGCACGGAGCAGCGGAGCCCACGTCGCCCCGCAGTCCAGGAATCCGTGGATGAAGACGAGCGCGTCGATGCGCCGGGCTGTCGTGTCTCGGGCCATGTTGGATGGCTGCTCTGAATGGTCGGTCATGAAGTCCACCTTTCCAGGGGGGTGTCGCTTGTCGGCTTCTCCATGTGCCGCATAATAAGAGCATATGCTCATTTGTCAACAAGGGTGAATTTTCGTGACTTCCCGGGCGCAAGGATTTCGCGACCGCGAGCGCTGCGGCGGTCGCCTGGTTCACCGAGCGCCTGATGCCTGCGAAGGCAACGCCGGTCGCCGACTGACGGCCCGTTCTTCGTCCCTTCAACCGGAGTCTTTCCACATGCCTGTCTTCCACGCCCACCTCCCCAAGGGCCGTTTCTCGCGCGACCAGAAGATCGCGATCGGCAACGCGCTGAACCAGTCGCTCGTCCAGGCGCTGAACATTCCCCCCGGCGACCGCTTCGTGATCCTGAGCGAGCACGGCGACGACGAACTCTTCATCGATCCGACCTTCATGGGCATGAACCGCACGCCCAACGCGATGATCATCTCGATCCTGATCGGCGCGCACCGGCCCTCGTCCGACAAGAAGGCGCTGATGGCCAAGATTCCCGAGCTGCTCCAACAGGCCGCGGACATCTCGCCGGACGACGTCTTCATCGCCATCGTCCCCGTCCCGAACGAGAACTTCTCATTCGGGCGCGGCCTCGCCCAACTCGCGGACGCAGCACCGAAGTGGTGATGCCTCCCAGTGTGTCGCAGCCATGCCTTGAACTGCGGCCTCGGCTCCCGTGAGACTTCTCAGCGCCAGCGCCCGCGTCACCGCCAGCCGTCGCATGAGTTCCCGCTCGGTCGAAGCTCGGAGTGTCGATTCCGGGCAGGAGCGAGTGCTCCACTTTCTCGCGCTGCTGACGTCTTTCATCTTCTTCCAAGCCTGCATGGTGGCACCGCTCATCGCCTGGAGACCAGCGTGGATACCAATGAAATTCGGATGCGTGTTCTGATGGCCGACGGCTATCCATTGTTCCGCAAGGGTCTCAGCGCGGTCATCGAGCACCAGCCGGACATGCAACTCGTGGGTCAGGCGGAAGATGGCCGTGCCGCCGTCGACCTCTGCCTGCAGCATCGGCCGGATGTCACGTTGCTCGACGCGCGATTGCCATTGATCAACGGCATCGAGGCGACCCGGGTGATCCGGGCGACCTGGCTGAGTGCTCGCGTTCTCATCCTGTCGGAGGCGAGCGGCGATATGCTGGTGCGCCGTGCGCTGCAAGCTGGCGCTGCCGGCTTCCTCCGCAAGGACATCTCGCCCGCCACGCTGATCGAGACGCTGAAGCGCGTTCATCAGGGGCACCAGGCCATACCTCCGGGACTTGCCCTGGAACTCGCGGCGCGGTTGGCCGATCGCGAGCTGAGCAGGCGCGAACTCGAGGTACTGAGGATGGTGGCGCTCGGCAATCCGAACAAGCGCATCGCAAGCGCTCTCGACGTGACGGTCGACACGATCAAGGCGCACTTGAGGGCCGTGCTCAGCAAGCTAGGTGCGAGCGACCGCACTCATGCGGTGACCTTGGCCTTGCGCCGCGGCCTGATCGATCTGTCGAGTCAGACGTACAGGTGATCTTGCAAGTACCCGGATGGGTAAGTTTGCACATGCCTAGACGTGTGATTCGCGATGCGTCGAAACTCCGTAAATTCCTATTGCCGAAACGCGCTGCCATCTCTATCGATTCAGCGTCGACGTGAAGTCGATCGCGAATCGTTCGCCCGGCTCGAGGACTCCTCGATCCATGGGCAACCAGAGGCAGATCCCCATTGCCGATTCACACCGTCGATGCCGTACCAGTGGCGTCATGACGGACTCGGTCAACTTCATACGGAATCAATCCAAGCTAATGACTCAACGTTTCATTTCGACCAAGCTGAACGCATGTCTGTTTGCTGCCTTTGGCGGCTTGGCCGGATTTGCCAACACAGCAAGTGCGCAGACGGATGAGACCGCCGTCCAGCGCGTCGAAGTCACCGGGTCGTCCCTGCGGCGCGTCGATGCCGAGACCTCTGTTCCGGTCCAGACCATCACGCGCGCCGAGATCGACACGTTGGGCGTGACCAACGCCGAGGAACTCCTGAACAAGGTGACGGCCATCTCCCAAGTCGGCGCCACGTCGACCGCGCAAGGCGCGGGCGCGGCCACCTACGGCGAGGCCACAGCCAGCCTGCGGGGTCTGGGCAGCAGCCGCACGCTGATCCTGGTCAACGGTCGGCGCGTGGCCAACTACGCCACCGACGGCACCTCGGTGGACATCAACTCGATTCCGCTGGCGGCCGTCGAGCGCGTCGAGGTGCTCAAGGACGGCGCATCCGGCCTCTACGGGTCGGATGCCATCGCCGGCGTCATCAACTTCATCCTGCGCAAGGACGTCAAGGGCGTCGAAATGTCGGCGTACTTCGGCTCGCCCACCACCGCGGGCGGCGGCAAGAGCACGAAGGGCAGCATCCTGTTCGGCTTCGGCGACCTCGACAAGGATCGCTTCAACGTCATGGCGTCGATCGATGCCGCCAAGGATTCGGCGATCTATGGTCGCCAGCGCTCGTACGCGAACCGCGCCTGGGACAATGGCGGTGCCTTCGACGTCAGCGCAACGCCCAGCGGCACGTTGACCACGTACAACCCAGGCGCCACGCCGCATGACCCGCTGCTGTCGAATGGCAAGTCCCTCGGCAACCCGCTGGCCTCTTCCAACAACTGCGCAGCCAACGGCAGCGCGTACGACGCCAACCTCGGGACCTGCCGATTCAACTCGTCGCCGTTCGTTCCGCTCCTGCCGGACGTGAATCGCGTCAACGGGCAGCTGAGCCTGCAGTCGCGCGTCAATGACGACAACACATTCTTCGCGGAGGGCTTCCTCTCGAATACGAAGACGGTGACCACCGAGCAGCCGTCGCCGTACAGCAACTCGTTCCTGTCGACCGATGCCGCGTTCCAGGCCAAGGGCATCAATCCGTCGATCGTCCTGAACCCGACCAATGCGGCCTATCCGCTGGCCTACCTGCAAGCGTACGACGCGGCGCACGGCACGCACGTCGCCGGCACGCCGGTCTCGGTGAGCTACCGCGCATTCGACGCTGGCGAACGCGTCCACACCGACAACGCGACGCAGTTGCACTTGGCGACCGGGCTGGAAGGCACCCTGCACGACACGGATTACAAGATCGCCTACGCTCACAATTCGAGCCAGGTGTCCGAATCCACGCAGTCCGGCTATCAGTCGCAGACGGCGCTGGTCAGTCTTCTCAGCGGGAACGATGCCTTCAATCCGTTCGTGGAGCACCAGACACCTGCACTCGCCGCGCAGATCGCCGCAACCAACTACATCGGCAACATCGTCACGTCCACGCTGTCGACCGACAGCATCGACGGCCAGGTCTCGCGCGACCTCTACAAGCTGCCGGGTGGTCAATTGACCGGGGCAGTCGGCTTCAGCTTCCGCAAGGAGAAGCTGGACTTCTCGCCGAGCGCCGCCTACGTCTCCGGCGATGTCTCGGGCTATGGCGGCCAGGTTGCTCCGCTGCAGGCGCAGCGCAATGCGCACTCGTTCTTCGCCGAGGTCGACGCGCCCATCCTGAAGTCGCTCGACGCCGACTTCCAGGTGCGCAACGACCACTACCCGAACGCCTCCGCCACGACGCCCAAGATCAGCCTGAAGTTCACGCCGATCCAGCAGGTCGCAGTGCGTGGCTCGTTCGGCAAGGGCTTCCGAGAGCCCAGCCTGCCTGAGCTGTACAGCCAGCAGACCCTCGGGACAAGCGCCTCGTTCGAGGATCCTGTCACAAAGCAGGTCGGGCAGTTCAATGTGCTCGCGGGCGGCAATCCGAACCTGAGCCCGGAGAAGTCGCGCCAGTTCTCGCTGGGCCTGCTGCTGCAGCCCGTGAAGAACCTCTCGGCGACTATCGACTACTTCCACATCAAGGTCGACCAGCTGGTGACTACGCTCGACCCCGAGTTCATCGTCGACCAGGCGGCCGCGGGCAACAGCCAATACACCGGCCTGGTGACGCGCGACGCCGACGGCAACATCACGAAGATCACGAGCACCAACCTCAACGTGGGCGGAGTGATGACGTCGGGCGTCGACGTGGACGTCGACTGGAAGTCGGACAAGTCTTCCTGGGGCCAGTTCGGCGTGAACCTGAGCGGCACCTACACCGCCAAGTACGACGAGACGCTGCCGGACGGCACGGTTCAGCACAGCGTCGGCAACACGATCACCTCGGACGGATCCGCGATCAACGCGGTGAGCGCGGGCGGCATCCTGTTCAAGTGGCGCCACACGCTCGCGGGCTCCTGGTCGTACGGCCAGTCGACGCTGACGCTGTCGCAGAACTATCAGTCGAGCTACAACGACGCCGCGCGTGCCGATTCCACCACGGGCACCGACGCTCAGCACATCAAGGCGTTCCAGACCTTCGATCTGCAAGGTGCCTACAGCGGCTTCAAGGGCGTGACGCTGCGCCTGGGCGTCAAGAACCTGACCGATCGCCAACCGCCGCAATCGATCGGTCTGGGCCAGTACTTCCAGGTCGGCTACGACCCGTCCTACTACGATCCGCATGGCCGCTTCGTCTACGGCTCGGCGTCCTACAAGTTCTAAGTTCTGGGTTCCTTGGAAAAGGTTGATCGAGAGGACTCTCTTGATCTTGACAGGGGAGGCGCATGCCTCCCTTTTTTTGCTGTCTGGACGTCCGCCTACTAGCGGCAGTCCGGTTATGGCCGACATGCGTCCTCTCAGGCCGCAGCCAAACCCCCGGGCAGTTCATTCCCGAGCGTCTGACCGCAGTGCTCAGCATGGCCGGCCACCTGGATTTTCCGCGAAGCTCGCGAGCTGTGGATCATGTTGCCGCGAGGGCCTTCGTGAGGCGCACCATCATCGTCCCGTCGTTGGGTGCCTGCTCGGTCACGGCGTAGCCGTGTTTCACATACAGGCGGATGAGGCGCGTGTTGGTGGCCGATGTCCATGTCGCGGCCTCGACCATGCCTTGCGCACGGATCCAGGCCTCGCCGCGATCGAGAAGGCGGTCTGCAATGCCGGCTCGCCGATGCGCCGGATCGACGTAGGTGGTGGAGATCAGGCCATAGCTGCGGCCGTCTGGCATCTCGTTGATGCGCAGAATCGTATGGCCCGCGATGCGTCCTGGGTCATCCCGCGTCACGGCGAGATAGACGTGTGCCGCGTGGCGGCGCGCCGGGTCGAGCAGTTCGCGCAGCCTGGTGCGCGCCCAGGTCAGCGGATAGTCCTGGCGGCCTTTCTCGCCCTCGACCTCCACGAGCGTGAGGTGCATCCCATTTGCGACCCATTCGAGGTCGGCCTCGCAGGCCGCGTCCAGATCACGGAGAACGAAAGAATCGGTGCCGGTCGAGGTCATTGGCAAATTTCTGTCGGGCTGCATTTTCATGACATGTCTAGCGACACGCCCCCAGCATATCCCGCGTCAGGTTACCGAATTCGACTCCCGAAAGCCGCCCGTCGCCAGGGACGGCGCCTGGCCGCATCCAGGCGTCAGGGTTGCTCGTCAGTCGGCTCGAAGCCGGGATAGATTTGAAATCTAGGCAAGACACCGTCGATGTCGTACCACGGCGCCCTGGATTTCGTGAACACGTGACGTGACGGTCTACTCACCGGATCGTCATCCAGCGTGCCCAGCGTCACAACGGTTATGTCCGGACGGTTGCTTCGGCGTATGAACAACTGCGAACCGCAACGACTGCAAAAGCACTTTCTTCGGTTGGGCGACGATTCGTACTCCGTCAGCAAGCCGGCCGTGTCGAGAACCTTCAGGCTGGCACTTTCGACGACAGCATTCGTCGAGAACGCAGCGCCATGAGCCTTGCGACACATCCCGCAATGGCAGTGCTCCGGCGCGTCAATCGCGCCTTCGATCTCATAACGGATACCGCCGCAAAGGCACCCGCCGCGGACGGTCACGGAGCTCATGGTCTTTCATCCTTGGAGGGAGCGTGTCGTCTGTTCATGGCGATCGGATTCTGTCACTTTCATCGGCCGGAAAGTGGACGCTCGAGAGCGTCAGGTTGTGGCCGGCAACGGGCGGTCAGATCGATGCGGCGCGGGCACGGCCCGCCGGTTGCAATTCAAGTCTCCGCAGCCTGGACCTCAAGCCTTCCCTGGAACAAGCTGGTACTTGCGTACAAGTTCGCCGATGACGCGTGGCTCGGCCAGTACCTTCTCGTAGAGCCAGGTGTAATGGTCGTTGGCGAAGAACTGCATGACCTCGCGTGCCTTCAGTTCCCCCATCAAGTCCTGGTCCGCCCGGTACTCCAGATAGATCACCAGCAGGTGCTCGTAGTTTCCATCGTCGTCGGATGAACCCTCGGGAAACCCAACCGGGATCTTCGGATAGAGCACGCGAAGTTCAGCCTCGGCTGCGGCCGTTTGCTTCGGGCGGCTCGCCAGAAACCAGTGCATCTGCTCATGGACATAGGTCGACAACAACAACTCGTCATCGTTGCGGTGACGCGCGTGCAGAGTCAGAACCGGGTGGCTGTGAGGGATCTCCGTCTCGTCGATGACGATCCTTCGTGTGATCGTCCAGCGCGAAAGGTCGTTGCCGGATAGAAGCGCACGTAGTCGCCGTTCAAGCTGTTGCTCGGCCGGGCTGTCGTGTGCCAGCGATATCGCGACCAAATCATCCGCCCGTGCAATAGTGGAAATCAGCGCCGCTATCGCGATGCCGATTCGCAGGAAGCGGCGTGTCCACATCGATGGGCCAACTCCGATTGGATGGTTCATCTTCCCATCTTAGCGGTGTGATGAATATCTCCGCCGGCCCGTCAACTGGAGGCCTGCTGCGCCCGCTCGAGATGCTGGATCAGCGCGTCGAAGGCGCGCAGGTGCTGCGGATCGATCAACGCGGCGATCGGCTGCGGCTGGCTGCCGAACAGGGCCACCACCAGGTCGGCGTCGGGGAACACGTAGAGCCGCTGGCCGAATGCGCCGATCGCGGCGATCGAACGCGGAGCGTTCGGATTGACCCACCACTGGCTGCGGTACGACCAGCCGGCGCGTGCGGGAAAGCCGCTGCCCTCGAACGCCTGCGTGTCGCCGCCGCGGATCAGGTCGTCGACGACGGCGGCGGGGATGACCTGGTCGTCGCCGACCTTGCCGCCTTGCAACAGCATCTGGCCGATGCGTGCGAAGTCGCGCGTGCTCGCGCTGGCCCCGGCGAAGGCCACCTCGGTGCCGGCCGGATCGAGCATCACGTTGGCGTCGTGCGCCATGCCGAGACGGCTCCACAGCCGCTGCTGCATCCAGTCGGTGAGCGACTGTTGCGCGGCTCGCATCGCCAGCCAGGCCGTCACGTCGGTGGCCGGCGAGCGGTAGCGGAACGCGCTGCCGCGCGGCTCGTCGTGCGTGCGCTGCAGCGTCGCCAGCATCGCCTGGATGCCGCTCGGGTTGGCTGCCTGGCGGTACTGCGGGGCCCAGCCCATCGCGGCCGTGTAGGCGAAGATGTCGGACGCCGGGTCGGAGTAGGTCTCGCTGAACGCGACGCCGTCGGTCATGTCCATCACCTGGCGCACCGTCGCGCCGGCCCAGGCGCTGGCGGCGAGCTCGGGCAACAGCGCGTCGACGCGGGCGTCCGCGTCGAGCTTGCCTTCGGCCACCAGCGTCGCGGCCATCAGGCCGGCCATCGACTTCGTGCACGAGAACAGCAGGTGCGCCGTGTCGGGCCGCATGCCGTTGAAGTAGCGCTCGTCGACGACGTGGCCGTGGTGCAGGACGACGACCGCGTCGGCGTGCACGGCGGCGAGCATCTGCGGCCAGGTCTGCGGCGCCTGCGCGGTGCCGACCTGCAGGTCGTCGAGATCGCGCAACGCCAGCGGCAACGCGCGCTCGGGCCCGACGGGCGCGAGGCGGCGCGTCGGGAACAGTTCGCGGGCGTGCTGGAACGACCAGATCTTTTGCGGGTAGTGCTGCCAGTTGCCGGCGTGGACGCGGTACTCGGGGGGCGGCGGAAAGCCCTGCATCAGTCTCGACGGATCCAGCGACGAGGCCGGCGGCGGGGTGTCCATGCTTGCTCCCTGTGAATGAATCCGCCGGTCTTTCAGGCGCTGGTCGGCGCGCTCGTGTAGGGCACCGCGCCCCTGGGCACGTAGACGCCCTCGCACTGGTCGAGGAACTCCTGCTTCATGGCGCGCGGGTTGTAGAACTGTTTGTACCAGACGCGCACCTTCATGAACGGGCCGTCGCTGGGGATGAACAGGCCGTTCAGGCAGGCCGACTTGTTGCTCCAGATCTCGAAGTCCTGCGCGAAGGACAGGCGGCTCGCCTCCTGGTACTCGCGCGCCATCACGCGATCGGGGACGGAGGCCTGTGCGTTGTCGCCGGGCGACTTGACGATGAGCGAATGCCAGACCTTCAGCGTGCCGTCGTCGACGGGGGTGTGCGTGATCAGCAGCACCGTCTCGAACGCGCCCGTGAGGTAGGAGATCAGCACGCCCGGGCCGTGGTAGGTCGTGTCGGTGTGCAGGATGGTGCTCACGCCGTCGGCGCTGACCAGCGTGCGATGGCCGCCGCACTGGCGCTGCGTCGCCAGGTGGCCGAGGAACTCGTTTTCATAGCGCTCGACCGTCGAGCCGTGGATCGGCCCGAGGTGGCCGTAGTCGCCGATGTTGTCGATGACTTCCTGCGGATGCTGGGCGAGGATGCCTAGATGGTCCCAGTGGCCGCGCACCCACGCCGCGTCGTCCCACTGCGGCAGGCTCGGGTGCGCCCACTCGGGCTCGCCGCCTTCGGGGTCGTGCCAGACCCAGATCGCGCCCAGGCTCTCGACCACCGTCCAGCTCTTGACGCAGGCCGCCGTCGGGATGCTGCCCTGGTGGTAGGGGATGTCGTTGCACTTGCCGTCGGGGCCGAAGCGCCACGCATGGTAGGGGCAGCGGATGTCGTCGCCCACCACGTTGCTGCCGCCGCCGTCGAGGACGACGTAGGACGTCTTGTTCGGCGCCGCCAGGTGGGTCTTCATGTGCGGGCAGTAGGCGTCGAGCAGCACGACCTTGCCGGTGGCGCGGCCGCGGTACAGCGCGAAGTCCTTGCCGAAGAAGCGCACCGCCACCGGCTTGTGCGTGTCCAGCTCCTGCGCCTCGGCGATCATGAACCAGCCGCGCGGGTACATGTACTCACCGAGCCGGTAGTCCTTGGATGTGGCCATGAATTCTTTCCTCCGAGTGCGGCGTGTGTCGATGAGCAAAGATCTTCGAGGGTCGGCGCAGCGAATGCATACCCTGTTCGGACGATGGGGCTGCTTCAGTTCGCCAGGGCGAACTCGCGCACCAGCGGCTGCAGATCGATCATCGCCGGGCTCTTCGCCAGCGCCGCGGCGCGCGCGTCGGTGGCCAGCCACAACAGGGCGGCGGCGATGGCGGGCGGCTTCATCGCGCCCAGCCGTTGTTCGAGCACGCCGCCGTCGCCCAGCGTGGCGCTGACGGCCTCGGTGCTCACGAGCCCCGGGTTGACGCTGAAGGCGCGCACGCCGCGGTCGCCGTACTCGCAGTTGATGCAGCCCGCCAGCCGGGCCAGCGCGGCCTTGGACGCCCCATAGGCGAAGCCCCAGCCGCCGCGATCGGCGGCCACCGGCGGATCGTTCCTGCCCGCGCCCGAGGACACGTTGATGACCTGCCCGCCGCCTTGCGCGACCATCGCCGGCAGCACCCGCCGCACCAGGTGGAAGGGCGCGACGACGTTGCCCCACAGCGTGCGCTGCAGGCCGGCGTCGTCCAGGGCCGCGAGCAGCGCGTTGGATTCGCGGTCCTGGTAGACCGCGTTGTTGATCAGCAGGTCGATGCGGCCGTAGTGCGCGAGCACCGCATCGGCGGCGGCATCGAGCGAGGCGCCGTCCATCAGGTCCATCGAACGGCTGAACACCTCGGCACCCGTGGCGCGCACCGCGGCGGCGGTGGTGGCCAGGCTGCCGGCCAGCACGGCGCCGTCCGGCCGGCGCAGCTGGTGATCCAGCACCTGGCCCTCGGCCTGCGTGCGCGCGCTGATGGCCACGCGCCAGCCGGCCTGGCCGAAGGCCAGCGCGGTGGCGGCGCCGATGCCGCGGCTGGCACCGGTGACGAAGACGACGGGGGAGGGCGGGGTGCTCATGGGCGCTTCCAGTCGAGACGGTGCCGCATGGTCGGCGTGCCGCCACGGGCCGGCATCGTCCCTTTGGACGACGAAGGCGCCCATGCCCACGCGATACTGTGTCGCTCGGCAAACCCTGCGAACCCCTGCCTCTCGCCCGAGGACCCCCATGACCGAAGACCCCAATCCTTCCCTCGCCATCCGCGCCGCGCTCGATGCGCAGCGCGCGGCCTTCGTCGCCGAAGGGCCCGTCGGTGTCCAGGCGCGCCAGGCCCGCCTGCAGCGCGTGATCGACATGCTGGTCCAGCACAACGACGCGCTGTGCGCGGCGATGGACGAGGACTTCGGCGGCCGCAGCCCGGTGTTCTCGATGATGAACGACGTGCTGGGCGCGCTGGCCTCGCTCAAGCATGCGCGCGACGCCGTCGCCGGCTGGGTGGCCGACGAGGCGCGGCCCAGCGTCGCGCCGTTCGACGGCTTCGGCGCCACCGCCGTCGTGAAGTACCAGCCCAAGGGCGTCGTCGCCATCCTGGGCACCTGGAACGCGCCGCTGTTCACGCTGTTGTCGCCCCTGGCCAGCGTGTTCGCCGCGGGCAACCGCGCCGTGCTCAAGCCGTCCGAGGTGACGCCGCGCACGGCCCGCGCGCTGACGCGGGCCGTGGCCGAATTCTTCGCGCCCGAGGTGCTGGCCGTGGTCAACGGCGGCCCCGGCGTCGCCGCCGCCTTTTGCGGGCAGCCCTGGGATCATCTCGTGTTCACCGGCTCCACGGCGGTGGGCAGGCAGGTGATGAAGGCCGCCGCGGCGAACCTGGTGCCGGTGACGCTGGAGCTGGGCGGCAAGTCGCCGGTGCTGATCGGCCGCAGCGCCGACATCCGCAACGCGGCCGAACGCATCGCCGTGGGCAAGGGCGCCAACTCGGGCCAGCTGTGCGTGTCGCCCGACGTGGTGTGGGTGCACGAATCCCAGGCGGAGGCGCTGCTCGCCGGCCTGCGCGAGTTCTACGCCGATCTGTACCCGACCAGCGCCGGCAATCCCGACGTCGTGCCGGTGGTCGACGCGCGCCACTTCGCGCGCGTCGAGTCCTACGTGGCCGACGCCGCCGCCCGCGGCGCCCGCATCGTGGTGGCGGGCGAGCCGGCCGAGGCGCGGGGCGCGTCCGAGCGGCGCATGCCGCTGCGCATCGTCGTCGACCCGAGCGCCGACAGCCTGATCGCGCGGCACGAGATCTTCGGCCCGGCGTTGGTGCTCAACACCTATCGCGAGCTCGCCGACGCCGTGGCCGCGATCAACGCGGGCGAGCGACCGCTGGCGCTGTACTACTTCGGCAGCGACGCGACCGAGGAGGCCTGGGTGCTCGATCACACGCTGTCGGGCGGCGTCTCGGTCAACGACGTGACCATGCATCCCGCGTTGCACGACGCGCCCTTCGGCGGCGTCGGCGCGTCGGGCATGGGCCACTACCACGGGCGCGAAGGCTTCCTGGCGTTCAGCCACGCCCGCGCCGTCTATCGCGCCGGCGGCCACGACCCGCGGCGCGATTGGGGCATGCTGCCGCCGTACAGCGAGGCCTTCGCCCAGATGATCCGCGCCGCGGTGACGCCCTGACATTGGAGCTCGCTGCATGACCGACGTCCCCTCTCTCTTTTCGATGCGCGGCCAGGTGGCCATCGTCACCGGCGCCGGCAAGGGCATCGGACGCGCCTGTGCGCTCGCGCTGGCCCAGGCCGGGGCCGACGTCGCGCTGGCCGCGCGCACGCAGGCCGACCTCGACGCCGTGGCCGCCGAGATTCGCGCGCTGGGCCGACACGCGCTGGTGGTGCCCGGCGACGTGGCCGACGAGGCCGCGCTCGACACGCTCGTCGCGCGCACGCTGGCCGAGCTGGGCAAGATCACCGTGCTGGTCAACAACGCCGGCGGCGCGGGCCCCAACGACCCGCTGCAGATGGCGGGCGCCGACTTCAGCCGCGTGCTGGCCTGGAACGTGACGCCGGCCTTCCTGCTGACGCGCAAGGTGGCCCCGGCCATGCGCGAGGCCGGCGGCGGCGCGGTGGTCAACATCTCGTCGGTGGCGGCGCGCTACGCGCAGAAGCACTTCAGCGCCTACGGTGCGGCCAAGGCGGCCCTGAACCAGATGACGCGCAACCTGGCGCAGGACTTCGCGCCGCATGTGCGCATCAACGCCATCGAGCCCGGCACCATCCTGACCGACGCGTTGGCGCCGTTCCTGACGCCGGACCGCAAGCGCGGCATGCTCGAACGCACGCCGATGGCCCGCCTGGGCCAGCCCGAGGACGTCGCCGCGGCGGCGCTGTTCCTCGCCTCGCCGGCCGCGAGCTGGATCACCGGCAAGATCCTGGGCGTGGACGGCGGCGTCGAGGCGCCGAACTGGGTCTGAGAACCGCTCAGACGGTGCGGCCGGCGCGGTTGCCCTGGTGCATCGCGCCCTCGATGTAGCCGACGTCGGCGCAATCGCCGATCGCCTGCAGCGGCACGCCGCAGCCGCCCAGCGCGCGCGCGACGCGGTCGTCGGCCTCGGCCCCGATCGCCAGCACCACCGAGTCGGCGCCGGTGCGCTGCTCGGTGCCTTGCGCATCCGTCCAGACGACCTCGCGCTTGCCGATCTCGCGCACGGTCGCCGAGCGGTGCAGCGTGCCGTGCTGTTCGACGGCCTCGAGGACGCGCCAGCGCCGCACGATCGAGAGCTCGCGGCCGGGCTTGTCGGTCGGCTCCAGCACCGTGACCTGGCGGCCGCGCGCGATCAGGAACTCGGCCAGCTCCAGGCCGACCAGCCCGCCGCCGACGACGACGACGCGCTTGCCGAGCGGCATCCACAGCCTGGACAGGCTCGTCAGCGCCTGCGCGCTGTCGGTGACGCGCAGCACGCCGCCGGCCTTGAACAGCGCGCGCTCGGCCAGGTTGAGCTTGGCGCGCGCGATGGCGTCGGCGTCGTCGTTGGTCATCAGGCGGCGCAGTTCGTCGCCGCTCCAGACGTGGGATTGGTCCGCGCCGGGGATCGCCGGCGCGGCGCGCCGGGCGCCGGTCGCGACGATGACGGCGTCGGGCTTCAGCGCCGCGACGAGCTCCGGCGTGGCCGGCGTGGCCAGCCGCACGTCGATGGTCGAATGCCCGACCTGTTCGACCAGGTAGTCGAGCAGCTTGCCGTTCTCCGGGTAGGCCAGGGCGGCGAAGAACAGCGTGCCGCCGAGGCGGTCGCCGCGTTCGACCAGCGTCACGCGATGGCCGCGCAGCGCCGCCACGCGGGCGGCCTCCATGCCGGCCGGGCCGCCGCCGACGACCAGCACGTGCTTGGACGCCGCCGCGGGCTCGATGGCGACCTCGGCCTCGTGGCCGGTGAGCGCGTTGACGGCGCACTTGACGCGCTGGTTCACGAAGATCTGGCTGACGCAGGCGTAGCAGTAGATGCAGGGCCGGATGTCCTGCGGCCGGTTGTCGGCCAGCTTGATCGGGATCTCGGGGTCGGCGAGCATCTTGCGCGCCATCGCGACGAAGTCGAACTCGCCCGCGCCTATGCCTTGCGCCGCCGCGTCGGGCTCGATGCGGCCGGCGGCGATCACCGGCACCGGCGTGCTCGCCTGCAAGGCCTTGCGGATCGCCGCGGTGTTGGCGACGAAGCCGCCCGGCTGGTGCACGAGCGGGGCCTCGGTGAACGCGGTGCCGCTGGTGATGGTCGCGTAGGCCGAGACGCTGATGGCATCGGCTCCGGCCGCGGCGACGAGCCGGGCGGTCGCGATCGCATCGGCCAGCGTGATGCCGCCGGGGGTGCGCAGTTCCTCGGCGTCCAGGCGCACCCAGACCGGGAAATCGCCGCCGGTGCGCGCCTTCACCGCGCGCAGCGTCTCCAGCAGCAGGCGGGCGCGGTTCTCGAGCGGGCCGCCGTAGTCGTCGTCGCGCTGGTTGTAGTACGGCGAGAGAAAGCCGGCGAGGATGTAGGTGTGCGCGGCATGCAGCTCCACGCCGTCGAAGCCCGCGGCCTGCGCGCGCGCGGCGGCGGCGGCGAAGTACTCGATCATCTGCGCGATGTCGTCCCGGTCCATCACGCGAAACCGCGGCCGCGTCTTGCCCATGCCGCCGACGAAGGTCGCCATCTCTTCCTGGGTCAGTGCCGAGAGGAAGTCGGGCTTGCCGGCGGGCGGCGGCGACGGCACCCAGATGTCGCGGCCGGCGGCGAGGTCGCGCGTCGCGGTCTTGCCGGCGTGCTGCAACTGCATCGCGATCTTCGCGCCATGCTCGTGGACGCGCCTGGCGACGGCGGCCAGGCCGGGGATGAAGTCGTCGTTGGACACGCCGACCTGGAACGGCTCCGCCGTGCCGGCCGGCCAGGCCACCGCGCACACGCCCATCGTCAACAGGCCCGCGCCGCCCTTGGCCCGGGCCTCGTAATAGGCCTGGATGCGTTCGCCGCAGACGCCGTCCGCCTCGGCGAAGTTGGAGCCCATGGGCGCCATCACGATGCGGTTGCGCAGTTCCAGCGAGCCGATGCGGCCCGGCTGCAGGAGAGAGGTGTAGGGGTTCGACGTCATGGGCGCGTGCTCGTTGCCGTGAGGGAGGGGCGGGGCCATTTTGGGAGCGAATCCGGCGCCGGCATCGTCCGTTCAGACGCCCCGCGTCGAGCGCGCCGCGGGCCTCGTCCGTTTGAGGGGTGCCGCCGCCGGGCCGTGCCGGGACACTGGTGGCCGTCGAATCAACTTGCTGGCAGCGTCATCCCATGAAAATTCTCGTCGCGGTCAAGCGCGTGGTGGACTACAACGTCAAGGTCCGCGTCAAGGTGGACGGCAGCGGCGTGGACATCGCCAACGTGAAGATGAGCATGAACCCGTTCGACGAGATCGCCGTCGAAGAGGCGGTGCGCCTGAAGGAGCAGGGCGTGGCCACCGAGATCGTCGCCGTCTCCTGCGGCGTCGCGCAGTGCCAGGAGACGCTGCGCACCGCGTTGGCGATCGGCGCCGACCGCGCCATCCTCGTCGAGACCGACGTCGAGCTGCAGCCGCTGGCCGTGGCCAGGCTGCTCAAGGCGCTGGTCGACCAGGAACAGCCGGGCCTGGTGATCCTGGGCAAGCAGGCCATCGACGACGACTGCAACCAGACCGGCCAGATGCTGGCCGCGCTGGCCGGGCGGCCCCAGGCCACCTGCGCCAGCAAGGTCGAGGTGGCCGACGGCTTTGCGCGCGTCACGCGCGAGGTCGACGGCGGCTCCGAGACGCTCAGGCTCACGCTTCCCGCGATCATCACCACCGACCTGCGCCTGAACGAGCCGCGCTACGTCACCTTGCCCAACATCATGAAGGCCAAGAAGAAGCCGCTGGCCGTGCTGACGCCGGCGGCCCTGGGCGTGGACGTTCGTCCGCGCCTGACGACCCTCGCGGTCAGCGAGCCGCCGCGGCGCAGCGCCGGCATCCGGGTGCCCGACGTCGCGACGCTGGTGGCCCGGCTCCGCAACGAAGCGAAGGTGATCTGAACATGAACGCACTCGTCATCGCCGAACACGATCTGGGCAGCCTCAAGGCCGGCACGTTCAACACGGTCAGCGCGGCGCTCGCCTGCGGTGGCGCGGTCCACGTCCTGGTCGCCGGCCACCACGCCGCCGACGCGGCACGCGCCGCGGCCCGGATCCAGGGCGTCGCCAAGGTGTTGCATGCCGACGGTGCCAGCCTGGCCGGGCAGCTGGCGGAAAACGTCGCGGCCCAGGTCGTGGTCGTCGCCGCCGGCTACAGCCACCTCCTGTTCCCGGCCACGGCACGCGGCAAGAACGTCGCGCCGCGCGTGGCCGCGCTGCTGGACGTGGCGCAGATCTCCGACATCATCCGGGTCGATGCCCCCGACACCTTCAGGCGCCCCGTCCATGCCGGCAACGCCATCGCCGCCGTGCGCAGCGAGGACGCGGTCAAGGTCATCACCGTGCGCACGACCGGCTTCGACCCGGCGCCGGCCGAGGGCGGCCTGGCGCCCGTCGAGGCCGTCAGCACGGTGGCCGACAGCGGCGGCTCCAGCCTCGTGGGCAGCGAGATCGCCGCGCAGGACCGCCCCGAACTCACCGCGGCCAGCATCGTCGTCTCGGGGGGTCGCGCCGTGGGCTCCAGCGAGCGGTTCAACGCCGTGTTGACGCCGCTCGCCGACAAGATGGGGGCGGCCCTGGGCGCCAGCCGCGCCGCCGTCGACGCGGGCTATGCGCCCAACGACTGGCAAGTGGGGCAGACCGGCAAGATCGTGGCGCCGCAGCTCTACATCGCCTGCGGCATCAGCGGGGCGATCCAGCACCTGGCCGGCATGAAGGACTCCAAGGTGATCGTCGCGATCAACAAGGACCCCGAGGCGCCGATCTTCGGCGTGGCCGACTACGGGCTGGAAGCCGACCTGTTCGACGCCGTGCCCGAGCTGGTCCAGGCGCTGTAGCCGTGGACCCCAACCTGCAGGAGAACACACGCATGCCCATCACCGTCATCACCGGCTCGGCCTCCGGCATCGGCGCCGCCACGCGCAGCGCGCTCGAGGCCGCCGGCCACGTCGTCATCGGCGTCGACCTGCGCGACGCCGACGTCGTCGGCGACCTGTCGAGCCCGCACGGGCGTGCCCGGGTACTGGCCGGGGTATCGGCCGAACTCGAGGCGCGCGGCGGCGGCAGGCTCGACGGCCTGGTGTTGTGCGCCGGCCTCGGCCCGCAGGTGAGCCCGGCGTCGCGCGTCGCGTCCGTCAACTACTTCGGGGCGATAGACCTGCTCGACGGCCTGCTGCCGGCCCTGCGCCAGGGGCAGGACCCGTCGGCCGTGGTGATCTCGTCGGTGGCTTCCTCGCAACTGAGCTGGGACCGCAACCCGCTGGCCGCGGCGCTGGAGGCCGGCGACGAAGCCGCGGCCGGAGCGATCGTCGACGGCGCCGGCGACAAGGGCGGGCAGCTGGCCTACGCCGGCTCCAAGAACGCCGTCACGGTCGCGGTGCGCCGGCGCGCGCCCGAGTGGGGCCGTGCCGGGGTGCGGCTCAACACCGTGGCGCCGGGCGCCGTCGAGACGCCGCTGCTGCAGGCCGGCCTGCAGGACCCGCGCTACGGCCAGGCGATCCGCGACTTCGTCGCGCCGATCGCGCGGCGCGCGCGGCCCGAGGAGATCGCCGCGATGGTGGCCTACCTGATGGGCCCGCACGCCGGCTTCATCCACGGGGCCCAGTTCTTCGTCGACGGCGGCGTCGACGCGATGATGCGGCCGACGCAGTTCTAGACATCATGGTCGCCGCCTACTCGGCGGCGACCATGATGTCTAGGATCGCCTCAGCGGCCCTCGAACCTCGGCCTGCGCTTCTCGATGAAGGCCTGCATGCCTTCCTTCTGGTCGCGCGTGGCGAACAGCAGCTGGTTGGCCTTGCGTTCGAGCATCAGCGCGGTATCGAGCGACGCGTCCATGCCGGCCAGCACGACCTCCTTGATCTGCATCGCGGCCAGCGGCGGCATGGCGGCGATCGTGCGCGCCAGGGCCAGGGTCTCGGACAGCACCTCGTCGTCGGGCACGACCAGGCTGACCAGGCCCATGAGGCGGGCCTCCTGCGCGCCGACCGGCTTGCCGCTCAGCAGCATGCGCATCGCGTTGAACTTGCCGACCGCGCGCACCAGGCGCTGCGTGCCGCCGATGCCGGGCATGATGCCGATGCGGATCTCGGGCTGCGAGAAGCTGGCGCCTTCGCCCGCGACGATGATGTCGCAGTGCATCGCCAGCTCGGCGCCGCCGCCGTAGGCGTAGCCGCAGACGGCCGCGATCACGGGCTTGGGGCAGCGCTCGATCGGGGCCCAGACGCGCTCGGTATGGCGCTTCATGATCTCGATCGGGCCGCAGGCGTCCATGCTGCGGATGTCGCCGCCGGCCGCGAAGACCTTGTCGCCGCCGGTCAGCACGATCACCCGCACCGTGTCGTCGTCCGCCAGGTCGGTGAAGGCCTGCGCGAGCTGCGCCTGCAGCGCGAGGCTCAGCGCGTTGGTCGCCTCGGGACGGTTCAGTCGCACCAGGGCCACGCCGTCGTCGGGCCGCTCGATCAGGACTTCGCGGTCCGGCGATTCGGGGGAGGTGATTGCGTGGATCATGGGCGAAAGGACCGGTAGCGGGTGGATGGTCGCCATGGTCTGGCGAGCGGGGTCGCGTGGCATCGTCCTTTTGGACGTATCCGGGTCGGAGGTGGCGGCCTAAATTTGCTCACATGGACTTCCCAGGAAACCACGTGGACATGAACCCCGCCGCCGAATTCGCAGACCGCGTCGTGCTCGTGACGGGCGGCACCAAGGGCATCGGCCGGGGCATCGCCGAAGGCTTTCTCGGTGCCGGCGCGCTGGTCGTCGTCTGCGCCCGCAGCGTGCCCGAGTCGCTGCCGCGCGCCGCCGGCCGCACGGCCGAATTCATGGCGTGCGACGTGCGCGAGGCCGAGGCCCTGCGCGCGCTGGTCGATGCCGTCGTGCGGCGCCATGGACGGCTCGACGTGCTCGTCAACAACGCCGGCGGCAGCCCCGCCGTCGAGGCGGCGACCGTGTCGCCGCGCTTCCACGAAGGCGTGATCCGGCTCAACCTGATCTCGACGCTGCACGCCGCGCAGGCCGCGAATGCGCAGATGCAGCAGCAGCGCGAGGGCGGCGTGATCGTGTGCATCGGCAGCATCAGCGCATTGCGGCCCTCGCCCGGAACCGCGGCCTACGGCGCGGCCAAGGCGGCCGTGCTGAGCCTGGTGGAGTCGCTGGCGGTCGAATGGGCGCCCAGGGTGCGCGTGGTCGCGGTGAGCCCGGGGCTGGTGCGTACCGAACAGTCGGCCCTGCACTACGGCGACGCGGACGGCATCGCCGCGGTCGGCGCCACGATTCCCGCCGGCCGCATGGCCGAGCCGTCCGACGTGGCCCAGGCCTGCTTGTTCGTGGCCTCGCCGCGCGCGGCCTACATGAGCGGAACCAACCTGCTGCTGCACGGAGGCGGCGAGAAGCCGGCCTTCCTCGCCGCGGCCAAGCACAACAAGGAGCAAGCCGGTGGCTGAACACGAGTGGATGAAGGACATCCGCGCCCTGGTGGGCAAGGAGTACGGGCGCGTCCTGGCCTGGGACGAGGTCAACGCGCCGATGATCCGCCAATGGTGCGAGGTGATGGGCGTCGACAACGCCGCCTACACCGACGCGGCCGCCGGCGTGACGGCGCCGGCCACCATGCTGCAGGTCTGGTGCCTGGAGGGGCTGAAGACCAACAACTACCCGCCGGGCTCGACCACCGAGAACCCGTACGAGGCGCTCAAGCTGCTGGAGGCGCAGGGCTATCCGTCGGTGGTGGCGGTCAACTCCGACCTCGAGTTCGAACGCGCGCTGCGTCCGGGCGAGAAGCTCTACTACACCACCCGGCTCGACACTATCGGGCAAGAGAAGACCACCGCGCTGGGCACCGGCTTCTTCGTGACGCTGGCGATGGACTATTTCTCGCAGGGCGACGCGCGGCGACCGGGCGGCCCGGACGAGAAGGTCGGCAGCCAGCTGTTCCGGGTGTTCAAGTTCCGCCCCGCCCATCCGGTCAAGCCGGCGGCGGCCGACGCGGCCGCGCCGGCCGTGACCCAGGTCAAGCGCCCGCCGCCGGGCATGAGCGACGACACGCGCTTCTTCTGGGACGGCACGCGCGCCGGCAAGCTGCTGATCCAGCGCTGCACGGCCTGCGCCACGCTGCGCCACCCGCCGGGCCCGGTGTGCCCGAGCTGCCATTCCTTCGACTGGGACACCTTGCAGGCCTCGGGCCGCGGCACGGTCCATTCCTTCGTCGTGATGCACTACCCCGAGGTGCCGCCGTTCGACCACCCGAACCCGATCGGCCTGATCGAGCTCGAGGAAGGCACGCGCCTGGTGGCCCAGCTGGTCGGCGTCGCGCCGGGCGACGTGGCGATCGGGCAGCCGGTGCAGGTCGAGTTCAACACCTTCGAGACCGGCGACGGCGACATGGTGCTGCCGCAGTTCCGGCCCACGGCACGCGCCGTGGCCGCGGCCTGAGCAAGGGCGCCGCCATGGACTTCAAGCCGAACGAGGAGCAGCAGGCCTTTGCCGAGACGGCGCAGGCGCTGTTCGCCGACTATTGCAGCGACGAGCAACTGCGCGCGCACGACGCCTCGGATGCGCCGTTCATGCAGGCCCTGTGGACGCAGTGCGTGGCCGGCGGCCTGCACACCGTCGTCGTCGACGAGGCCGATGGCGGCCTCGGTCTCGGCATGACCGAGCTGATGGCGGTGCTCGAACGCCAGGGCCGTGCGCTCGCGCCGGTGCCGCTGTGGGAGCAGCAATTCGGGGCCGCGACCGTCGCGCGCTTCGGCAGCGCCGCGCAGCGCGACGGCGTGGTCGCGCCACTGGTCGCGGGCGACGCGCTGCTGGCCGTGTCGCTGGCCGGCCTGGCCCAGGCGCGCGGCCCCGGGCTGAACCTCTTGCGCAGCGGCGACGGCTGGCGCCTGGACGGCCACGCGGCCGCCGTGCCGCTGGGCCAGCAATCGCGCTGGGCCCTGCTCGTGGCGGCGCACGCGGGCGCGCCGCGCCTGGTGCTCGTGGACCTGGCCGCCGACAAGGTGCGCAGCGTCGCCGGCGTCAGCCAGCATCACCAGAGCGTGGCGGACCTGTCCTTCGACGCGCTGGCGCTGCCCGCCGACGCGGTGCTGGCCGAGCCGGCGCTGGCGTGGCTCGAGCCGCGGGCCATCGCCTGCCTGGCCGCGCTGCAACTCGGCGTGACGGCGCAGCAGCTGGCGCGCAGCGTGCAATACCTCGCCGAGCGCAGGCAGTTCGAGCGCGCGATCGGCTCGTTCCAGCTCGTCGCGGGACAGATGGCCGACGGCCACATCGCCGTGGAGACGCTGCGCAGCGCCCTGTGGCAGCTGGTCTACCGCATCGACGCGGGGCAGGGCGTGCTGCCGCAGGCGCTGGCCGTGCGCGTGCAGGCCTGCGACGCGGGCCATCGCACCGGCCACATGGCGCAACACGTTCATGGCGGCATGGGGGTCGACACGACCTTCCACATCCACCGCTTCCTCTTCTGGAGCCGCGCGCTTGCTGTCGCGCAAGGCGGCAGCGACCACCACCTCGCGAAGCTGGGCGACTGGCTGGCCGACAACGACACCCTGGGCTGGAAATATGACCTCGCCGAAGACTCCGCTCCCCATTGAACGCATCGAGGTCGGCGCCGCGCTGCCGCCGCTGGCCATCGCCATCACGGTGCCCCTGATCGCCGGCGGCGCGATCGCGACGCGCGACTACTTTCCCGGTCATCACGACCTGGAGGCCGCGCGTGCGCTCGGCTCGCCGCACATCTTCATGAACATCCTCACCACCAGCGGGCTGGTGCAGCGATTCGTCGAGGAATGGATCGGTCCCGGGGCGGAGTTCAAGTCCGTGAAGATCAAGCTCGGCGCGCCCAACTATCCGGGCGACACCATGACCTTCTCGGGCGAGGTGAGTGCCGTGGATGCGGCCGCGCGCAGCGTCGAGGTCAGCCTCCGGGGCAGGAACTCGATGGGCAGCCACGTGACCGGCACGGTGCGCCTGCACCTGCCCTGAAGCCCCAGCCAAGGAATGCATTCCATGTCAAACAACGCCCTGTCGGGACGCGCGGCCATCGTCGGCCTGGGCGCCACCGAATTCTCGAAGAACTCCGGCCGCACCGAGCTGCGCCTGGCGATGGAGGCGACGCTGGCGGCGCTGGCCGACGCCGGCATCGCGCCCGAGGAGGTCGACGGCTTCTCCAGCTACTCGGTCGACAAGGTGCCCGAGTACGAGATCGCCCGCCTGCTGGGCGCGAAGAACGTCAACTTCTTCTCGCAGGTGCCGCACGGCGGCGGCGCCGCCTGCGCGCCGGTGATGCACGCCGCGATGGCCGTGGCCACCGGCGTGGCCAGGACGGTGGTCGTCTACCGCGCGATGAACGAGCGCAGCTGGTACCGCTTCGGCAGCGGCAGCTACGGCTTCGCGTCGACGCCGATCTTCGAGAACGTCAACTACGGCTGGTACATGCCGCACGGCCTGCACACGCCGGCCGCGTGGGTGGGCATGTTCGCGCGCCGCTACATGCACGCCTTCGGCGCGACCAGCGAGGACTTCGGCCGCGTCGCGGTCGCCGTGCGCGACTTCGCCGCCACCAACCCGGCGGCGTTCTTCCACGGCAAGCCGATCACGCTGGAAGAGCATCAGAAATCGCGCTGGATCTGCGAGCCGCTGCACCTGCTGGACTGCTGCCAGGAAAGCGACGGCGCGGTCGCGCTGGTCATCACCTCCGTCGAGCGCGCGCGCGATCTCAAGCAGCGGCCCGTGATCATCAAGGGCGCGGCGCAAGGCATCAGCGACGGCCAGCAGATCATGACCTCGTTCTACCGCGACGACATCACCGGCTTGCCCGAGATGGGCCATGTTGCGCGCCAGCTGTGGGGCATGAGCGGGCTCGGGCCCGAGGACGTGCAGACCGCGGTGATCTACGACCATTTCACGCCCTTCGTGCTGCCGCAACTGGAGGAGTTCGGTTTCGTCAAGCGTGGCGAGGCCAAGGACTTCATCCGCGCCGGCCAGCACGCGCGCGGCGGCAAGCTGCCGATCAACACGCATGGCGGCCAGCTCGGCGAGGCCTACATCCACGGCATGAACGGCATCGCCGAGGGCGTGCGCCAGGTGCGCGGCAGCGCCGTCAACCAGGTGGCGGACGTGCACAACGCGCTGGTCACCGCGGGCACCGGCGTGCCCACCAGCGGCCTGATCCTCGGACGCGCCTGAGGGCGCAAGGGAACACACGATGTTCGTCGACCTGACCCCCGAGCAACACCGCCTGCGCCTGCAGGTGCGGGACTACTTCAACGCCTTGATGACCCCCGAGCTGCGCCTGGCGCTGCGCGGGGCCGAGGGCGGCGCCGACTTTCGCCGCGTCGTGCGCCAGATGGGGCGCGACGGCTGGCTGGCCGTCGGCTGGCCCAAGGAACACGGCGGCCAGGGCTATGCCGCGACCGAGCAGCTGATCTTCTTCGAGGAGGCCAACATCGCCGGCGCGCCGCTGCCCTTCGTCACCATCAGCACCGTCGGGCCGGCCTTGATGGCGCACGGAACGGCGCTGCAGAAGAAGCGCTTCCTGCCCGGCATCGCGGCCGGCGAGATCGTGTTCGCGATCGGCTACTCCGAGGCCAACGCCGGCTCCGACCTGGCATCGCTGACCACCCAGGCGCGGCTGGAGGGCGACCTCGCCAGCGGGCGCTTCATCGTCGACGGCGCCAAGCTCTGGACCTCGGGCGTCGAGTCGGCGGACTTCGTCTGGCTGGCCGCGCGCACCGGCACGCAGGCGCTGCGCCACAAGGGCGTCTCGATCCTGATCGCCGACACGCAGGCCGCGGGCTTCTCGCACACGCCGATCGAGACGGTCGGCAACAGCACGGCGGCCACCTACTACGACCAGGTCGAGGTGCCGGCCGACATGCTGGTGGGCGAACTGCACGGCGGATGGAAGCTGATCACGGCGCAGTTGAATCACGAACGGCTGGGCCTGGGCGCCTGGTCGGACAAGGTCTTCGGCCCGTTCCGCAAGGTGTTCCTGTGGGCCAAGGCGCGCGACGAGCACGGGCGCCGCGCGATCGACGAGCCCTGGGTGCGGCGCGCGCTGGCCGAGTGCTACGCGCGGCTCGAGGCGATGCGAATCACCAACTTCCGCATCGCGGCCGACCAGGAGGCCGGCGGCCTGGACGTCGCGCTCGCGTCGACCACCAAGGTCTACGGCTCGGAGAGCGTGCTCGAGATCCTGCGCCGGCTGATGGACATCGTCGGCGGCAGCGCCCTGGTGCGCGCCGGCTCGAGCGCGGCGTTCCTGATGGGCGAGCTCGAATACGAGATCCGCGCCAACACGATCAACACCTTCGGCGGCGGCACCAACGAGATTCAGCGCGAACTGATCGCGCAGTTCGGGCTCGGCATGCCGCGCCCGGTGCGTTGACCCCGCGCCAGGACAGGGACCAATGAACGACACGATAGCCATGGACGACGCGGACGTGACCCGATCCGGGCGGGTACCGCGCGAGCAGACCCAGGCCAAGCTGGATCGCCGCGCCAAGGCGACGGCGCAGCATCGGGCCTCGCAGGCCTACGCGACGGCCGAACGCATCGAGGCGAGCGCGCGTGCGTTCGCCGAGCGGCCCTGCCTGCTCTACGGCGACGAGCGCCACAGCTACGCCGAGACCAACCGGCGCATCAACCAGGTCGCGCACGCCGCGCATGCGCAGGGCGTGCGCTGCGGCGACGTGGTCGCGCTGTGCATGGAGAACCGTCCCGGATTCTTCTTCGTCTGGCTGGGCCTGGCCAAGCTCGGCGCCATCGTCGCCTTCCTCAACACCAACATCGGCGGTGCGCCGCTGGCGCATGCGCTGCGCGCCACGGGCGCCAGCCGCGTCGTGATCGGCGAGGAGTGCCTGCACAACTTCGACGGCCCGGAGCTGGCCGAGGCGGCCACGACCTGCGCCCGCTGGCTGTGGCCCGATCGCGAACGCCCGGCCGGCGTCGCGCGGCGCGGCCTCTGCGCGCTCGATCTCGAGTCGCTGGCCGACGCGGCCGACGACGGCAACCCGCCCGCGCAGTGGCGCGAAGGCCTGGTCGCCGGCGCGCCGGCGCTCTACATCTTCACCTCGGGAACGACCGGCCTGCCCAAGGCGGCGATCATCAGCCACGCGCGCTGGCTGATCACCGGCGACGTGATGCAGGTGACGATGGACGTGCGCCCCGGCGACTGCTTCTACTGCTTCCTGCCGCTGTACCACGGCGCGGCGTCGCTGTCGGCAGGCGCGACGGCGATCGCCGCCGGCGCCAGCCTGCTGCTGCGGCGCAAGTTCAGCCGGCGCGAGTTCTGGTCCGACGTGCGGCGCCATCGCGTGACGGTGTGCCAGTACGTCGGCGAGATCTGCCGCTTCCTGCTGAGCGCGCCGGCGCAGCCGGACGACCGCGAGCATCCGTTGCGCAAGCTGGTCGGCGCCGGCCTCGCGCCCGAGGTCTGGGAGCAGTGGGTGCGGCGCTTCGGCGAGTTCGAGATCTACGAAGGCTGGGGCGCCACCGAGGCCAACACCAACACGATCAACCTCGACAACCGCGTCGGCTCGTGCGGCCGCGTGCCGTTCTGGGACAGGACCAACCTGCGCCTGGTGCGCTACGACACCGACGCCGGCACGCATGCGCGCGACGCGAACGGCTTCATGATCGCCTGCGAGGTGGGCGAGGTGGGCGAGGCGATCGGCCGGGTCATCGACCTGCCCGACGTGGTCGGCGGGCGCTTCGAGGGCTATACCTCGGCCGAGGCGACGGACAAGAAGATCCTGCGCGACGTGTTCGGCGCGGGCGATGCCTGGTGGTCCTCGGGCGACCTGCTGCGCTGCGACGCCGACGGCTACTGCTGGTTCGTCGACCGCATCGGCGACACCTTTCGCTGGAACAGCGAGAACGTCTCGACCACCGAGGTCGCCGACATGCTCGGCGACCTGCCCGGCATCGAGGCGCTGACGATCTACGGCGTCCAGGTGCCCGGGTGCGAGGGCCGCGCCGGCATGGCCGCCGTGGTCATGCAGCCGGGGCAGGCGTTCGATGCCGTCGGGTTCTGGGCGCTCGCGACCGCGCGCCTGCCGCGCTACGCGGTGCCGCTGTTCGTGCGCGTCGCCGCGGCGGCCGACATGACCGGCAACTACAAGCTGCGCAAGGTCGACCTGCAGCGCGAGGGCTACGACCCGGCCGTCGTCGCCGACCCGCTGTTCGTGCGCGACGACAAGTCCGGCCGCTACGTGCCGCTGACGCCCGCCGCGGTGCAGAGGGCGATCGGTGGCTGACCATCACAACCCGGTGTCCGACGCCCAGGCCGCGCGCGCGCGGCCCGCATCGACCCTGAGCTATCCGCTGGAGCCGCCGACGCCCGACGGCTCCATCGTCGAGATCGCGCCGGGCATCCTGTGGGCGCGCATGCCGATGCCGATGGCGCTGGACCACATCAACGTCTACCTGCTGCGCGACGCCAAGGGCTGGACCATCGTCGACACCGGCCTGAACACCGAGCGCTGCCGCGCGCTGTGGGAACGGATCGTGGCCGAGCGCCTGGGCGGACTGCCGGTCACGGCGCTGGTCTGCACCCACATGCACTACGACCACACGGGCCTGGCCCGCTGGTTGTGCGAACGCTTCGACATCCCGCTGTACATGACGCACGGCGAGTATTTCATGATGCGGGCGCTCAACGAGCCGCTGCCCGACCCGTTGCCCGCGCCACAACAATCGTTCTATGCGCGCGCGGGCATGCCCGCGGAACGCGTGCGGCGCATGATGGCGGCGATGAGGCTCGATCCTTTCATGCCGCCGCTGCCGCAGTCGTTCACGCGCCTGCGCGCCGGCGACGAACTCACGATCGGCGCGCGGCGCTGGGCCGTCGTGATCGGCGAGGGCCATTCGCCCGAGCACGCCTGCCTGTACTGCGCCGACGATCGCCTCCTGATCGCCGGCGACCAGCTGCTGCCGCGCATCAGCTCCAACGTGCTGGTCACCGCCATCGAGCCCGAGGCGAATCCGCTGCAGCTCTGGTTCGAATCGCTGGCGCGGCTGGAGCCGCTTGCGGCCGACACGCTGGTGTTGCCATCGCACCTGAGCGTGTTCCGCGGCCTGCATGCGCGGACCCGCGAGCTGCGCCAGCACCACGAGCGCCAGTTCGGCCTGCTGCGGGCGCGCGTCGCCGAGCACGGACCCTGCACCGCGTTCGAGGCGATGCTGCAGCTGTTTCCGCGCCTGCACACGGCGGTGGACGACGTGCTGGCGCTCGGCGAGACAATCGCCCATCTGTCCTGGCTGCGCCACGCCGGCGAGTTCGCTCGCGTGCTGGACGCGGACGGTGCCTACCGCTTCGGCCGGACGGCCGCGGCGTGCTGACGACGAGGAAATCCCGTGAGTGACCTGGACGAATTTCGCGCCGAAGTGCGCCATTGGCTGCAAGCCAACTGCCCGCCGGAGATGCGCCGGCCCATCGTGCCGGAAGAGATGGTCTGGGGCGGGACGAAGGTGGCGTTCGGCAGCGCCGGGCAGCGCGCCTGGTTCGAGCGCATGCGCGATCGCGGCTGGTTCGCGCCCGACTGGCCCGCAGCCTACGGCGGCGGCGGCCTGAGCCCGCAGCAGGCGCGCGTGCTCGAGGAGGAGATGCGCCGCCTGGGCTGTCGCCAGCCCCAGTACAACCTGGGCATCTGGATGCTCGGGCCGGTGCTGCTCGAGGTCGGCACCGAGGAGCAGAAGCGCGAGCATCTGCCGCCGATGATGCAGGGTCGGACGCGCTGGTGCCAGGGCTTTTCCGAGCCCAACGCCGGCTCGGATCTCGCGAGCCTGAAGGCCTCCGCGCAGCGCGTCAGCGATGACGACGGCGAGGCCTTCATCGTCAACGGCTCGAAGATCTGGACCTCCTACGGCGACCAGTCGGACTGGATGTACGCGCTGGTGCGCACCGACACCAAGGTGCGCAAGCAGGCGGGCATCAGCTTCGTGCTGATCGACATGCGCAGCCCGGGCGTCACGGTCAAGACCATCGAGCTGATCAGCGGCAAGTCGAGCTTTTGCGAGGTCTTCTTCGACAACGTGCGCGTGCCGCTGCGCCAGCTGGTCGGACCGCTGAACGGCGGCTGGACCGTGGCCAAGAAGCTGCTGCAGCACGAGCGCGCGGCGATGTCGAAGTTCAGCGAGGGCGGGGCGCCTTCGCACGACGCGCTGGAGGTCGCGCGGCCCTACCTGTTCGACGACGGCGGCGCGCTGCGCGAGCCGGTGTGGCGCGACCGCCTGGCGGGCCTGCTGATGGACTCGCACGCGTTCGCGCTGACGCATCGCCGCGTCCAGGAGAGCGCGCTGGCCGGCCTCGACGTGAGCGGTCCGGCGGCCATCATGAAGCTCGTGCAGACCGAGCAGGAGGTCGCGAAGTACGAGTTGCTGGCGCAGCTGATGGGCCAGCGCGGCCTGGGCTGGGACGGCGACGAATTCACGCGCGACGAACACGCGATCGGCCGCAGCTGGCTGCTCGCCAAGACCTACACCATCGCCGGCGGCAGCAGCGAAGTGCAGCTGAACATCATCGCCAAGCGCGTGCTCGGCCTGCCGGATTGAGGAAAAGACGATGAGCCTCCTGTTGAACGACGAGCAGCGCCAGCTGCGCGAAAGCGCGTGCGAGTTCCTCGCCGCCCGCTCGCCGGTGGCGGCCCAGCGCGCGCTGCGCGACCGCGACGACGCGCTGGGCTACGACGCCGGCCTCTGGCGCGAAGTGGTCGCCCTGGGCTGGACGGCCGCCGTGTTTCCCGAGGACTGCGGCGGGCTGGATTTCGGCTGGCAGGGGCTGGGCGCGGTGTTCGAATACGCGGGGCGCCATCTCGCCGCGTTGCCGCTGCTGTCGTCGGTGGTGCTGGGCGGCGGCCTGCTGCTGCGCGCCGGCAGCCCGGCGCAGCGCGAACGCTGGCTGCCCCCGGTCATCGACGGCCGCTGCCGCTTCGCGCTGGCCCTCGAGGAACGCGGCCGGCACGCCCCGACGGAAGTTCGCACCCGCGCGCGCCGCGACGCGGACGGCTGGGTGCTGGACGGCGACAAATGGTTCGTGATCGACGGCGTCGAAGCCCGGCAGCTGCTGGTCGTGGCCCGCACGGACGGCGGCGTGGCCGACGAGCAAGGCCTGAGCCTGTTCATCGTCGATGCCGCGTCGACCGGCGTGAGCGTCGCGCGCACCCGCATGGCCGACAGCCGCAACACCGCGCGGGTGCGCCTGGACGGCGTGCGGGTCGGCGCCGACGCGCTGCTGGGCGACGCGGGCGCGGCCTTCGCCGTGCTCGACGCGGTGCTCGACCACGCCCGCGCGTGCCTCGCGGCCGAGGCGCTGGGCCTGGTGCGCGAGGCCTTCGAGCGCACCGTCGCCTACCTGAAGGAGCGCGTGCAGTTCGACGTGCCGATCGGCTCGTTCCAGGCGCTGCAGCATCGCGCGGCGCGGCTGTACTGCGAGATCGAGATGCTCGAAAGCTGCGTGCGCGCCGCGTTCGAAGCCATCGACGCTGGCTCCGCCGAGACGCCGCTGCTGGCCAGCCTGGCCAAGGCGCGCGCGTCGGACCTGTGCGAACGGGTCCTCAACGAGGCGATGCAGCTGCACGGCGGCATCGGCGTGACCGACGAGTTCGATCTCGGCCTGTTCGTCAAGCGTGCGCGCGTGATCCAGCAGAGCCTGGGCGACGCCGTCTTCCACCGCGATCGCTATGCGCGGCTCAAGGGCTTCTGACGCCCGCCGTCCCACCCTTGCACGAACCTGCCCATGAAGACACTTGTCGAACTCGCCGCGCAATGCCACGCCCGACTGACCGCGCCCGGCGCGCCCTTCGAGCTGACGCAGCGCGAGGTCGGCGGCCAGCGGCTCAAGGCCTACAAGAACGCGTTCCCCACGCTGCCGGCCTTGATCGACGCCGGCCGCGTGCACGGCGACAAGGAGTTCATGGTCTATGAAGACGACCGCTGGAGCTTCACGCGCTTCTTCGCCGCGGTCGATGCGCTGGCCGGCCGCCTGCATGCCGAGCTCGGCATTCGGCCCGGCGACCGGGTCGCGATCGCGATGCGCAATCGCCCGGAATGGGCGGTGGCCTTCGCGGCGACCGCCTGCGTCGGCGCCGTGCCGGTACCGCTCAACAGCTTCGGCCTGCGCGACGAACTGCTGGCCGGGCTGCGCGACGCGCAACCCCGGCTGCTGGTCTGCGACCCCGATCGCCTGGCGCGCGTGGGGGCGGACCTGGCCGGGCTGGGCATCGCCGCCGTGCTGGTCGACGCGCCCGCGCAGGCCGGCGCCGGCGTGCTCGATTTCGCCGCGCTGGCCGCGCCCGGCGCACCGGCGCGGCCCACGCCCGTGCTCGCGCCCGAGGACCCGGCGCTGATCCTGTTCACGTCGGGCGCCAGCAGCCAGGCCAAGGCCGTGCTCTCGAGCCAGCTCGCGGTCTGCCAGGCGCTGCACAACATCGAGTACATCGGCGCCTTCGCCGCGCTGACCTCGCCGGACATGGTGGCGGAGATGGTCAGGCGCGGCTTCGCGCCCACCACCTTGACGGCCGTGCCGCTGTTCCATGTGAGCGGCCTGCACGCGCAGCTGCTCGCCTCGTTGCGCGGCGGGCGGCGACTGGTGTTCATGCATCGCTGGGAGCCGCGGCAGGCGCTGGAGCTGGTGCGCCGCGAGCGCATCACGCAGTTCAACGGCGCCCCCGCGATGGTGATGCAGCTGATGGCCGAGCCGGCCTTCGGCGACGCCGACGTGACCGCGAGCCTGGGCGGCATCGGCTTCGGCGGCGCGGGGCTGCCGCAGCGCCTGATCGACGAGATGTTCGAGCGCCGGCCCGACTCGATGGCGGGCATCGGCTTCGGCATGACCGAGAGCAACGGCGTCGGCGCGGGTTCGTCGGGCGCGATCTTCCGCGCCTGGCCGCGCAGCTCGGGGTTGATGTCGCCGATCGTCGAGGTGCGCGTCGTCGATTTCGACGGCTCGACGCTGCCGCCGGGCGAACCCGGCGAGCTCTGGCTGCGCGGCGTGAGCCTGATGCAGGGCTACTGGCGCGATCCCGAGGCGAGCGCACGGGCCTTGAGCCAGGGCTGGCTGCGCACCGGCGACATCGGCTACCTCGACGCCGACGGGTTCCTGTACGTGGTCGATCGCATCAAGGACGTGATCAACCGCAACGGCGAGAAGATCGCCGCCGCGGAGATCGAGTCGTGCCTGCTGCAGCACCCGCAGGTGCTCGAGGCGGCGGTCTTCGCGCAGCCCGACGACACGACGGGCGAGGCGGTGGTCGCCGTCGTCGTGGCGCGGCCGGACGCCGCGCTGACGCCGGACGCGATGCGGGCCCACGTCGCGGGCCGGCTCGCGGCCTACAAGGTGCCGCGCGACGTGCATGTGCGCCACGAGCCGCTGCCCCGCAACCCCGCGGGAAAGATGCTCAAGTCCGCTCTCAAGCGCGCGTACGCGACGACCTGAGAGCGAGCTCCCGGCGCCCGTTGCCGGGGTCTGTGCTTAGTCTCATCAGACGATGGAGCGACGCGCGGCGCATCGAACAATCGATCCGTCGAATGCGTCGGCCGACAGCCGCCGCGAATGAGCATCGACCTGCCGCCTGCCTCGTGCCTGCAGCGATCCGAACTGACAACCTTGTGGAAGGAAAACACTATGAAACGAACGACTCCCTGGACATCGCTCGGCGCTGCCGCCAGCCTGTTGATCGCAGGCGCTGCGATGGCGAAGGTGCCCGCCGCCGACGCCGACAAGCTTGGCAAGGACCTGACCTGCGTCGGCGCCGAGAAAGCGGCCAGCAAGGACGGCACGATCCCCGAGTTTTCGGGCAAGTGGCTGGGCACGCCGCCGAGCATCCAGTACACGCCCAACGTCGGCCAGCATCCGGTCGATCCGTATGCGGGCGAAAAGCCGTCGTTCAGCATCACCGCCGAGAACGTGGCGCAGTACGCGGCCAGGCTCTCCGACGGCCAGAAGGCCTTGTTCGCGAAATTCCCGAAGACGTTCCGCATGGACGTGTACCCGGGACACCGTGACTTCCGCTACCCCGACTACGTCTGCGACATGGCGAAGAAGAACGCCCTGAACGCCGAGATCACCGATGGCGGCCTGGGCATCGCCGGCGCCGTCAAGGGGGCGATTCCGTTCCCCATCCCCAAGAACGGGATCGAGGTGTTGATGAACAACACGTTCCCGGCGCGCGCCTTCACCGAGGTGACGACGCGCGACCTGGCCAACGTGCTGCCGGACGGCAGCGTGTCCTGGGGCCGCCAGCTCAACATCAACCTCGGCGAGGTCAACGGCCCGGCCGTCGCCGGCAAGCCGCTCGAAGGACTCATGGCCTACGGCCGCACCGTCGTTCTCCTGCCCGAGCGCGAGAAGGGCGGCCTGAGCGTCTCCGAAGAGCCCGTGAACTTCGCCAAGAACAAGCGCCTGGCCTGGAACTACGACCCCGGCACGCGCCGCGTACGCCAGCTGCCCGAGTACGGCTTCGACCAGCCCATCGGCGGCACCGGCGGCAAGATGACGATCGACTCCGACCGCCTCTTCAACGGCTCGCCCGAACGCTACGACTGGAAGCTGCTGGGCAAGCGCGAGATGTACGTGCCGGCCGACTCGTACAAGCTGCACGGCAAGACCGTCAAGTACGCCGACCTGATCAAGCCCGGCGTGCCCAACCCCGACTACATCCGCTGGGAACTGCGCCGCGTCTGGGTGGTCGAGGGCGACCTGAAGGAAGGCTTCCGCCACCTCTACGCCAAGCGCACCTTGTTCGTCGACGAAGACACCTGGCAGGCGGTGATGTCCGACTTCTACGACGCGCGCGGCACGCTGTGGAAGTACGCCTACATCAACCACTACTACGCCTTCGACATGCAGGGTTGGGAGGCCGGCACGAGCTTCTATCACGACCTCAACTCGGGCGGCTACGTGGCCTACAACCTGTTCCAGGAGCGTGACAAGGGCCCGATCCTGAACAAGGGCGACCTCAAGCCGGCGATGTTCACCCCCGAGTCGGCGCGCTCGGCAGGCCAGTGACAGCCGACGACGACAACACGACACGAACACAAGAGGACGGAACATGAAATCCAGGTACAAGAGGGCACCGATCGCGACCGCCGCGGCACTCATCGCGGGGGCGGCGGCGCTGCCGGCGTTCGCCGGCGAGCCGATCGAATTCGGCGACGACTACAAGTTCGACTGGCGACTGACCGGCACCTACACCGCGGCGGAGCGGATGAAGAAGCCCGACACCGTGCTGGCCAGCAAGGCCACGGACTCCGGCGCCAACGACGGCGACAACAACTTCAAGAAGGGCGCGCTGACCGCCAACCGGCTGGCGCTGCTGTTCGAGGGCAATCTCTCGAAGGGCAGCAGCGGCATCGCGCTGTCGGGAAGCACCTTCTACGACGACGTCTACCACCGCGGCAACGGCAACAACCCGGCGGCCAACAACCCGAACGGCGTGAACCACGCGCCGCCGTTCGACCAGTTCACCGACGAGGCGCAGACCTACCACGGCGGCTACAGCCGCATCCTCGACCTCTACGGCTACAGCACCTTCAGCCTGGGCGACACCAGCAGCGCCACCGTGCGCGTCGGCAATCACGTCGTCAACTGGGGCGAGGCGACGTTCTTCCCCAACATCGCCTACGCGCAGGCCCCGTTCGACGGCACCAAGACCGGCATCCCGGGCACGGAGACCAAGGACTCCGTGCTGCCCGAACGCCAGGTGTCGACGTCGATCGCGGTGACGCCGCGCTGGACGCTTCTCGGCCAGTGGCAGTTCGGCTTCCACCCGACGATCGCCCCGGCGCCCGGCTCGTACCTGAACAGCTCCGATGCGGTCGGCCCCGGCGGCAACTGCCTCGGCCCCTACACAAGCATCCCGACGATCGCCGGCCTGTTCCCCGGCTTCAACGGCTGCTCCTTCGGTGCGCGCGGCGCCGACATCAACCCCAGCAAGACCGGCCAGTGGGGCCTGGGCACCCGCTACCGCGTGACCGACGAGACCGAGGTCGGCCTCTACTACCTCGACTACAACGACCGCACGCCGCTGCCCGAGATCAACGCGTTCACCGCGGGGACGCCGATCCCGGCGGCGCTGCAGCCGGCGTTCGGCGGCATCACGCAGATCGGCAACGGCTCGTACCGGGTCCGCTACTTCGACAACGTCAAGCTCGTCGGCTCGACCTTCAGCACGGTCCTCGGCAAGGTGGCGGTGAGCGGCGAGCTGACCTACAAGCAGGGCGCGCCGGTGCTCGTCAACACGGTGGTCAATCCGGCCACCCACGCGACGATCCCGAACCCGACGCGGGCCGACTACGTCCAGGCCAACCTCGACGCGTTCGCCAACATCGGGCCCTCGTCGATGTGGGATTCGCTGACGCTGCTGGGCGAGATCACGGGCATCCAGATCGGCAAGGTCCAGGCGGCCAAGGCGCCGGGTGTCGAGGGCCTCGGCGCCGCCGCGGCGTTCTTCCCGGCCAGCGAGACGGTGAGCTTCCAGACCAAGCACGCGCTGGCCATCTCCGGGACGGCGGTGCTGGGATACCCCGGCGTCTTCGAAGGCTGGGACCTGAACGTCCCGATCTCCTATTCGCGGCAGATCAAGGGCCGCACGCTGGTCGGCGGCGTCGGCGGCGAAGGCGATTCACGCTACAGCCTCGGCGGCACCTTCACCCGGCGCGGCAACTTCTCGGTCGGCCTGTCCTACCTCGGCTTCCTGGGCGGAGCCTCGACCGCGCTGAAGAGGAACCACCTGCTGGCGGATCGGGATCAGCTGTCGCTGGTGCTGAAGTACGCGATCTGAGTGAGCGCCGGTGCCGGCGTTCGCCGGCACCGGGCACCGTTCCCGGACGCCCCGATGGATCAGTACACGAGAGAGAAGGTGACGTAACCGGCACCCGCCTCGGCAAGATGCTTGATGCCCGACGTGCCCGCACTGATCGCGACGAATTTGAGGTGGCGCTGGGTTTCCTTCGCGTGCTTCGCAAGCTCCAGGGCCGCGATCATCCGGTCGTTGGCATGCGGCGCCAGATCGTTGTACGGAAGTTCGAGGTTCGCTCCGGCTGTCATGAGCGAATTCAGGTAAGCGGGTTTGAACGTGATGTTGAGCAAGTGATCTCTCCGTGGTTTTCAGGCAGCATAGTCCCGGATCGACTTCCCATCGACCATGCCGCCGTCAAGCCACCCCAAACCGGCCGGTCGCCAGGGACAGCTCCTGGGCCGGGCGCGGCCCTCGTTCCGAGGTGACGCCGAAGCGGCGAACCCGCGCGCTCCGGGCCTTCGAGGCGGGGCGACGCCGCGTTCGTCCCGAGTTCCCGATCCGCGCGGCGGAGCGATGCATCCAGCTACACGAGGTGCAGCGCGATGGCGGCTGCCGAGAAGACGATGGTCGAGCAGACCTCCAGCGCGGCGACCAGCGCAGCGGGCACGGCGATCCAGGACGAGGCGCCGCAGGCGCAGAGGAGCGCAGACAAGCCCAGCGACACCACCGCCAGGACCGCGTGTACCTTGACATAGTGGGGCAGCCAGCGACGCAGTGCCTCGATGTTGGAGACGAACATCGCATGCTGCAGGAACACGTCGCCACGCGGTTCGCGTGCGACGCCAACCGGCAACAGGTAGCGCAACAGAAGTGAGTGGGTCGATTGCATGGCGTGCGACGCGCGTTCCGACCTGAGAAGACTAGCCGACGGCGCGGCCGAACGCCGGCCGGATCGCCCAGAAACCGGAATTCAAGAATGGACGAACGCGTGTCGCCTCGCGTGTGACGTCCGGCGTCAGCTCAACTGTCTGACCCGGGTGCCAGATCTTGCCTGGCAACGAAGAAGATCGGCGCTCGTTTCGAAAGACGTACTCGGACTTGCACAGGCAAGACCTGGCACCGGTTCCTGGAAGCGGAAGTCAGGACTCGACCCATCAGCGACATTGCGATCTCCGATCGGGAGGCCCGAAAGCAATCATTCCCGCGCTGCTTCTCGGCGCCCGACGCGAGGCGCCAAGCTCTCACCTGAGGCGCCAAGACGCGGTTCGGCGCGAGTTGCAACTCGCTGACCGGCTGGTTCGCGATCGACCGCATCACCTACGACGCCAACGCCATCGCCGCGCTGGATCTACGCTTCGAGCAGCATTGCGACGGCGCTGACGCGGCGCTGCACGGCAAGGTGCATTGGACGGCGGACGCGTCGAGCATGGCCATCCAGCACGCGCGGCGCTTCACCGATGCCCCGCGGCCCGTTCTTCCCGGCATTCACGCGCACACGGCTTCGCGATCCCGCGAGACCGTGGACCGTCCTGGCGCAACGCCGCCAGGCAGTGGTGCATCTGCCCGCGGTGACGTGCGGCGGCGCGGTCACCTCGCTCGCCTCGCGCTTCGGTGGTCGCCCTCCCTGCCCTTGGCTCGATGACGCGCGTCTTGGCGTCTGCCGACGTCATTCGTTCGCTCAACCGCGAGCTCTAAAGCGCGCAGATACGATAAACAGATCGAGCGAATGTCGTGAGATACGCGATGTTTCCAAGGGACATCAAATCTGATCTCGGAGAACGAGCGTCAGGATATTGATGTCCTGTCCACGGCGCACCACGAGCCGCACTGCCGTGCCGGACGGGAGGGCTCGCAGCGCGATGCGTGCGTCGGAAAGCCCCTCCGGACGCGCCGGAGCGCCATCCAGGCTGACGATCACGTCGCCGACCAATAGCCCTGCCTTCGCCGCGGGACCGTTCACCGAGACGTCCGTGATCGTGAACCCGTCCTGGCTGGCGTTGATCCACATGCCGGCGCGATCGAAGCGGCTGGCGTCTCTCGGCTCCGGGCTGATGCGCTTCAGGTAGAGAGTCTGGTGGGCGTAGTCGAACGTGACCACGAAGCGTTTGAGGAAGCCGC
>FSVG01000443.1_pt1 | contig 36856 bp, 33 predicted proteins | sample 1637511 | NCBI WGS metagenome assembly FSVG01 (sample SAMEA3914816, study PRJEB12502) | metagenome | biome: forest; material: soil | place: USA | collected 2011-09-16 | depth 0.3 m
GCTGAACCACGTCGGCCTGTGGGTGGACGACCTGGCCAAGGCGGTGGAATGGATGGCCGCCCACGGCGTGCGCTTCGCGCCGGGCGGCATCCGCAAGGGCGCGGCCGGCCACGACATCTGCTTCATCCACCCGAAGGCGAACGCGGAGTTCCCGATCGGCGGCGAGGGCGTGTTGATCGAGCTGGTGCAGGCGCCGGCGGACGTCATCGTTGCCCTGTCGACCCCCCCTGCATCGTGCCGATCGACCATCTGACCCGGCAATTGGAGATTCGCGAGCAGCAATCGCTGCGCCGATCCAGAAGCCTCGTCGAGGCGCCCTGGTCGACCCGCGTGCCATGACGCTGTCGGCGATCCTGATGGACGCGGGCATCTGGGTCCCTGCCATTCGCCCGTCGACCGTCCCCGCGGGGACGGCGCGCCTGCGATTCAACTTGAGCGCGACGCATCAGCCCGAGGACATCGAAGAACTGCTGCACGCGCTTGGCCGTGCCATCCCGCGGTTCGCATGAGCCGCATCCCGACCCATCCTGCCCGACCAGCCACGCTTTTCGCCATGACGACATCCCATGCCTTTCCCGTGTCCGCGCTCCTTCGCAAGGGCTCCGCCGCGCCGCAGCCCGGGGCCGAGCGCTGGGGCGTGGCCGATATCGAACGCCTCTTCGAACTGCCCTTGCCCGACCTCCTGATGCGCGCCCATCTCGTGCATCGCGACAACTTCGATCCGAACGAGGTGCAGTTGTCGACGCTGCTGTCGATCAAGACCGGCGGTTGCTCCGAGGATTGCGGCTACTGCCCGCAGTCCGCGCACCACGACACGGGCCTGCCGGCGGACAAGCTGATGGCATTGCGGGACGTCGTCGACGCCGCCGCGCAGGCCAAGGCGCAGGGCGCGACCCGCTTCTGCATGGGCGCCGCCTGGCGCTCGCCGAAGGCGCGCGACATGGAGCGGGTGACGGCCATGGTGCGCGAGGTCAAGGCGCTCGGGCTCGAGACCTGCATGACGCTGGGCATGCTGGACGCGCACCAGGCCCACGCGCTCAAGGGGGCGGGCCTCGACTACTACAACCACAACCTCGACAGCGCCCCGGACTTCTACGGCCAGGTCGTCGGCACGCGCACCTACCAGGATCGCCTGGACACGCTGGAGCACGTTCGCGCGGCCGACATGAACGTGTGCTGCGGCGGCATCGTCGGCATGGGCGAGTCCCGGTCGCAACGCGCGGGCCTCCTGGCGCAACTGGCGAACATGGCGCGCCCGCCCGAATCGGTGCCGATCAACAACCTGGTGCCGGTCGCCGGCACGCCGATGGCCGATGCGCCGCCCATCGACCCGTTCGAATTCGTGCGCACGATCGCGGCGGCGCGCATCACGATGCCGCGGGCGATGGTGCGGCTGTCCGCCGGGCGCGAGCAGATGGACGATGCCTTGCAGGCGCTGTGCTTTCTTGCGGGCGCGAACTCGATCTTCTACGGCGATCGTCTGTTGACGACCTCGAATCCCCAGGCCGAGCGGGACCGCGCGTTGCTCGATCGACTGGGCATGCGTGTCCAGGGTGGCGGTACGCGATGAGCAGCGCGGGCCTGGTCGATGAGCACGCGGGCGTCGCCGCGGCCCATTGCCGGCCCGGGTTCCTGGAGGACCCGTATCCGACCTACCAGGCCTGGCGCGAGTCCGCGCCGCTGCTTTGGTGCGAGGAATTCCTGGGCGGCGCCTGGGTGGTCGCGCGCCATGCCGACGTCACGGACGTCCTGCGCGATCCGCGATTCTCGGCCCGACGTACCGGCGGCTGGCCGGGGCCGGCCGATGCGGATGCGCTGCAGCGCAGGCGCTTTCGGCAATTGTTTTCGCGGGCGCTGCTGTTCCTGGACGACCCGGATCACGCACGGGTTCGCCGTGCGCTGCAGGCGGCGTTCCGCCCTTCGGCCATGCGCGAGCTCACCGGCTTCATCGAGCAGACGGCGGTGGCGATGTGCGACGGGCTCGACCAGGACGACGGCGCCGATTTCATGGCGCGGGTCGCCCGTCCGCTTCCCGCGCGCGTCATCGCGCGCTGGATGGGCATGGAGGACGTGGATCCCGGCGTGTTCATGGCGTGGTCCGAATCGCTCGCCGTCTTCATCGGCGCGATGCAGCCAAGCCTCGAACAGACGCAGCAGGCGCAGAAGAGTCTCCTGGCCATGGCGGCCAGCCTGGAACCCATCCTGGCGCGCCGGCGTACGGCACTCGGCGACGACCTGATCAGCACCTTGATCCGCGCGGAGACGGAGGGTGGCCTGCAGGCCGGCCCGGAGCTGCTGGCGCAGTGCGCCATGCTCCTGTTCGCCGGCTATGAGACGAGTCGCAATCTGCTGGGCAACGGACTGCGCGCGCTCCTGTGTCATCCGGCGCAGTGGCAACGGCTGCAGAAGGACCCCGCGTTGCTCCCGGGCGCCGTCCGCGAGCTCCTGCGCTTCGACCCGCCGGTGCAATACACGGCCCGCCGGGTGTCGACCGACCTGATGCTCCACGGGCAATGGCTGCGGCGCGGCGACGCGGTCGTCGTGTGCATCGCCGCGGCGAACCGCGATCCGCGCGTCTTCGATCGGCCCGACGAACTCGACGTCGGCCGACGAGGCGCCTCTTCCCTTTCCTTCGGCACCGGAGCGCATGCCTGCATCGGCGCGGCGCTCACGCAGATCGAGGCGCAGGCCGTCTTTCGCACGCTGCTGCGGCGCTATCCCTCACTCGAGCTGGCCGGCGCGGCTGCGCAATGGAACTCCAACGCCGTCTATCGCGGACTGCGGTCGCTCCCGCTGCGCAGGGCCGCCATCGTCGCCTGACTGGCTGTCGTGCGAGGAGAGCGATCGCGATGATTCCCGGGCTCCGACGGTACGACGAGCTGGTCGTCGCACCGTCGGAGCTCGCGTGAACCCGCAGCGGACGCTGCGGCTTCAGAAACCGTATTGGAAGCTCGCCTGCAGGCGATTGTTGCTTCCGCGGTTGGAGAGCGCGGCGGTCGCCACGGTGTCGTTGCGGACCTCGCTGTGTTCGAACTCCAGCCCGACCAGGCTCAGCGGGATCGGCGCCCAGATCAGGTTCGCGTAGATCGCCGACACCCGGCTCGGATTGCTGGCCGCCACGGCCGGATGCGGCAGCCTCGCGTCGACCTGGCCCCAGATCAGGTTGCTGCGCCAGGTCGGCGCCCATACCCGCGTATAGCCGACCGAGAGCGCGCGCTCATGGATCCCCTTCAACTGGTTGTCGACGATCGCCGCGCTGGAATTGTTGACGGTGCCCAGGATGTAGCGCGCCACGCCGTCGCCCGAGGCGACCGCGTACTGGATCGAGTCGGCGCCGAACGTATTGATCCTGCCCTGGCTCACGACGGCGAAGGTGTTGACGCTGTCCGCCCCGGTGAAGCCGTTGAGCGCGGCGCCGCCCGTGTTGTTGAACACCAGGTGGCGCGCGAGGCCGCCGAGCGTGACGCGCCCCCATCCGCCGGACAGCGCGTACTTGACGGTGATGTCGGGCGCCGTGTCCAGCGTCTGCGTGTTGGTCGGCGACGAGGCGGCGGACATCACCGTGGTGACCGTGCCGAAGATGTCCGCCTCGGGATTTTCCGCGGAGACGGAGAACTGCTGGGTGCCGCCCGCCCATTTGGCCGTGTAGCGGAGCTGCCCGGCGCGCACGCCCTGCATCGGCCCGTTGCCGCCGTAGAAGTCCAGCGTCTCGGGCAGCGAAGCCAGGTCCACGAGGTTGGTCCAGGTCTGCCCCGCGAGGAACGGCCCGGCCTCCACGTAGGCATGCCGCAGGCGCAGCGCCGACGAATTGGTGATGCCCTCGCTGCCGCCGGCGCCCAGGAAATCGCCTTCCAGGTAGGCGGTCACGGGCCCGTAGTCGGTCTGCGTGAGGGTGCGCAGGTAGAAGCGGCTCTGGCGTGCGTTCTCGTTGAAGTAGCCCTTGCGCGTCGAGGCGGCGCTGCCGCCGAACGGCGTGGTCTGCGGAAGGCCGATGGCGCCCGACTCGCCGCCGTTGAAGTCCTTGACGACGTCCAGCCGCGCATAGCCGCCGATCTTCAGCGACGTGTTGGTGCCCGGGATCCGGAACGATCCGGGCAGTTCGCCCTTGACCACGACGTCGGGCGACGGCGGGGCGGCGGCCGGACGGGCCGCCTGTTCGGCACCGAGCTTCGCCTGCTGCTGGCGCAGGTCATCGATCTGGCGCTCGTAGTCGGCGCGCATCTGCTCGATCTTCTGTGCCAGATCGCGCAAGCGGGCATCGGTGCCCGCGTCCTCGGCGCGGGCGCCTGCATGGGAAAGGCAGGCCACCGCGGCCACGCCACAAAGCATCGCATAGGTATGACGACTCATCGACTTGTCTCCATCTCGGTTGTTCGTTCTTGCACGCACCCGTCCAGGCCGCCTGCTCGAGGCCGCCAAAGGCGTGTTTCGTCGTTGATTCCTCGCCCGCGGCGGGCGCCGCGGTCGGCCGATCACGGATCGGCCGAGACCTTCCTGATTCGCTGGCGTTTCATGGCTTCGCTCCGTTGGGTCCGCACGAGGAATGAATCGCGAATCGCCGGCAGGACACGATTCGCAATGGGCGCGCGCAGGTCATGCGGCGGCGCCACCGGTTGGAGAACTAGTGGTTCAGGAATCCATTCGCAGGCAATGGCGGCACGCTCGAACGCACCGCCAGGTCACGTCTTCCGCATTGCGCGGCACGCTGTCTTCTCGATGGCCGACGGGACGGCGGCGACCGGGCCGCTTCGGCCTCAGCTGGGCTCTTCCGTCGCCCTGACGTGAACTTCGATCGTCTCGCCCACCACGCGTACCGGATACGTCCGGATGTCACACATGATGGGCGGCCCCAGGCCCTTGCCCGTCGTCACATCGAACTGTCCCGCGTGCAGCGGGCATTCGATCAACTTGCCTTCGAACCAGCCGTCGCTCAGGTGCGCGAAGGCGTGCGTGCAGATGTCGTGCGTCGCGTAGTGGCAGCCATCCACGTTGTAGATCACGATGGCCTGGCCGCCGGCCTGGGTGCCCTTCATCTTCCCGACCCCCACATCGGCGGTCGATGCGGCCGGAAACCAGTTGTCGTCGCTCATGGTCGCGGTACCCCCGGCCGCCTCACAGCCGCATTTCGCGACGATAGAAGGCGTAGAACGCGCGAATCGGCGACTCGCTGATCATCGTGTCGGCCGTCTCGACGCCGCTGCCGCCCATCTCGACCGGGTAGTTGGTGTTGTACTCGTTGGCCGCCGGCTGGATCTGCGCGATGATTTCCGTGTCCTCCGCCGAGATGTAGCCGGACGGGCCGACCAGGTTGCTGTGGCGGATGCGGGCCGCGAGCATCTCGGCGTCGTCGTCTTCGTAGCCGAAGAAGTTCCACACCAGCTCGTGATCGCGTGCGCTCTTCGGGATGATGTGGCGCACCGTGAGGCTGCTGAAGAACTGCTGCACGACGCACGACGGAAACAGCTGGAACGCGGAGTTGTGCATGTCGCCGAATTCGTCCTTGTGCTGGGTGACGATGCGCGGATCGGCGAGCTTGAAATCCGAATGCACGGTGCGCAGCTCGTTCGTCACCTCGTTGCGCGTATCGGCCAGCTTCGCGGAGTACGGAATCTTGTAGAGGATGTGGCGACCGCCTTCGGTCGGAATCTGGTGGTACTCGCCATCCGGGCGCCAGAGGCCGAACTTCGGGATGAAGGTGTGCAGCAACGCCGCGTGGTAGCCGTCGTGGCCGTTGTCGGTGTAGAACTTGTAGTTCGACGGCACGGTCTGGCGTGCGATGCCCAGCAGCTTGAGCGGCTTGCCGTTGAAGATGCGGTCGAACCAGGGCAGGATTTCCGGGCCGACGAACTCCTCGAAAGAGGGGGCGTCTTGCGCATAGGTCGCCCAGATCGTGCCACCCCGCACGGCGACGCGCAGCTTCGCGAGACCGTGCTCCTTCTTGTCGAACGAGGCCGGCATTCCGGGATGGCCGTCGCACCCGCGCATGAAGGGCATCGTCTTGAGCGTGCCGTCCATGTCGTAGGTCCAGTTGTGGTACGGACAGACCATCACCTGCGCCTCGAACTTCCCGCATTCCTGCCAGGTGAGTTGCGAATCGCGGTGCGCGCAGCGGTTCTCCACGACGTGCACCGATCCGTCGGAGGCGCGCGTGGCGAGCACGTTGCGCGGCCCGATCCAGGTGCGCTTGAAGGAGCCCGGCGTCGGAATCTCGCACTCGAGGCCGATGTAGCTCCAGCTCTTGCCGTAGTGGAAGGTCTCGAGCTCGTGGCGGAATATGTCCTCGTCGGAATAGATCCAAGAAGGCACTCGCTTCGTGCCGCCTTCCGGCCACTTGCGAAAGAAATTGATGGTCTGTGACTGCATGAGGCTTCTCCGTGGAGGTCGAACGTTTCAGACGGGGGCGAAGAGCGTGGTCTGGATGCGGTAGTTGTCGTAGACGCAGATGCGGCGCCTGAAGCGCAGCGCGCCGTCGACGCGGACGATCTGGTCGACGTATTCGCCGAGCATGTTCAATTGCGGCTCTCGATCCATCATCGACTCGAACAGCTGGAAGTCCGCGCGCACGTGCATGACCTCGCCCTCCACGCGGTCGGCGCGCACCGCGCTGACGTAGCGGCGCCAGATGCGCGGCTCGTACACGAGCACCTTGACCAGAGCCGTGACGCGATCTTCCATGGCGCCCTTGCTTTCGCACGACATCGCCGACAGCGGCAGGTTGCGCGCATGGTTCTCACGCGACGTGATGCGGTAGTCCGCGTCGTCGGTGAAGAACGTGAGCCAACGGTCGTAGTCCGTGTCGTTGAGACAGCTGGCGCATTGCTCGTAGAAATGCTGCAACTCGAATTGCAGTTCCATGTTGTTCCTGACGCTTGAATTGCTCATGTCGCTGAACTCCGATTTCCTGGGGACGTCTTCATGTTAGGAGGCCGAGGGGCGTGCCGAATCGCAGACGCTTGCACGGTGCATCTTCTTTCCTGATAGCTCCGCGCGCGGCGTTGCCGAGTTCATTCCGCGTTGCCGACGGACGGGTTGGGGAGCACGCGGGCCGGCTCCCTCTTGGGCGCCGGCGCAGCGCTTTCGGGGCGCCGACGACGTTCGAACCGTCGCCCGACCTGGTCGAGCAGCGTGCCCACGACGCCACGCCGCAGCGACATGACGCAGGAGACGAAGACGATGCCCTGGACGATGAGCACCCACGAGCCGGCGCCGGCCAGGTACTGCTGCATCGCGACGAGCACGACGGCGCCGACCACCGGCCCGAAGATCGTGCCTACCCCGCCGATGAGCACCATCAGCAGGGCGTCCGCGGACGTCGTGAAGTGCAGGTTCGTCAGCATCGCGACGTTGAAGACGATCGCCAGCAGGCTGCCCGCCAGTCCGGACAACGCCGCCGACAGCACGAACGCCACCAGCTTGAAGCGCTCCGTCGAGTAGCCGAGAGAGACGGCGCGCGGCTCGTTGTCGCGGATCGCCTTCAAGACCTGGCCGAGCGGCGAGCGAACGACGCGGTGGATGATCGCGAATCCGATGAGGAACACGACTAACACGAAGTAGTAGAGCGTCGTGTCGTCGGCCAGGTCGACCAGCCCGAACAGCCGGCCGCGCGGCACCGCCTGCAGGCCGTCCTCGCCCCGCGTCCACGGCGCCTGCACGCCGTAGAAATACACCAGCTGGGCCAGGGCCAGCGTGATCATCGCGAAGTGGATGCCCTGCCGGCGGATGGCGATCCAGCCGATGACCAGGCCCAGGGCACTCGACGTGGCGACGCCCAGCAGGATCGCGATCTCGGGTGTCACGCCCCAGAACTTGGCGGTGTGCGCGGTCACGTAGGTGGCCGCTCCGAAGAAGGCCGCGTGGCCGAAGGCCAGCATGCCGCCGAAACCGAAGATGAGGTTGAAGGCGCAGGCGAACAGCGCGTAGAGCCAGATCTTCATCGCGAGCACCGGATACACGACCTGCGGCGCGACGACGCCGATCACCGCGAGCACGAGCAGGGAGGTCAGCTCCGGCCGTTTCACGACGGATGCCAGGGAGGACGACGCCAATGCGTGAGAAGACGTCTGGACCGCCACGCCGCGCCCGCCGAACAACCCGTTCGGCCGCACCAGCAGGACGACCGCCATGATGATGAAGATCACCGTCGACGACGCCTCCGGATAGAACACCTTGGTCAGGCCCTCGATCACGCCGAGCGCGAAGCCGCTGACGATGGCGCCCATGATCGAGCCCATGCCGCCGATCACCACGATCGCGAACACGACGATGATCATGTTCTGGCCCATCTGGGGGCTGACCTGGTAGACCGGGGCGGCCATGACCCCGGCCAGGCCGGCCAGCCCGACGCCGAGCCCGTACGTGAGCGTGAGCATGCGCGGCACGTTGATGCCGAAGGCCTCCACCATGACCGGGTTCTCCGTCGCCGCGCGCAGGTAGGCGCCGAGCTTGGTGCGCTCGATGGCGAACCAGGTGGCCAGGCAGATCGTCACCGATGCGAAGAAGACCCACACCCGGTAGTAGGGCAGGAACATGAAGCCGAGGCTCCTGCCGCCCTGCAACGCCCCGGGGATCTCGTAGGGTCGCCCCGATGACCCGAAGCCGACGTGGAACAGCCCTTCGATGATCAGCGCCAGGCCCAGCGTCAGGAGCACGCCGTAGGCATGGTCGATGTCGTAGACCTTGCTGATGAAGAGCCGCTCCATCGCCATGCCGACGGCGCCGACGACCAGCGGCACGACGAGCAGCGCCGCCCAGTAGGGCACGGCCGGCAGCCCCGATTCGGGGAACAGGTTGCCCATGTTCAGCAGGAACCAGGCGCAGAACGCGCCCAGCATGTACTGCGCGCCGTGCACGAAGTTGGCGATCCGGAGCATGCCGAAGATGATGGCCACGCCCAGGCTCATCACGGCGTAGAACGAACCGTTGATCAATCCGATCAGCAGCTGGCCCCAGAGGGCACCGGCAGGAACGCCGAAGATTTCACCCATGATGTCTCTCTACAGGCCGAGGTGATGGTCGATCCTGTCGCGGTTCTCCGCGATCCGGTCGTTGGAGAATTCGTGCACGACGCGGCCGTGCTCCACGATGTAGTGGCGGTCGGCGACGGTGGCGGCGAATTCGAAGTTCTGCTCGACGAGCAGCACGGTGAATCCCTTCTGCTTGAGCACCCTGATCACCTTGCCGATGTATTCGACGATCAGCGGCGACAGGCCTTCCGTCGGCTCGTCCAGCATCAGCAGCCGGGCGCCGGTGCGCAGGATTCGCCCGATGGCCAGCATCTGCTGCTCGCCGCCGGACAGCTTCGTGCCGGGCGACTTGCGACGCTCGGCGAGGTTGGGAAAGAGCTCGTAGATCTCCTCGACGCTCATGCCGCCCGGGGCGACGATCGGCGGCAGCTCGAGGTTCTCCGCGACGCTCAGCGAAGAGAAGATGGCGCGCTCCTCCGGACATAGCGCGATGCCGCGTCGCGCGACCTTGTAGGCGCGTTCGTCGACCAGTTCCTGGCCTTCGAAGCTCACCGATCCCGTGCGCTTGCGCACGATGCCCATGATCGATTTCAACGTCGTCGTCTTGCCGGCTCCGTTGCGGCCCAGCATGGTGACCACTTCGCCCCGGCGCGCGCTCATCGTGATGCCGTGCAGCACGTGGCTCTGGCCGTACCAGGAGTTCAGGTCGCGCAAGGCGAGCATATCGGGTGCGTGCGACGTCGCATCAGGCATGACGGCTCCCCATGTAGGCGCTGACGACTGCCGGATCGCGCGACACGCTGTCGTAGGAGCCCTCGGCGAGAACCCTTCCGCGTGCCAGCACGGTGATGGTGTCCGACAGGCTCGCCACGACCGAGAGGTTGTGTTCGACCATCAGCACCGTGCGGCGCGCCGCCACCGTGCGGATCAGCGCGGCGATGCGCTGCACGTCCTCCAGTCCGAGACCGGACATCGGCTCGTCCCGCAACAGCATCTCGGGGTCGAGCGCCAGCGTCGTCGCGATCTCGAGGGCGCGCTTGCGGCCGTACGAGAGATTGCCCGCCGTGCTGTTGCGGAACTCCGTCAGCCCCACTTGCTCGAGCAGTTCCTCGGCGCGCGCGTTCAGGTGATGCAGGCTCGCCTCCGGCCGCCAGAAGCGATACGACAGGCCCGTCGGTTGCTGCAGCGCGATGCGCACGTTGTCGCGCACGGACAGGTGCTGGAACACCGCGGAGATCTGGAACGAACGCACCATGCCGCGCCGCGCCAGCCGCGCCGCGGAGACGTGGGTGACCTCGTCGCCCTTGTAGAAGATCTGGCCCGAGCTGGCCGGCAGGAACTTCGTGAGCAGGTTGAAGACGGTCGTCTTGCCGGCGCCGTTCGGGCCGATCAGCGCGTGGATGGTGCCGCGCCGCACGCGCAAGTCCAGGCCGTCGACGGCGACGAAGCCGGCGAAGCCCTTCGTGAGGCCTGCGGTCTCGACGATGCAGTCCGGATCGGGCTTGATCGACATCGTCACTTGAGCGCCTGGCATTGGCTGTCCGCGCTCGTCCCGAAGGCCTTCTCGCCCGGGATCGTCGCGACGACGTCGTAGAAGTCCCACTCGCTCTTCTGCTCGGCGGGCTTCTTCGCTCGCACCAGGTACATGTCGCGCACCAGCCGGCCGTCGAAGCGCACCTGGCCGTTGCGCGTCGTGGCGTCGTCGATGCGATGCGCCTTCAGGTAGGCGAAGACCTTCTCCGGCTCCTTGCTGCCGATCGCGTTGACGGCCTTCAGGTATTCCAGCGCGGCGGAGTAGCCTGCCGCCTGGTTGTTGGTCGGCATCTTCTTCATCTTCGCGTAGAAGCGGTTGGCGAAGGCTCGCGTGCGGTCGTCCATGTTCCAGTAGAACGACGTCGCGTATTCCTGCCCCTGCATGACGCCCAGCCCGGCCGCCTTGACGTCGGTCAGGATGTCGATCATGCCGCCGACCTTCTGCTTGTCGTTGGGCAGGCCGAACTCGCGCGACTGCTTCATGATGTTGATGTTGGCCGAGCCGCCCGTGGTCGAGACGATCAGGTTGGCCTTGGAGGACTGGGCCTGCAGCAGAAAGGACGAGAAGTCGGTGGTCTCGTAGGGGAAGCGCGTCATCCCGGCGATCTTGCCGCCGAGGGGGAGGAGCTCCTTGCGGATGATTCCTTCGATCAGGTTGCCGTACGCGGCGTCCGGCAGCAGCAGGAACCAGTTGTCGCTGCCCTTGGCGACCTGCGCCGCGGCCACCGTCCGCACGATGGACGTGAACGTGTAGAGGTAGCCGATGCCGTAGCCGTTGCAGGCCTTGCCGGCGATGTCGTCCGCTGCCGCGGCCGTGAAGAAGGCCATCTTCTTCTTCTCGGCGGCGAGGTTGTTGATGGCCAGCGCCGTACCGGAATTGACGACGTCGAAGATGGCGTCGACGCCATCGCGGTCGAACCACTGGCGCGCGATGGACAGCGCCACGTCGGTCTTCATCTGGAAATCGGCCGAGACGAGCTGGATCGGCTTGCCCAGCGCCTTGCCGCCCGCGTCCTCGATGGCGAGTTCGGCGGCGGCCACCGAGCCCTTGCCGGCGGCGTCGGCCATGACGCTGGACATGTCGGTGAGCACGCCGATCCGCACGACCTGCGGCTCCTGGGCGAGAGCGAAACCGAGGGGCAGGCAGCACACGGCGGCCGCGATAGTCATGCGCATTTCTTTGTCTCCATCATTGTCTTGAGGCGCACCCGCGAGCGGGGTGGTCCTGGAACCCTGTTGTGCCAGGGTTTCGGCCGGTGCGCGTTGCGGTCCCACGCACTGGGTATTCGATCTCGTGATGAGCCGCCGCGGCGGCGGCGCTCAGGCGTCGCGCAGATTCATCTTGGCGAACTGCGTCACCTGGCGGCCCACGACCTCGAGCTGCATCTTGGCCGTCAGGTCGAGGCAGTTGCCTTCGTCGTCGAACAGCTTGCCGGACGAATTGAGCATCGCGCCCAGCGGGGTGGGCCAGCCGCGCAGGGCGTGCGCCACCGCACGCAGCGCCGCCAGCGTCTGGCCCGCCGCCTGCCAGCCACCTGCGCAGACGATGCAGCCCACGGCCAGGCCGTCGAGGTAGACGCGCTCGTCGGTGCGCAGGTCCTCCGCGTAGTCGAGCGCGTTCTTGACGAGGCCCGACATGGAGCCGTGGTACGACGGCACCGCGATGATCACGCCGTCGCAACGCCGGAACGCGTCGACGAGCTTCTGCGCCTGGGGCGTGCGCTCCGTGCTGTTGGGCGGGTACATGGGCAGCACGAGGTCGGGCCCCGAAAACACGATCGTCTCGGCGCCTTGCGCACGCGCGGCCTGCAGGCTGATGTTCAGCGCGCGCTCGCTGCTCGACAGCGCGCGCGGGGTTCCGCCGATTCCCAGAATCACGGGGCTCATGTCTTTCATGGATTCGTCTCCGTCTGTTGCACTGTTTTGCTCGGTGGTCGCGCACTCAGGGCGGCGATGCGACGCGCGAGTAGGTGACTTCGCACACCGAGACGGAGTAGTTGCCGAGGATGTAGGCGTTCAGCCCCGGGTTGATGTTGTCCAGGTAGTGGCGCGACGACTCCCATGCCTGGATCGCCTCCAGCGAGTCCCAGGTGGTCACGATGAAGAGCGAGTCCGGGTTGTCGTGCGCCTGGCCGAGCATGACGGAGCGCATGTCCGCGGCGGCGTAGACGCGTTCGAATTCCTCGCGGTACTTGCCGGCCTGCCCGGGTTCGGTCTGCACCCATGCGATGCGCATGTACATGTGTCTTCTCCATTGAAGCGGGCGTCCTGCCCGTGATGAGTGGGAGCTCGCGCTCGCCCGGCCGCGATCGGCGGTGCGAAGGCGGTGCGATCAGAACGCGACGTTGTCGAATCCCTTCGTCGCGAGCATCGACCGCGCTTGCGCCGGCGTGGCGATCTCGAGCGACAGTTCCTCGAGGATGCGGCGGATCTTGGCGACCTGTTCGGCATTGCTCTGCGCGAGCTGGCCCTTGCCGATGTAGAGGCTGTCTTCCAGCCCGACCCGGACGTTGCCGCCCAGGAGCGCGCTCATGGTGACCATGGGCATCTGGTGCTTGCCGGCGGCCAGCACGGACAGCAGGTAGTCGTCGCCGAACAGGCGGTCCGCGATCATGCGCATGTGCGTCAGGTTCTCCGGATCGGGCCCGATGCCGCCCAGCACGCCGAAGACGCACTGCAGGAAGAAGGGCGGCTTCACCAGGCCGCGATCCGCGAAATGCGCGAGGTTGTAGAGGTGCCCGACGTCGTAGCACTCGAACTCGAAGCGCGTGCCGGTCTCGCCGAGCGTGCGCATGCCGCGCTCCATCTGCGCGAAGGTGTTCGACAGGATGAAGTCCTTCGTCATCTCCAGGTAGGGCTTCTCCCAGTCGAAGCGGTACTCGGAGACGCGCGCGCCCGCGCCCGAGATGTTGAAGTTGAGCGAGCCCATGTTCATCGACGCCACCTCGGGCTGCGCCCACACCGCGGGTGCGAGCCGTTCCTCGAGCGTCATCCCCAGGCCGCCGCCGGTGGTGATGTTGAGGATGGCGTCGGTCTGCTCCTTGATGCGCGGCAGGAACTGCGCGAACAGTCCGGGGCTCTGGTCGGGCCGGCCCGTGCGCGGATCGCGCGCATGCAGGTGCAGCATGGCCGCGCCCGCGCGTGCCGCGGCGACCGCCTGCTCCGCGATCTCCGCGGGCGTGACCGGCAGGTGGCGCGACATCGAAGGCGTATGGATCGCCCCCGTCACCGCGCAGGTGATGATGACCTTGTTCGAACGCTTCATGGCGGGTCCCCTGCACGTCTCACTTCACCGGCGCCGCCGCGACCGCGAACGGGCCGGTGTCCCACGAGTGCATCACCGGCAGGCACTTCTCGGCGAACAGGCGCATGCTGCGTTCGGCGTGCTCGAACGAGTTGTTGCCGAAGCGGAAATGGGTGATCAACGCACCGAGGTCGAGCATGTCGACGATGGCCTTGGTCTTTTCCAGCACCTGCGCGGGCGTGCCGTAGGGCATGAGGTCCACGAAGGCCTTGACCTTGTCGTCGCCCATCTCCTTGAAGTCGTTCGCGTTCTTGGCGTAGTGCTCGTAGCCCTTGATGTTCTTGAAGTGCTCGCCGCCGAAGTTGTAGATCTTGTTGACCGCCAGGTAGTGGCGGCCGATGTACTTCATCGCGTCCTCCTCGGCGCGGCCGGCATCCTCGTCGACGACGCAGAAGCCGACGACGACGGGCTTGGGCGGCTTGGTGCCGGGGCGCATCTCGGCCCACAGCTGGCGGTACGCGTCGAGGTTGCCCTTGACGTCGGCCCATTCCTTGAACGGAAACACGAGCACGCCGGCACCCATCTTCGCGAAGAAGGGCATCGATTCGGGCGACATGCCCGCGCCGTAGGTCCGTCCTTCGAAGGTCTGCCGCGGCGCGGGACGGATGTCGCGCCTGATCTGCCTGATGTGCTCGCCCTGGTACTCCATGTGGCCGTCGCGCAGCGCGTTGATCAGGGCCTCCGCGCTCTCGTTGAAGATGCCGCGCGTCTTGCTCATGTCCACGCCCCAGCCCTCCATCTCGAGCGCGCCCAGCCCGCGGCCGACGCCCAGGATGTAGCGGCCCTTCGAGTAGTGATCCAGCAGGCTGACGTTCTCCGCCACTCGCAGCGGGTTGTGCCACGGCAGGATCACGACCAGCGAGCCCAGCTGCGCCTTCGTGGTGCGGCCCGCCATGTAGGACAGGAACTGCAGCACGTCCGGCGTCATCTCGTAGTCGGTGAAATGGTGCTCGGATTCCCAGATCGAGTCGAAGCCCATGGGCTCCGCCATCTCGGCCAGGCGCAACTCCTGGGCATAGACCTCGGTGTCGGACAACTCGTTGTCGAGGTTCTGGAATATGGGGGCGTATCCGACGTGCATCTCGGCTCCTTGTTCACTTCGTTGGAAACGGAAGCGATGCGCTTCCTTGAGGGTTCGAAGTGATCGTAGGAGCGTTGAAGGCATCGCAGCCTGCTCGAAAAAGAACGCCGTATTTGATTTGCTGATGCAGATGACGCGTGTACCAAACGGCAACAGCCATTCGAGAACGGACGCATAGGATCCATCGCAGAGACAAACCGGGAACGACGTCATGACCCACGCCATCGACATGAGCCTGCAGATCGTCCAGACAGGAGACGACGACGCCTTCCGGCAATCGAGGCCGGGCGTGGTCCAGCGCGAGCTCGGACTGGACGCGGCGTCCGGCGGCCTCTTCAAGGCGCGGCGCGTCAGGGTGACGGGCGACTGGCTGGCGCAGGCATCCGCGCTCGACCCGAGCGCCTGGTACACGCTCGTCTACATCCTCGAAGGATTCGTGACCGTGCAGCTGGACGGCCGCAACGTCTCGCTGTGCCAGTTCGACGCCGCGTCGCAGGTGCCGTTGACCTCCGACAACGTCGTCGCGCTGTCGCCGACGCTCGAGTTCTTCGAACTCACCGCGCCCGACGACGCCCGCGTGCGTGCGCTGATTCCCGACAGGCCGACTCGCACGCTGGCGCCCGACGCCCCCGAGCTGCATGTGCGAGGCACCGGGCCGCGCGACTTCTTCGACTACCGCGACCTGGGCGTCGCGGCCATCACCCACCGCCAGCTCGAAGTGCAGGTCATCCGCGCCCGGCGTGCGCGCGAAGGCGGCACCGGTTGGCACTCCCACACCATGGCGCAGCTCAGCTACGGACTCTCCGGCTGGGCTTCGCTGGGCGTCGAGGGCCTGGACCAGCCGGTCATCCAGGCGCCGGGAGACTCGCTGTGCATCCCACCCGACTGCGTCCACAACGCCGACTCGTTCTCGAGCGACTACGGGGCCCTGCAACTGCAGATCCCGGCGGACTACGACACCACGCCGCGTTCCGATCCGCGTCGCGTGGCGGCCTGAACAGCGCGCGCCGGTCCGGCGCGGCGCCTTTCCATCGGCCGGACTCCCGGCCTCACTCCGAACAGAGGAAACCCAGCATGAAGAACGATCTCACCAGCCTGCAGCAAAGCCTGGACTCGATCGCCAGCGGCGAACCGGTGTACCAGCGTTGGCAGGAATACCGCGGCCGCGCGCTATGGGCCGGCGCCGCGGACGGCAAGGCAGGAACGCAGCACCTGGAATACCCGTCCATCGAGGCGCCCCTCGTGCGCGGCCGGCTGCTGATGGTGCCGACGGGCCAGGCCGCGCCGACACGCACCGAAGACACCGACACCGTGTACCTGGGCCTGGAGAGCGACGTCGAGTTCACGGTGGGCACGCAGACGCTCGTGGTCAAGCCGCTGGACATCCTGTGCGTGCCCGCCGGCACGCCGCACGGCTTCGCCAACCTGTCGCTCGCCAACGCGCTGCTGTGCGGCATCTACGCGAAGAGCGACGGCGCGCCGACGCCGCCCAAGGCCGAGCGGCCCGCGCCCACGCTGATGGAGTGGGATACCTACCGGCGCGATTTCCACTGGACGCTGCCCTGGTCGGAACAGTTCGGCTTCCACCGCGGCTCCGGCCCCCTCATCATCTCCGACGGCCTGCGCGGCCACACGGTGCGCATCCCCACGGGCCAGACGACGCCCTGGCACTACGCGGCGCGCGACATGCTGTTCATGGGCATCCACCACGACGTCGAGTTCAAGGCGGCGAACAAGTCGTTCAGGCTCGGGCCGCACGACTTCCTGATCATCCCGGCGGGCACGCCCTATTCGTATCACAACCACGGTCTCGCCGAGTGCGTGTTCTTCTCGATCGGCGGCAAGCTGCCGCCGGGCAGGAAGGGCACCTACTTCACCGCCGATCCGGGCTGGCCGATCCGCGCGGACGCGCAGACCATGACGGTCGAGATCGACGCGCACGGCGACGCCCGCGTCGTCGACGGCGCGATGCCGGCGCGCTGACGCGGCCGAACGAGCGCGACTTCCATGCGTCACGTCATGTTCGGCCGCAGCGGGCTGCGGGTCTCCGAGCTCTGCCTCGGCGCCATGCTGTTCGGCGACCTGCGCGAGATGGGCACGTCGGCTGCCGACAGCCGCGTGATCTTCGACCGCTTCGCCGAGGAGGGCGGCAGCTTCATCGACACCGCCGACCACTACGCGGACGGCGAGAGCGAGCGCCTCGTCGGCGAATTCATCGCTGCCGAGCGCGACCGCTACGTCGTGTCGTCGAAGTGGTCCGTCTCGCGCCATGGCGGCCTGCAGGGTTCGGGCAACGGGCGCCGCAACATGATGCGTGCGGTCGAGGCCAGCCTGAAACGCCTGAAGACCGACCGCATCGACCTCTACTCGCTGCACGTCTGGGACTACGCGACACCGCCCGAGGAGATCATGCGCGGGCTGGACGACCTGGTGCGCGCCGGCAAGGTCGTCCACGTCGCGGTATCGGACGCACCGGCCTGGCAGATCAGCCGCGCCAACATGCTGGCCGACCTGCGCGGCTGGAGTCCCTTCATCGGATTGCAGATCGAGTACAGCCTCGCGGCGCGCACGCCCGAGCGCGACATGCTGCCGATGGCGCGCGAGCTCGGACTGGGCGTGACGGCCTGGTCGCCGCTGGCCGGCGGCGCGTTGAGCGGCAAGTACGGACGCGCCGGCGACGCCCAGGGGCGTCGCGCGGGCGGCGCGATCGCGGACGAGGTGCTCGCGATCGCGGACGAAGTCGCCGGCGTGGCGCGCGACATCGGCGCCGCGCCGGCGCAGGTCGCGCTCGCCTGGGTGAGGCAGCGACCCGGCGCGACGCCCATCGTGCCCATCATCGGCGCCCGCACGCCGGCGCAGCTGGCCAGCAACCTGGGCAGCCTCGAGGTGCATCTCGACGACGCCTGCCTGCAGCGCCTGGACCGGGCGAGCGCGATCGAGCTCGGCTTTCCCCACGACTTCCTGCGCACCGACTACGTCCGCACGATCCTGCACGGCGGGGAGCCCGAGCGCCTCGTCTTGCGCGAGCCGCTGCCGCATCCGGTGGAGGCGCTGGCGATGTCTTCGGGAGTGACCAAGCGCTGACCTGGCGCAACGACGAATGGGCAGTCGCGACAACGAAAGATCAAGGAGACTGGAAGACATGCAGGCCACCACGAACGACGCCGCAAGGGCGCTCATCACGATCTACCCGGACAAGTGCGTCGGCGCGGGCCATTGCGTCGTCTGCGCGCCCGACATCTTCAGCCAGAACGAGGACGACGGCGTCGTCATCCTGCTGGACCCCAACCCGCCGGCGGATCGTCTCGAGGCGGCACGCGCGGCCGCGCGCCGTTGCCCGACCTCGGCCATCGTCGTGCACGGGCAGTGACCCGGCCCTGCGATCCCACCCGCACCACCCAGGAGACAAGCATGACCATCCTCGAACAGGAAACCGAGCTGCCGATCTTCCCGATCCCGCGCCGCGACAGCATGCTCGACCCGCCCGCCGAATACGATGCGTATCGCGCCGAAGGCCCGCTCAAGCGCGTGCGGATGTGGGACGGGCGTCTCGCCTGGCTGGTCACGCGCAAGGACGACGTGTGCGCCGTGCTCGCCAGCCCGGACTTCAGCGCCGACCCGTCCAAGCCCGGCTACCCCTTCCTCACGCCGGCGCGCGCGACGACGGTCAAGAGCTACCAGACCTTCATCACGATGGATCCGCCGGACCACGGCAAGTTCCGGCGCATGCTCATGAAGGACTTCACGCAGAAGCGCATGGAGCAGCTGCGCCCCGAGATCGAGCGCCTGGTCGCCGGCATGATCGACGACATGATCGCCAAGGGCTCGCCCGGCGACATCGTCGAGGCGCTGGCGCTGAGGCTGCCGACGACGGTCATCTCGCTGCTGGTGGGCGTGCCCTACGAAGACCAGGAGATGCTCGTGGGCTGGAGCAACGACCGGCTCGACATCTCGCGCCCGCCCGAGGTCTCGCAGCGCTCGAGCGCGCTCATGCTCGCCTATTTCGAGGAGGTGCTGCGGCGCAAGGAGGAGGATCCCGGGGACGGCACCGACATGCTCGGCCGCCTGGTGCTGGAACAGATCCGCCCGGGCCACCTCACGCGTCTGGGCGCCGTCCACATGATCAACCTGCTGTACTTCGCGGGTCACGAGACGACGGCCAACCAGATCGCGCTGGGCGTGCTCAACTTCCTGATGCACCCCGAGCAGCGCGAGAAGCTCGTGGCGCAGCCCGAGCTCGTGAGGAACGCCATCGAGGAGATGCTGCGCTACGACACGCCGACGCACTACAACGCATGCCGCGTCGCCACGGCGGACGTCGACGTCGGTGGCCAGACCATCCGGGCCGGCGAAGGCGTCTATGCCCTCGTGGCCGCCGCCAATCGCGACGCCGCCACGTTTCCCGATCCGGGCAAGTTCGACATCGAACGCAAGAACGCGCACGACCACCTGACGTTCTCGTACGGCATCCACCAGTGCGTCGGGCAACCCCTGGCGCGGCTCGAGCTCGAGACGGTCTTCAAGACGCTGTTCCAGCGCCTGCCGGCGCTCGCCCTGGCGGTGCCCTTCGAGGAGATCCCGTTCAAGCGCGAGATGTACGTGTACGGCCTCGACTCGCTGATGGTGCGGTGGTGAGCGCCACGGCGAACCATCGTCTTCCCCTGTTGCAGGCGCTCCCCCGCGAACCATGACCTCATACGACTACATCATCGTCGGCGCCGGCTCTTCCGGCTGCGTCATCGCCAATCAGCTTTCGGCCGACCCGGCCGTCAGCGTGCTGCTGCTCGAGGCCGGCCCCGACGACTCGCACCCTTACGTCGCGATCCCCAAGGGCATCGCCAAGCTCCGGTTGCATCCCACGCTGTCCTGGCGCCTGCCGGTCGAGCCCGAGAACGGTCGCACCGAAGGCGAGGTGTGGCCGCGCGGCAAGATGATAGGCGGCACCAGTTCGCTCAACGGCATGTTCTACGTGCGCGGGCAGCCGCAGGACTACGACGCATGGGAGCGGCTGGGCAATCGCGGCTGGGGCTGGGCCGAGATGTCGGCCTGCTTCCGCAAGATGGAGAACCACCAGCTGGGTGCGGACGACCAGCGCGGTGCCGACGGCCCGTTGCACGTCTCGTTGCCGTACGGCAGGAACCCGGTCGACGAGGCCATCATCGAGGCCGGGGTGCAGTGCGGCCTGCCGCGCAAGTCCGACCTCAATCGCGGCGACCAGGCCGGCGTCGGCTACTACCCGATCACCACCCGGGCCGGACGCCGCTGGAGCGCGGCCAACGCGTTCCTCGACCCGGTGCGCGGCCGCCCCAATCTCACCGTGAAGACCGGCGTGCTCGTCCAGCGCGTGCGCTTCGAGGGCAAGCGCGCCGTGGGCGTGGTCTGCCGCATCGGGGAAGAGCGCGTCGAGTTCCGCGCGAAGGGCGAGGTGATCCTGTCGGCCGGGGCGTTGAAGTCGCCGCAGATCCTGCAGCTCTCGGGCGTCGGTCCGGCGAGCCTGCTGAAGGAGCACGGCATCGCGCTCGTGCACGACAGTCCCGGCGTCGGCGGGAACATGGCCGAGCACCTGAGCTACACGGTGATCCACCGGCTGGAAGGCGTGGCCGGCGAAAACCGCGAGTACCGGAGCATGCGCCTCGCGAAGAACGTGCTGCGCTACTACCTGTTCAGGAGCGGCGTCCTGAGCTACAGCACGTTCTCGGCCGGTGGCTTCGCCCGCACCGGGCTGGAGGGCGACCGGCCCGACATCCAGTTCTTCTGCGCGCCGCTCAGCTGGGACACGAGCAACGCGAAGGATGTCGTCTCACGCGTGAAGACGGCCAAGGAACCCGGCCTCACCGCGTTCGCCTACTTCCTGCATCCCGAGAGCCGCGGCAGCGTGCGCATCCGCTCGGCGGACGCGGACGATCCGCCCTTCATCCGGCCCAACTGGCTGGCGACCGAGAAGGACCAGCGTTGCGCCGTGGCCGTGGCGCGCTTCGTGCGCAAGTTCATGGCGCAGCCCGCGCTCGCGCCGTTCATGGGCACCGAGCTCACGCCCGGGGTCGCGGTGCAGACCGACGCGCAGCTGCTGGACTCCTACATCCGCTTCGGCAGCACCGCCAACCATGCCGTGGGCACCTGCCGCATGGGCCACGACGACGCCGCCGTGGTGGACGACCACTTGCGCGTGCGCGGCGTCAGCAACCTGCGCGTGGTCGATTGCTCGGTGATCCCGCTGCCGATGTCCGGCAACACCAACGCGCCCGCGATGGCGATCGCCTGGCGGCTCGCGGAACTCATGCGACAGGAACAGACCGCGAACGTGCCCGAGCGTCTCAGGAACTGAGGGAGACGTCATGCTCGACATGCAAGACAACGCGCCAGGCGGGTGCGAGGAGGCGATTCTCGAGCCGGCGCTGCGCATCTGCGATGCACATCACCATCTCTGGAACCGCGCCGACCAGCGCTACCTGATTCCGGAGCTGCTGGCGGACCTGCGCACCGGGCACGACGTCCGCAGCACGGTCTACGTCGAATGGCGTTCGCACTACCGCGAGGATGGGCCGCCCGAGCTGCGCCCCGTCGGCGAGACGGAGTTCGCGGCGGCCGCCGCGGAGCAGGCCCTGCACAGCGGCGTCGCCGCGTGCGCGGCCATCGTCGGCTACGCCAACCTGTCGCTGGGCGACGCGGTGGCCGACGTGCTCGAGGCGCACCTCGCCGCCGGCAAGGGGCGCTTTCGGGCGATCCGCGACGTCGGCTCGTGGGACGCCGACGAGCTGGTGCGTGGCGGGCCGCTCATCTGCGCGGCCGGGCTTTACCGCGACGCGCGTTTTCGCGCGGGCTTCGCGCAGCTGGAGCCGCTCGGCCTGAGCTTCGACGCGTGGAGTTTCCAGACCCAGCTCGACGACGTGATCGATCTCGCGTACGCATTTCCGCACCAGTCCATCGTGATGAACCACGCCGGCGGCGTGCTCGGCATCGGCAGCTACGCGAGCCAGCGCCGCGGCATGTTCTCCGCGTGGCGCGCCGGCATCGAGGAACTCGCGCGCTGCCCCAACGTGACGATGAAGCTCGGCGGACTGGGAATGAAGCGCTCGGGCTTTCCCTTCCATGGTCGACCGGAGCACTCGACGTCCGAGGCGCTGGCGACCGCCTGGCGCCCCTGGCTGGAGACCTGCATCGAGGAATTCGGCCCGCAGCGCTGCATGTTCGAGAGCAATTTTCCCGTCGACGCGGCAAGCTGCAGCTACCGCGTCCTGTGGAACGCGTTCAAGCGCATCGTGGCCGGAGCGTCGACTAGCGAAAAGCGCGCGGTGCTTCACGACACCGCCGCACGCGTCTACCGGATCGCCTGACGCGGGCTTGCGCGGCGTCAGGCCGGCAGCAGCTCCTGGAGCGGACACGACGCGTCGGCGAGTCGTGCCGCATCGACGCTCGCGCCGCTTTCGATCAGTCGCCGCGACACCCGCAGGTCGCGCATGTTGTTCGCCACGACGACGGCGCCCACGCGATCGCCCGCGAGGAAGAACAGCGTGAACTTGTCGTCCTTCGGGTCGCCGCGCACGACGAGGGTGTGTTCCGGCAGGGGCAAGCCGAGGAACTGCATGTTCACGTGGTACTGGTTGGACCAGAACCACGGCGTCTCGCGATAGGGCGTGGGCACGCCCGCCAGCGTCCTGGCGGCCGCGACGGCCTGGTTCTGGGCGTTGGCCCAGGTCTCGAGCCGGACCCCGCGCAGGTTCGCGACATCGCCGACGGCGAGGATGTCGGGATCGGACGTGACGCCGAATTCGTCGACCACGATGCCGTTGGCTACCGCCAGTCCGGCCTCCTGCGCGAGCTCGACGTTGGGCACGATGCCGATGCCCACGACGATCGTCGTCGCGCTGTGCATGTTGAGGTCGCCGTTCAGGCGCACGTCCACGCCGTGGCGCTCGTGCAATCCGCGCAGGTAGTCCGAGACGACGCGCGGCATGACGCGGCCGCACAGGCGGTCGGCGGATTCGACGACGGTGACCGCGCAACCGGCGCTGCGCGCCGCGGCGGCCGCCTCGAGTCCGATCCAGCCGCCGCCGACCACGAGCACGCGGCCGCGCGCGTCGAGTGCGAGTCGCAGCCCCACCGCGTCCTCTATCGTGCGCAGGTAGTGTGCGCCCGGGATGTCGAGGCGGCGCACGCGTCCGCCGGTGGCGATGACCAGCTTGTCGTAGGGCAGCACGCGGCCGTCCGAAAGTTCGATGCGGTGCAGCGCGCGGTCGATGCGGCACACCCGCACGCCGGCCGCGAACTCGGCGTCCAGCCCGCCCGGCCACAGATAGGTGGATTCGGGCGGATTGACGCCCATCAGCACCTCCTTGGACAGCGGCGGACGCTGGTAGGGCGGATGGCGCTCCTCGCCGACGAGGAGGACCTCGCCGGCGAAGCCGGCGTCGCGCAAGGCCCAGGCGGCCCAGCCGCCGGCCTGGCCGGCGCCTACGATGATGATCTTCATGCGCGAGTCTTCCGTGAACGTCGAACGGGTTGCGAGAGAGGCGATCCGGGGCGGCTCGCTTCTCGACACCTGACGAAGATAACGTTGCTCGCGGCGGCGATGGTTGCCAAAGGGCGAACGCCGCATGCGCGTGGCGCGCGGGCCGGCGCCGCCGGTGTTCAGCGCGGCAGCGGATCCGGCTTCGTGCCGGCGACGTTCGGGACGGGCCTGCCCGCATGGACGCCCGGCCGGAAACTGCGCGACAGCGCTTCCGACAGCATCACCACCTCGGGCTTCGCCTCGGCGCTGGGCGCCACGTGCAGCGCGATGTCGACGCTCGGCAGCTCGGGGAAGCCCTCGACCGCGGTCAGCTTGCGCAAGCGCCCGGTCAGCATCGACTGCTTGAACATGCCGATGGCCAGGCCTTCCTCCACGGCGCGCTGCAGCGTGCCGATCGCGGCACTGACGTAGGCGCAACGCCAGGGCCGATGCGCGGCGTCGAGCGCCCCGGCCGCCCATTCGTTCTCCATGCTCCCGACGGGTCGCAACGCCACGGGCAGCGGCTCCAGCTCGTGGGGCGAGTGGATGGCGGACGTCGCCCAGACGAGCGGGTCGGCGCACAGGAAGTGGCCCTGTCCCGAGCCGCCGCGGTGCATGGCGATCACGATGTCGTATTCGTCGCCCAGCTTTTGCAGCAATTGAGCCGATTCGCCCGTTTCCACCTCGATGTGGACGTCCGGATGCATGCCCCAGAAGTCGACGAGGATCCGGGGCATGATGCGTGCCGCGTAGTCCTCGATGCAGCCCAGCCGGACCGTCTGCGCCCGGTTCTTGCGGGCGACGGCCGTCGTCGCCTCGTCGACCAGCTTCAGGATGCGGCGCGCATAGCCCAGCAGGGTCTCGCCTTGAGGACTGAGCTCGAGGGTCTTGCCCGAACGCTCGAAGACCGGCACGCCGAGCGACTCCTCCAGCCTCATGATCTGCATGCTGATCGCCGATTGCGATCGATTCAGTTCATTGGCCGCGCGCGTGAAGCTCGAGTTCTCGGCGACCGCGATGAAGACGACGAGTAGATCCAGGTTCAGCATGCGGGCTCCTGCGCGGCGCGGGGCGCCGCAGCGAGCTCAGTATGTCGGCTCGGCCGGGCGCGCACGAGGCGGATTTCCCCGCCCCCGGCAGTGGTGGACGAGAGCGCATCCGCCGCGCGGTTCACTTGACCATGGGACACGCGCTGTCGTGAAGGCCGCCGAAGGCCTTTTCGCCGGACACGGTCGCGATCACGCTGTAGTAGTCCCAGTCGCTCTTGCGGTCGGCGGGCTTCTTGGCCTGCACGAGGTACATGTCGCGGATGAGCCGCCCGTCCGCGCGGAGCTGGCCGTTGCGTATCGAGGCGTCGTCGAATTTCTGCGTCTTCAGGTAGGCGAACACCTTGTCCGGATCCTTGGAGCCGATCGCGTTGACGGCCTTGAGGTACTGCAGCGCGGCGGAATAGCCCGCCGCCTGCTGGTTGGTCGGCATCGCCTTCATCCTGGCGTAGAAACGGTTCGAGAAGGCCCGCGTCCGCGCGTCCATGTCCCAGTAGAACGACGTTGCGTAGACCTGCCCCTGCATCACCTCCAGCCCGGCCGACTTGACGTCGGTGATCAGGTCGATGATGCCGCCGACCTGCTGCTTGTCGTTGGGCAGGCCGAACTCGCGCGACTGCTTCATGATGTTGATGTTGGCCGCGCCCCCGCTGGTGGACACGATCAGCGCCGCACCCGAGGACTGCGCCTGCAGCAGGTAGGAGGAGAAGTCGGTGGTCTCGTAGGGGAAGCGGACGCTGCCCACCACCTTGCCGCCCATCGCGGCCAGTTCGCGCCGGATGATGCTGTCCATCAACGTGCCGTAGGCCGCGTCGGGCAGCAGCAGGAACCAGGTTCCCTTGCCGCGTGCCACCTGCGCCGACGCGACCGAGCGCACCGCCGACGTCAGCGTGTACAGGAAGCCGAGGCCGTAGCCGTTGCAGTCCTTGCCCGCGATGTCGTCGGCCCCTGCCGCCGTGAAGAACGCGAGCTTCTTCTTCTCCTTGACCAGGTTGTTGACGGCGAGTGCCGTGCCGGAATTGACGATGTCGAAGACGGCGTCCACGCCGTCGCGATCGAACCACTGCCGGGCGATGGTCAACGCGAGATCGGTCTTCATCTGGAAGTCGGCGCTGACCAGTTGGACGGGCTGGCCCAGCGCCTTGCCGCCGACGTCCTCGATGGCCAGTTCGACGGCGGCGACCGAACCCTTGCCGGATGCGTCGGCGTAGACGCTGGACATGTCGGTCAGGACGCCCACCTTGACGGGGGCGGAAGTCTGGGCCGAAGCCGCGACGGAATGCAGCATGAGCGCCAGGGCGGCGATCGCGATACGCATGAGGTCTCCTTCGTTGGTGTGGTGTCGCAACCGGGCGCCGGGGCGGGCACGGCGAACCGCCAGCGAGGGCACGTCGAGGATCGCCCAAGTCGTCAGGCTCGATGGTAGGAGCCGGCGCGGCGCCGTGGACTGTCGCAACTCGAACACCGCATTTGATTTGCGAATGCGGCCGCGCCCGGCGGCGCAAGAGAGCGCGCGTCGATTCGCCGGCGCGTCAGTGCGTCACGCAGCGCAGCTTGAGGAGGTCGAGAAAGGTCTGCGCGGTCTTGGACAGCTGATGGCCGCGATGGGTGACCAGGCCGACGCGCACGCGGCGCAGCGACCAGTCGGACAACGGGATCGCCACGAGCGAGCCGCTGGCACACTCGACCTGCGCCGCCATGGCCGGCAACACGGTGACGCCCATGCCGGTGCTTGCGAATTCCTTGGCCATCTCGATGCTGTTGACCTGCAGCGTGTAGTCGATCTCGACGCCTGCGGAGGCGAGCGCCTTCTCCATGATGCGGCGCGTGGCGTTCGAGCGCCCGAGGGTCGCCACCGCATGGCCGGCGAGGTCCGCCGCGGCGATCTCCGTCTTCTGCGCCAACGGATGATGCGGCGCGGCGATGACGGCGAAAGGCGTCTCGAACTCGGCGCAATACTCCAGCTCGGACACCGGGTTGAGCTTGTACATGATCCCGATGTCCGTCTGGTCCTGGCTGAGGCCATGCACGACGTCGATGTTGTCGCGCGTGATGATCTCGACCTGGAAGCTCACGCCCGCATGCAGCCCCAGGAACTCGCGGATGGTCGGGTAGAGCAGCTTGGACGCCACGATCTCGATCGCGAAGATGCGCACGATGCCGCTGCGCAGGCCGCGGATCTCCTCGATGGCCGACTTGACCAGGTCGACGTTGTTGACGGTGCGCAGCGCGTACTTCTTGAGGATCTCGCCCTCGGGGGTCAACGTCATCCCGCGCGAGCAGCGATCGAACAAGCTGGCGCCGACCATGTGCTCGAGGATCGCGATATGGCGGCTCAGCGCCGACGGCGTGATGTTCACGCGCTCGGATGCCTTGCGGATGGAGCCTTCTCTCGCCACCTCGAGGTAGTAGCGCAAAACTTCGAGTCTCATCTGCTTCCTCTTGCCGGGGAACGTACTTTGGCGGCACGCAGCGCTCACTGCCGCAGCTCATCGGCAGCCGCACCACTTCGGGGTATTTTGCGCCCCGCACCGACTCAAGCGACCGCCATCGCTGTTCTGAATTAGTGCACAAGTGGTGCGTGAACCGAAGTGGGGAATCCCCGCGAGCGCCGCGGTCGCATCGGGATGGGTGATGCGGCGATCGACGAATTGAGACATGCGCCGGCGGCGACCCGACCAGAATGAACCAGCTCCCAACCTGGAATGCCCGAAAGCTCGTGATGATGAAATCTTCCTTTCCCGATGTGGCCCGCCGCAAGACCATCGACAGCGTGGAGGACGCGCTGACCGCCCTGGCACGCGGGTCGCTCGTGGTGGTCATGGACAACGAACATCGCGAGAACGAAGGCGACCTGATCATGGCGGCCGAGTACGCGACGCCGCAGGCGATCGCCTTCATGGTGCGCTGGACGAGTGGCCTGCTGTGCGCGGCGTTGCCCGCGGAGCGCCTGGCCGGGTTGAAGCTCCCCGCGATGTGCGCAGACAACGGCGACTCGATGCAGACCGCGTTCACCGTCACCACCGACTACCGCCACGGAACGAGCACCGGAATCTCGGCCGCGGACCGCGCGCTCACCTTCCGCGCGCTGGTCGATCCGCTCGCCGGCGCGCAGGACTTCAACCGTCCCGGCCACGTCCTGCCGCTGCGCGCGATGGCGGGGGGCGTGCTGGAACGGCCGGGGCACACCGAGGCGGCCGTCGACCTGACGCGCATGGCCGGACTGCGCGCCGGCGGTGTCTTGGCCGAACTTGTCAACCCCGACGGCAGCATGCAGCGTTTCGACCAGGCGATGGCGTTCGCGAGCCGCCATCAGCTGCCCATCATCACCATCGAGCAGCTCATCTGCTATCGGAAGGCGACGGAGAACCGGTTGCTCGCCGTCGCGGCGTGAGCACCGCACGCCCGCCGAGCGCGGGCGGCGCGCCACATGACCGGTCGGCCGTCCTGCGCGGACGGCGGCCGGACCTTCATCTGACGGGAGAGATGCCATGCCCCGCTTCGCGGCCAACCTCACGATGCTTTTCACCGAGCACGATTTCCTGGACCGCTTCGAGCAGGCCGCCAAGGCCGGCTTCGATGCCGTCGAATTCCTGTTTCCGTACGCCTATGCGCCCGAACAGATCAAGCAGCGGCTCGATGCGCACGGCCTGCAGCTGGTGCTGCACAACCTGCCCGCGGGGAACTGGGACGCCGGCGAGCGCGGCATCGCCTGCCACCCCGACCGGGTCGACGAATTCCGCGCCGGCGTCGTCGAGGCCATCGCCTACGCACGCACGCTCGGCGTCGCGCAACTCAATTGCCTGGCCGGCAAGACACCGCCGGGCGTCAGCGCGGAGCGGGTGCACCGCACCTTCATAGCCAACCTGCGCCACGCCGCCGCGGCGCTGCACGAGGCCGGCATGAAGCTGCTCGTCGAACCGATCAACACGTTCGACATCCCCGGCTTCCACCTGAGCCGGACGCAGCAGGCGCTGGCCGTCCTCGACGAGGTGGGGGCCGCGAACGCGTTCGTGCAGTACGACATCTACCACGCCCAGCGCATGGAAGGCGAGCTGGCGGCGACGCTGCACAAGCATCTCGGCCGCATCGCGCACATCCAGCTCGCCGACAACCCGGGGCGCAACGAGCCCGGAACCGGCGAGATCAACTTCGGCTTCCTGTTCGCGCACCTCGACCGCATCGGCTATGACGGCTGGATCGGTTGTGAATACAAGCCCGCGGCGGGAACGCAAGCCGGCCTCGGTTGGCGCCAGCGCTTCGCCCATTGAATCCCTCACGGACGACCCCATGCCTCGCCTTCCTCTCAAGATCGGATTCATCGGCCTCGGTGTCATGGGCGCGCCCATGGCCGCGCACCTGGCCGACGCCGGCCACGCGCTGTTCGTCTTCACGCGGGGCAAGGTGCCTGCCGCCATCGCGGACAGCAGCGCCATCCGCTGCGTGAACGCGCGCGACGTGGCGGAGCGCGCCGACGTCATCTTCACGATGGTTCCCGACACGCCGGACGTGGCAAAGGTGCTGTTCGATCCGGACGGTGTCGCCGCAGGGCTGCGCGAGGGCAAGACCGTCGTCGACATGAGCAGCATCTCGCCGATCGCGACCAAGGACTTCGCGCGGCGGATCCGGGCGCTCGGATGCGAGTACCTCGACGCCCCGGTCTCCGGCGGCGAAGTGGGGGCGAAGAACGCCACGCTGGCCATCATGGTGGGAGGCCCCGAGGCGACCTTCGAGCACATCCGGCCGCTGTTCGAGCTGATGGGAAGGAACATCACCCGGGTCGGCGAAAACGGCGACGGACAGACCGCCAAGGTGGCCAACCAGATCGTCGTCGCGCTCAACATCGAAGCCGTGGCCGAGGCCTTGCTGTTCGCCGCCCGCGCGGGCGCGGATCCCGCGCGCGTGCGCCAGGCCCTGATGGGCGGCTTCGCGTCGAGCAAGATACTCGAGGTTCATGGAGAACGCATGATCAAGCGGACCTTCGACCCCGGGTTTCGCATTGCGCTGCACCAGAAGGACCTGGCCCTCGCCCTGGACAGTGCGCGCGAACTCGGCGTGTCGCTGCCCAACACCGCGCTGGCGCAGCAACTGTTCAACGCCTGCACGGCACGTGGCGGCGGCGCCTGGGATCATTCGGCGATGGTCAAGGCCCTGGAGACCCTGGCGAACTTCGAGATCGGCCAGTCGCCCGATTCGCGTCGGCGCCTGCCGACATCGCCTCTTGGCGCATGAGCGCGCGGCTATCGCTCGCGTGAAGTCGACGATTGGTAGGTGGCGATGCCGTCGGCACGCAGTGTGCGCACCGCCTCGCCGCGGGCGATCAGGTAGTTCAGCGACGCCAGACTTTCTCCGGTGGCCAGCCCCAGCAGCGCTGCATCCGACTCGGCGATCGGGCGCTTGAACAGCGCGCTGAAGACGTCGATGACGCGCCTGGGCTCGGCGATCGCGCTCCTGAGGCGATCCAGTGCCTTTTGCTGTCCGGCGGCGAGCGCGTCCAGGCGTGCATGCAAGCCCCGGAAGCATTCGTTGTGGGCGGGCAGCACCAGCACGTCATCCGGAACCTCGCGCTTCAACTTCTCGATCGACGCGAGCCATCCCGTCATCGGATCGGCGTCGGGCTCCGTGGGATAGACGGAGACGTTCGACGAGATGCGCGGGAGCACCTGGTCGCCGGAGATGAACAGCTTGAGATCGGGACAGTGAAGGCAGGCGTGTTCGGGTGAATGGCCGTTGCCGACGACGACGCGCCACGTGTGTCGCCCGATGACGATCTCCTCGCCGTCCTCGATGCGGCGGTAGCCGTCGGGCAGCGGGTGGATGTATTTTCCGAAGTTGCCGAAGCGGGCCCGGTAGGTCTCGAGCGCGGCCTCGCCCCAACCGGCCTCGCGGTAGAACTGGATGGCCTCGGGCGGCGCCTCCCGACCCGAGTCGGACACCATCACGCGACAGGTCAGGTACTCGAGCGACGTCATCCACAGGCGCGCGTTGTACTTGCGCGTGAGCCAGCCGGCCAGGCCGATGTGGTCGGGATGCATGTGGGTACCGAACACGCGTGTGACCGGTCGACCGCCGAGCGCATTCGCCAGGAGGTCGCGCCAGAGCAGCGACGTCTCTTCGCTGCGCAGCCCGGTATCCACCAGCGCCCAGCCGTCGCCGTCGGCGATGGCCCAGAGATTGATGTGATTCAGCGCGAACGGCATGGGCATGCGGATCCAGTGCACGCCGGGCGCCACCTCCATCGTCGTGCCGCGTTCGGGCGGAGCCTCGAATGGATACACCAGTGCCACCCTGGTGCCTGGCTCGCTGTCAGGCAGACCGTCCATTTGCATTCACCCTTTCGATTTGGAATGCACGCATTGTCCTGCCGGACTCATTCAAAGATTCTCAGCGGTCGACCGCGACGACCGTGCGGCCCCACAACCGGCCGTCGAGCAAGTCGCCGGAAGCCGCGATGGCCTCGCTGAGGCCGATCTCGTGCGTCATCCGTGCCAGCGTCGCCGCGGGCAGGTGCTCAGCCAGCAGGGCCCAGGCCTGGGTGCGCTTCGCGTTCGGCGTGTAGACGCAGTTGATGCCGTACAGCGTGACGCCGCGCAGGATGAAGGGCAGGACCGTCGCCGGCAGGTCGGCGCCCTGGGCCAGGCCGCAGGCGGCGATGGCGCCGTTCCAGCGTGTCGCGGCGCAGGCGTTGGCCAGGGTGTGGCTGCCCACCGTGTCCACGACGCCGGCCCAGCGCTCGCCCTGCAGGGGCTTGCCGGCGGTCGCCATCGATGCGCGCTCGACGATCTCGGTGGCGCCGAGCTCGCGCAGGTAGTCGGCCTGCTCGGCCCGGCCGGTCGAGGCGGCCACCTGGAAGCCGAGTCCGGCCAGCAGCACCACGGCCACCGAGCCGACGCCGCCGGAGGCGCCGGTGACCAGCACGGGGCCATCGGCGGGTGTCAATCCATGCCGCTGCAGGGCCATCACGCACAGCGCGGCCGTGTAGCCCGCGGTGCCGATCGCCATCGCTTGACGGCTGTCGTAGGCCGCCGGGAGCGCGAGCAGCCAGTCGCCGCTCAAGCGTGCGCGCTGGGCCAGCCCGCCCCAGTGCGTTTCGCCGAGTCCCCAACCGTTGACCACCACGCGGGCGCCGGGCTTCCAGCCGGGGTGCTCGCTGCGTTCGACGACGCCTGCCAGGTCGATGCCCGGCACCAGCGGCCAACGCTTGACGATGGCGCCGCGGCCGGTGATCGCCAGGGCGTCCTTGAAGTTGAGGCTGGAGTACTCGACGCGAACGTCGACATTGCCCTCGGGCAGCGCGGACTCGTCAAGTTCGACGAGAGCTGCCTCCGTGTTGCGACCAGACTGGGTCAGCATCAGCGCGGTGAACGTTGTCATGGGTCGATTGTGCGTCGCTTCGCCCGGTCGCGAAAGCATTGGCGGGCGGGAGGCGACGCGCCCCTCCTACTGCAGGTCGATGATCCCGCGCCGCAGCGCGAGCGTCACCGCGTGCGTGCGATCGCTCGCCCCGAGCTTGTGCAGGACGGCCTTCATATGCGCCTTCACGGTGTCCTCGGTGACGTGCAGCGTCAGCCCGATGCGCTTGTTCGAGCTGCCGAGCGCGACGAGCCGCAGCACTTCCACCTCGCGCGCCGACAGCGCGTTGTCCTGCAGATGGTCGGCGAGCGCCAGCGCGATTTCCACCGGGATGGATCGCTTGCCGGATTGCACGTCGCGAATCGTGTCGACCAGCTCGCGCCGCAGCATGCTCTTGAGCAGGTAGCCCGCCGCGCCCGCCTGCAACGCGCGGCGCGCCTGGACGTCGCCCTTGTACGTGGTCAGCACGACGATGCGCGCGCCCGGCCAGGCCTCGCGGATCGCGATCGTGGCGTCGATGCCGTTCATCACGGGCATCTGGATGTCCATCAGCGTGATGTCCGGCCGGTGCGCGAGGCACAGGTCGACCGCCTCGCGGCCGTTGGACGCCTCCGCGACGACGCGCATGTCCGGCTGGCCTTCGATCACGCTGGCGATGCCGTCGCGCAGCAGCGGATGGTCGTCGACCGCGAGGATGCGGATCGTGCCCCGGGGGTGGTGTTCGCTCGTCATGGCTTGCCTGCCTGGCCTCTTCGTGCGCCGGCCCGGCCCGGCCAGCGCGCGGCCCAGCCGAGCGCACTGTCGCGCAGGCGGACCTCCAGCCTGATTCTCGTCCCTTCGCCTTCGGCGCTCGCCAGCGTGAACCGGGCGCCGATCGTGCGGGCGCGTTCGCGCATGCCGGCGACGCCCCAGTGCCCGGTGCGTCCGGCCGTGTACTCCTGCGTCGGCAGCATGCCGCGGCCGTCGTCGACGACCTCCAGCACCAGGCGCGCCGGCGTCTGCTGCACCACCAGCCGCACGTGCTTGGCCTCGGCGTGGCGATACGCGTTGAGCAGCGCCTCGGCGCCGATGTGCCTGGCCTCGTCGAGCACCCGGTCGGGCAGCGCCGCGCCTTCGCCGCGCAGCGTCGCGGAGAAGTTCGGGCCGTGCTCGGCGGCAAGCTCCTCGCCGATGCGCTTGAGGATTTCTCCGAGCGTGGCGCTCTCGCGCGCCGGCGCCCGCAGCTCGCTCACGCGGTCGCGGCCTTCGAGCAGCACCTGCTCCGCGCGATCGAGCGAACGCTCCAGCGTCGCACGTGTCGGATCTTCGGGCGGCATGCGGTCGACGCCCGACTGGAAGCGCAGGATCAGGCCCTGCACGCTTTGCAGCAGCGTGTCGTGCAGCTCGCGCGCGATGCGTTCGCGCTCGACCAGGATCGCCTCGTGGCGGTCGGCATAGCGCTCGGCGAGCTGGCGCATGCGCCAGCGCATCAGCGCCCAGGCGAGCAGCAGCGCGATCGGCACCCACAGCGCGCGAAACCACCAGGTCTGGTTGAAGGCGGGCGGCACGACGAAGGCGAGCGTGGCCGGCTGCGCGCTCCAGAGTCCGTCCTCGTTGGCGGCGATCACTTGGAACACATAGTGGCCCGGCGCGATGTTGGTGTAGTGCGCGCTGCGCTGCGAGCCGCTGTCTCGCCAGCCGGCGTCGATGCCTTCGAGCTGCACGCGGAACCTGACGCGCTCCGGCTGCGCGAGCGAGCCGGCGGTGAAGCGCAGGTCGACCTCGCGCGTGCCGACCGGCAGGGTCAGCGACTGCAAGGGCCAGCTGTTGCCGCCGGCATTCAGCGCGAGGATCTGCACCGGTGGCGCGAGCGCGTTGCGGCGGATGTGCGCCGGGTCGATCCAGACGACGCTGTTGTTCGTCGCGAACCACAACCTGCCGTCGTCGGCCACGACCGCCGTGGGCACCGGCCGCAACTGCGCGGGGGCGCCGTCGAGGCCGTCGTGGAAGTCGAAGCGTTCCGCCGCGACCGCGTGCGCCGGCTCGGAGAGCGCGTCCTCGATCTCGCCGGCCGGCAGCCGGACGATACCTAGTACCGTATTGAGCCAGAGATTGCCGGCGGCGTCGGCCACGATGCCCGAGACGCCGGCCAGCGGCTCGTTGCCGGCGATGCGGATCGCGCGCACGCGGCCGTCCGCCACCACCGCGAGCCCGAGCTCGCCGCCGAGCCACATGCGGCCATCCTGCTCGCACAGGCTCAGCAGGCTGCCGACCTGCAGGCCGTCGGCCGCGCCCCAGTGTGCCTGCGTGCCGTCCGCGTCGACCATGACGAGCCGGTTGAACGCGTAGCCGAGCCAGAGCCGGCCGCGGCGGTCGCGCGCCATCGCGAGCGGATTGGCGTCGGGGCCGCCGCGCGGCTCGTCGACATGGTGCCAGCCGGGCGCCGGCGGCGCGTCCTGCTCCCACTGGCCGTGGCGCGAGATCGCGAGCCGCATGCGGCCGCCGCCGACGTCGACCATCGCCTGCACCGGCGTGCCCGCGATCTCGGGCGGCAGCGCGATGCGGCGGGCCGTGTCGCCGTGGATCTTCCAGACGCCGCGCGCGCCGGCCATCCACACGTTGCCCTGCGAGTCGCGCGCGGCGCTCGTGATGCGCGGGCCGACCTCCGGCATGAGGCGCTCGTCGCGGCCCAGGCGCGCGGCCGCGACCTCGGTGCTGCCCGCCCACACGCCTTCGCCCGCGGCCGGCGCGAGCGACGGCCACAGCAGGTCGGGCGGCAGCGCGGCGCGCGTCAGCTTGTTGGCGCGGAAGCGGTCGAGGCCGCCGCTGGTGGCCACCCACAGGCAGCCTTCGTGGTCCTCGAGGATCGCCACCACCTGGTCGCCGCTCAGGCCCTGGTCGCGGCCGAAGCGCAAGGTCGCGTCGACCTTCGGGTCGCCGTCGGCGGCGAGCGGTGGCAGGCGGTCGGCGTCGACGAGGCGCGTGAGGCCGCCCAGGCTGCCGATCCACAGCACGCCGTCACGATCGAACAGCAGCGGCCCGACATGGCCCGGCCCCGGCACCTCGGCGTGCAGCGGCGGCGGGCCGTCGGTCGATGGCAGCGGCCACACGCCCTGCGTGCCGTTCGACTCCCACACGCTGGCGTCGGCGCGTTCCGCGAGCCATGCATAGCTGATCGACCGGCTCGAGCGCTCGAAGCGAACGCCGCCCCGGGGCAGCCGCCAGGTGCCGTCCTCGGCGACCGCCCACAGCGTGCCCGCGCGATCCGCGTGCAGCGCGTAGGTCGCGCCCGCCGGATAGCCGGTGGCTTCGGGCGGCGTCGACCAGTGCTCGCCGTCGAAGCGGGCGAGTCCGGTGGTGGTGCCGACCCACACGCGGCCGCCCGCGTCGCGCTCGATCGCGGTGACGGTGCCCGAGGGCAGGCCGTCGGCGCGCCCGTAGTGGCGCAGCGCGCCGTGATCCCACCAGCCGACGCCGCCGAAGCGGTAGCCGATCCACAGGCCGCCGCCAGGTGGCGCGAGCAGCGTCGACACGCTGCCCGTCGGCCCTTCCTGGCCGCGTGGCGGCTGGAAGCGATCGAACTTCGCGCCGTCGAAGCGGAACAGGCCGGTCGCGCTGCCGAGCCACAGCAGCCCGTCGTCGGTCTGGGCGAGCGATTCGACCTGCGCCGGCGCGCCGTCGCGGGTCGACCACGCGGTGTGGTGGAGCTGCGCGAGCGTCAGCGATCGGTCGAGCGCGTACGCGGCGCCGCAGCACAGCGAAAGCGCCAGCCAGGCGAACGAATGTCGGAGAAGAAAGGGCGCGCGGGCAGCAGGCATCGTGGTCGTGGCGGCTGTCGAGCAGGGCGTACCCGCAAGCTCGGCCGTCTGCGTGCGGATTGTGCCTGCGCACCTGCATGAAATGGGACGAAACGTTGCCTCGTTACCCGAAAGGGTTAGCGCAACTTCACCCGAATTCCGGGTATCGCGGAACCGTCCCGCTTCCCACAATGAACTTCGGTCGGCATGCATCGGACGACTGCCTCGCTGGGGAGCGGGGCAAGCGTGCAGCGCGAGCCCGGTGCGAGTTGGGCGCTGCCGGAATCGCCGTCACCGCCCAGGCGTGCCGACTGCTTTTTCACGTGCGTCCAGGCAAGTCCCAACGAGTCTCCATTCATCCATTCAATCGAGGAAGAGTCATGAGCGAGTACGTCCGGGTTCCAGGTTTGATCGGCAGGGGTGTCGCGTTCGCGAGCCCGTTGCTGTGTGCGCTGCTTGCGGGCATGTCGATGTCGGCGAGCGCAGGCGTCGTCGGCGACGGGCAGGCCGGCGCTGCGGCGCGCGACGTCGGCGCCGTGCGCGCCGCGACGCCGATGTCCGCGGTCGTGTGGCTGAAGGGCGCGCAGGACGCCGGCCTCGAGGGCGCGGTCGCGAATCTCTACGACCCGGCTTCGCCGACGTACCACCGCTGGCTCTCGTCCGACGAGCTGTCGGCCTACGCGCCCGCCGCGCACGAGCTCGCCGCCGCGCGCGCTTCGCTGGAGGCGCAGGGGCTGCGCGTCGACCAGGTGCTCGAAGGGGGCACGATGGTCAAGGTATCGGGCACGGCGGGCACGCTGCAGGGCGCGTTCGGCACGACGATCCACCAGTGGCAAGCGGGCAAGAAGACCTTCTTCAGGACGAGCGCCGTGCCGAAGTACCAGGGCGCGAACGCGCAACTGGTGGGTGGCGTCTCTGCGCTCGGCAGCGCGGGCGCCCACCCGTTCGTCGCGCGCCAGATCGACTTCACGAGCGGCCTCGCCGTCCCTGCCGTTGCACCGCAGGCCGGCACCGACCCGCTGGCCGCGTTCACGACGCAGTGCTTCGGGCCCGACCACGACGTGAAGATGTCGGGCTTCTCGCCGTCGATCGGCCCCGGAGGCAGCGGCAATGTCGTCGCGTCGTACACCGGCCCGACCTACCTCGACACGACCAGGACCATCGGGCGCCAGGCCTGCGGCTACACGGCCCGGCAGCTGGTGCAGCACTACGGCCTCGCCGAGGCCCAGGCCCTGGGCTGGACGGGCAAGGGCGAGACCATCGTCATCGTCGACGCCTTCGGCTCGCCGACGATCGCGGCCGACGTCAACAC
>FSVG01000652.1_pt1 | contig 33651 bp, 32 predicted proteins | sample 1637511 | NCBI WGS metagenome assembly FSVG01 (sample SAMEA3914816, study PRJEB12502) | metagenome | biome: forest; material: soil | place: USA | collected 2011-09-16 | depth 0.3 m
CAAGACGCTGCCCGAGGCGATCGGCGAGGTCGCGCGCGCCGGCAACATCTTCAAGTTCTTCGCCGGCGAGGCGCTGCGCCTGAACGGCGACATCGTTCCCTCGGTGCGGCCGGGCGTCGGGGTGGAGGTGACGCGCGAGCCGCTGGGCGTCGTCGGCCTGATCACGCCGTGGAACTTCCCCATCGCGATCCCCGCGTGGAAGCTCGCGCCGGCGCTGGCCTGCGGCAACACGGTGGTGATGAAGCCCGCCGACCTGGTGCCGGCCTCGGCCTGGGCGCTGGCCGACATCCTGCACCGCGCCGGCCTGCCGCACGGCGTGCTCAACCTCGTGATGGGCCGCGGCTCGGTGGTGGGCCAGGCGCTGCTGGACGACGCGCGCGTGGACGGCATCAGCTTTACCGGCTCGGTGGGCACCGGCCAGCGCGTGGCGCAGGTGTGTCTCGCGCGCATGGCCAAGTTCCAGCTGGAGATGGGCGGCAAGAACCCGTTCGTCGTGCTCGACGACGCCGATCTCGGCGTGGCGGTGAACTGCGCCGTCAACAGCGGCTTCTTCTCCACCGGACAGCGCTGCACGGCGTCCAGCCGCGTAATCGTTACCGACGCGATCCACGACCGCTTCGTGGCCGCGGTGGTGGAGCGCATGAAGACGCTGAAGGTGGGCGACGCGCGCAAGGCGGGCATCGACATCGGCCCCGTCGTCGACGAGCGGCAGCTGGCGCAGGATCTCGAGTACTTGGCGATCGGCAAGGCCGAGGGCGCCACGCTTGCCGCCGGCGGCGAGGCGATCGCCACCAACGTGGACGGCGCGCCCGGGTTCTACATGGCGCCGGCGCTGTTCACCGACACCACGCCCGGCATGCGCATCAACCGCGAGGAGATCTTCGGCCCTGTGGTGAGCGTGCAGCGCGTGCGCGACTACGACGAAGCGCTGGCCCTGGCCAACGACACGCCGTTCGGCCTCGCGTCGGGCATCGCCACCACGTCGCTGAAGCACGCCACGCACTTCAAGCGCCACGCGCAGGCCGGCATGACGATGGTCAACCTGCCGACCGCGGGCGTCGACTACCACGTGCCCTTCGGCGGCCGCAAGGGCTCCAGCTACGGGCCGCGCGAGCAGGGGCGGTATGCGGCGGAGTTCTTCACCACCGTCAAGACGAGCTACACGCAGGCTTGAGCGGCTTGCAGCGCCTGCGCGAGCGCCTCGCGCGCGCCGATGTGGTTGGCCAAGATCAGCACCAGCCTCGCGTTGAGCGCGTGGCTGGCTTCGGTCGACAGGCCGTCGTGCGCGGCGATCAGCGCTGCGTAGAAGTCGCCGGGCGCGTCGAGGTGGAACGTGGTGATCAGGTCCATGGCGAGTCCTCAGGCGAACGCGAGCGCGCGGCGGATGGCGCCGCCGATCGCGTCGGCTTCGACGGCGCGCCAGCGGGCGCACACGTGCTGGTCGGGGCGCAGCAGGTAGGCGGTGCCGGGGCGCAGGTCGTAGCGTGACGCGAGCAGGCCGGCCGGGTCCGCGATGTCGACCCCGACCGCGAGCATCTTCACGGGCGGGCCGTGGCCGTCTACGCCCGCGACCAGCGTGAAGCCGTTCGTGACGAAGAGGATGTCCGCTATCGCGTCATGAGCATGATGGGGTGCGGCTCGGCCATGTTGCGCGGGCTGCACGGCGCCATGGCTACCGCGCGGCCGAGCCTTCGCTGCAGTGCGCGATGAGGACGCCGAGAAGCTGTTGGGACGACCGCTTCACGCCAGACAGTCGCTCGGCGAAAATGCCGTGTGGTGAGATAATTATTCTTGTCGCTATAGCTGCATTTGGCTCCGAAAAATCCCAATCTGGAAATCGAGAGACTTGCCATGGGTCATGGCCGGCATCCGAGTTTGCCGTGCTCCTCTCAAGCGTTAGCAATGGCTTGGCAGAGCGGTCAGCCGCCATCATCGCGAAAAGCTGCATGCCGCTTTTTGAGCTGGATCTCTCGAAAGCCGGCCGATAGAGTCAGGTCGCGGTTGTCTGCTGATTCACTGAATCGGGCCTTGGCAAGCCATTGGCGATGTAGGGATCACGGCGATCGACGGCTGGGTCGTCTACAACGAAGAAAGCACCATGTCTCACAGTCTCGACGGAACCACGCGGCTCTTCCCGATCATCGGCGATCCGGTCAAGTACGTCCGGGCCCCGCAGGTGTTGAGCGCTGGCCTGGCCGCTCGCGGATACAACGGCATGTGTGTTCCGGCTGAAGTTCCAGACGGTGCGCTTGCCGAGGTCATGCGCGGCCTGGCGCTGACCAAGAACGTGGATGGGCTGTTGGTGACCATGCCGCACAAATTCAAGGCGGCCTCGTTCTGCGGCACGACTTCCGACCGAAGCAAACTGCTCGGCGCCGTGAGCGTGACTCGGCGGAATGCAGACGGTTCATGGCACGGCGACATTCTCGACGGGCTTGCGTTCGTGAAGGCCCAAATCGATGCAGGGGCGACCATCAAGGGCGCGCGAATTCTCTTGATCGGTGCCGGCGCCGCAGGGAGCGCCATCGCAGTCGCTCTGCTGGATTCAGGTGCTCGTGAACTGATTGTTCACGACGTCGAAGGGTCTCGCGCTCAGGCGTTGCTGAAAGTCCTCGAGAGCGTTGGGCCGGGGCGCATCATATGCGGGTCAGCTGATCCGACAGATTGCGACATGGTGTGCAACGCAAGTTCTTCCGGGATGGCCGCTGGGGATCCGATTCCTGTTGAGGCGACCTTGTTGAAATCGACTATGTTCGTCGGTGATGTGATCGCCGGCCACGGACTGACGCCATTTCTGCAGGCCGCCCAAGCTGCGGGCTGCAAGACGGCGAACGGCGACGAAATGGTCGAAGCACAACAGGAAATGATGCTCGACTTTCTTCTGATCGGCCGCTGACCTGCGTGCCCGGTCCGTTGCGTGGCTGAATGCCCGCGTCCGCTCAGAAGAACGTCTGTCCACCATCGACCGTCATCACCTGACCCGTGATGTGCCGGGCGTCATCGCTCATCAGGAACGCGATGGATGCGGCTTGATCCCGCGCTTCAGCCATGTGACCCAGCGGAATTCCCAGACGCCATTGGTCCAGATCACCGCGCACCGCCGCATCGTGTCCGACCGCGCCGATCATCGATGTTGCCGTCGAACCAGGGCAGACGACATTGACCGTGATGTTGTGGCGAGCGAGATCGAGAGCCATGTAGCGCGCCAGGTGGATCACGGCAGCTTTCGATGCACCATAAGCAGCTCCCCGCAGGCGAGCCGCGCGACCTCCGATCGAAGACAGCAAGACGATCCGCCCGCCTCCACCCTGGGCGATCATCTGGAGCGCGACGGCCTTGGCGACCAGAAAGGTACCGGTGGTGTTCACGGCCATCACGCGTTCCCAGCTCTCTCGCGTGGTCTCGAGAAACGTGTCGCCAGAATAGATCCCCGCGGTGATGGCCGCGGCATCGATACGTCCGTGCCGTGCGATCGTTGATGCCACGGCCGCTTCCACCGACCGCTCGTCCGTGACGTCGAGACGGCAATAGGACTGGGCCGATGGATTCGGCAACTCCTTTGCGAGCGAGTCCAGTCGTGCGGCGTCCAGGTCTGCAATCGCCACGCTCGCACCTCGATCCGCCAGCAGCGATGCCGTCGCGTACCCGATGCCGTCGCGGCTCCCTGCGCCGACTACAAAGACGGTCTTGCCTTCAAAATCAGTGGTCTTGCTCATTTCGCTCCTGAAATTTATTGGGCTGCGCGCAACGCAGTGCGGCGTCGACGTTCGTCAGGGATCGACATTCAGTCGACGCCGCGCGTCTTGGACGTTGTCGAAGATGAGGGGGTGTACTCCTCGCTCCAGCAGTGCTTCGCCGAGCTTGGCGCGGATGAATACGCTGGTGGTGTAGCGAGTCACGCGCGAGTAGTAGCGAGACGACACGTCAAGCACCATGTCCGAGTAGAGATCCATCAGTTCGGGCATGACCCAGAAGTTGTCGTAATCCACCATGGCTGGAACCTTGCGGCCCAGGGGAGCCAACTTGCTCTCGAGCGTCGATCGAACAGCCTCGATGTCGGCTGCATTGCGAATGCTCATGCCTGCGAAATTTGCGAAGAAGATGCCTTGTACCTCGTCGTAGTGAAAGCGCTGTAGCAATGGCATTTGCAGCACCTCTTCTCGAAGTCCGATGAGCTCAGGCGCGAATATCGAGGGCCGCATCAGCGCCAAGGGGGCAGCGATCTTCGGCCTGAATTCCATATGCGCGAGGATGTCTCGTTCAAGGTCAATGCCAGGCGCGATCTCGATCAGTTCAAGACCGTTTACTCCCAGCCTGAAAACGCACCGCTCCGTGACATAGAGGGCCTCCTGGCCACGCTCAAAGCCCACATCACCGCTGTAGGTCACATGCTCGACGCGCTCGACGAACTTGCGTACAAGACCTTCGCGTACGACGCTCAGTTCGCCGTCGGCAATGGCAACCTCCAGCGCTCCAGCGGTGAACGTACCGACGAAGACGACCTTTTTCGCGCTCTGGCTGATGTTGATGAAGCCGCCTGCGCCCGAAAGCCGCGTTCCGAACTTGCTGACATTCAGGTTGCCACTTCGATCTGCCTGCGCAAGGCCGAGGAAGGCCACGTCGAGTCCCCCACCGTCGTAGAAGTCGAACTGATAGGGCTGGTCGATGACGGCCTGTGTATTCACCGCTGCGCCGAAATCAAGCCCGCTGGCGGGGATGCCTCCGATGACGCCAGGCTCGGTGGTCATCGTCAGCAGATCGAAGATGCGCTCTTCGACCGCGATCCGGGCGATCCCCTCTGGCATCCCGATGCCGAGGTTGACAACGCTGTTGGCGCGCAACTCCAGGGCGGCACGCCGCGCAATGATCTTCCGCTCGTCCAGAGGTAGGGGCGCTTCAGCCTGAGTTTGCACACGGAACTCCCCGCTGAACCCCGCGTTGTACGGTGTGCTGAACGTCTGCCAGTGATTCTCCGGACGCGCGACCACGACGCAATCGACGAAGATTCCAGGCACCTTCACCTGGCGTGGATTCAGCGCACCTCGCTCAGCCATGCGCTCCACCTGCGCGATGACGATGCCACCGTTGTTATGGGCGGCCATCGCCATGGATAGGCACTCCAGGGTCAGTGCCTCGCGCTCCATCGTGAGGTTCCCGTCGGGATCCGCCGTCGTCGCTCGAATGATCGCGACGCTGATGGGGAATGCCTTGTAGAACAGGCATTCGTCGCCGCCGAGGTGGGTAACCTCCACGAGGGGCTCGCTCGTCTTCGAGTTCAGCATGCCGCCGCCGTTGCGAGGGTCGACGAACGTCCCGAGACCTATCCGACTGAGATGCCCAGGTCGTCGCGCGGCGATATCCCGGAAGAGACAGGAAATGACGCCCTGAGGCAGGTTGTAGGCCTCGATGAGGTTGTCGTTGGCCAGCCTGCCAAGTTTCGGAACAAGGCCCCAGTGTCCACCGATGACTCGCTTCAGCAGACCCGCGTGCGCGAGATGGTTGAGGCCCTTGTCGCGCCCGTCGCCTTGACCCGCGGCATAGACCAAGGTCAAGTCGCGCGGGGCATGCGAATCGACGAAGCGTTGCTCGATCGCGATGGCGACTTCTTCAGCGAAGCCAATGCCCACGAATCCGGACGTCGCGACGACGTCCCCATCGCGGATCAACAACGCGGCCTCAGACGCCGAGACGAGTTTTCCGGAGTCCAGCAAGGTGGCGCGAGGCACGGGGAACCCTTGCTATCGAGCGGTCCAGCCGCCGTCGATCGGGATCGCCGCGCCGGTCATGGATGACGCGCTCGCTGAACAGAGGAAGACGACCAGCGACGCGAGGTGCTCCAACTCCGTGAATCGCTTGTTCGGCTGCGATGCCAGGATCACGTGTCTCACGACCTGTGTTTCTGGCAGCCCGTGCGCCTCTGCTTGCTCGCGGATCTGGCCCTGAACCAACGGAGTCAGGACATATCCGGGGCAGACTGCGTTGCAGGTGATGGCCGTCTCGGCTACCTCCAGCGCGACGGTCTTGGTCAGACCGACGACGCCGTGCTTCGCGGCGACGTAGGCCGACTTGAACGGCGAGGCGACCAGGCCGTGGGCTGAGGCGATGTTGACAATCCGGCCTCGGTTTCGCTCTTTCATGCCCGGCAATACCGCCTTGATCGTATGGAAGTTCGAAGTGAGGTTGATCGCGATGATCTGCGACCACTTGTCGTCTGGAAACTCTTCGATGGGCGAGACGAATTGAACGCCGGCGTTGTTGACCAGGATATCGATGCTTCCAAACGAGCGGTCTGCCTGCCGCACCATCGCCGCGATCTGATCGGGCTTGGTCATGTCGGCGGGCGAGTAGTCGACCTTGACCGAAGTCTCCTTCGCCAAGTTGCTCCTCAACTCTTCGATCTGTGCCGGATCGCCGAATCCGTTGAGCATGACGTTCGAGCCTGCGCGGGCCAGTGCGGATGCCACTGCAAGCCCGATGCCGCTCGTGGAGCCGGTGACGATGGCGGAGTGTCCGGTCAACATGGCTCAGTAGGACTTCGGCAGGCCCAACGCCTTCTCGGCGATGTAGCACAGGATCAACTGGGGGCTGACGGGGGCGAGTCGCGGGATCCATGCCTCACGCAGGTAGCGCTCGACGTGGTATTCCTTGGCGTATCCCATACCTCCGTGCGTGAGGATGGCGTTCTCGCACGCGCCATAGCACGCCTCTGCGGCAAGGAACTTTGCGCTGTTCGCCTCGGCGCCGCATTGGAGATCCTGGTCGTAGAGCCAGGCGGCTTTCTGCACCATCAGGTGCGCAGCCTCGAGTTCCATCCACGATCTCGCCAGCGGGTGTTGAATCGCCTGGTTCTTGCCGATCGGTCTTCCGAAGACTTCGCGCTCGTTGGCGTAGTTTGCGGCGCGCTTCAGTGCAGCCCGGCCCAGGCCGACTGCTTCGGCCGCGATGAGGATTCGTTCAGGGTTCAGCCCGTGCAGGATATAGCTGAACCCCTTGCCTTCTTCGCCCACGCGATCCTCGACCGGGATCCGCAGACCGTCGATGAAGACCTGGTTGGAGTCCACGCATTTGCGCCCGAGTTTCTCGATCTCGCGAACCTCCACCGTACTGCGGTCGATGTCGGTGTAGAAGAGGCTCAGCCCTTCGGTGCCCTTGCACTCCTCGATCGGCGTGGTGCGCGCGAGCAGCAGAATCTTGTTCGCCACCTGCGCGGTGCTGATCCAGACCTTCTGCCCGTGGACGACGTAGTGGTCGCCCTGGCGCACTGCGCGCGTCTTGAGCTTCAGGGTGTTCAGTCCCGTGTTGGGTTCCGTGACGCCGAAACATGCACGATCCGTTCCCTGGATGAGCGGCGGAAGCCAACGCTTCTTCTGCTCATCCGTACCAAAGATGACCACCGGATGCAGCCCGAAGATGTTCAGGTGAACGGAGGAAGCGCCCGACAGACCGGCGCCCGTCGCCGAGATGGTGTGCATCATCAGCGCGGCCTCGCTGATCCCCAGCCCGGCTCCGCCGTATTCTTCTGGCATCGCAATTCCCAGCCAGCCGGCGTCCGCCAAGGCACGATGGAAATCGTTGGGGAAACCGCCTTCCCGGTCCTTGTGGAGCCAATAGTCGGCATCGAATGGCGCGCAGACCTTCTCGATCGCGTCACGGATCTGTTCCTGCTCCGGCGTCCAACTGAAGTCCATGGTTGTCTCTGGTTGTTGACCAACAAAATCGCGTGCGACCCTGGTGACCTGTCTGATTTGGAGTCGCGTGGCGGATGCGCGACCGGAGTGCCCCGATGGGCCAAAGGCGTTGGCTCGCCTTGCGACTCGTTGCTTCGGATCGATTGTGAAATTCGATTCAAAGATGCGCAGCCCTTGCACGCGACAAGGTGCTTTGCGTTTACCGACAAGGTGCCCCACCTGGGAAGCCCTGCACCGTTGCATCGCAAGCAAGGGTGCTTGTCGTCGTTTCGCATATGCACGGGTCCCCCCCGTTCCTAGAATTCATTTCATCAAACAACGGTGAGCGTTGTGCAGGTGAACTGATCGAAGGGAATGACGATGGAAGAACTGACTGCAAGCCGGATCCGCGCTGGGAGCGTTGCTGATTCGGACCGCGTTGGACTGTGGCTGGCCGACTTCGAGTCCGCCTTGAACGCCCGCGATCGTGAAGATCTCGCGTCGCTCTTCGCCGACGAGTGCCACTGGCGCGACCTGATGGCGTTCACCTGGAACATCACGCCGCACGAGGGTATCGCTGAGATCGTGGATCGCCTGATCGAGGTGCAGCCCACGATCCAGGCGCACGACTTCCAGGTCGCGACCAATCGCACCTCGCCGCGAGAGGTCAAGCGAGCGGGTGTCTCGGTCGTCGAGGCGATCTTCGAGGTCGAAACCGCGCTGGGTCGCGCGCACGGCGTACTTCGTCTCCTGGCCTCGCAGCCGGACAAGGCCTGGGTGCTGATGACCTCGCTCGACGAGTTGAAGGGCCACGAAGAGCCGATCAACGGACGGCGGCCCGGCGGCGAAGCCAGGTCGAGAAACTTCGGCGGAGCCAATTGGGCGGACCTGCGAGCCAGGGAGCAGGAGTTCAACGACCGCGAGCCGGCCGTGCTGATCGTGGGCGCAGGTCAGGCCGGCCTAAGCGTTGCGGCTCGACTGCGCCGAATGGGCGTGGATTCGCTGGTCGTGGACAAGCTGCCGCGCGTTGGGGATGTCTGGCGGACGCGGTACCACTCGTTGGCGCTGCACAACCAGGTCACGCTCAATCACATGGCCTACATGCCATTCCCGCCCAGCTGGCCGAAATACCTGCCCAAGGACATGATCGGCAACTGGCTCGAGACCTACGCCTGGGCCATGGAGATCAACGTCTGGACTTCCACGAGCCTCGTGGAAGGTCGCTACGACGAGCTCGCCGGCCACTGGAATGCACGAGTTCGTCGTGCCGACGGCTCCGAGCGCGTTCTGCATCCGAGGCACGTGGTGTTTGCCAACGGCGTGGTGGGTGCGCCGCGCAAGGCCAAGGCGCCTGGCCTGGAGGACTATCGGGGCGAAGTCGTGCACACGCACGGTTACACCGAGGGCTCGAAATGGCGCGGCAAGAAGGCGCTGGTTCTCGGCGCCGGCACCAGTGGCCATGACATCGCTCAAGACCTCTGCGAGAGCGGTGCAGACGTCAAGCTCATCCAGCGCGGCTCCATCACGGTTGCGAGCGTCGACGCGGCGGGCATCAACCACGGCCTCTACTACAACGAAGGGCTGCCACTTGAGGACTGCGACCTCATCGCCGCGTCGGGCACTTATCCGTTGCTGGTGCGCGGCTACAAGATGAACGTGAAGAAGATGCAGGAGATCGACAAGGATCTGCTTGCAGGTCTCGAGGCACGCGGCATGAAGCTGGACTTCGGCGAGGACGGCACCGGCCACCAGATGAAGCTGCGTCGACGATTCGGTGGCTACTACCTGAACTGCGGTGCATCCGACCTGATCGTCAGCGGCGCCATCGGGCTACTGCAGTACGAGGACATCGATCGGTTCGTGCCCGAAGGCGTCTTGATGAAGGACGGCAGGTTGGAAAAGGCCGACCTCCTCGTCACGGCCACGGGTTACCAGAACCAGCAGGAGGTCGTGCGCGAAATCCTGGGCCCCGAGATCGGGGACAAGGTCGGACCCATCTGGGGGCTCGACGCCGACGGCGAGCTGGCCAACATGTTCAAGCCGACGCCCCAGGAAGGCCTGTGGTTCATCGGCGGCGGTTTCGCCCATGCGCGGATCTATTCGCACTACATCGCGTTGCAGATCGCCGCGCGCGAGTTCGGCCTCGTCTCGTGATGGCTCCACAAGGAACGACTTCGATGCTTGATCTCACCGGCAAGGTCGCGTTCATCACCGGAGCGGGCTCCGTGGGTGAAGGCTGGGGCAACGGCAAGGCAACAGCCGTGCTCATGGCGCGCCAGGGCGCCAAGGTATTCGGCGTCGACATGAACGCCGAGGCGCTCGCCAGCACGACGGCGATCATGACGCAGGAAGGGCACGCCGGCTGGGCCGCTCGCGCCTGCAACATGACCGTCAGCGACGACGTCAAGGCCGCCGTCGATGACTGCCTGGCCCGGTTCGGTCGAATCGACATTCTCGTCAACAACGTCGGTGGGAGCGCGCCGGGCGATCCGGTCGCGATGACGGAGGAAGTCTGGGACGCCCAGATGAACCTGAATCTCAAGACGACGTTCCTCGGTTGCAAACACGTGCTGCCGGTCATGGAACGCCAGTTCGAGGAACGCGGCGTCGGCGGCGCCATCGTCAACATCTCGAGCATCGGCTACATGAGCTTCCAGGTCGGTGGCCGGGTCAACGCGGCCTATGCCGCCTCGAAGGCGGGCGTCGAGGCATTCAGCCGCTCCACGGCCATTGCCTACGTCAAGAAGGGCATCCGGGTGAACACCGTGATTCCCGGCGTCATGCACACGCCGCTGGTCGAATACCGCTTGGTCAAGCAGCTTGGTGCCGCGGACGCGGAGGCACTGATCGCCAAGCGCAACGCAAGCGTGCCCATGGGACGAATGGGCGACGCATGGGATGTCGCCAGCGCTGCGCTGTTCCTGGCCAGCGACGAGGCTCGCTACATCACGGCGACAAAGCTGGTCGTCGACGGTGGGATGACTGCGGCTCGTCCAGGCGGCTGATCGTCGAGTTCCTGCTCCGCATCGAGCCATTCACACAAGAAGCGCGCCATCACGGCGTTCCGACAACAGGAGACATCCATGAGCCGTCCCGTCATCATTTCCTGCGCCCTTACCGGCGGCGGGGACACGACCGGCCTGAGCCCGCACATCCCTGTCACGCCTGAGCAGATCGCCAACGAGGCCCTCGCCGCCCGCGCGGCGGGAGCCGCCATCGTGCATATCCACGTGCGCGACCCGGAGACCGGCAAGCCCAGTCGCGAAGCTTCGCTCTATGGCGAGGTCGTGCGTCGCATTCGCGCGGCCAACAGCGATGTGCTGATCAACCTGACGACCGGCGCCGGCGGTCGCTATACACCCGACGAGGAGGACCCGAACCGGAACTCCATCGTCGGAGGCATGTCCGGCCCGGAAGAGCGGGTGGCCCACGTCCTGGAGTTGCGCCCCGACATCTGCAGTCTCGACATCGGGACGATGAATTTCAGCAGTTATGCCTTCCTGAATCTGCCGAACCATGTGGAGCGCATGGCGAAGGCAATTCGCGAAGCGGGAGTGAAACCGGAGCTGGAGGTGTTCGATCTCGGACACGCCGCGTTCGCCCGGCACCTGTGCGAGCGAGGCGTGTTTTCCGATCCGCCATGGTTTCAGCTGTGCCTGGGCATCCCTTGGGGTGCGCCGGCAAGTACGGAATCGATGCAGGCCCTGAAGAGTCTGATCCCCGCCGGCGGTCTCTGGAGCGCCTTCGGCATCTCCCGTCATCAGTTCCCCATGGTGGCCCAGGCGGTGCTTTTGGGCGGACACGTGCGTGTCGGACTGGAAGACAACCTCTACCTGAGCAAAGGCCAACTCTCCCCCGGCAACGCACCCATGGTGGAGCGAGCTGCTCGCCTCGTTCGTGAGCTCGACGCCGAAGTGGCCACGCCGGCCCAGGCCCGCGAGCTTCTTCGCATCGGCTGAAAACCGCTCAAGGGAAATCATCATGTCTCGACTGGAGATGCCGTCGGCAGCGGAAATGTCGGCCGAACAGACCGCCGTCTGCGAGGAGGCCATTGCTGGCCGCCGCGGCAAGGTGCCGGCGCCGATGATCGCGTGGCTGCGCAACCCTGAATTGGCGCGTCGGGGCCAATCGCTGGGGGAGCTGTTGCGTTTCGCGACGACCTTGGAACCCGACCTCACGGAGTTGGCGATCCTGGTTTGCGGCCGCCATTGGACGTCCCATCACGAATGGGCTGCACACAAGGCCATGGGCTTGAAAACCGGGCTGGATCCGCAAGTGATTGCCGCCATCGCGGCTCGCGAAACACCGGTGTTGCCGACGCCTCGCGGCCAGGCGGTATATGACATCGCCTCGACGTTGCTATCGACCGGTCGAGTGCCGGCCCCTCTGTACGCCACCGGGACGACCCAGCTCGGCGAGCGCGGCATGGTGGAACTGGTGGGAATCCTCGGCTACTACTGCCTGGTGTCGTTGACCCTCAACACGTTCGAGCTCGGGCTCCCCGGCAGCATATCGCCGGAACTCGACGACCCGGCTTACTCGGTGGATGTGCGCGAAGCATGACCGCTGCCGCACATCAGCGCACGGCCCCAGAGCTGGCATCGCTTGCCGCCGAAGCCGAGGATGCGCTCGACCCACTGCAGCGCATCGTCGACGCGCATCACCATCTTTATGATCGCCCGACGTCCAGATACCTGCTGGAAGACATGTTGGCCGATGTGAGCGGCAGCGGTCACGACGTGCGCTCGACTGTCTTCGTCCAGGCGCGTGCGATGCTTCGAGCCAGTGGCCCTGAGCGCATGAATCCGATCGGCGAAACGGAGTTCGCCAATGGCGTCGCGGCCATGTGCGCCAGCGGTGCGTACGGCGAGGCACGACTGTGCGCCGCAATCGTGGGTGCCGCCGACCTTTTTCTTGGTGATGCCGTGCGTCCTGTGCTGGAAGCGCACATCGCAGCGGCGGGTGGCAGTTCGTCCAAGGGTGGCCGCTTCCGTGGGATTCGACACGTCGTCGCCTGGGATCGCGATGCGTCGCTGCTGAATCCAGCCTATCGCACTGGCGAAGACATGCTGGAGTCCAAACAGTTCCGGACCGGATTCCGACATCTGGCCGACCTCGGCCTGAGCTTCGATGCCTGGCTGCTCTTCCCCCAGATTCCCAGGCTGACGGCGTTGGCACGCGCGTTTCCAGAAACGTCGATCGTGCTCGATCACTGCGGCGGCGTTGTCCGGATCGGCGCCTACGCCCAACGACTCGACGACGGGTTCCTGCAGTGGGCGGCCGCGCTGCGAGAGCTCGCGAGTTGCCCCAACGTGATGGTCAAGATCGGTGGGCTCGGCATGCCGCTGTCCGCCTTCAGTCTGAAGCCTTCGACGCAGACACCGCTGTCGCAGCAACTGTCGGAGCAGTGGAGACCCTGGGTGCAGACGTGCATCGATGCCTTCGGCACCGAACGCTGCATGTTCGAAAGCAACTTTCCCGCAGACAAGGTCGGCTACTCGTATGGCGTTGGATGGAACGCGATGAAGCGTTCGGTCGCCGAGGCGAGCGCAGACGAGAAGTCTGATTTGTTCTGGCGGAGCGCTTCGCGCTTCTACCGCCTTTGAGGAGCATCGATGAGCGCGCCCCCGAAAGAACGTGACCTGACCCGCATGGGTGACGTCTTCAGCCAAGACTCTGTCCTGGCGAAAATGAATGCATCCGCTCCGGGATCGCTTGGAGTCGCTTCGCAGTTCTGGAAAGCGGCGCTTGGCAACCCGCATCTCTCGCCGCGAATCACCGAGCTGGTTTTGCTCGCGATGCATGCGTCGCCGACATCCATCAATTCGGAGGCGATCAGGCGTCACGTGGCGCGCGCCAAGACCGCTGGCGCGACCGACCAGGACATCCTGGACGTCCTCCTGTCCATTGTGGGCGTCGGCAATCACGCCATGTACTTCGCGGTGCCCATCCTGATGGAGGAGCTGAAGACATCCGGACGACACGATGACGTGACGCTTCCCGAAATGCATCCGGACATGGTCGCGATCCGGGACGAGTTCCTGAAGACGCGAGGATTTTGGAACACCGATCGCGACTTGATCGCGCGGCTGTTGCCAGACTACTTCAAGGCGCTTTCCAAGGTGTCCATGGAGCCGTGGTTGAGCGGGTCGTTGACGCCTAAGGAGCGTGAGTTCATGTACATCGCGATCGACTGTTCCGTCACTCACACGTATGGGCCTGGCCTGACGATCCATATTCGCCGTGCGCTGGACAACGGCGCGACGCGCGAAGAGATCCTGACGGTTTTCCAGCTTGCGTCGCTCATGGGGTTGGAGGGCTACATCCTTGGTGTCGAGGCGCTTCTCGGCGGGGCGGAGGCTGCAAGCGCAGTTTGAAGGAACGATTCCCGAGTGTCATCGGGCCGGGTCACGGCGCGATGACTCAATTTGGCGCTCCGCTCGGAGCAAGAAGGAACGAAATGAAATCGAAAGACCCAGAAGCGGAGCGCGCGGCAGCCGAAGGGCATCGCGTCTACAAGGCCGTCCCTCAACTTGGCCGTTTGCGCGACCAGGTTCTCATGGGGGATGTCTGGAAGCAACCGGAAATGAGTTTGCGAGATCGCAGCCTGGTCACGTGCTCGGTTCTCGCAGCGCAGGGCAAGTTCGACGAGATGCGAGTCCACATGGGGCGGGCGATCGAGAACGGCGTGTCCCCGGACGAGTTGCGCGGCCTGATCGTCCAAGTGGCGTTCTACGCCGGCTGGCCCGCTGCGATCATGGCGGGCAAGGCGGCGCTGCCTCTGCTGGAAGGCGACCCCGCGGCGGCGGGTTGACCGGCGTACGAGTTCACGGTCGAGTTCGTCTTGGCTATGGACGCACACTTATCGACTGATCGATGGCGATCGATGGTCATTTGAAGGAAGCAGCATGCCAACCAACACCACCTCTCCGGCGATGGCCGACAGCGTCGAGAGCGCGCTTCAACGGGCAGTCGAATGGGCGCGCCAGGGCCCCAAGCGTCTTCTGATCGGTGGCGAATGGGTGGCTGCCCGTTCGCAGAAGACGATAACCGTCGCGAATCCCGAAACCGAACAGATCTTGAGCAGCGTCGCGGAAGCAGACAGCGCTGACGTCGACGCGGCGGTAGTTGCCGCGCGTCGGGCCTTCGAGGCACCGAGCTGGTCGGGTGTCAGTCCCCATGCCCGCACACGCGTGCTCCTCCAGATCGCAGACGTCATCGAGCGCCATCGCGATGAGCTCGCGGCGCTCGAGACGCTCAACAACGGAATGCCGTTGTGGCTCAGCACGGCGCATGTGACTTCGGCGGTCGAGACTTTTCGGTACTACGCCGGTTGGCCGTCGAAGATCTTTGGCACGACCAATCCGACCGATGAGTCGACTTTCATGTACACGCTGCGCGAGCCGTTGGGGGTTTGCGGGCAGATCGTCGCCTGGAACATGCCCCTGATCATGGCCGCGATCAAGATGGCGACGGCGCTCGCTACCGGCAACACGATTGTCTTCAAGCCTGCAGAGCTCACGCCGTTGACGGCCCTGCGACTCGGTGAGCTGATCCAGGAGACCGACCTGCCGCCAGGGGTCATCAACATCGTTCCGGGGTACGGCGCGACGGCGGGTGCTGCCATGGCATCCCATCCCGGCATCGACAAGCTGGCGTTCACGGGCTCGACGGGAGTGGGCAAGCGAATCCTCCAGGCCTCAGCCGGCAACCTCAAGAAGGTGACGCTCGAGCTCGGGGGAAAGTCGCCGAACATCATCTTTCCAGATGCCGATATCGAAAAGGCGCTGGCGGCCGCGGTCAAGAGCTTCTGTGGCAATTCCGGGCAGCATTGCTCCTCGGGAACTCGCGTCTTCGTACACGAGAGCCTGCATGACGAGGTGGCCGCAGAGATCGCCAAGCTGGCCTCCGGCTACAAGGTCGGCTCTCCTTTTGCGTCCGACACCAAGCTCGGGCCGTTGATCTCCCGGCTGCAGATGGACCGCGTGCTGTCGTACGTCGACGCTGGCAATTCGGACGGTGCGAAACTCCGCACCGGCGGCTCGAGGGTGGGCGACGTTGGCTACTTCGTCCAGCCCACGGTCTTCAGTCACGTCTCGAACTCGATGAGGATCGCGCGCGAGGAGATCTTCGGTCCCGTCCTGTCGATCATCCCGTTCAAGGACGAGGATGACGCGGTGCTGCAGAGCAACGACACCGACTATGGGCTCGCGGCGGCGGTGTGGACGCGCGATATCGGTCGTGCCCACAAGGTCGCGCGCGCCCTCAAGGCGGGCCGCGTCTGGATCAACACCTACGGCGAGTCGGATCCCGTCATGCCCTACGGTGGCTACAAGCAGTCGGGCCAGGGCCGAGAGAACGGCGCCGAATCCATCGAGGCCTACATGCAAACCAAGTCGATTCAGGTGCGCTTGTGACGGCAGGACTGCAACTTGCCTGTTCGACGGGAGGACCTCGGCAATGACCGGAAAGCGCCTCGAGGGCCGCAACGAGGAGATCATTGATGCGGACATGCCCATCATCGATTCGCACCATCATCTCTTCGACAGGCCAGCACTGCGGTACATGCTGCCGGAGTATCTTGACGACATCAAGGCTGGCCACCGCATCGTCGCATCGACCTACATCGAGACGCAAGCGTTCATCCGCGCGAGCGAGCCTGCGCTGCTTCGACCGCTCGGCGAGGTTGAGTTCGCGAATGGTGTCGCTGCGATGTGCGCGAGCGGGATCTATGGCGAGTGCCAGGTCAACGCCGCCATCGTCGGCTACGCCGATCTCAGGCTGGGAGACGCCATCGCGGAGCTGCTCGATCGCTCGCTCGAACTCGCGCCCGAACGATTTCGTGGTGTCCATCAGATCACGATCGAGGATCCGAGCGAAACCTCCTACCGTTTCATGACGCATCGCCCGCCCGCCGGCATCATGGCGAGCCCGGGATTCCGCCCCGCGTTCGGCCTTCTCGCATCGCGCGGCCTGACCTTCGACGCCGCGGTGTTCCATCATCAATTGCCAGAGATCTCGGCACTGGCGGATGCGTTTCCGGATACGACGATCATCCTCAATCACATGGGCATCGCGATGGCCATGGACATGGATGTGCAGGGGCGCCAGCGAGTATTCGAGGAATGGCGTTCGTTGCTGCGAGATTTGGCCCTGCGTCCCAACGTCATCTGCAAGGTCGGTGGCCTCGGGATGCCGTTCTGGGGCTTCGGATTCGAGACCCGTTCGGATGTGCTTGGCTATTCCGAGCTGGCGTCCGCCTGGAGGCCGTACGTCGAGACGGCCATCGAGGCCTTCGGAGTGAGTCGCTGCATGATGGAGAGCAACTTTCCTGCGGACGGGCGAGCATGCGGATTCGTCCCGCTGTGGAACGCGCTGAAGCACATCGTCAAGGCCTGTTCGATCGAGGACAGATCGGCACTCTTTCACGGCACGGCGGCACGGATCTATCGACTGCCGTCGTTCTCCACCCGGCCCTGAGCGCCCAGCATGCGTTCGAGGGCTTCCAAGACTAGGAAGATTTGATGATCACGCCAAATGAAGTTGCGAACGACCCCAACCCACCGCTGAGTATTTCGCGCGCAGGTACCCGGACGAGCCGGCCTGGCTCCCTGGAATACGTCACCGGAACAACCAAGACCGAGATGCTTTTCAGCGCGGAGGAGCCCACCCGCGCTTCGGCGGGCTGGGTGACTTTCGAGCCGGGGGCGCGAACCGGTTGGCACACCCATCCTTTGGGCCAGGTACTGGTCGTCACGGCCGGCGAGGGCCGTGTGCAGCGCTGGGGCGGGCCGCTCGAGAAGATCCATGTCGGCGATGTCGTGCGCATTCCGCCCGGCGTGAAGCACTGGCATGGCGCGACACCTGACAGCGGAATGACCCACTTGGCTGTGCAGGAGCAGCAGGATGGCCGCGTCGTGGATTGGCTTGAGAAGGTCAGCGACGAGCACTACCTCAGCTCCAGCTGAGTCCGCGCTCGAGGGCACGGACGCCAAGCCGATCTGGTGGCCGTGCTCAGGTGATGGTCACGCCGCTGTCGACGGGAAACACCTGTCCCGTCACGACGCGAGATTCATCCGAACCCAGGTAGACCGCCATCTGCGCGATATCGACAGGCATCGCCGGACCCAGCAGATGCTTGCCCAGGATTCCCTTCAGGTATTCATTGGTCTCGACGAATTTCTCCACGCGTGGCGTCATGACGATGCCAGGCGCGATGGCGTTGACGCGAATCGAATACTGCGCGTAGTGGGCCGCCATCGATCGACTGAGCGAGATGACGCCGCCTTTGGCCGCGGTGTAGCAGTCCTTGCGGGGCACCGCCATCAGCGCGACCATTGAGGCCATGTTGATGACCGAGCCACCGCCGGCCTTGATGAGCTCTGGCAGGCCATGCTTGCAGGTGAGGAACGTCCCGAACAGGTCGAGTCGTATCGCGCGCCAGAATTCATCCTCCGGCGCCTCGGTCACGGCGTCGTCGCGCGACGTGGATCCGCCGGCGACGTTGCAGAGCACGTCGAGTCGGCCGAACGTGGCAACCGTGCGTGCGATCGCCGAGCGCACGCTCTCGCTGTCCCCGACATCGCACTCGAAGCCGATGGCGCGGGCTTTGTCGTCGATATTGGAGATCGCTGCAACTGCACCCTCCGCGACGATATCGGTGGCCGCGACCAGAGCGCCCTCTGCGAGGAACCGCTCGCAGATCGCTCGTCCGATTCCACCACCCGCGCCCGTGACGAACGCAACCTTGCCTGCCATCCGGGTCACGTCCGGCTCCTAACGCGTGTTGGCGGCGTTGCGCTGGGCGTCGAACCAGGCGACGACGCGCCCGATGCCGTCTTCTATGGACACTTGCGGTTCCCAGCCAATCAGACGCTTGGCCTTGTCGCGGCTGAAGCCTTGCTTGAGCGAGCCAGACGTCTTGGGCTTGCGCGGATCGAAGACGTGTTCGGTCTTCAGATCCGACTTGCATGCCTTGATCACGAGATCCACGATGTGCTTCGTCGACGTGTCCTCGCCCGAAACGATGTTCATGCCTTCGTTGGTCGCCTGGCTTTCCATCGCCATGAGATTGGCGCGCGCCACATCACCGACATAGACATAGTCCTGAACGCCGGCGCCGTCGCCGTCGATGACGGGCGGCTTGCCGGCCTGGATGCGCTCGTAGGCCTCGACCATGCGCGTCGCGTCGATAGCGCGCTTGTGGAGCCGCTCGCCGTAGATTGCCGAGTACCGCAGACCCAGGAACTCGATTCCGTACTGCTGCTGGTAGAGGCGACCGAGGCCTTCGCCCATGATCTTCGAAGCGCAGTACAGGATCGCGGCCGGCGGCAGCGATTGCCAGCGAAGGGGCGACTCGTCCGTGTTGGGCTCGTCGCCCACGGAGCCGTAAACGCCGACCGTCGAGCTGAACACCACCTTCTTCACCGACTGGTAGCGGCAAGCCTCCAGGACGTTTTGCAGGCCCCGCACGTTGACGTCGACGCCCATCCACGGGTTGGCCGCGATCGGCGCCACGAGAAAGCCTGCGACCGCGAACACCCCGTCCGCCTTGGACAGCGGGTCAAAGAGCTCGTTCAAGCGCAGCACATCGCCGCGGAGAAACGAGCAGCGCTTGTCGACCAACAGATGATCGATGTTGTCCGTCGTACCGAGGGACAGGTTGTCCATCAGAACCACCTCGCGGGCGCCCGCGGCAAGCAGTTGCTCGCCGATGTGCGAACCCAGCAGGCTCGCCCCGCCCACGACCACGAACTTTCCGCCTGAAATGACTGGCATCTTGTCTCCTTGCTTTAAAAATGGAATGTGTTGGTGCGCTGAGAATTCAGTTCTCAGAGGATTCGTCGTTCAGCGGTTCAGGAACGCCGCCGTAGATGCCCCACGGGGCCGCTGCGATCATCCCGGCGTCGATCAGCAGGTCGATGCCGGTGATCGCCGAAGCGCGATCGGAAGCAAGGAACTCGACGCCTTCGGCGATCTCGTTCGGCTGGATTCGACGTCCGAGAGCCATCTTCGTGTCGATGTCCGTGGCGTAGCGGCCCGGCGGACGGGCCAGAACTCGGGGGACGAGCGTCGCACCCGGCGATACCGAGTTCACCCGAACGCCCGAGCGACCCCATTGGACCGCCAGGTTCTTCGTCAACATCAGGACGGCCGCCTTGCTGGGCCCGTAGGCATGCAGCGGGGTTGATCCGTAGGCCGAGGTGGATCCGATGTTGACAATGTTGCCTGCGCCACGTTGCGCCATGCGAGTGCCGAACACGCGGTTGGCGTTGTACGTGCCCTCGAGGTTCACCGCGATTACCTTTCGCCAGAGATCCATCGGCATGTCCGCGGGTGCGAAGCGATCCTGGAAGGCGCCTGCCGAAACAACCAGGCAGTGAACCGGCCCCTGCTCAGTCTCGATGGCAGCGGCGAGCGCTTCGACACTCGCCAAACTGCTGATGTCCACGCCGTAGCCCTTGCCGCCCACTTCGTTCGCAACGACGCTGGCCGCCTTCTCGTCGACATCGACGACGGCGACGCGCCATCCGCGCTCGTGCATCACGTGGCAGCAAGCTGCGCCGATACCATTGCCGCCGCCAAAGACGACGGCCAACTTCGAGGGGGAGACGTTCATCCTTGATCCAGTGTTCGAGAGGAGCCGCACTTGCTCGCCGAACGGCAGAGCCGAGCCTCGGCAGAGGAGTCCATTTTGTTGATCACCGCCCCACGATTCAATCCGCTGGGACGAAAAGATGCTTTGCGCCAGTCGGTACCTTCGTGGCGCGAGGAGGCCCAGGAGGCAGGTGACCGTTGCGTTCGCCGAACAGAAGGTTCCCGCAATTCCCCGATGTTGGCCGGCATGACGGTTCCTAGAATCGCTCAACACCTTCGGCCAGTGAGTCGTGCGATTCAACCCAGGCGACAGCGGGATCGAAGGGCCATTCTGACCTTGATCAGACAACAAGGAGACATCGATGTCCATGCTTTCGAACCCACTGCGCAGGGTCGCAGTTCCGGCCTTCCTCCTGGCAACAGGTCTGACGAGCCTTCCGGCTCTGGCCGATGACTGCGAGGTCAAGGTCGGCGTCACCTCGCCGATGACCGGGGCCGCGTCTGGCTGGGGCCTGGCAGTCAAGGCCGGCACGGAGTTTCAGGCGGCGTTGGTCAACAGCGAAGGTGGCCTTCAGGTCGGTAGTCGCAAGTGCAAGGTCAAGGTGGTGCCGGTGGACGGCCTGTGCTCCGCAGCAGGCGGGGCTGCCGCGTCGAACAAGCTCGCGAGCGAAAACGTCTCCGCGGTCATGGGCCCCCAATGTTCTCCGGAGGTGAGCGGCTATCGCCCCGTCTCCAAGCGGAACGGGCAGATCGGCTTCACCATGACCTACATGAAGGATTCGCTCACCCCCGAATTCCCACTGATCTTTCACGCCCTGACGGGCCCGGCTGTCTTCGCGCCGATTGTCGCCAAGGAAGCCCGGAGCAAGTTCAAGTTCAATTCCGTGGTGGTGCTCGGGCCGAACGACCAGGGTGGTACCGACGCCGGGCGTCAGTATTCCAAGATGTTCTCTGACCAAGGCGTGAAGGCGACGGAAGAGTGGTACCAACGGGGCACCACCAACTTCGCGCCCATCGCGGCGCGGATCATGAACCAGAACCCCGACCTGGTCGAATTCGGCGGCACTCCGCCGGGTGATGTCGGTCCCGTCGTCAAGGCGCTGCTGGAAGCGGGCTACAAGGGCATCTTCGGTGGCATGGGCGGCATCGGAACGGCCCCGATCCTGGCGGGTGCCGGCTCGATCGACAAGATCAAGGGCTACTACTGGCTGGAGCTGATGCCCACCGAAGATCCTGGCGCGCGAAAGCTGCGTGCAGATTTCGAACGGCTCATGAAGACGCCGCCGCCGGAGAACGCGCTGCTCTACATATCGTCCACTGCGACGGAACAGATCCTTCACGCGATCTCCATCGCCGGCACCGACCATGATGCGGAGAAGCTCGCAGCGGCTCTGCGTTCCATGACGCCCGAATCCCGCTATTTCGGCAAGGGTGCCTGGCGCGGCAAGACGCAGTACGGAGTCAATCAGGAACTGGCCTTCCCCATTGGCGTCGGGATCATCGCCGACGGCAAGAACGTGGGCGTGAAGCGCGTCGAAATTCCAGGCGAGTGAGGATCACATTGTGACCCGGAGCCCGCTCGCCGCCATGGGGCTGCGAGCGTGGCGCCGGAGCCTTCGATTTCGAAGAAGTTGACCATCGGGATGATGGTCTCCGCGCCCGGACGTCCAAGAGCCCAGACGTGCAGCTCACTCCCTGAGGGCCTTCATCGCGGGCTCGACTCTGCAGCTTGCGCGCTCTCTGGTGGTGCGAACGGCTTCCACGCTCAATGCGTCTGAGGAAACGCCCTCCACCCTGCGCAGAGCTGACCCGCAGCCGCAACCGCCACCCTAGGGCGGTCGAGTTTTCTCATGAATTCGGGACGCACGTTCTTGCTTGTCGGGGGCCGTTTGTTGCGCCGCTGCAAAGATGAGGCGAGCCTTACGAGATTCAGGTGTTTTGCCGGGTGGTCTACGCCCAGCAAACGGCTAGGATGCCTGTAGAGCCGCTCAAGCGAACTCACGCGCGTCGGAGCACGAAACGCCTGTTGAGGTCCCGAAGAGGACTCGTCATCTAGAGAGACAACCGTGATCGAGTGCCTGCCGCTCGGATCATCGGAGAACACTGAGCGAGCATGCAGTCCTTCGACGCCATCCAAGATGCGCCTGCCCTTGAGCAGGCGGTCGTCCGTTTCATTCACGAATTCCGGCCGCAGCTCAACGAAGAGCGCCTGCGGAGTGCCATCAGTTGCCTGCTCCGCGATCAACTGGCTGTACAGATCGGGGGCGCGCGATTGCCCTGGTCGGAGCAAGTGTTGGCCTTCGCTCAGGCTCGGCAGTCGCAAGGCAGAAGCCGCATCTTGAGCAGCCAGCTTCAGATGAGTTCTTCGGACGCGGCATTCGTCAATGCCGTCTACGGTCACGCCTTCGAATACGACGATGCACATCGTCCCAGCTCGAGCCACCCGGGGTGCTGTGTGGTTCCTGTCGCGCTTGCGATCGGCGAAGAGCTCGGCTCTACGCTGGACGAGGTCATGGCCGCCGTGGTCGTAGGCTACGAAGTCTATGCCCGAATCGGACGTCTAGCAGCGCCGGAGCTCATCCGACGCGGATTTCAGAGCGCATCCGTCCTTTCGAGCATCGGCGCTGCCGCAGTCGCAGCGAAGTTGAGGAAACTCGATCCGGAGAAGACGCTGAATGCGCTCGCCATCGCGGTCAGCCACGCGTCCGGGACCACCGAATACTCGTCCACGGGCGGCTCGGTCAAGCGGCTGCAGCCGGCCATCGGGGTGCGAGGGGGCCTCGCGTCCGCCGACCTGGCGAGCCTGGGCATCACAGGCCCCAGGGCGTTTCTCACTGGCGCGAAGGGCTTCTTCCGCACCTTCCTGCTACGTGATGCGGCGCCCGACGCGGCTGGACGCTTTTCTCACTCGCAAAGCATGGAGATCGAGAAGATCTGGCTCAAGCCGTATTGCAACTGCGGATGCATCCATCCCTACATCGATGCCATCGGCCCGTTTGCGGATCGGCTGCCGAAGATCGAGAAGATCGTTGCGAGGATCCAGCGTTCGTCCAATATCGTCGTCGGAACGGTGAACGCCAACGCGTACGAACCGAAGAACATCGAGCACGTGCAATACAGCGTGCCGATTCAACTGGCCTTCGCTCTGATGCGCTATGGCAATGCGAGTCGGGTGCACATGGACTACCTGGCAGGCAAGGTGGACATGGCCTCGGTGCAACGCGTGGCTCGACTCGTTCAGCTGGTGGAGACGCCTGAGCTCGATGACCGATATCCGGGCAAGCTCGTTGGGGACATCAGCGTCTTCTTGACGGACGGATCCGAGCAGCGCGTATTCGTCGAGGACTCGCTGGGAACTCCCGAGAATCCGATGTCTGAAGCTGACCAGGACGAGAAGTTTCTGGAGCTGACCAGCAGGGCTCTGGGCGCGTCACGTGCTCGGACCTTGCTCGGAATGCTCCGAAATGTCGACGGTCGAATGAACGTCGGCGAGTTGACGGCCCTGTGTACGGCGTGAACCCGAAAGGATGACGATCCTCGGATCAAGCTAATGTTCGAATCAATCCTGTTGTTCCTGAAGGTCATCCAGTTCGGCAGCATGTCGGCCGCCGGACGGGAAATGAATCTGTCGCCTGCATCGGTCTCGAGAATCATCGTGACCCTGGAAGGCGAGTTGGGCGTCCAACTGTTCAATCGGACGAGCCGGAAGATCGTCTTGACCGATGCCGGAGAGCGGTTCCTGGAACGCGTGAAGCCGCTGATGGAGGAATTCCAGGAAGCTCGCAGTGCCGCGAAGCTCACCCAGGACGAGCCCGAAGGCAACCTTCAGGTTCACTCGCATACGTCGGTGGGGGTCCAACTGATTGGCCCCCTCATTCGGGATTTCTGCGAGCTCTATCCCAAGATCTCGGTGAACCTGCAACTCTCGGAGACGCCGGTCAATCTCATGGAGGAGAGCTACGACGTCGACATCCGGCTCGGGGAACTGCAGGACTCATCCCTTCTCGTTCGCAAGCTCGCGCCCAGCGATCGCCTTCTCGTCGCGACGCCGGCGTATCTGAAGTATCACGCGCCCATCAAGGAGCCGCGGGATCTCCTGTCGCACAACTGCCTGACCTACCGCCCCAACTCGCAGACGACCACCTGGCTGCTCGCGAAGACCGGCGAGGAGGCCCAGGAATTCCGGGTCACGGGCAACTTCCACTGCAACAACGCCGATGTGCTGCGAAATGCGACCCTGAACGGTATGGGCATCGCATTGTTGACGAACTGGGGAACGTACCAGGACCGACGAAATGGCAATCTCGTGCCGGTTTTGCCCGAGTACAAGGCCACGATCAACTCCTTCAACAACGGCATCTTCGCCGTGTTCAAGCACACGCGATATGTGCCCAAGAAGATCCGTGTGTTCGTGGATTTTCTGGTGGAGCGCATGCGAACGCAGAGCGACAGCGACAGGTTCAGCTGATCCCGTCGGCCGCTGCTTGTCCTTCGGATCAGCAGGCGATCGTGCCTCGCTTGGCGAGCATTGCACGTGTGACCTTGGAGCCGGGTGGCCTGCCCAGGATCTTCGAGATCCAGGCGGAAACTTCGATGAGCTTGGCCAAGCTGATCCCCGTCTTCATGCCGAGCTCGTCCATGAGGTACACCAGATCCTCCGTGGCGACATTTCCGGACGCACCCGTTGCGTAAGGACAGCCGCCGAGTCCGCCGATCGACGCGTCGAAGACCCTCACTCCGAAAACGACGGATGCGTGGACATTCGCGACCGCCATGCCATAGGTGTCATGGAAGTGCCCCGCCAGGCTGGGCGTCGGCACGCGACGAGCGACCGACTCCAACATGGTGAGCACTTTGGCCGGTGCGCCGACGCCAATGGTGTCGCCAAGCGACACTTCGTAGCATCCCATATCGAACAGTTGGTCTGCCACCTCGCTCACGCTGTCGGGGGCGATGAACCCCTCGTAAGGACAGCCGACGACACAGGAGACATATCCGCGCACGGCGATGCCTTCGCGCCTTGCGGCCAGGAGGATGGGTTCGAAGCGCTTGATCGATTCCTTGATCGAACAGTTCACATTTCGCTCCGAAAAGGATTCCGAGGCCGATGCAAATACGGCCACTTCGCGGGCGCCTCCGGCGATCGCATTCTCGAAGCCCTTGAGGTTGGGCGTGAGCACGGCATACCGGATCTCTGGGTGTTGGACCAGTCGCGCCATGAGCTCGGCGTGGTCGCCCATCTGAGGAACCCATTTCGGCGAAACGAACGAGGTCACTTCCAGATTGCTCACGCCCGCCTGTTCCAACCGCCGGATGAGCTCCAGCTTGGTGTCGAGCGGTACATTGATCTTCTCGTTCTGCAGCCCATCGCGTGGGCCGACTTCAACGATCCGCACCGCGTCGTCTGGTGGAATGGGATTGGCGAGTTGACTCATTCTGTTCAGCCTATGCGTTTGGAGCGCGGTCAGTCGTTGTGTATCCAGGCGGCAGGCCGTTTCTGGAGAAAGGCGTCGACGCCTTCCCGGCCCTCACTGGATGCACGTACCTGCGCGATGAGGTCGGCCGTCGCACGCATGACGTCAGCGCACACGGGCTGGCCAGCAACGCGGCTGATCAGTCTCTTCGTCTGAGCGAGCGCCATCGGCCCTCCAGCAGACAGCTGCGAAACCAGCATCGCGACGGACACATCGATCTCGCCTTCTTCGCACAGCTCGTGGACGAACCCGAGGCGGTATGCTTCGGCGGCGCTGATCCGTTCCGCGGTCAGCATGTAGCGACGTGAAGCGCGCACCCCGAGTGCTTGCAGAACGTAGGGCGAGATGGTGGCGGCGACCAGGCCGATCCTCACCTCGGAGAGGCAAAACTCAGCACCGCGCTGTGCGACGACGATGTCGCAGACCGCAGCCAGGCCCATTCCGCCAGCGAACGCTGCCCCGTGCACGCGAGCAATGGTGGGCTTCGGGCATTCGTGCAGGGTCTGCAGCATGCCGGCGAGTCGGAGCGCATCGGTCTCATTCTCGGAGGAACTGTACGAGGCTGTGCGCTTCATCCAGTTGAGGTCGCCGCCCGCACAGAAAGCCTTGCCTCTTCCGGCGAGGATGATCGCGCTGACCGCGTCGTCCGTGCCGAGCCTGACGAAGACGTCATTCAATTCGGCAACGACCGTCTCGTCCAGTGCGTTGCGCACGTCGGGGCGATTCAGCCAGACCGTGGCGACTCGATCAGCGAGCGTGACTTCCAGATGGCGGTATGTCATGGTGGATCTACGTAGGGGAGTTTTCGACGCGAGCTCGTAACTCGGTCGAATCGTGCGATGCGCCGTCGACGCCTTCGAGCCGACGGCGCAACCGGTGGGGCCATGGATAAGGCCCCCCGAACTTCGAGAGATGGGCTCAGAATCGGTACTTGATGCCTGTCATCACACCCCTCGGGTTGAAGCCCGGCCGCGTGACGTTGCCGACGTCGTTGGCGGCATCGTTGAGGGGGTAGGTGGCGTTCGCGCTGTTCTGCATGTACCCCGCCGAAGCGTAGAGGTCGGTGTTCTGGAACAGGGTGTACCAGTAGCTCAGACCGTAGAGCTTTCCGTCCTTGTTCAGCAGGGACTTGTCGTTGACGTCCGTGTAGGTCACAACGACGTGGTGGTTGCCGAACGGAAACAGGGCGCTGACACCGTACCCCGTGGCGTTCGACAGCGTCTTGGTCACGTTCTGATAGTTGCCGCCAGCGATCTTGCCGCTGACGAAATTGCCGAACAGCTTGACGAATCCGAGGTCATAGTTGGCGGCCAGTTGATAGCCGGTCTTCTTCGCCAGGCCGGTCTCGCCCGCAGTCACCCAAGACGTGTTGTTGACGCTCCAGGCGGACACTGCGGCTTGGAGAGGGCCGCCCGAGTAGAAGGCCGCCAGATCGAGGCCGCGGCCGGCCTTGTCATTGGTCGTCGTCGTAGGCGTGAGTACTGTCGACGAGTTGACGTTGTTCTCCGAGCCCGTCGTGGCGCTGAAGACGCCGTAGAACCCGGCGACCTTTGGCGTTGCCCAGATGACGGAATTGTTCATGCGAGTCGGCATGCCACCGAGCAGCGGCGTGAAGCTGCCGGTGTTCCCGTAGAGACCGTCTCCGAATGCGCTGCCGACGACGGCAACGGCGATGTACGAGCCGGTGTACTGTCGACCGACGGAGACCTGCCCGAAGCCCGCGTCGATGCCGGCCCAGATCTGACGCGAAAAGATCTGAGGACCTGTGCCCGGCGCGCCGCTCGACGACACGGCCGTGTCGTTGACGCCGAGCGCAGGCGCCGTGCCGCCGGTACTGCCCGAATCGAACTGGACACCCAACTCAGCCACGGCTGTCGCCTTGATGTTGCCGAATGCCCGGGTCGCCTGCACGCCGAGCCTGGATGCCTGCATGCCGCCGCTGCCGTCGATTCGAGTCTTGTTCCCGAATCCGGAGTTCTGCTCCACCAGCGCGATGTCGGCCAAGCCGTAGAACCTCAACTGCGTGTCGATTGCAGTTCCGGTGCCCGGCGTCGGCGGGTTTGCCGGAGCTGTGAGAGGTTGCTTGCCACCGGCTTGAAGCTTCTTTTCGACGTCCTCCGCCGAGTTTGGCGACGACGATGGCGCTGCCTTCTGGTTCGCGAGCAACTGCTCGATCATCTTTCGCTGGGCGGCCAGCTCCTGTCTGAGCGCGTCCACCTCTGCATCTGCGCTGTAGGCGGGCATCGCCGTGGCGCAGGCCATCGCAGCCAGTACGGCTGCGACGATCTTGTGTTGGCGAAAGCTTGTCTCCTGCTTGTGATTCATCTTCGTTCCTTCCAAAACTGCGGTTTGCAGTGGTTGCTCCAAAATCGTCGTGTTGAAGAAATCTATTCGTTGGGGTTCGCACCAACACCCAGACAAATTGCAAAGGTACTTTTCGCGCACAGGAAGTTGCGCAGAGCTCGAACCGAGTTCGACGCCTCGCGACGTCCACTTCGTTCGGCACATGTGAACCAGTGCGTTGCCCCTCTGAAGCGGCGTCGCTTCAACGCTGTGGAATCGACGCAACCACCATCGACGGTGCTGGGTTTAAGCATTCGTCGTTGCATCCGCTGAAAAGAAGGTTGTCGGAACCGGAGGGGCTCGCGGCGTCAGGCGTACCTAGAATGAATTCACGCGTTGCAGCTGCAGCTGACTGCAACGCTCGACCATTGAAACGAGCCTGAAGTCGAATGGAAACTTCACCCACTTGCCGTACTCGCACATGATCTCGACCCACACCTTCACGCCACTGGCCGACTGCGGTTTTCGGATCGAATTTCGCCATCGTCAGCGCGATGCGAGCGCGTCCAGCTTTCCCTGTGATGCCTCGGGCAACGTCGACATGGATCAGCTGACCGAAGCGCTGCGGCGTGACTACCTGTTCGCGCGCATCGTGGCGCGCGAAGAATGTGTTCAGCCAGCAGTGGTTCCGATCGCCTTTGGTGGGAATGCCAATCGAAGAGAAGTTTCTTGAGCTGAAGCGAAAGCGTCCAGCGCTGTGAGCCAATTGCTCGCTTCGCGAAGAGACGCAGTGGGATCGGGCGAGCGGTCGCAGTCCCGGATGTAGGTCACCCAAGACGGAGACAACCATGATGGATACAGATCGGTCGAATCGGATACCGAATCCGATGCTTCGGCATTCCGCGTCGTCGGCGCGCGGGCTGTGCGCTTCGAAGTGCGTACCCGCACGAGGTCAGTGGCCCCGGAGCGAACCGAGGTAGTCACTGGGCCCACAAGGCCGCAATGTCAGAGCGAGCCAGCAGAACGCGCGGCCTGCTTCCTCCGTCAAACAAGAGGTTCGACCCAATCATGGACAGCATCATTTCGACAGGCCTCATTGGCCTCAGTCTGGGCACGCAATACGCGTTGATCTGCATCGGATTCACACTGATATTCGGGATCCTGGGTGTCATCAACTTCGCGCATGGCGGGTTCTACATCCTCGGCGGCTACTTCGCGTTCTCACTCACGCATTCGCTTGGCTTGCCCTATGTGCTCGCCGTCGTTCTGGCGACGGCAGGGACTGCTGCTTTGGGCTATCTCGTCGAAGTCGTGATCGTCGACAAGCATGTCAACGACCATCTCGCCACCATGATCCTCACGTTGGGCTTCTACCTGGTCATGACGACCGGCATCGTGCAGATCTACGGACCCGAACCGGCTGACTTCCGCTTTCCGGTGTCTGGTTCGCTTCGCAGTGGCGGCATCTACATGCCGTATGCAAATCTGATCGTATTGGCCGTCTGCGTCCTGGTCATCGGGGCTGTCTACTACCTGATCTACAAGACACGGTTCGGCATCGCACTGCGAGCCATGGCAGACGATCGCCTAGTTGCTACTGCGCAGGGGATCATTCCTTCCAAGGCCTTTCCGATGGCGTTTGCCCTCGCCACGGGCCTCGCAGGCCTAACAGGTGCACTCGTCACACCGATCCTGGCGCTCGAGCCACATGGAGGCGAGGCCGTCGTGACCAAGGCGTTCATCATCGTGATCCTCGGTGGCCTCGGCAGTATCAGCGGAGCGACGATTGCAGCCTTCATCGTTGGGGTCGTCGAAGCCTACTCCAGTGTTTATCTCGGCGGCTCGAAAGGCGCGCTCGCACTGTTCGTGCTTGTGCTGCTGATTTTGCTGGTGCGTCCCTCCGGCCTGATGGGCCGTACGTCCCGAAAGGCTTGATGCCATGACACTCAGTCGCCGTCGCGAACTCAAGTTCGATCTCTGGGCCGTCCTGCTGGTCGTGCCATTTTCTTTCGTCCCCTTCGTGACGAGCAACCCGCTTTACTTTTCACTGGCGCACCAGGTGGTGATCGGACTGATCGCTGCCTTTGGTGTCTACATCATGCTCCGCATGGACTTGCTGTCCTTCACCGTTCCAGCCTTCATGGCGTTCGGGGGCTACGCGGCAGCCATCCTCGCGAGATCCGGCACGACCAACGTGCTGTGTCTCCTGGCGATCGCATTCGTCGTCCCGGCTTTGGTGGCGATCCCGCTCGGCGCCCTGGTGCTCCGACTCAAGGGAACCTACTTCATCTTCGTCACGTACATCTTCAACGAGATCCTGCAACTCATATTCTTCGAGACGCCGGACTTGACAGGAGGCTCCGACGGAATTCCTGGCGTGCCACCCGCAACGCTGTTCGGCATGCAACTGTTCTCGAATCGGAGCCTCCTGCTGGTCACTGTGCTCGTTGGCCTCGTCGCTGCCTCGATCACGCTCGCAGTCACGCATCGATTCCGTGCAGAGTTCTCCTCCATCGAGGAGAACGAGACGTTGGCGCAGAGCCTGGGCGTGGCGGTCTGGAAGTACAGAACACTGGGCTTCATCGCCTCCGCCGGCGTATCGGGCCTGGCTGGGTTCGCGCTCGTCAACCAGTTGTCGACAGCGCACCCCAGCTCCTTTTCGTCGTTCTCGGCAATCAACTACATCGCCTATGTCTTCATCGGTGGCCGACGGACCATGCTCGGCGCGGTGGTCGGTAGCGTTCTTCTGGTACTGATGGCCAACGCATTCAGTAGTGAAGCCCAGTATTCCGCTGGCCTCTTTGGCTTGCTGCTCATTGCCTCGGTCATGGTGGCGCCAGGCGGCCTGGTGGGGCTTGGCCAGAAATTGGTGCAGCGACTGTTGGCGATGGCACGACCGGCCGCTGCAGCTCAAGCGCCGGCAAGCGCTTCCGGGAGAAAAGCATGACCGCAACGTCGACTGCCGCTGTGCGGAGAGAAAGTTCAGGCGAGGGCCTGCGCGTGGAGGGTATCGGCAAGAAGTTTGGCGGCGTTCGTGTCTTCGACTCGATCACGTTCGAGATTCCGCCCGGTGGCGTCTTGGGCGTGATCGGCCCCAACGGTGCAGGCAAGACCACGATGATCAACGTGATGAGCGGCATGCTGCCGCCGAGCTCAGGCCGCATCATGCTGGGAAGCCAGGACATCACGGGCAAGCCGTTGCATGCCGTGAACCGTCTTGGTGTTGGTCGGAGCTTTCAGCAGACCAATACGTTCCGCAGCGCCAGCGTGGAGGAGAACCTGTATCGCGCCCAACGATTCAGCGTGGACAAAGGCCCCGATCTGGGCCTGGCCGGTCTGCTCGAGGAGTTCGGCCTCTCCCGTCACATGGACGAACCGAGCGACAAGCTGCCCTACGGCCTGCAGAAGATGCTTGGGCTGGTCATGGTGCTCACTGCCAGGCCGCGGTTCCTTCTCATGGACGAGCCGGCAGCCGGACTCGAACATCGCGAGCGCACGCAGGTCGACACCTTCGTCAAGCACGCGCAGAGGACTCTGGGCTGCGGTGTCTTGATTGTGGAGCACGACATGGATCTGGTGCGGCGACTCTGCCCGCGAATCGTCGTCCTGGAGTCCGGTCGAATCCTGGCGGCAGGCACACCCGACGAGGTCTTGTCGCGACCGGAAGTCATCGATGCCTACCTTGGCTCGAGCGAGGAGTAAGAACATGCTGAGCATCGAACGCCTGAGTGTGCGATACGGCGGCATCATCGCGCTGAACGAAGTCTCGATCGAAGTTAGACAGGGAGAGACCGTCCTCCTGGTGGGATCCAATGGCGCAGGCAAGTCGAGTCTGATCAATGCCGTCATAGGACTCGTCCCGACGGCGTCGGGACGCATCTCGCTCGATGGCAAGGATCTCGCTGGAAAGCCTTGTGCCGTCCGGTCACGATCTGGCATCGGCTACTCACCGGAGGGCCGCAAAGTCTTTGGCTCGCTCACAGTCGCGGAAAACGTGCTGTCGAGTACCCTGGCGCTGCCACGTGCGAAGGCCGACGAAAACATCGCCTGGCTGCACAAGACCTTTCCGCTGCTCGCCGAACGTGGGTGGCAGCCCGCCAATCAGCTCAGTGGCGGCGAGCAGCAAGTAGTGGCGTTGGCGCGTGCGGTGAGCACGATGCCCAAGCTGCTGCTGCTGGACGAGCCCTTCCTCGGACTCGCGCCCGTCTGGATCGGCCGCATCAGCGAGTCAATCCGAGAATTGCAGCGTCGCGGCACCACCATCTTGATGACCGAACAGATGGCCCGGCCCGCGCTCAAGCTCGCGGATCGCGCGTACGTCATGCGAGGTGGCGAGGTACGCCGTAGTGGCACCGTGGCGGAGATCGGCGAGGCCGCATTGGCCGAGGAATATCTCTGACACGACCTTTGTCCACGAACTGTCTACCAGGAAGCACGTCTCTATGAAGATCCTCGTCCCCGTCAAGCGTGTGGTTGACTACAACGTCAAGGTGCGCGTCAAGTCAGACCACAGCGGCATGGATATCGCCAGCGTCAAGATGAGTATGAACCCTTTTGACGAGATCGCGATAGAGGAGGCTGTCCGTTTGAAGGAGCAGGGCGTGGCCACGGAGATCGTCGCGATTTCGTGCGGAGCATCCGCATGTCAGGAAACGCTGCGCACGGCCATGGCGCTCGGTGCAGATCGGGGCATCCTCGTGGAGACGAACGAGGTTCTCGAGCCGCTGGCCGTTGCCAAATTGCTCAAAGCCGTCGTGGACAAGGAGCAGCCGCGCCTGGTCATCCTGGGGAAACAGGCCATCGACGACGATTGCAACCAGACGGGACAGATGCTTGCGGCGCTCGCCGGATTGCCGCAGGCAACCTTCGCGAGCAAGGTTCAGGTCACCGAAGGCGCCGCCATCGTCACGCGAGAGGTCGACGGTGGACTGGAGACGATTCGTGTCACGCTGCCGGCGATCGTCACGACCGACCTGCGCCTGAACGAGCCGCGCTACGTGACGCTGCCCAACATCATGAAGGCGAAGAAGAAGCCGCTGGAGACGCTGACGCCCGCGAGTCTTGGCGTCGACGTCTCCCTGCGGCTGAGAACGCTTCGCGTGGACGAACCTCCCGTGCGCGGTGCAGGGGTGAAGGTCGCCGATGTCGCCACGCTGGTGGCGAAGCTCAAGCTCGAAGCGAAGGTGCTCTGATGCCCGTCCTCGTCATTGCCGAACACGACCATTCCCAACTCAAGAGCGCCACATTGAATACCGTGACAGCCGCGCTCGCCTGTGGTTGCGACGTGCATCTGCTGATCGCCGGCTTCAATGCGGCCAGCGCCGCGCGCGAAGCCGCCCAGATACAAGGCGTCGCCAAGGTTTTCCACGCCGACGCTCCTCAACTCGAAGAGCAACTCGCCGAGAACATCGCACGGCAAGTGATTGCCATTGCGGCCGGATACACGCACGTCTTGTTCCCAGCCACGTCGCATGGCAAGAACGTGGCACCCAGGGTGGCTGCGATGCTGGACGCTTCGCAGATCAGCGACATCATCAAGGTCGTGAGCGCCGACACTTTCTGCCGGCCCATCTACGCCGGCAATGCGATTGCGACGGTACAGAGCATCGACACCGTCAAGGTGATCACCG
>FSVG01001440.1_pt1 | contig 33615 bp, 23 predicted proteins | sample 1637511 | NCBI WGS metagenome assembly FSVG01 (sample SAMEA3914816, study PRJEB12502) | metagenome | biome: forest; material: soil | place: USA | collected 2011-09-16 | depth 0.3 m
AACGAACCCGCATCCTGCCGCCCGCACCGGCCCCGGCCCCGGCCCCGGCCCCGGCCGTTGGTAGCGCGACCCTCGCCTGGACCACCGTCACCAGCACCGCGGTGACCGGCTATCGCGTCTACTACGGCACGGCGTCGCACACCTACTCGCAGCCCTCGGGCTCGGGCGTGTATGCCGGCAAGGTTTCCAGTTTCGTGGTCTCGGGACTCCCGACGGGGCACCTGTACTACTTCGCGGTGACTTCGGTCGACGGTGCGGGCAACGAGAGCCCCGTGTCGAACGAAGCCAGCAAGCAGGTCAACTGAACCCGATCGCAGCCTGCCGCCTGACCCCCAGATGATTTGACCGAGCCAGCCATTGCGTCTCGCGTCCACCAGAGGAATACTGAATGTCGAAGAAGTTCAAGAGCTTGCAGCCGTCCGCGATCCCCGCGCAGGGCAAGCCGCAGTTCGCACGTTTGCGCAACATGTCGTCCCTGAAGCCCATCGTCGTCGCTGCCGCGACGGCCATGCTGGCCATCGGCTACTACGGTAACGCCGGCGCCAGCGCCACCGCCGTCTACATCGGCCAGGCCGCCGCCGGTACCGGCGATGGATCGTCGTGCGCCAACGCGCACGCGGCCTCCTGGTTCAACTCGTCGTCGAACTGGGGCACCGGCGCCACGCAGATCGGCGGCGGCACCACCGTCCATCTGTGCGGCACGGTCTCCAGCGGCCTGACCTTCCAGGGCAGCGGTGCCTCCGGCGCCCCGGTCACGCTGGACGGCGCCGGCGCGACCTATTCCGGCGAAGTCAACACCGCCAACCGCTCCTGGTGGCGCGTGCAGAACGTCACGTGGTCGACGGCCTACACCGGCTCCCTGGTGACGGTGATGGGTGGCTCGAACGGCGTCATCAACGGCAACACCGCCGACAACATCCAGCACGGCATCTTCCTGGCGCAGTACAACGGCTCGGTGCTCCCGTCCAACATCACGGTGAGCAACAACTGGCTGCGCCAGACCGCGGCCGACCTCGGCAACACGCAGCACGACGTCATCACCACCGAAGGCTCGTCCAACGTGGTGATCGAGGGCAACTACATCGAGATGCGCACGGGCGGTGCCGGCAACGAAGCGCACAACGACGCCATCCAGACCTACGAGAAGGGTGGCTCGACCGGTGGCCCGCCGAGCGATTGGACGATCCGCTACAACCAGATCGTCATGAACTCGGCCGCGACCAACGACCGCTCGTGGATGATGCTCGAGAGCCTGAAGGGCACGATCAACATCCATGACAACCTGCTGCTCGGCCTGAACGGCGCCAGCAGTGCCAACGGCATCTCGTCCAGTTCGAACGATTCGTCCGTCGTCTTCAACATCTACAACAACACGTTCGTGTCGAAGTCGAACGCATCGAACAACATGCTGAACCTGGCCGCACCGGGCGTCGCCAACCTGAAGAACAATATCTTCAGCGCGGTCTCGCAGACGATGCTGACCGGCAGCATGACCGTCAAGCGCGATCACAATCTTTGGAACGGCTCGTACGCGCCGTCCTGCTCGGGCCAGACCGGCGAGCTGTGCGGCGTCGACCCGATGTTTACCGACTACGCGAGCAACAACTTCACGCCGGCGGACAACTCGCCGACGCTGGCGGCTGGCGCCAACCTCGGCACGGCGTACGGCAAGATCCTGGCCAAGGGCGCCTCGTTCCCCAAGCCGTTGCAACTGGATCGTGCCGCGACGGGCAACTGGACCTTGGGTGCGTTCTCGAACCAGGCCAGCGCGGTAGTCCTGCCGGCGCCGACGAGCCTGCGCGTGGTGCAATAACGACCACCGTCGCCTGACGAGCCGGCGATGCGGCGGCCACCTTCGGGTGGTCGCCGTTTTTCTTGGGGCACGCCGGCACGCGTCGGTGCCGCGAGGCGCGTGCCGGCGCCGGTCTCAAGCCGCGAGCAGTCGGGTGACGAGGTCGGTGTAGATCTGCTTGTGGCGACCCCACCGGTACGTGCTGCCGAAGCGGGCCGTGGCCTGCCGCGCGAGCTGGGCGCGGCGCGCGGGGTCGGCATGGAGCGTGAGGATGGCGTCGGCGAGCGACTCGACATTCTCCGCCTCGAAGAATTGGACCATCTCGTCGGTGAAGTAGCGCGCGATGGTGACCGTCTTCGGAACGATGCACGGGATCCCGACGCAGACGTATTCGAGCAGCTTGGTCGGCAGCATGATGTCGGTGCCGCCGGAGATGCGCAGCGGGACGATGCCGACATCCGCGTCGTGGATCAGCCCGGGGATCTTCTCGATCGGGACGAAGCCGCCGCTGAACGAGACCGCGTCGCCTAGCGCCAGTTCGGCGACGAGGGCGCGCAGGTTCTCGAGTTCCTCGCCGGCGCCGATGATGCGCAGCTCGATCTCCGGGATCGCGGCGCGCACCCGGTGCACCGCGCGAATGGCGACATCCAGGCCCAGCCGACGGGCCAGGGTGCCGTGGTAGACCAGCACGAAGCGCGGGTCGCCCTCGCGCGGCGCCGGCTCCGGCCGCGGTGAGAAGAAGCGCTCGTCGGGCAGGTTCATCAGCACGGTGATGCGCTCGCGCGGGATGCCGCGGCCGGCCAGGATGTCCTTGAGCCTGTCCTCCACGGTCAGCACCGCCGAGGCGAAGTTGCCGGCGATGCGTTCCTGCACGACGAGCAGCCGGCGCAGCAGGCCGTTCTTGCGCTGGCCGAACTTCTCGTCGTACAGCTCGGGCATCAGGTCGTGCACGTCGTGGATGACGGGCTTGCCCAGCAGGCGCGGCAGCCATGCGGACAGCACCAGGAAGTCCGGCATGTTGTTGACGTGGACGAGGTCGTAGCGGCGCGCGCCCAGCGTCAGGTGGCCCATGACCGCGAAGAAGAAGATCGCATACTCCACGATGTATCCGAGCCGCGAGCGGCGTCCGTGCGTCACGCCGCCGTAGCGCCGCACGGCCACGCCGGCGACGACCTCGTCGGCGGGCTCGCCCGGCTGCCGGCGCGCCAGGAACCGGACCTCGTGGCCCGCCTCGACCAGCGCCTCGGCCTCGCGGCGCACGCGCGGATCCCGGCTGTAGTTCGTGTACGCGATCATTGCGATTTTCGACATGGGGGCCTTGAACTCCGAGCGAGCGGGTCGCTACTGAAAGCTTGCACAGGACGCGGCTCGCGCGCGCCAGAGCTGGTTGACGGTGGCGCCGTCGGTGCAGAACCCGCCGGACTCGCGCACGTGGCGGATCGACTCCCAGAACACGCGGTCGAACCCCGGATCGCGCGCGGCGCCGAAGACGATGGGATGCCAGACGACGGACGCGCAGCCGCCCTTGGCCTTCAGGTCATCCAGCACCACCCGGCTTGCGGCGAGCGCCTCGTCGGCACGCAGGTTCATGTAGCCGCGCAGCGTCACGTCCATCAGGAACAGGCTGATCTGCAGGACACGGTAAGGCCTGTTGCGCGCCATGCAGAACGGGAAATACGGCAACGAGTATCCGGCGCGCGGGCCGGGCCGGTCGGGATAGCCCATCGACATGTCGTACTCGATGCCCGCCGCCTCCTGGGCCTGGAACAGCGCATCGAACGCGAACGAGAGGTAGTGCTGGCGCGAGCCGATCGGCCGGCCCAGGCGCCGCGCGAGCAGTTCGACCTCCGCGGCGTACCAGGCGGCGTTCTCGGCCGAGCGGTAGCTGCCGTGCAGGCACAGGTCGAAGCCGGCGTCGGGGATCGCCCGCAGGTAGTCGCGGGTGGCGTCGTCCTCGACGTGGTAGTTCACGTCGGCGGGGTGGCGATGGCCGACGGCCACCTGGAACGACGCCTTGACCCCCAGCGACTGCTCGCGCGCGATGATCTGCGGGATGCAGCCGTAGGGATCGCGTCGCGTCGCGAGCGCGCGCGCGAGGCCGGCGACCACGCGGCCGGTGTCGACGACGTCGCGATGCTTGACGAGCGAGCGGGCCACGCTCTTCGCGCCCTGGACGGCCTGGTCGCGCCAGCTGCCGGGAATGAAGTCGACGTCGTGCGACAGGACGATGCCGAAGCCGTCGCCGCCGGGCCATTGCGGGCGCAGCGCGCGCTCGACGTGCAGCCGCGCATGCAGCCGCGCCAGGGTGTCCAGCAGGCGGGCCTGGTACTGGTCCACGATGTCCTGCGCCACGCCCAGCCTGGCGAAGACGCTGTTCGAGTAGAGCGCCCGCTCGGAGGCGACGCCGGCCCGGGGCCGCTCGGACCACGAGCTGAGGAAGTAGAACGCGTTGGCGACCAGGTCGAACGCGACGTCGTCCGGCTCGGCGAAGCCGGTGCGCACGGCGGGCAACGGCAGGCGCAGGCCGCGAACGGTCTCCGCAGCCTGGGCATCCTGGTCGTCCTCGAACACCTGCCACATCGACGGGCAGAAGGCGATCGCGGCGCCTCGGTCGAGCGCCGGCTCGCCGTGCTTCGTGGCGGCGTAGAGCAACCAGGGCCCGTCGCCGGGCGGCGCGTCGACATAGACCGGTGTGATGCCGCAGGGCATCAGCAGCGTGTCGAAGACGTACCGGACGCGCGCCGCGACGGGCTCCGCGCATCTCAGGACGATGTGCACGGGCGCTCCCGGTGGGCTCGGAGTGGGCGGGGCCCGATCACCGGACGTGCCGAAGCGTGCGACACGACGTCGCCGCGCACCGCACGACCAGGCTCGCTAGCGTGCCGGGCGCGCGCCACGTCCGATGCCGAAATAGAGGATGCCGCTCGCCTCGACGCTCGCCTGGCTCCACAGGTTGCGCCCGTCGAGGATCGCCTCGACGCCGGCCTGCCGCCAATCGTCGAAGCGGGCCTTCGCGAACGCCTCGTGCGCCGTGTTGAGGATCACGAGTTCGGCCGCCTCCGGCACGCCGGGCTGGAAGCCGGCGGCGAGGAGTTCCGCGGTCTCGTAGTGCGGATCGTCGAGCGTGACGACGGCTTCGCGCTCCAGGAGTGCCGTCCTGAGCGCGTAGGCGGGGCTCAGGATATCGACCTTGACCTCGGGCCGGAACGCGAGGCCGCGGATGTGCACCCGGCGTCCCTTCAGCGATCCCCAGGCGGCAGCGACGCGATCGAGCTGGCGCGCGGGCTGCTGGTCGTTGATCTCGCGCGCGGCCTCGGACAGGCGCTGCGCCAGGCCCTGGCGGCGCGATTCCCGGGTCAGGAAGTACGGGTAGATCGGCGTGCAATGGCCGCCGACCCCGATGCCGGGCATCAGCAGGCTCGCCTCGCCGTCGCTGTTGGCCGCGTGGCGAACCTTGTCGAAGTCGACGCTATTGATCTCGCAGAAGGCGGCCAGCTCATTGGCCAGCGCGATGTTGACGTCGCGAAACAGCATGCCCAGCAACTTGGTCATCTCGGCGGCCTCGAGCGTGCCGACGTCCTGGATCGGCGCACGCAGGTACTGGCCGTAGACGCTGGCGGTGCGCTCGCACGAGGCGGCATCGAGGCCGCCCACGACCTTGGGTGTCGTGGCCAGGCGCTCGAAAACGAGGTTGGCCTTGACGCGCTCGGGGCTATAGCCGACGAGGAAGTCCGTGCCGGCCTTCAGTCCACTTTCCTGCTCGAGCACGGGAATCAGGCGGCGCCGCGTGCCACCGACGGCGATCGTCGTCTCGTAGATCACCAGCGCGCCGCGCCGCAGGCCGCGGCCGACGTCGCGCGAGGCCGACTCGAGGATGCTGAAGTCGATGTCGTGGTCGTCGGTCAGGTGCGCCGGAACGATGACGATCGCGACGTCGCAGCCGGCCACCGCGGCGGTGGTGTCGGTCGTCGCGCCGAGCCGACGCTCGCGATGCAGCTTGGTCATCAGCGCGGGCAGCATCGGCTCGTCGTACGGGCAGATGCCGTCCGCAATGAGCCCGACCAGGCCGGCGTTGACATCGCAGACGGTGACGTCGGCGCCGTTGTCGGCCAGTGCGCAGGCGAGAGGCAGGCCCATCCGGCCGCCGCCGATCACGCAGATCTTCATGGGATCACTCCTTGGAAAGCAGGCACAGGCCGAGTGGGCGTTCGCGCACCGACAGCAGCTTCCTGGCCAGAACGCCGGCGTCGAGCAGGGCCGGCGGCTCGAACGACGCCTGGATGTGTCGCAGGCGTCCCATCCGGACCGCCGAACCGGGGTTGTGAAGCTGCATCATGTTCTCGCGTCGGATTGCCGTTGTTCGCCGCTCTGCAGGCGCCGTTCCGCCTTGCGGCGCGCCCGATCGTGTCGACCTCGGTAGTAGTCGATCGCCGCGAGGGGCGCGAGGCAGTAGGCCAGGGGCTTGTAATAGTAAGGGTCGCCGGGATGCAAGGCCGCGCAGATCAACGCGGTGCGCAGGGCCGCCAGGCGCGCGCCCGCATGCCTCTGGTCCACGACGCTGACCATGAAGTGCGACGCGAGCTCGTTGTCGCGCTGCCGGTTGGTGATCGACCCGGGCGCGGGAATGGCAGGCAGGTCGGCCTCGGTGTAGGGCAGGCCGCGTCGGCGCAAGGTCTTGTCGACGGCGGCGCGCAGCAGGCGGCAGCGCCGCGTGGGATCCGACTTGGTGACCGTGGCGAGGTGGATGCGATAGGCGTACAGGCACTCGCCGACGACCATCATGTCGAAGACCTCGCCCACGCGCATGATGTAGTCGTAGCCCTCGACGATCGGCAACTGCTCGTCGTAGGTGAACTCGGCCACCAGCGCGCGGCGGTACATCGCGGTCGGGTCGTGGCCCGGCATCTGCGCGTCCTTGATGTCGTTGCGGCACGTGGCGATGTCGCGCTCGGCGAAGCGCGGCGCGACGTGCCGGCCGTCGATGATCAGCTCGCAGCCGCAGAACACGGCGGCCAGCGACGGGTGGCGCTGCAGGCAGGCTAGTTGTGTCGCGATGCGGGTGGGCTTGCTGAGATCGTCGGCGTCCTGGACGGCATAGAACTCGCCCCGCGCATGCGCCAGGCCCTGGTTCAAGGCGCTCGGCTTGCCGCCGTTCGCCTTGGTCAGGATCTCGATCCGGTCGTCCTTCAGGTCGCCGAGGGAGGCCATGCCGTCGTCGGTGGAGCCGTCGTCGACGACGATGATCTGCAAGTGCTGGTAGGTCTGGGCCAGCAGGCTCTCGATGGCCGGGCGCAGGAACACGCCCGCGTTGTAGACGCAGACGATCACCGAGACGAGGCCCGGAACCGGAGTGGATGTCATGGCGCGGCTTTCGAGGAACGATGGGTGTCGAAGCGGGGCGTCGCCGCGCGATGCATGCCGGCCGGTGCGCCGTCGGCGATCGGGCCTGCGGCGCCGGCGGGTTGCACGAGCGCGGCGGGCTGCGTCGCCGTCAGCGACGAGATGGCGGCGATGTGGATGACCCACAGGACGAAAGTCTGGTCGAAATAGGTGATGCCGAACCAGGTGACGACATGCGCGGCGAGTGCGCAACCGAGCGCCCACAGCATGAAGCTGCGCTCGGCCTGGCGCTCGTCGGCGTGGACCGCGGGAATCTGCCGGGCGATCGTGCCGAAGGCCGTGCTGAGCAGGTAGATGAAGAGAATGATCGCCGGCACGCCCGCCCTGAGACCGAATTCGACGAAGGTGTTCGTGATGTCCGCCGCGCCCGTGATTCCCAGCGTATAGGGGAACCACTCCGTCGTCTGCGACATCGGCATGCCCGCGAGCCACCACTTGTCGAAGTCCTGCCATGCCATCGTGATCAAGTGGGCGCGGTGCCAGCCGCTCCCGCCCGTGATGAAGCTCATCCGCTCGAGCAGCGACCAGACCGGGGCCTGCATCACCATGCCGAGCGCCACCAGCGTCATGCCGGCCGCGATGCGCAGCTTGCGCATGTGCCTGCGCGAGCGCCACAGCAGGCAGCCGAGCAGACCGGCGCCCAGCGCGGAAATGGGCCCGCCGGAATTGGCGGCGTAGACGATGTAGACGCTGGCGACGACCCCGATCCAGGCGAACAGCCGGTCCGACCTGACGCGCCAGAGCGCCAGGTACAGGGGCAGGAAGCACGCGCCGACCGTTCCCAGCAGCGACGGATTGCGGAAGCTGCCCATCGCGCGCACGCGGCCTTCGCGCAGTTCGACCCAGGTGGTCCAGGTGCCGAGCGCCGAGAACGGGTTGCTTGCGGTCACCATCTCGATGGTCAGCAGCACGACGTAGGGCAGCATCAGGATGGCCGCGCTGCGCAGCAGGCCCCGGAAATCCTCGTCGGTGCGGATCAGCGTGCGGAAAATCAGGTAGCACAGCATGGTGTCGCCGGCCCAGCCCACCGTCTCGGCCTGCGCCACCGAGGAGCGCAGCAGGAACACGATGGCGGTGTAGGCGTAGGTGGCGAAGAAGGCCTTGTCGATGCGATTGAGCACCAGTCCGCTTATCTCGCCGCGCAGGCAGATGCGCGCGAACGCGCACACCTCGATCATCCGCAGCGCGGTGAACGTCAGTCCGCCGATCTCCAGGCTTTGCTGTTGCGGCAGGTACAACACCGCGCCCACGATGCTCGCGGCGGCCCAGCCCCGGTTGCCGCCGAACACCCCGAGCAGCATCAGCGCGGTCAGCAGTACGCCTGCGCCGTTCATGCCCGGACTCCGTGGGTCATGCGCGAGTTCATGGCTTCCACAAGCTGCGCCGCAGGAACAGGCTGCGCCATTGCTGCGCACGCACGTAGGCGATCAGGCGCGAGTCGTCGACGCGCGGCACGCCGCGGATCCACCCGCGCACGAAGCCGAACCAGAGCGCCCAGGCGTGCCGCACGCCTTCGATCGAATGCTGCTTCACGGCACGCTTGACGCACTTGAGGAACATGAAGATCGGGTCGTAGCCGGAGATCCAGTTCGCGAGTCCGTTCTTGGTCCAGTTGGACCAGCTGCCGTAGGCCCCGCCCGTCGGGCGATGATGGATCAGGAAGATGTCGTCGAACGTGCGCGTGCGCCAGCCCAGCATGTTGGCCTTGAACTGGTCGATGGTGTCCCAGCCGGGTGCCTTGACGAGTCCGCCGATCTGCTCGAAGCATTCGCGGCGATAGATCTTGGTGGGGCCGCGCACGTGGAACGCGGGCTCGTTCGCGAACTCGGCCGTTTCGGGATGCGCCTCGGTGCAGCACGTGCCGCCGCCGATCCCCAGCGCCGGATCGTCGGCGAACCGGGCCAGGCAGCGTTCGAAGTAGTCGGCGCCGAACGACAGATCGGCATCAAGCTTCACGATGCAGTCCCATTCGAGGCCGCGCACGAGCGCATGGCCGTCGTAGAACGTCTCGACGACCCCGCCGCCGGCCTGCCGCGTGCCGCGGTCGTCCCGGTGCACGGCGGTGATCCACGGCGTCTGCGCCGCGGCGCGATCGATCAACTGGGCCGTCCCATCGTCGGAGCCGTCGTCGACGAGCACCCACATGAGCGGTTGCAGGGTCTGTGCGCGCATGGCCTCGATCGCGCGCGTCAGGTGCTCGCCCTCGTTGCGCGCCGGGGTGACGACGACGTAGCGCAGGATGCGAGCGACCGCGCGCCGCGCGTCGGCGGCGTGCTCGGGACTCGGGTGGCTGGGTGGCATGGCGGCTGCTCGCTGTAGCAAGGGCGGCGGGCTCACGTGCGTGCGGCGGGCGACACGGTGGCGAGGCCGTCGTATTTGCGCACCCACCGCTCGCCACCGAGGCCCCACCGCAGGATGGCCATCCACTTGCGGATCGACGGCAACGGGTGCGGTGCACCACCCAGCGCCGCGGCAGGGACGACCACGCTCAAGGCGACGATCCGCGCCACGGCCGACGCCGTGATGAGCACGCGATAGGCGATCGCGTAGCCGCGGCCGTTGAACTTGGCGAGGAAGCGGTGCACCGCCTCGCGCATCATCACGCTGGAAAACGTCGATACCGCCTTCTGCGTGCTGCCGCCGCCGTGGTGGATCAGCCGCACCGCCGGCACGTAGTAGTTGTGCAGGCCGAGTGCCTGCACCTTGCAGCAGAGGTCGATGTCCTCGGCGTACATGAAGTATTCGTGGCTGAAGCCGCCGACCGCCCGAAACACCTCGGTGTCGACGAGCATGCAGGCGCCGACGATGCCTTCGACGCGGAACGCCTCCTCGGTGACGGCGAACGATTGCGCGCTGCTCCACACCCGCGTGTGCGGCAGCCGGCGCTGCAGCGTGCGCGAATCGAGCAGCTGGTTCAGCAGGCGAGGGTAGGGTTGCACGCAGGAGACCTGCAGGCTGCGGTCGCTGTTGAGGAGGCGGCAGCCGACGATGCCGGGCGATTCGAGGCGGCGATACGCCGCGACGAGCCGCGCCAGGACGGGCTCGATGAACTCGGTGTCCGGGTTCAGCAGCAGCAGCAGGCGGCCGCGCGCGAATTGCACGCCGAGGTTGTTGGCGCGCCCGAAGCCGAGGTTCTCGCCGCTTTGGACGAACCGAACCGTGGGGAAGCTCGCCGCGATCAATTGCGCGCTGCCGTCGAACGATGCGGAGTCGACGACGATGACCTCGAACGCGATCTCCTGCGCAGTCGCGAACAACGACGCCAGGCACTTCTCGAGGAAGTCCCGCGAGTTCCAGTTCACGATCACGATGCTCACATCGACGGGGGAGTCGGTCTCACGCATGGCGGCGGTCCGGAAGGGTCAGAGCTTGAGAACGGAGCGGAAGTAGTCGATGGTGCGCAGCAGGCCTTCCTCCAGTTCGACCGTCGGGTGCCAGTCGAGTTGCTTGCGCGCGAGGCCGATGTCAGGCCTGCGCTGGCGCGGATCGTCCGCGGGCAGGTCCCGGAACACCAGGCGCGAGCGGCTGCGGGCGAGCGAGATGACCTTTTCGGCGAGCTCGAGCATCGTGAATTCGGTCGGGTTGCCGATGTTGATCGGGCCGGTGAAATCGGCCGGCGTGTCCATCACGCGCAGCATCGCCTCGATCAGGTCGTCGACGTAGCAGAAGCTGCGGCTCTGCTGGCCGTCGCCGTAGACGGTGATGTCCTCGCCACGCAGGGCCTGGACGATGAAGTTGCTCACGACCCGGCCGTCGCCCGGATGCATGCGCGGGCCGTAGGTATTGAAGATGCGCACGACCTTGATCTCGAGCTGCATCTGCCGGTGGTAGTCGAAGAACAGCGTCTCGGCGCAACGCTTGCCTTCGTCGTAGCAACTGCGGATGCCGATCGGGTTGACGCGGCCCCAGTAGCTCTCGGGCTGGGGATGGACCTCGGGATCGCCATAGACCTCGCTGGTCGATGCCTGCAGGATGCGCGCCTTGATGCGCTTGGCGAGCCCCAGCATGTTGATCGCGCCGTGGACGCTGGTCTTGGTCGTCTGGACCGGGTCATGCTGGTAGTGGATCGGCGAAGCCGGGCAGGCCAGGTTGAAAATGCGATCGACCTCGACGTAGAGCGGAAAGGTCACGTCGTGGCGCATCAGTTCGAACCGCAGGTTCGGCATCAGGTGAGCGATGTTGGACTTGGCGCCGGTGAAGAAGTTGTCGACGCAAAGCACGTCGTCGCCGCGTTCCAGCAGACGCTCGCACAGATGCGAGCCGAGAAAACCTGCGCCTCCAGTGACCAGAATCCGTGTCATTTCGTATACCCTCGTTTTTTCAGTGTGAGCAGGAGCAGGAGCAGGAGCCGGGGCTGGCGATCTCGTTCGGCGTCCCGCGCGCGCTCGTCGACGCCTGGAGGTCTGCCGGGGACGGCTTCTTGCTCATTGCATGAACTCCGGCGTGGGCTGGCGGATGGCTTCCTGGCGACGGTCCACCTGGATGCGCCGGAAGACCAGGTGCTCGCACTGCGCGCTCCTTTCCGCGGCCATGGCCGTGCGTTCGAATTGCTCGCCCAGCAACGCGACGAGCCCATCGAAGCTGTTGCGCCGGCAATTGACGAAGAACAGGTACTGGCTGGTATCGGCGAATCTGGCGATCGCGCGTGTCAGCTCCTCTTGCCGGACGGAGACCGAGCAATCGACCAGTGCAAGGTCGAAGTTGCCTTGTGCGCCGACGTCTGCGTTCCAGCTGGAGAGCGACCTCAGCACGGCATCCTTGGTGCTGGCGGCGGCAGAGTGCAGGAAGCCTTGGGCGTACTTGGTCTCGCCATGCGGCGCGATCGCGATGGCCTTGCTGACGGAGGAATCGTTGAATGCTTCCTGGAGCTGCAGGAAGAACTCGGCGTGGCGAATGGACGAATACCGGAACGGCAGGAAGTATCCGAGCCGCGATTCGAGCTCGTACAGCCAGCCCCGAACCTTCTTGATCGCCGTCCGCTTGGCAGCCCGTCGGCGCGACCGCCTGGCGAAATGGTTCTGGACGGCCAGGCGTTGGGCGCTGTCGACTCCAGCGGCGGCAACTGCTGTCCGTGTGCCTGCTGGCGCATCGCGGAGCGCCTCGCTGTCGCGCGGAGCCGGTGCCTGCACGCCGGCATCCGTGCCGAACGCGCCCAGTGCACGGGCCCACTCGCCGCGCCCGTTGGCGCCCAGCATGGCAACCATCTGCTCCTGCCATTGCTGCGCGCAGAGCACGGGCAGGCAATGGATGGTGACGCGATCCGCGTCCCGGACATTCTCCGGGATGGGCCCCGCTGCGCAGGCGCCATGGTCGATGAAGTCCAGCAGCCACCGGACGCGGCGCAATGAGAGATGTTCGACCTCGCCAAACAGCCGAGCATTGCGAGCGGCCTCTTGGCGCCGACCCAGGCAGAGCAAGCAGGTGACGTACCACGCCCACTCGACGGGATCGGGTGCTGCTGCCCGATAGCTGCCGAGGCTGAATTCGAGCGGCAACTCGAGCGACGAACGGGCCTGTGCGGCGGAACCCAGGTGCAACTCGCACAGGGCGACGCGCAGCAGGGGTTCGGGCATGTAGTCCACGAAGCTCGAAGAGAGTTTGTAGAACCGGCGTGCCGTGACGTACTCCCGCTGCCGGAACTTCTCGTCGCCTTGCGCCAGCAGATCCAGTTGCGGGCGCGGGCTGGGCGGAGGGAACTTGGCCAGCGCCCTGTCGACGACCGCCATCGGGGCGAAGGCATCCGCCTGCACGATGCGCTGCTGTGCGGTCAGCGCCCGGTTGAGAACGAACCATTGGTGGACCTGGTCGCGCTGCTTCATCGTGTGGCGGGCATGCACGAGCAGGTGTCCGGCGCGGGTGATCGCCGCCAGTTTTTCGGGGTCGGCGAACAGCGACTGAAGCTTGTCGATGACGTCGCGCTCGTCGGCGAACACGCAATTGACCATGTCCTGGTAGCCGGCCGTCTCGATGACCGCTGTCCGCTCGGTGATCAGGCACGAATTGCAGGCGGGAATCTCGAAATGCTTGCGGACGACCTCGTGCGCCACCGTGCCGCAGGACGGCACGAAGAAGGCGCTGTTGATCAGGCGGGCGTAGGTCTCGCCGACCGCCGCCCGCGAGGCCTGTGCGCTGGGGCTGTAGCCAGCGTGGGCCTTGATGGTGGAGGCGTACTTCTTCGGGACGATTGCCAGCAGCTTCCTGCGCCACGGATACAGGGTGGTCGTGCTGCCGGTGAACAGGACGTCGATGTTCTTCTGCTCGCCGTAGTCGCGATAGACGGCCGGATCGATCGAGTTGGGCCAGATGAAGAGCCGGCCCTGCAACTCGTGATTGAAGTCGGGGGCGGCCGTTGCAATCGCGAAAAAGGTGTCTATCCCCCATTCGTACATGTCGGAAATGAAGCCTTCGCGCGCCTGGCAAAACGCGTCGGCGTGCAGCAGGCCCGCCTTGGGGACATGCGGGTGGGTGTGCGTGTTGGCGATCTTCGGGCGGCGGCAGAGCGGGTGGGGGACGCCACTCTCGAAGAACGTCATGTCGGGCTTGTGCGCCGCGCACACGGCGTCGTAGTCGCAGTCGTCGGTGATGACGACGACGTCGAAGTTCTGCTGCAGGCAGCGCACATGCTCGTCCTTGTGCATCAGCAGGAATCGTGGGAGCCGCTCGTCGTACTTGAACTGGAAGTACACGAGCTTGGGCTTGCAGCCTGTGGATCGGTGGGTCGTCGTCTGGATCATGAGCTTCGTGCCTGTCCCTGTTCACCGTTCGATCAATGTGCGCTGCGCGCGGGCGTCAAGTCTTCTTGAAAAGCTTGCGCATGCCGGCAAGCGCCTTCGGAAGCTTCGCCGGCGGAAGCAGGCGTATCAGTTGCCTGATCGAGTAGAGACTGACCAATATCGTCACCAGGCCGCCCACCGCCGACGCGTAGAGCATGGGCAGGAACTGGAATGCGAAGACGACGATGGTCACTGCCAGCAGGTACCAGAGGCCGACGCTGAGGTTGGCGGGAGACCAGCGGAAGCCCGTGAGGTGCCGGACCACCGGCAACAGCATCACCGTGTGGAACACATAGGACAGGAAGAAGGCGATGCCCGCCCCCTTGAGGCCGAAGCGGGAGATGCATGCCCAGGCCAGCAAGAGGCTGACCACCGTCCAGGCCAATTCCGTGAGCAGGAAGATCGTCTGCCGCCCCTTGGCGACGATGATGAAGCCGATCGGCCAACTCACGATGCGCAGGCCCATGCCCAGGCACACCCACCGCAGCACCTCGATCGCCCCGAGGAATTCACGGCTGTAGATGACGGTGACGACGACGGGCGCCAGGCAGATCGTCGCCAGGACGCCCGGCACGGCGCACAGGATGCCGATCTGCGTCTGCTCGTTGACGACGCGGTTGCAGCGCTCGTGATCGGTCACGAGTGCCACCAGGCGCGGGTAGAAGTCGGCGCCCATCGCCTGCAGCAGGAAGCCCACGTAGATGCCGCCTATCGTCCACGCCGCCTGGTACAGGCCCGCCGCGGCCAGGCCGTCGTAGCGGATGATGATGAGTCGAACCACGTAGGAAGTGCCCATCACCAGGACGCCGCTTCCCATGAAGGCAAAACCGGTGCGCAACAGGGCCTGGACCTCTGCGCGCGCTTGCGTTGCGGCCCATTGGGGCTTCTCGATGACGACCTTGCGGCTGTAGTGCCAGGACGTGAGCGCCGCTGTGGCGGCCACGGCCGCCAACGAGAGCGCGACGCCGTCCTCGCCCATCAGGTACACGAGCGGCACCGCGGCCAACGTGCCGAAGAGCGCGCTCAGGATGTTGATGCGCGCCAGGTCGTCCAGGCGTCGCAGGCCCTGGATCAGGGCGCCCTGGCCATCGGCCAGCAGCCGGAAGAAGACGGCCAGCGAGAGAAGGCGGATGCCCGTGGCATAGCGCGGGGTATTGAACGTTGTCTGCGAGATCGGGGTCGCGAAGACGAGCAGCAGGCAGGCGCCGATCAGTCCGAGGACGATGGCCGTACGCCGCAATATCGTGACGGTGCGCGCGAGCTTCTGCGAGTCCTCGCTGCCCGCCGCTTCGGCGATCTGGCGCACGCCGCTGCTGTTGATGCCCATTTCGGCAACGCTGCGGGTCAGTTCCGCGACGGAGGTGTACAGCCCCATCAGGCCGAACCCTGCCGGCCCGAGGATCAGCGCGATCGCCTTGGTCCGCAGCATCGTGATCAGCAGGCTGATCACCGACGAACCGCCGATGATCAGCGATGACTTCAGGATCTCGCCATAGCTGTTGCGGTGCTTGTCGGCGGGGGCGTCAGACACCTCGACCCGTGGCAGGGCACCAGGTCGCGCAGCGGCCTGTGCATTGGTCAGCACGATGCCTGTTCCCCCGGCACACCCGTTCGAGCACAGCGACCTCCTTGTCGGCTCATGTCAGGCTCTCGCAGTTGCCGCGCAGCTTGTCGATGACGTAAGTCTGCTCTTGTGCCGTCATTCCGGGAAAGAGCGGGATCAGCACGCATTGGTCTTGCGCGCGCTCCGATTCCTGGAGGCCGTGGCGAAGTTCGGCGCCCGCATAGGCAAGCTCCCTGTGCGTGCACATCACGCCCCGGCGGGTGCTGATGCCTGCGTCGAGCAATGCCTGCATCAGGGCGCGCTGGTCGATGCCGTCCGCGAGCCGGACGCAGTAGCTTTGCCAGTTGGAGCGAACGTTCGCGGCTTCGGTCGGTGCCGACACGCCGCGGGCGCCGCGCAGCATCTCGTCGTACGACCGCGCAAGGCGGCGTCGCTCATCGATGATGTCGGGCAGCCGCCGCAGCTGCTGCCTTCCCACCGCGGCCTGGATGTCGGTCATCCGGTAGTTGAAGCCGACGATCGGATAGGTTTCGAAGGTGACCTGGCTTGCGCTGTGCCGCACCGTGTCGGCGATGCTCATGCCGTGCTGGCGCAGAAGGCGAAGACGCGCATCCCATTTGGCGTCGCGGGTCGTGATCATCCCGCCGTCGCCGGTGCTGATCACCTTGCGAGGATGGAACGAGAAACAGGCGATGTCGCCATGCGGCTTGCCGATCTTCTCCCATTCGCCGTTCCAGAGGATCTCGCTGCCGATGGCGCACGCGGCGTCTTCGATGACCGGGATGCCGTGCTTGCGCCCGATCTCGACGATCGCCTGCAGGTCGCACGGCATGCCGATCTGGTGGACGCACAGGATGGCTGCCGTCTGCGGTGTGATCGCCTGCTCGATCAGCCGCGGATCCATGTTGAAGGTCGCGGGCTCGATGTCGATGAACACCGGCGTCGCGCCGCAATGGCGCACGGCATTGGCCGTCGCGATGTAGGAGTGGCTGACCGTGATCACTTCGTCGCCGGACTCGACGCCCGCCACGAGCAGCGCCAGGTGCAGCGCGGTCGTGCAATTCGAGACGGCGCAGGCGTTGGGCGCGCCGACGAGTTCGGCGAACTCCTTTTCGAAGGCCGCGACCTCGGGCCCCTGCGTCACCCAGCCGCTGAGGATCACGCGGCGCGCGGCCTCTGCCTCGGCCTCGCCCATGAGAGGTTTGGCGATCGGAATCATGCGGCCGCCATCGCGAGTTTGTTCAGGTGCCACCAGTCCACCAGGCTGGCAAGACCGTCGTGGAGGCTGACGCGAGACTTGAATCCGAGAAGGCGTTCGGCCTTGCTGGTGTCGGCCAGGCGGCGCGGCACGGCGTTGACGCTGCGTTCCGGGCCGTATTCGGGCTCCAGCGAGGAGTGCATCACCGTGCGCAAGGCGGCCGCCAGGTCGTTCAGGCTCGTCTCGGTGCCGCTCGCGACGTTGAAGACCTCGTCGTCGCAGTCCGATTCGAGGGCCAGCACGTTCGCACGCGCCACGTCGTCGATGTAGATGAAGTCCATGGTCTGCGTCCCGGTGCCCAGGATCATCGGCGGCAGGTCGGCCTCGATGCGTTCCATCCAGCGCACCAGGACTTCGGTGTACTTGCCGTGCAGATCCATGCGCGGTCCGTAGACGTTGAAGTAGCGCAGGGCGACGTAGGGCAGGCCGTGCATCGCGTGGAATGAGCGCAGCAGGCCTTCGAGCATCACCTTGCTCGCGCCGTACCAGGTGTTGTTGTTGTATGGATGATGGTCCTCGTTGGTCGGGAAGCTGTCCGCGAGGCCATAGATCGACGCGCTCGAGGCCGCGACCACCTTCCTGACCTTGGCCTGGCGCGCTGCGTCGATGACGTTGAAGCTGCCGTTGCACATCACCTGCATCGCACGTTGCGGATCCGCCGCGCACGCGGTGATGCGCAGAGCGGCCATGTGGATGACCGCATCCATGCCGTCCATGACCTGTTGAACCTTGGCCATGTCGCAGATGTCTCCGCGCACGAGCTCGACCCTCGGATCTTGCATCGCGCGGTCGATGTTCGCGGGCGTCCCGCGTTCCATGTTGTCAAGGATGACGATCCGGGCCGGATCGTGGTTCCGCAACAGAAGGTCGATCGTGGTCGAGCCGATCAGGCCCGCGCCGCCAGTCACCAGGATTTTTGCGCCGTCGATGAGCATTCAAAGGACTTTCACAGTAGGAATTGTTTCGAGAGGCGGAGAGTCGCCCTGTGCGGCAACCTCGGCGATTGGAATCCTGGCGACCGTCAGGTCGCGCCGTCCGCACGGATCACGACGGCCACCGTCATGACGATGATCTTCAGATCGAGTGACAAGCTGCAGTCGCGGATGTAGCGCAGGTCCATCCGCACCATGTCGGCGAAGGACACCTTGCTGCGGCCTTCGACCTGCCAGACGCCGGTGATGCCCGGCTTGGCCGCGAGGATGCGGCGCAGGTGCCACGGTTCGTAGTTGGCGGCTTCGTAGGGAATGCAGGGGCGTGGGCCGACCATGCTCATTTCGCCCTTGAGGACGTTGAAAAGCTGCGGCAGTTCGTCCAGGCTGCTCTTGCGGATGAAGCGGCCGAACCTCGTCACGCGCGGATCAGCCTTCATCTTGTAGCTTGCCGCCTCGCCGCCCTTTGCCGCGGGGGCACCGCCGCCGCTGCCTGCGCGGATCAGTTGCGCGGTGTACTCGCGGTGGATGCGGTCGTCGGTGTTGACGGTCATCGAGCGGAACTTGTAGAACGTGAAGGGCACACCGCCCATTCCGAGGCGTTGCTGGCGAAAGATCACCGGGCCGCGCGACGTCAGCTTCACCATGATCGCGACCATCAGCATCACCGGCCAGAGAAGTGCCAGCGCCAACAGCGCCAGCGCGATGTCCAGCACGATCTTGGACTTGTAGGTGCCGACGTTCTTGTCCGGCGCCGACCGCACGATGAACGGATGGAATTCCGTGCCGCTCGTCGCGCCGCGTGCCAGGCTGTCGAACAACTGGTCGGGATAGGTCGCGGTCAGCGTGTCCAGCGGAACGTCGGCGATCATGGGCGCAACCTTGCGCACCAGGCCCTGCGCGCCTTCTTCGTCGGTGTCGGGACACAGGAGGGCGAGGGTGTCGACGCCGATGATGCCCAGCATGTCGGTCTCGCGCTTGGAGTTCTGCAGCGCCGAGAGCACGCGTTCAAAACAGGCCGGCTCGTCGATCGAGGCGGCCTTGATGGCGTAGCGCACGAGCGACAGCGGCACGCCGGATCGCTCCGATCGGCGCGTTTCACGATGCATGGTGGCCGCGAAGTCGTCGGGATGCAGGAAGTCGCCGTGCCAGTCCGAATGCGCCGCGCGGGCGATTTGGCGGCTTCCGCCTACGGGGCGGACACGGGCCTTCTTGTCGCGGGGAGGCAGCCGGCCATGCGATGCGCCTTCCTGGGACCGTTCCGCGACGCCTGCATGGGCGCGCGACACGGTGTGCTCGGATACGATCGCGGGCGCGATTTTGGTGTCGAAGTTCAACTGATCCTCCCTCCAGCCAGACCTGTAACGATGATTTCCGAGCAAGCGCCGAAGCGCCGTCTCGTGGTCACCGTTCCATGAACCCTGTGACGTGTTGTATTTCTTTGTAACCAAGAATGCCCATGGAACCCGCGTGGCGCAATCCCTGAAATCCGGGTCCCCCTAGTTCATCAGAAACGGGCGCCCGACGCGTTTCGATCGGCCAGCAGTGTGTGAAACTGTTGCCAAGTGAAACAACGCTGGACGTCGACAAGGTCGTCCCGTGGGCTCACCGGGGAGGGATATGACGAACACCGTAGAAACACTCATCGAGAGAGTGCGGGACATCTGGCACACGGTTTTGCGCAGGCGTTGGCTGGTTTTCGCGACCTCGGCTGTTGCGGCCGTCGCGCTGTCGATCGGCTTGTCGTTCTTCCATGACCGCTACGAGGCGACCGCCCGGGTCTTCGTCGATACCCAGACGGTGCTCAAGCCGCTGATGGAGAATCTCACGTTCCAGCCGGACATCGAGCAGCAGGTCAACATGCTCGCTCGCACGGTCGTCTCGCGCCCGAACGTCGAGAAGCTGGCCGCGACGCCTGGTCTTGGCTTCGACAGCGACGACCCGCGTTCGCGTGAGCTGATCGTCACGAAGCTCACGAAGGACATCAAGGTCGTGCCTGCCGGCGCGGGCAATCTCTACGACATCACCTACGTCGGCGCCAATCCCGAGACGGCGCGCCGACTCGTGGCGGCGACCGTGCGCCTGTTCGTGGAGTCGGGCGTCGGCACCAAGAAGCGCGACTCGCAGGAGGCCGGCCACTTCATCGACGTCCAGATCAACGAATACGCCGCCAAGTTGACCGATGCGGAGAATCGCGTCAAGGACTTCAAGGTGCGCAATTTCGGCCTGACCGGCGTGTCCAGCCAGGATTACTTCACGCGCGTGTCGATCCTGACCGACGAGGTGAGCAGGCTGAAAGTCGACCTTGCGGCCGCCGAGCAGACCCGCGCTTCCTATCGGCAGCAGCTCCTGTCCGAGAACCCGCAACTGCCGGCAAGGCTGGCCGCCGATTCGGCTCGCGACGGCGGGTTCAGCCCCGAGGCGCGCGTCGAGGAGCAGCGCAGGGCGCTCGATGACCTGACCCGGCGCTATACCGATTCGCATCCCGACGTCGTGAACGCGCGACGAGTCCTCGCGGAACTCGAGGTGCAGGCGGCGCGCAAGGCGGAGGAGGACCGTGCCGCGAGGGCGAGCGGCCTTTCGACGGGTGCCGCGACGAGTCCGGTCTATCAGAAGCTTCGAATCTCGCTGGCGGAGGCCGATGCGCAGGTCGCCTCGTTGCACTCGCAACTTGCCGCGAAGCAAGCGCTGCTCGATCAGTCCCGGGCGTCTGCCGGACACCAGCCCGAGGCCGAGGCCGCGCTGGCGCAACTCAATCGTGACTACGACATCATCCGCAAGAACTATGACCTGATGGTGGCGCGCCGCGAGTCGGCTGCGCTCGGGATGAAGCTGGACGAGTCGTCGCAACTGGCTGAGTTCCGCGTCGTGGAGCCGCCGCGGGTGCGTGCGTCACCGCTTCCGCCGAGCCGAGGGCTGCTCGCCGTGTTGGCGGTGGTCGTCTCGCTCGCGCTGGGCATTGCGGCGGCAATGATGGCAGACCTGGCCTGGCCGACGCTCGATAGCCGCGAGAGCCTGCGACTGTTCAGCGGCCGGCCCGTCATCGGGGGCATCTCGTGGCTCGGCTCGGAGGCGGCCGTCAAGCAAGAACGCGTCGCCATGAGGCGGTTCGCGATTGCGTTCTCCGCGCTTTTCGTGGCGCAGCTGGGCTGGATGATCTGGAACATCCTGCGACCGGTTTCTTTTTCCTGAATCGCCATGAGCATCATCGAACAGGCAGCCAACCGTCTCGAGGCCCTTGCCCGGGGCGCGGGAATCGCGTCCCCCAAGCAGGCCTACCTGGAGGTTCCGGCGTCGGCGCCCGCTTCCGCCAACGCGGCGGCGCTGGCCGCCGACGGGAGGGAGGGCTTGCCAGGTTGGCGCTTCGAAGGGCGGACCACGAAGCCGGTCACCGAACAGGGGGAGCGCGAATTGCGCCCACGTCGCGAGGTGAGCCTCGACCTCGTCGAGCTCGAGCGCGCGGGCTACCTGGTTCCGAGCAACACGCGCTCGCCGCTGGCGCAGCAACTGCGCACGATCAAACGTCCTCTTCTGAAGAACGCACGCAACAGGCAGAGGGTGGCCGAGCGGCTGTCGCTGATCATGGTGACCAGCGCACTTCCGGGCGAGGGCAAGACCTATACGTCGATCAACCTCGCCATGAGCATCGCGACGGAGATCGACACGTCGGTACTGCTGATCGACGCCGATGTCGCACGTCGCGGTGCGTCGACGCGTCTGGGCGTGAAGGCCGACGTGGGCCTGCTCGATCTGCTGTCCGACGCGTCCGTGCAGCTGGAAGACGCCACGTTCTCGACCAACGTGCCGAAGCTGTCGGTGATGGCCGGGGGACATCGCAACGAGCTGTCCACGGAGCTGTTCGCCAGCCGCGCGATGGACGACCTGCTGCATCGGCTGGCGAGCGAGTTTCCTCGGCTGGTGGTGGTCATCGATGCGTCGCCGCTGCTGCTCACGAGCGAAGTCAAGGAGTTGGCGCCGCGTATCGGGCAAGTGGTCATGGTCGTCGAGGCTGGGCGCACGCAGCGTGCAGCGGTCGGTCACGCCTTCGCTGCGCTGGAGCATTGCCCGATCGTGCTGTCCGTCCTGAACAAGATGAGGACCGAGACGCCAGGCAGCGATGACGGCTATGGATACGGCTACGGTTACTACTGATTCAGTGGCACGCGAGCGCGCTCACCTCTTCTAGGGATGGTTCGTTGAGGGCTTATTGTTTACATATTGATACCTAAAGGACACTCCGACCGATCGGTCGCTGTGCAAGAGCCCCAACAAGGAGAGGTGGGCCTATGAACAAATCAGCGTGTCGCATCAGCTGGTCGGCAGGTGTCTGTGCGGCTGTGCTTTTGGCGACGTTGGTCGGCTGCGGAGGGGGTGCGGATGCTCCCCAGACCGACACGAGCGCAGTTCCCGCGACGGCAGACAACATGCAAGCGCAGCGTCGCCACGTTCAGGCGTATCGGCGTGCTGGCGTCACTGCGATGGTCGCCTCCTCGGACGGCAAGCTGCTGGCGGTGGCGAATTCGGACGGGCGCGTGCGCCTTCTCGACGCCAGCAGCCGCAGCGACCTGAAGACCTTGGCGGCTGCGGGTGGCAGCGTGGTGTCGGGCCTCATCTTCAGCGGTGACGGCCGCTACGTCGTCGGCGTGGATCGCAACAGCGCGACCCGCTTGTGGGTGGTGGAGAGCGGTTCGCTCGCGCTGACGCTGCGCGGGCCCGAGCATCCCCTGCGCAGCGTGGGCGCGAGTGGCGACGGCAGCCTCGTTGCCACCGGCGGCGAAGACACGCGGGTGATGCTCTGGGACGGAACGACGGGGCGCCTCAAGCGCATCCTGACCGGGTCGGGCGATTTCGTGAATTCGGTGGCCGTGAGCGCCGATGGCGGATTGGTCGTGGGCGGCGAAGCGGACGCGCGCGTGCTGGTCTGGAATGCCGCGACCGGCAAGCTCAAGGGCACGCTGCTGGGTCACGCCGATGAAGTGAACGCGGTCGCCTTCAGTCCTGACGGGACGCGCATCGGCAGCGCCGGCGAGGATGGCAAGGTGATCCTGTGGGACGTGCAATCGGGCAGTGTCTTTGCGGTATTGCGGACCAGCGGATCGGCGATGCGCTCGCTCGCCTTCAGTCGTGACGGCAAGGTGCTGGCCGCTGGCGGCGTCGACGGCCAGGTCAAGGCCTGGAATCTGGCGACGCGAGCCGTGGTCTATGAAGCCAATGCGTCCAACGGTCCCGTCAACGCGATGCTGTTCGGTGCGAACGACAGGAGTGAGCTGTTGGTCGGCGATGGCCGCAGCAGTCTTCAGGCAATGACGGTCGCCCGCTAGGCGAGCCGCATATCGAATTGAATCCAGTCTCAAGCGAGGCGCGAAGAGCTCGCACGAGGCTGGGCAGGGAACGGTAGTCAGCGGACACAGATCCGCCATCCCCCACGGTCGCGAGGACGACTGGATCGTCTCTCCGGCGCCGAAGTGCGCCGGAGTGGCCACCAGGGTCGTCGGACTGGTGGACAGGCGATTCGAGGCGTCGCGTGCCCCGTGTGGAGACATCGCGGAGGTGCGAACATGGAGGAAAAGCACGTGCTACGTCATTTGATCCTGATGCGACTGGGTGCAGTCAAGCAGTTCCTTGCGGGACTCGCATTCCTTGTCGGGACGTTGCTCGCGCCAGTCGCGAACGCCGCGGACCCCACGCAGGGGCCGGGTGGCCCTGTGCTGATCGTGACGTCGTCCACCGCGCCGTTCTCGACGTATTACGCCGAGATCTTGCGGACCGAGGGCTTGAACGCGTTCAAGGTGGTCGACGTCGCTGCCGTGAACGCGACGCTGTTGGCGAGCTACGACGTGGTCATCGTCGGCAAGATGACCGTGCCTTCGGCGCAGGTCACGGCGCTCACCAACTGGGTGTCCACCGGCGGCAGCCTGATCGTGATGGCGCCCGACGCGTCGCTCGCGAGCGTGCTCGGCATCACGCCCACGGGAACGACCTTGACGAGCGGCTACATGCTCGTCGATACCAGCAGTTCGCCGGGTTACGGCATCGTCGGCGAGACGATGCAGTTCCACAGTCCGGCCAGTCTGTTCACGACCAACGGTGCGTCGCGCCTGGCGACGCTCTACAGCGACGCGGCGACCCCGACGACCTATCCCGCCGTCACGATCAACACCTCGGGCGCGGGTCGGGCGGCCGCGTTTGCTTTCGATCTGGCGCAGTCGGTGGTCTATACCCGGCAAGGCAATCCCGCCTGGGCGGCGCAGGAACGCGACGGTTTGACGCCGATCCGCTCCGATGACAAATTCTTCGGTGCATCGAGCACGGACAACCAGAAGGACTGGATCGACCTGACCAAGGTGGCGATTCCCCAGGCCGACGAACAGCAGCGCCTGCTCTTGAATCTGGTCCAGCGCATGGACGCCAAGCCGTTGCCTCGCTTCTGGTATCTGCCCAACGGCAAGAAGGCGGTCGTCGTCATGACGGGCGACGACCACGCCAATGGTGGGACGCTGGGCCGCTTCGACCAGTACGTCTCGATGAGCGCTCCCGGCTGCTCGCTCGCGAACTGGGAGTGCATTCGCGGAACGTCCTATATCTATCCCGGCACGCCGATCACCGACGCACAGGCGGCTCAGTACAACGCGCAGGGATTCGAGATCGGATTGCACGTCACGACCGATTGCACGGACTACACAATGGCGTCGCTGACGTCGACGTACCAGTCGCAGATGACCCAGTGGAAGGCGCAGTTCCCGAGCCTTCCCAACCCGATCACCGAACGTCATCACTGCATTGTCTGGAGCGACTGGACCTCCGGCGCACAGGTCGAACTGGCCAATGCCATCCGCCTGGACACCACCTATTACTACTGGCCGCCGACCTGGGTCAACAACGTTCCCGGTCTGTTCACCGGGACCGCGATGCCGATGCGCTTCGCGAACCTCGATGGCACGTTCGTCGACGTCTATCAGGTCGTCTCGCAGATGACCGACGAGTCGGGCCAGACCTATCCGTACACCGTCGACACCCTGCTCGATCGTGCAACCGGCCCGCTCGGCTACTACGGCGTCTACACCATCAATGCACACACGGACCAGGCGACCTCGGCCGAATCCGATGCGGTCATCACGTCGGCCATGACGCACGGCGTCCCGGTCGTCACCGGCCGCCAGATGCTGACCTGGCTCGATGCTCGCAACGCATCGTCGTTCGGCTCGCAGAGCTGGTCCGGGGGCGCGTTGTCCTTCGTCGTCACGCACGATCCCTCGGCCAACGGACTGCAGGGCATGTTGCCGATTCGTACGCAGTCTGGCGTACTGACCGGGCTCACGCGCAGCGGTGCGTCCGTCTCCACCAAGATAGTCGCGGTCAAGGGCGTCGAGTACGCCTTCTTCGCGGCCGATGCCGGTCCCTATGTCGCGACGTACGCAGTCGACAACACGCCGCCACAAGTTGCGTCGACGTCTCCGGCAGCCGGGTCGACTGGCGTCCTGCAGAGCGTCCAGCCGACCATCGTCTTCAACGAGGGCATGGATCCCTCGACGATCAACACCAGTACGATCGAATTGCGCGACGCGTCGAATTCGCTGGTCTCGGCGACCGTCACCTATGACATCAATACCCGCTCGGCGATCCTGAAGCCGGCAGGCACGCTGCAGACGCAGGCGACCTATACGGTGACCGTCCATGGCGGCGCCACCGATCCCCGAGTCAAGGACGGCACGGGCAACGCGTTGGTTGCGAACGCCTCGTTCCCCTTCACGACGGTGGCGGTGTCCCCCTGCCCGTGCAACGTCCTGGGTTCGGCAACGCCCGGAACTCCGAGCGTTGCCGATTCGACCCCGGTCGAGGTGGGCGTGCGCTTCACGTCGGATACCGCCGGCTACATCAGCGGTATCCGCTTCTACAAGGGCACCGGCAATAGCGGGACGCACACCGGCGATCTGTGGACCAACACCGGCACGTTGCTGGCGCGCGTCACCTTCACCGGCGAGACCTCGAGCGGCTGGCAGCAGGCGAGCTTCGCGACACCGGTGCAGATTTCGGCCAACACGACCTACGTCGCGTCGTACTTCGCGCCTGCTGGCAACTATGCTGCAGACGCCGGCTACTTCGCGACGGCGGGCGTCGACAAGGCACCGCTACATCTGCTCAAGGACGGCGTCGCCGGCGGCAATGGCGCCTACGGTTATGGATCCGCGCCGACTTTCCCGACTTCGTCGTACAACTCGACGAACTACTGGGTCGAGCCGATTCTCGTGACGTCCACGTCGGACACGACGGTACCGACGGTTGCGTCGATGACACCCGTATCCGGAGCGTCCTCGGTCGACATCGGCTCGCTCATCACGGCGACCTTCAGCGAGGCGATCGACCCCGCGACGCTGACGACGAGCACGGTGCTGGTGAGCACGGCGGCGAATGTCGCGATCCCCGGTACCGTGACCTACGACGCCACCAACCGGATCGTGACGTTTGCGCCGTCCGCGGCGCTGCCGGGTTCGACCCAGATCAACGTCAAGCTGCTGGGAGGCACGACGGATCCGCGCGTGAAGGATCTCGCGGGGAATGCGCTGGCCGCCAACTACACCTGGTCGTTCACCACGGCCGCGGGAGCGCAGGTGTGCCCCTGTGGCGTGTTCGGGACGTCGACGCCGACGAATCCGTCGGCCTCGGATTCAAGTCCCGTCGAACTCGGGGTCCGCTTCACCTCGGACGTCGCGGGCTATATCAGCGGCGTTCGCTTCTACAAAGGGACGCCCAACACCGGCACCCACATCGGCGACCTGTGGACCAACACCGGCACGTTGCTCGCGCGCGCCACTTTCACGAGCGAGACGGCCAGCGGATGGCAGCAGGTCAGCTTCGCGACGCCCGTGCAGATCGCGGCCAACACGACCTACGTTGCGTCGTACTTCGCGCCGGCGGGCAACTATGCCGCCGACAGCGGCTACTTCGCGAGCACGGGTGTCGACAAGCCGCCGCTGCACCTGCTGAAGAACGGTACGGCCGGCGGCAACGGGACCTACGCGTACGCGTCTGCGCCGACGTTCCCGGGTTCGACCTACAACTCGACGAACTACTGGGTCGAGCCGCTCTTCGTGACGAACTTCGTCGACACGACGGCGCCGACGGTCACGGCGACCACGCCGACCTCCGGCGCAACGGGGGTCAGTGCGTCGAGCGTGATCACCGCGACGTTCAGCGAGGCGCTCGATGCGAGCACGGTCAGTTCGAGCACGGTGGTCGTGAAGACGGCGGCCAACGTCGCAGTTGCCGGGACCGTCAGCTACGGCGCGAGCTCGAATACGATCACCTTCACGCCGTCGTCGGCGCTGCCAGTTTCGACGCAGTTCATCGTGACGCTGCTGGGCGGCACGACGGATCCACGCCTGAAGGACGTTGCTGGCAACGCCCTGGCCGCCAACGTCAGTTGGACGTTCACGACCGCCGCGGGGTCGACGGCTTGCGCGTCGCCTGCCAACGCGATCGTGGCCGAGAATTGCCTGGCAGGTACGCCGTCGTCGCAGTGGGATGTCACCGGTGCCGGAGACGCCTCGATCCAGGGTTTTGCGACCCAGATCAGCGTGAACAAGGGCACCGCTGTCCAGTTCAAGGTCAGCACGAACGCGTCGGCGTATCGCTTCGACATCTATCGGATGGGCTACTACGCGGGCTTGGGCGCGCGGCTGATCGCGACGGTGAATCCGACGGCCACGCTGCCGCAGGCGCAGCCGAATTGCCTGAGCGACGCCTCGACCGGCCTGCTCGATTGCGGCAACTGGGGCGTATCGGGTGCATGGACGGTGCCGGCGACGGCGGTTTCCGGCATCTATTTCGCCAAGGTGACCCGCACCGATACTGGCGGCGCGAGCCACATCTTCTTCGTCGTTCGCGACGATTCCAGCCACTCTGCGTTGCTCTACCAGACGTCGGACACGACGTGGCAGGCATATAACGAGTACGGCGGGAACAGCCTGTACGTGGGGCAACCGGCAGGACGAGCCTACAAGGTCAGCTACAACCGGCCGTTCACGACACGGACCACGGCGAGCGGTCAGGACTGGGTTTTCAATGCCGAATATCCCATGGTGCGTTGGCTCGAGTCCAACGGCTACGACGTCTCGTACTTCAGCGGTGTCGATGCAGATCGCTCCGGCTCGCTGATCCTCAATCACAAGGCGTTCCTGTCCGTCGGCCACGACGAATACTGGTCGGCGGCCCAGCGCGCCAATGTCGAGGCGGCACGCGGCGCGGGCGTCCACCTGGCGTTTTTCAGCGGCAACGAAGTGTTCTGGAAGACACGCTGGGAAACCAGCATCGATGGCACCGGAACGGCCTATCGCACGCTCGTCTGCTACAAGGAAACGACCGCGAACGCGAAGATCGATCCGACGGCCACGTGGACCGGTACCTGGCGCGATCCGCGCTTCTCGCCCCCAGCCGATGGCAACCGTCCGGAGAACGCGCTGACGGGCACGTTGTTCATGAACAACGACACCGGCGCGCCCTATTCGATCACGGTGACGGCCGCCGACGGCAAGATGCGGTTGTGGCGCAACACGAGCATCGCGTCGCTTGGCACGGGTACGACCGCGACCTTGCCGCTGGGCACGCTCGGCTACGAGTGGGACATCGACGCCGATAACGGACAGCGCCCGGCGGGCCTGTTCCGGATGTCGACGACGACGCTGACCACCAACGGCGTGCTGCAGGACTACGGCTCGACCTACGGCACGGGAACGCAGACGCACTCCCTGACGAGCTACAAGGCCTCCAGCGGGGCGCGCGTGTTCAGCGCAGGTACGATCCAGTGGACCTGGGGCCTGGACGCGAACCATGACCGCGGCAACACGGCGGCCGACCCGCGCATGCAGCAGGCGACGGTGAACCTGCTCGCCGACATGGGCGCGCAGCCGACGACGCTGCAATCCGGCCTCGTCGCGGCCACCGCGACGACCGACGTCACCGCGCCGACCTCCGCGATCACCTCGCCTGCGGCGGGCGCGGCAGTGACGCTCGGCACCCCGATCACGATCGCGGGCACCGCCACGGACGCGGGCGGCGGCGTGGTGGGTGGCGTCGAAGTGTCCGTCGACGGCGGTACCACATGGCACCCGGCGACGGGGCGCGCCACCTGGACTTTCGGCTGGACGCCGAGCACGGTCGGTTCGGCGACGATCAAGACGCGTGCCGTCGACGACAGCGGCAACCTCGAGACCGCGGGCGCAGGCCGGACGGTCACCGTGCAGACCCCGGCGTGCCCTTGCTCGATCTTCTTTTCAAGCGCGGTTCCCGGTACGCCTGACGTCAGCGACGGCGACGCCGTCAACGTCGGCATGAAGTTCCGCGCCGACTCGAACGGCAAGATCACGGGCGCGCGCTTCTACAAGGGCGCCGGTAACACGGGCACCCACGTAGCGACGTTGTGGACGGCTGCGGGTGTCTCGATGGGCACGGTGACCTTCACCAACGAGACCGCGACCGGCTGGCAGCAGGCAAACTTCGCGACGCCGATCAGCGTCACGGCCAACACGGTCTACGTGATCTCGTACCTCGCCACCAGGGGTCACTATGCGGGCGACAACGGCGGCTTCGCCAATGCCGTCGACACCCCACCGCTGCATGCGCTGAAGGATGGCGCGAGCGGCGGCAACGGCGTCTACCTGTACGCGACGACGTCGAAGTTCCCGACGTCGACCTGGTCTTCGTCGAACTATTGGGTCGACGTGGTCTTCACGCAGCCGTGATCCGCAGACGTCCGCGCATCCCCGGATGCGCCGGACTGTCGGCGCGGTGGTCGCGAGGCGTTTGACGGGCGCCGTGGCGCTGCGTGGTTGACGCGCGAAGGCAGGCGAGGGCTGTGGGGCGGGGCGAACGGCAACGTCCGCCCCCGTGGCTTCTCGGCAGGCTCAGCCCAGGGCGCGGGCCGGGTTGCCAGCCAGCCGGCTGTCGTCGGGGCAGCTTCGGATCACCGTGCTGCCCAGGCCGATCAACGACCGGGCGCCGATCCGCAGGCCGTTCATCAGGCTGCAGCCGCTGCCGATGTAGCAGTTCTCGCCGACGACGGTACCACCGGCGACGGTCACGTTCGAGCCGATGAGCGTCCAGGCGCCGATCGACACGTCGTGGTGGATCACCGTGTTGGGCAGCACGCAGACATGGTCACCGATCACGGCGTTGCTGGTGACGACCACGCCCGCCATGATCAGGACGTTGCGTCCGATCGTGGCCAGCGGCGAGACTCGCGCACTCGGATGGATCACGGTCGCGAAGCGTGCGTGATCGACCTGCAGCGAATCGATCACCGCACGGCGATTCAGGAACGAGGTCGGGGCGCCGGGCACCGCGAGCACGCGGGCCTCCGGCCACCGGGCAAGCGCGTCGCGCGCCAGCACCGGAACCGACAGGGGGCCGGCGCCTTGCTTGGCGGGCGTGTCGTCGACGAACCCGACCAGCGTGAAGGCATCGCCGAGGCAGTCCATGGCCTCGAGCGCGTTGCCGTTGAAAGGAAAGATGAGCAGCGGCATCGGCGCCGAGCGCCGATCCGCCGTGTCACTCCCGGACATCGAGTGCGCGCCTCAAAGCGCCTTCGCCGAATTCGTCGCGGCGATCGAGCTGCCGGCCAGGTTCACGACCGCGCGCGCCACTTCCTCGCATTGCGCCGCCGTCAGCTCCGGGAACATCGGCAGCGACAGCACTTCCGCCGCGGCTTGCTCCGAGTGCGGGAACTGGCCAGCCTGGTAGCCGAGGTCGGCGAACGCCGGCAGCAGGTGCACCGGCGTCGGATAGTGGATGCCCGACTGGATGCCTTGCGCCAGCAGGCCCTCCTGCCACGCCTGGCGATGCTTCGTCCGGATCGCGTAGATGTGATAGACATGGCGCGCGTAAGACATGGCCTTCGGCGACTCGATGCCGGTGCCCTCGAACATCCGGTCGTAATGCGCGGCGGCGGTACGGCGCCCCTCCGTCCATTGCTCGAGGCGGCGCAGCTTGACGCGCAGCACGGCGCCCTGGATGCCTTCCATGCGGAAGTTGTAGCCCTTGAGCACGTGGTGGTACTTCTTCTCCGCACCCCAGTCGCGCAGCATCTTGATGGTGCGGGCATATTCCGCGTTGTCGGTCACCACCATGCCGCCTTCGCCGTAGGCGCCCAGGTTCTTGCCCGGGTAGAAGCTGAAGCAGGTCATGTCGGCCACGCTGCCGGAGCGGCGGCCCTTGTATTCGGCGCCGTGGGCCTGGCACGCGTCCTCGATGACCACCAGGCCGTGTCGTTTCGCGATCTCCATCAGCGGATCCATGTCGGCCGGCTGGCCATAGAGGCTGACCGGGATGATGGCCTTGGTCCTGGGAGTGATCGCGGCCTCGAGCTGCGCGACGTCCATCGTGAACGTCTGCGGGTCGATGTCGACGAAGACCGTCGTCGCGCCGGTGTAGTCGATCGCCGACACCGTCGCCACGAACGTGAACGGCACGGTGATCACCTCGTCGCCGCGGCCGACGCCGGCGGCGAGCAGCGCGAGATGCAGGGCGCTCGTGCCGGTGTTGACCGCCACGCCGATGGTGGCGCCGCTGTACGCCGCGAATTCATTCTCGAACGCGGCCACCTCGGGGCCGAGCGTGAACGCGCAACTGTCTAGAACGCCCTGGATCGCGGCATCGACCTCCGGCTTGATGGACAGGTATTGCGACTTGAGATCGACGAACGGAATCACGATTTCTTCTCCTGCACGATGTAGACCGTCTCGCCCTTGCGGCGCATCGACTGGTTGGCGGCTTCGATCAATCCGACGACGCGCAGACCGAGCTGTCCGTCGGTCTTGGGCGTCTTGCGGTTCTCGATGCAGTCGACGAAGTGCGCGCCTTCGACGGCCAACGCCTCGGTGACCGCCAGGCGGGGCGCGCACATGTCGCCGGTGCGATAGCCGACACGCATCTCCTGGATCTTCTCGGGATCGTCGGTGAAGCTCACGCCCTTGTCGTAGATCTTGATCTTCTCGCTGGGCTCGAGATCGTCATAGGTGATCATCTTCTTGCTGCCGCCCACGAGGATCTGGCGCACTTTCACGGGCGCCAGCCAGCTCACGTTGACGTGGGCGATGGTGCCGGACTCGTAGTACATCGTCATGTAGGCCAGGTTCTCGGGCGTGCCCGGGAAGTGGTTCATGCCGCTGGCCGTGACCGCCACCGGGTGCTCGTCGAGCAGGTGGTCGAGGATGGAGAAGTCGTGCACCGCGAGATCGGAGATCACGCTCACGTCGCGCTGGAACAGGCCCAGGTTGACGCGGATCGAGTCGTAGTAGTAGATGCGCCCGAGCTCGTCCGCCTTGATCAGGTCGGCCATCTTCTGCACCGCGCCGGTATAGATGAAGGTGTGGTCGACGATCAGCGTGAGGTTGCGGCGCTCCGCCTCGTCGACGAGCCGGCGGGCCTCGTCCGCGGTCTCGCACATCGGCTTCTCGAGCCAGAGGTGCTTGCCGGCCTTCAGCGCGGCCATTCCGAGCTCGAAGTGGGTGTTGACGGGGGTGGCGATCGCGACGGCGTCGATGGCCGGATCGTTCAGCAACTCGCGGAAGTCGTTGGTCGTCTTGACGGCGGGGAAGCGCCGTTGCACGACGGCCAGCTTGTTCGTGTCGAGGTCCGAGACCGCCGCGACGCGCAGGCCCGGCGTCTCGGCGAAATTGCGAACCAGATTGGGACCCCAGTAACCGTAGCCGACTATGCCGATGTTGATCATTTCGCACCCTCCAGATTGAAATTCCAGGACCCGGTCCTCGCGCCCTATGCGCTGCCGGGCTTTCTTGTGTCTCCGATGACTCTTGCCGGAACGCCGGCGACGACGGCGTAGTCCGGGACGTCCTTCGTGACGACCGCACCGGCGCCGACGAGGGCGCGCAGGCCGACGGTGACGCCGGCGATGACGGTCGCATTGCTGCCGATCGAGGCGCCGCGGCGGATGCGCGTGGGCTCGACGCTCCAGTCGCTCTCGGTCTGCAGGCCGCCGTCGTCGTTCGTGGCGCGCGGAAAGCGGTCGTTGGTGAACATGACGCCGTGCCCGATGAAGACCTCGTCTTCGATCACGACGCCTTCGCAGACGAAGGTGTGCGAGGAAATCTTGCAGCGCGCGCCGATCGTCGCGTCCTTCTGGATCTCCACGAAAGCGCCGATCTTGGTGTCGTCGCCAATGGTGCAACCGTACAGGTTGACCAGCGTCGGTTGAAAGATCCGGACGTCCTTGCCGAGCTTGACGCTCTCAGCCACAGGCATGAAACCCCCCGTCAGTGATTCGTGTGTCGTCCCGGACGGGAGTGCACTTGTTGACAAATACTAACGGTTTGCAACACAAATGTGCTGGCGGACTACCCCCCAACTCGATATCTTGCGTCTCCCGGTGGAAGGCGCTAGCAGACCGGGCAGCGGCGCGGCGCGCCGTCGCGTCCCGCGGCGGCAAATGCCCCTGCTCTCCGAGTGGAGCGACCCATCCCGGGTCGCTGCGTCGGTGCTTGCGTCAGGCCCGCCGCGGGGCGTTCCGGGCGCCGCGGCGCCCGATGGCGGGTCTTTCACACGTCGCCACCCCCACGAATGCAGGAGCGGACGGGATCGAATCTCAGTCGGCCTTGTCGTCCAGGCGCAGCATGGACGTCCCCGTGCCGGAGGACAGCAGTCCGGCCTTCGCGTAGGTCATCAGCTTGTCGCGCGTGTCGACGATGTCGAGGTTGCGCATCGTGAGCTGGCCGATGCGATCCTGCGGCGTGAAGCTCAGCTCGCCCTTTTCCATCGTCAGGCGCTCGGGCTTGTACGTCAGGTTGGGCGACTGGGTGTTCAGGATCGAATAGTCGTTGCCGCGGCGCAGCTCGATCGTCACCTCGCCGGTGATCGCGCTGGCGACCCAGCGCTGCGCGGTCTCGCGC
>FSVG01001149.1_pt1 | contig 33489 bp, 26 predicted proteins | sample 1637511 | NCBI WGS metagenome assembly FSVG01 (sample SAMEA3914816, study PRJEB12502) | metagenome | biome: forest; material: soil | place: USA | collected 2011-09-16 | depth 0.3 m
CTGGTCGCGCCTGCTGCCCTCCAGGCTTGCGGCGCAGGAGCAGATCCTGCTGTTGCACATCCTCGGCGGCGTGTACTACCGGGCGCTCGGTGAATATCGCGACAGCGCCTTTCCGTACCTGCCAATCCTGCTCGACCCGGCGATCGCGAGCCCGGGCGGACCGCTAGCCCGCTTTCGCAGCGCGCTTGCCGGGATCGAGAACACCATCCGGCAACGCAACGTGGCGCGCACGCGGCCCTATGAATACCTGCTGCCGAGCCGCATTCCATCGAGCACGAATATCTAGCCGCCAAGGCCAGGAGCTGCTTCGGCCCAGGCCTCCAATCCGCGACTGTGCAGGTCGCGCTCGGTGCACGTCACGCGCCACTCGTCCACCGATGACTCCGGCACTAGGCACGCGTCGAGCGACGCATATGCGTCTGCGATGCTCAATGAGCCCTGTTCCGCCAGAATCCGGAGCAGACTCTGCGTGCAGGGAACGAAGCCCTCTTCGCCGATCACGAGGCGACCGACATTGACCACATGAAAGCCGTCGACGTCCTTGCCTGGATCTATCGCCGCAATGACCGCCCACTCGTCGATATGCCGAGGCAAGGGCAACTGGACGAGGATGCCATCGACGCCAGGATCGGCGTTCAGTACCTTCAGCAACTTCAGCAAGTCCTCGGCCGTCGCATCTTCGGGCAGTCGATGTTCGAAAGAGAGCATGCCCGCTTCTCGTGTGGCATTGCCTTTGCTCTGGCCGTAGAAGCCGCTTGCCGGATCGGCGCCGACGAGAATGACGGCGAGACCCGGCGCGCGGCCGCACGCTGCGACGAATGTGCGTGCGCCATCCGCAACCCTCGCGCGCAGCGCCATGGCGCACGCCTTGCCGTCGATTATCGAAGCCGGCGCCTGGCCGCGCTCCGATCGCAGCCCGGTGCGGTCACCCTCGAAAGCGGTGACTGCAATCTCGGCGGCATGCAGTGACGTGGGCATCGGGCGCACTCCAGAACTCAGGCAGGTCGATACAGGACGGACAAGTGCATCCGATCCAGTCCGTTGCGGCGTCTCGTCGCGTGAGGTCACGCCGATCGCCGTGAGCCGGCCCTGCTAGGCGATGTAGATGCTCTCGTCCGAGAGCTCGGCACAGGGTGTGCGGGATAAACGCCGGATGTCCGAAAATGCCCTTGCACCCTGCCCCCATGACCAGGCGACTGATGCAAGAGGTCTGCCCGGCCCGATTCAGGGAATGCGGTTGAAAATCCTGGCCATCGCTCCCAGTCGCTGCATCTTCCCTGTCGCGTCAGGGTTGACGAAACCCAGAGGGAATGGATGCACAACGCCGTTCTGGCTCATCTGGAAGAGGTGTTCGCCGACTCGCTTCAGCAGAAAGACGGGCGCCTTGGCGTTGTCGGTCTCATAAAGTTCCTGCCTTGCGGCCATCCTGGCCAACAACTGGTCGCCCTCGCGGTAGACATCAAACCGAAAGAGCTGATTCTCGAAGCTTCCCTCATAGACTGCAGCGTCGAAGGCACCTTCGATCAGTGTCAGCGGATCGACCTTCGAACCCCAGCTTTCAAGAAGCGGTTCGACCAGCTTGGCGTCGAAAACTCCGTACTTCGAGCAGTTGGTGAGGAGCGCGAATGCCCTGCCGCTCTCAGGATGCGCGTAGAGCACCGAGGACACGCCGGGACCGCCTCCGCCATGAAAAACCACGCCGCCAGGCCAAATCATCCAGCCGAGGCCTACACGCCATGTCTGAGGGGAGAGGAATCCGGTCGTCTCCTTGGCCATGAGAGACGCGCTGGCTTCCGACAGAATGCGAGCACCGTTGACGCCGACACCGCCGTTGATCAACGCACGCGCGAATGTCATACGCATCGAGGTAGAAAAGGCCACGGATCCTCTCACCTATTTTTCCCGCAACACCGGTGATGACCATTCCACCATAGGAATGTCCGCAAAGGACCACATCAGTGAGGGCCTCGCCCAGGATCAAATTCACGACATCTTCAATATGCGTATCGAGGTTGATCGCCGTGTTTGCCAGATGGCGGCGCTCCCCCAAGGCCAGTGAGTGTGGGGGTGTAGACCTCATGCCCCGCCTTCCTGAGCATGCGCGCGACTCTCGTATACACCCAGCCGCCTTGGAAGGCCCCATGAACAAGCACAAACGCTGACATACCATCTCCAAATCAATAAACAAAGCGCGAACTTCAGACCTTTGCCTGTCTGAATTGGGTAAGCGCGACGCCAGCCAGTGCGACTATCCCTCCTCCGACAAGCCTCAGGGTCAGTCGCTCGCCCAGGAAAATTGCGCTTGAAAGGGTCGCGAACACCGGCATCAGCAATCCGAATGGAGCGACGCTGACCATCGAGGATCGTGCAATAAGCCAGAACCACAGGCCAAATCCTGCGATGCCGCCGATCAGCACCGTGTACAGGAGCGCAAGCCATCCGTGCATGTCGGCAGCAATAAGGGAAGCGAACTGACCGTGCTCAAGAACCCACGATGCGGCCAGGATCTGTGGAACGGTGAAGATCGACATCCAGGCGAGCAGCATCAGCGGGTCAAACGGGCCATAGCGCTTCGCAAACACGTTGCCCAGCGCGTATGCAAAGGCGGAGGCACCCACCAGCGCCGCAGGGAGCAGGTTCGAAGTCATTCCTCCGGCCGAAAAGACGACCCCTGCAAAGGCCAGAAATACTCCGACTAGCACCTTCATGGAAGGCCGTTCACCTAACAGAGGCCAAGACAAGAGAACAATGAAAGGCGTCGCAAGCTGGTACGCAATGGCGGCTGATGTCGCCGCCCCGGTTCCTAAGCCGACATAAAACAGGCCGAAATTCAGCGCACTTAGAAAAAATGATATTGCGAGAATTGGCAGCAATTGCTTGCGCGTCGACCTGGCCACAAACGGAACAAGCAAGAGCGCGATCGCAATGAAGCGCAAGCCAAGAAAGAAGAGCGGGGAAAACTGCGCAAGACCAACCTTGATCACAACAAACTGATAGCCCCAGAGCAGGGAGACCAAGACCGCTGCCGCTATTTGAAGAATTGACATAGTAGACTTAAAGACCGTTTGGTACAGAAATTAGTAAATGAAGGCGACATCCGGAAGGCGTGCGAGAACGACTCAGCGAGTGAGCAGGTCAACCATTGCGTTTGCGCTAGCCAGTGTCTTGGCCCGACTCGGCGCGGTCTTACCTATCACTCTGAGACCTTCGACTAGACAGACAAGCAAACGTGCGCCTTGCGCCGGCTCAACTCGATCGACCAGTTCGCCTGTTTGCTGTGCCCGGGTCAGCACGTCCGATAGACGAGCCTCCAACCTCCGGAAGAAGCTCGCGACCCTGGCAGCAACCTCACCGTCATGAGCTGCAAGTTCCATTGCCGTGGCGACAACCAAACAGCCGCGTTTTCCATCGGCGCCGCTGGTGCGGTCGACATAGCCCGTCAGGAAGTCACGCAGCCCCGCCGTCGCGCCCTTTGATGAGCCGAGCTCGACGGCGAAGCGCCTAAGCGATTCCTCAATGTAGAGATCCAACGCGCGAAGGAAGAGGCCGTGCTTGTCGCCAAACGCAGCGTACAGGCTTCCACGTGAAAGCTCTGTTGCGTCCAGGAGATCGGGCAGTGACGTACCGTGGTAGCCGCGAGACCAGAAGACGTTCATCGCCCTATCGATGACGACATCGATGTCGAAAGCGCGAGGGCGTCCGCGTGGCGTCGAGATGGCTCTTTGCTGGGTCATGCATGCATTCTAGACCGCTTGGTTTATAACTCAAGTCCCCTTCGTCGAAGCGCCTTTGACCGCCAGCCGCGCGTCGCGATACGCCGATGCCAACGATCGCGCAACTGGGCAGGCGCTACGCCACGGTTCAGATCCTTCGGTCAGAAGCGAGGCGAGCGACGACTCGAGCATCTGGACGTTGGAGGCCGGGATCGGGGTCGACGCGACCTGGGTCGGGCGAGACATGACGAAACTTGGGGGACTTCAGAAAATCTTGCCAGGATTGAGGATGCCATTCGGATCCCAGGCGAGCTTGGTCGTGCGCATCAGATCAACGACCTCGGGGCCGTACTCGGCCACGAGCTGCTGTCTTTTGCCCATGCCGATGCCGTGCTCGCCGGTGCAGGTGCCGCCGACTGCGTGCGCACGGCTGATCATGGCGTTGTAGACGCGCTCGACGGCTGCCTGTTCGTGCGCATCATTGGGCATGGGCATGAACAGCACGTGAAAGTTGCCGTCGCCCACGTGCCCCAGGATCGGGGCGACCAGGCCGGCGCGATCGATGTCCTGGCGCGCGGCCTCGACGGCCGCGGCGAGCTTGGAGATCGGCACGCATACGTCGGCCACGACGCTCTGGCAGCCAGGACGCAAGGCCAGGGCGGCGAAGTAGGCCATGTGTCGGGCTCGCCAAAGACGGGAACGTTCCTCTGGCCGCGACGCCGAGGTGAAGTCTTCGCATCCGAGCGACTTGGCCACTTCCTCGGCCAGCTCTGTCTGCTCCTTGACCGCGAGTTCGGTGCCGTGGAGTTCCAGGAACAAGGTGGGGCGCTCAGGCAGACCGAGCTTGGAGTGCAGGTTGCAGGCCTTGACCTGCCGCTCGTCGAGGAACTCAACCCGGGCGAACGGAACGCCCGACATGGCCAGCTGAGTGACACAGTCCACGGCGTCGTGCAGCGAGTTGAACGAGCAGGTCGCCGCGACCATGACCTGCGGCAGCGGATGCAGCCTCAGCGTCAGCTCGGTGATGACGCCAAGCGTGCCTTCAGCCCCGACCATGAGGTGTACCAGGTCGAAGCCTGCGGACGATTTCTTCGCCTTCGTGCCGAAGCGCAACACCGATCCCGTGGCGGTGACCACCTGGACGGCCATGACGTTGTTGGCCATGGAGCCGTAACGCATGGTGGTCGTCCCCGACGCGCGGGTCGAAGCCATCCCGCCGAGCGTGGCGTTGGCACCCGGGTCCACCGGGAAGAACAGCCCCGTTCCCTTGAGCCGGGCGTTCAGGTCTTCGCGCGTGATGCCCGGCTGCACGACGCAGTAACCATCGGCTTCACTGACCTCGATGAGCTCGTTCATGCCGGACATGTCGATACACACCCCGCCGTGTGGGGCGCTGACGTGTCCCTCGAGCGATGTGCCGGCGCCGAACGCGATGACGGGCACGTTGCGGGCATTGCACAGCGAAACGATCTCCGAGACTTCCTGAACGCTCTCGGGCCAAATCACAACGTCCGGCAGCAGGCTGGTAGCCAGGCCTTCGCCTCGCGCGTGCTGCTCGCGCACCGAGTGGGATGCGTTGATGCGCGTGCCGAGCCGCGGCGACAAAGACGACATCAAGGCGTAGATGGAATCCGAAGTCGTGTGCTGGTAGGTGGCAGGGTTCATGGTCGTGACTCAGGTATGAGGGCAGGGATCTGGTGGCGCGGTGTCGTCAGGGGCTTCTCGCCTTGCACTACTTCCAGACGGTTTGTGCGACACGCATGAGGTTGCGCCCATCAGTCGCTGGATGGTCTGTGCAGAGTGGCCGCTGGGGATTGGCCGCGGTCGCCTCCTTGATCGAGTTCCTCGTCGAAAGCGGAATGTCGAACTCGTCCAGCGCTTCTTGAAGGGCGCTCGGCCTGAGAGCTTTCCCGGCACCAGGCGGTTGTCGTCCAGCCCTCGTCCTGCGGGCGCAAGAACCCGTGGGTGTAGCGATCCTCGAGCACGCCGAGCGGCGGCTTTTGCCTGACGAACCGCTCGCGCCGCCCAGATGCGGCAGACGGGCACACTTGACGCGACGACGCTCAGCCGAAGGGCCTCCGTGTCGCGTCGAGCTGGTCGGCCCAGACCGCGGAAATGCCTTCGCTGATGACGTCGGGGATCACGTTGACGTGGTCCTTGCCGGGGAAGATCCGCGTGGTCAACTTCAGCGACGGGTATCGACGCACCAATAGCGTCTCCGCCATCAGTATCGCCGAGCTGGCAAGGCCCATCGCGGCCGGGAGCAGCTGGCCGATTTCACGCTCGCCTGCGCCGAAAAAGACGTTCGCCTTGAAGTCCTTGTTTGCCGCAGAGTAGGCGGCCTCCAGCCGGAATGCCGCCTTGTCGGACGCATTGCTGGAAGGACTGCCGATGATGTAGCGGCGGAAGGCGCCGGGCCGGGCGAACAAGGCGTAGCTCGCGAACATGCCGCCGCCAGAATGGCCCATCAGGCCGTGGTCCCCGTCCATTCGGTAGGCCCGCGCTAGTGCGGGCCGCAGTTCGTCGACCAGGAAGCCGAGAAAGTCGTCGGCCTGTCGCGGTCCTTCCATCACCCCCAGGGAGGAGGCGACATAGTCGCTTCCCGGCCCTTCCCAATAGGGCGTCTTCCCCGGTGGATAGAAATCGATGCGACGCCGGCGGGCCCATTCGGCGGCACCCGCCGCAGCGGGACAGCCCACGCCGACGACGATCATCTCCGGTGCAAGGCCCCCCATCACGAGAACGTTGAGCAACCCCACCGCCAGCTGGAACATCCAGTTGCCGTCGGTCACCCAGAGGACGGGGTAGTGCTTTTCAGGCGTGACGTGGTAGCTCGCAGGCAGCGCGACCTCGATCTCATAGTCCCAGTCGAGTGCCGCTGTGCGCATGGTTCTCGCGGGCTCGATCGACATGGTGTATCGCGCACCGGGCTTCATGTAATCCGGCATCGGCTGGGGGGTTGTTTCTCCGGTCATCTCTTCACCTTCTGGTCAGGGGGCCGCGTCGGGGTGGCCCGTATCTCGAACATGCCTTGGGTGCGAAACGGTGCGTGTTGGAGCCGCGCCGTGGAACCTCTCGGCATGTGGACGCACGCCGTGACATGGCGCCCGTGCGATCGATTCGTTCAGAGCTCACACTTGACCAACTCGCCTGCGCGCATGATGACGCGCAGGTTGCGGCCGTCGTTGGCGAGCAGCGAGATGTCCTTCAACGGATCACCGTCGACCACGAGCAGGTCCGCCAGCGCGCCCGACGCGATGCACCCGAGCTGCCCGTCGAGCATCATGATCTCGGCGTTCATGGACGTCGCTTGGCGCAATATCTCCAACGGAGAGAAAACTTGCGCGCGAAGCGTGAACTCCCTGCACTGGCTGCGATAGAGGGCGCCGAGGAGGTCGGTGCCGAAGCCCATCTTGACGCCCGCAGTGCGCATGATGTCCAGGCCCGACAACGACTGCGCCCAGGCATGTGCGACCTTGTCCTGGCTCTCGCGCGGGAAACCCATGCTGCGTCCAAGTTCGTGCAGCTGTTCGGCGATGACCATCGTCGGCACGACGTACGCGCCTCGCTCGACGACGAACGCGGCGGTGTCCATATCGATGAGGGTGGCATGCTCGATGCAGCGCACACCGCACTCGACGCTGCGACGGATGGCGCTGGCCGGATGGCAATGCGCTGACACATAAGTGCGACGCTCGACGCATTCGTTGACGATCGCCCGGATCTCATCCTCGCGATATTGATTCATCCACATCGGGTCGGTTGGCGACGCGACACCTCCGGATGCCACGATCTTGATGCAGTGAGCACCCGTTCGCAGCTGTTCGCGCGCAGACTTGATGCACTCGTCCACGCCGTCGGCGACGACCATCAAGCTGGTGAAAACCGGGCTGCCTCCACAGCCGCAGCGAGCCTCGTAGAACGCGCCGTCCTCGCGCTGGCGCAGGTCGCCGTGGCCGCCGGTCATCGACAGGATGCGGGCGGCGTAATAGAAGCGCGGGCCGGCGATCAGACCGTCCTCCAGCGCACGGTACAGCGAGTAGTTGCCGCCGCCGATGTCGCGCACGGTCGTGAAGCCGCACGAGATGGCGTGCGTCAGCATGCGCACGGCGTGCGCGGTGCGATAGGCCTCTCCGAGCGCATCCGACTTCTGCAACACGATGTCGCTGGCGAATGCATGGACGTGGGCATCGATCAGTCCCGGCATCAACGTCCGCCCGGCGACGTCGACGACGCGCGCCGACGATGCGGCGATCGGGCGTTCCGAGAGCTCGACGATGCGGCCCTCGTCGACCAGCACGTTCAGGCCACCACCGCGATCGTTCGTGCCGTCGAAGACGCGTGCCCTGGTGAACAACGTCGCGCTCATGGCGCCTCCACGAGGGTCGTGCGCATCGGCCGTCGGTTTGCGACGTTGGCCGGCCGGCCGTGGTGCAAGGCGGATTGTTGGTTAGAGATCAAAACGGTACTCCTGGAATGGAACGGCTCAGGGTTGCGACCACGGCTGCGGCACAAGCGGATCGCCTGGCGCTTCAGGCGGGAAATCGGGGCGGTTCGACGTCGACGGTCGCGACCTTTTTCGCTTCCGCGAAGGCCTCGGCGATCGTCTGCAGCACCGACACGTCCCCCACGGTCTCGCGATGACCGGGGACGGCCGAAGGCTTGCCGCTGCGCGACGCCAAGGTTGCCTCGACCATCTCGCGGTACTTGCCGACGAACAGCAGATCGGCGGGCCTGCTCGGCTCGCCGAGCCCGAACCGGATGCCGTCGCTGCGCGAGAAGTTCAGCTGCCACCAATGCGTCGCGCCGCTGTCGCCGTCTGCAAGCTTGAAGGCGACCAGGACGTCGTGCGGCAGCGCGGCCGCGGCCGCGTTCGTGGCCGCCGAGTCGGCCAGGAGCGCGTTCATGATGTCCACGTGGCGGCGCGACATGAACAGCGGCTTCTCGGTGACAAAGGGCCTGGGCTTGTGAAGCACGAGCGAATCGGGATGTTCGTCGACGACGGCCTGCGGAAATCCCCGCTTCTCGCCCCGAACATGGGTATCGAGGAAGTCGCAGATCACCCGGTTCTGGAGCGCCAGCGTCTTCCCGGCGTCCTCGGCCCGATAGAAGCCGGGCGGCGAGTCGCGGTAGAGCGCCGTCATGTCGGTGAAGTCGCCATGAGCGGTGTTGCGCATCGCGATGCAGTGCACCGGCGCGATCGGCGGGCAGCCGTCGCGACGGGTGTAGGCCATGGCGAACCAGGGCAGGCTGTCCGGCGTCATCGGCGGCAGTTCAATGCCGTGCGCGCGCATGGCGAGATGGAAGTCCTCGGTCAGGCAAAGCACCGGCATGCCGATCTCCCGCCCGATCGGCTCGGCCGTGAAGATCCCGCCGTCGAGGTTCACGAATGCGCGCGCGCGCGAGTCCTTCATGGCTGCCAGCGAGGCCACGTGGGCGCCGTACGACATGCCGACGTAGGCGACTTCCCTGGACAGTCTGCCCGCCAGGACAGGCACGTCGCCGGCGAAGAGTCGATCGGCGACGTAGACCAGGTCGTCCGCCCACGGCTGGGCCAGGCGGCCGATCCAGATACCGCGCAGGAACTCGGTGGCGGCAAGGCCTGCGGCTATCCTTTCCTGGACGGTGGGCGCAGCAAGCGACTGGGCCATCAACGGCCCGGCCTCTCCAAGCCGCGCGAAATCGGCCTGTATCGCCGGGCTCGCTGCCACCGACTGGCCGTCGGCCTGGACGTAGCTCGCGCTCTCGTGAGGATGCGCCACGCTGGCCACGACGTAGCCGTGGCTGGCGAGATGCTCCATCAGCCAGGTGCTTTGTTCCCGCCAGGTGGCACCGCCATGGCAGAACATCACGAGTGGGCACGTGCCGTCGGCAATTGGCGCATCCAGGAACGACGAGGTCTCCAGCGCCGCGATGGCCTCCTGCGCGTCGGCCGGCACCCCGAACATGGCGAAGGCCGTGTGGACGCCCGCCTTCACCTCCTCCGGCTTCAGGTAGGTGCGGCGACCATGGCCATCGGTCGTCCGTGCCGGATACCAGCAGGTCACCGTCAGCGTGCGTCGCGTCTGCGGCGGCGTTGCATACATCGCCGCACGCGTCTCGTCCGTGAGGTCGACGTCGACGACGCCGACCGGGAAGGGGCCCGCGGGCGCAGTCCATTTCAACTGGTTCATGGTCAGAACTCCGCTCGCAGGCTGACGCCGATCGTCCGCGGCGTCGTGACGGCCACGGTGGCCGGGGTGATGCCGCCCGTGACGAGGTTGGGCACCACGGAGGCGGCGTTGTAGTTGACCAGCCCCCGGCTGTTGAACGCGTTCTTGGCGAACAGGCTGAGCGTCCACATGTCCCACGCGTAGTTGGCGCGCAGGTCGAACTGGTCGTACGAAGGCAGCGTCGGCGCGACCAGGGATGGCACGAAGGCCGAGACGTTCTGGCTCGTGAACGCCGCCCTGCGCGAGCCCGTGTGCCGGAAGCTCGCGCCCACCGACGCCTGCCCGCCGCCGATGCCCCAGGAATAGTCGGCCGACAACGCGGCGGCGAACTTCGCGGTCAAGGGGACCTCGTCGCCCGAACGTGCGTTGAGCTCCCCGACGTCCTGGTCCAGCTTGGCCTGGGTGGTCGTCAGGTTCGCGGACAGGTTCAGCCCGGACACGGGCCGCCACGTCGCCGTGAGCTCGATGCCCTGGCTATGCGCCTTGCCGCCATTGAGGTTGTACGCGTAGCCCGTGGCCGTGTCGATGCCGGTCAACTGCATGTTCTTCCAGTTGATGCGGTACAGCGTGGCTTCGACATCGATCTTCGTCGCCGGGACGACCCCCTTGAAGCCGAGCTCGTAATTGACGATGGAATCGGAGTGGAAAGGCAGCTTCTGGGTGCCGCCGGGGTTCGGCGTGTTCGGCCCGCCCGGACGGTAGCCGGATGCGGCGCGCGCGTAGACCATGTCGTCCGCATCCAGCTTCCAGCGCGGCGAGATCAACCACGTCGACTTGTGTTCGGACGCCTCGGCGGTCACCGGCTCCGCGAGAACGGGACCGTGAGTCAGCAGGCTATAGACCTGCAAAAAGGGTATGCCGAAGGTGAACCCGAGCTTGGCGACGCGCGCGCCGGTCTGGACGTCGAAGCTGTCCGTGAAGTGGTAGGTCGTGTTGGCGTAGACCGCGGTTTCCTTCATGTCGGTGTTGGATCGATCGGCGATCCAGCCGGGAACCTTCGGCGTCGTGAAGTCCGTGCCCGTGTAGACGTCATAACGCGCGTTGGCGCTTATCGACTCGTCCTGGTAAAACACGCCGGCCAGCCATTCGAGCCTCTGCCCGCTCGGAGATGTCAGGCGGAATTCCTGCACCTTCTTTTTCACGTCCAAGTCCTCCACGGCCAGTGCGCCCGTGACACCGAGCGGAGAGGTCGGAAAGCCTGCTGCCGTCAGGCCTGCCGCGGAAATGAAGTCGACGTAAGACAGGTAGCTGCTGTCGTCCAGACTGAAGTTCTGCTTCTGCCGTGCGAAGCTGCTGACCGAAAGCAGGTTCGCGAAACCGAGGTCGTAGTTCAGGGTCAGTGCATCGCGATCCGACCGCATTTTCGTCGGCAGCGCGAAACGGTTCTGGGTACCGTAGTTGCCGGTGATCGGCTGCAGCGTCGTCGCGTCGTAATTGGGGACGGCGGCGTCCGGGCTCTTCATCGTCTGCGTGTCCAGCATGAGCTTGGCATCGAACCTGGCGTTCGGCTTGAACAGCGTCGTCAGGCGCGCGCCGTCGTTCGTATAGCTGTTCACGTTTTTCTCGTCGCGAAGTGCGTTATCGACGTAGCCCGGATCCTTGCGGCCATAGAGGGTCAGCCGGCTCGCGAGAACATCCTTGAGAAGAGGGACGTTGATCGCGCCCCGGACGCTCGCGCCGCCGCCTCCGCCGGAGACGTGGCTGTAGCCCACCTCAGCGCGACCTTCGACGTCCTTCAGGTTCGGCGTCACCGTGACGTACTTGATGAGGCCGCCCAGAGCGCTGGCACCGTAGAGCGAGCCCTGCGGGCCCTTGAGCACCTCGATCCGCTCGACGTCCAGCGGATCGACATCCGGACTGAAGAGGGCGCCTCCGACCAGACTCGAGCTGATGCTGATCGGCGTGTCGTCCAGGTAGGTCGCCACCGCGGCGCCGACCTGCAGATAGCCCGTAGTGATGCCGCGGATGGATTCGCGCCGCATGCCGGGCGTGTCGCCCGAGACCTGCAGGCCCGTGACGAAGCCCGACCAGTCGTCGACCGACGTCAGGTTCTGGTGTTCGAGCTGGTAGCCGCCGAGGACGTCGACGGCTCCTGCGACGTCCTTCGCCCGCTCCCGACGGCGATTGGCGGTGACGTAGACGACCTGGGGCTCGTTGTCCGCCGGCGCGCTCGCCGCCTTGGCGGGCGCGGCAGCCGAGGTCGGCACCGAAGGGGCGGGCGCCGCCTGCGCGAGAGCCGTGCCGCCGAGCACGAGCTGGGCAGCGACGGCAAGGGGGTGTAGTACTAGGCGGGCACACATCTTCGTCATGGTCGGATCCCTCTTCGTGTTGAGATGACACCAGTGTCCACACAGGGGGTGCGCAACGTCTAATGCGCAATCTCCCGCCATTTACTCATCCTGGTAGTAACCCAGGGTAGGGATCGTCCCAATGCGCGCAACGCGTGGCCGACAAGCAAGGAAGGCGCGGCGCGGTGCTTTCTCGCAACGATGCGAACATGCATACAGTTCTGCATGTTTGGGTTTAGAGTCGGGTCGTCCACATCTCCTCATCGACCAGCATGACCACAGCGAACGTCGCCCACTTCAGCCGGGTCAGGGTCCCGCAGTTCGGCCACGATGCGTTGGCCGCTCCGGCTGGCGCCGTCCGAACCGTGCAGCAGATCTGCGAGAGCATCTTGCAACCCACGGAGCCCTGGATCGTCCCGATCTGTGATGGTGATGCGGTGCGCGTACGGCGTCACATCCCGGGGTACCACTTCGAGCACGAATACGTGCGCCTCGAACGGGGCGTTTGGCTGGCATTCGGCGAACTGCAAGACGACGAGTCGTTCGTCAACTGGACGCGCGAGCGCGGCGTGACCACCTTCGGCGTGCTGACGCGCGGTGCCGGCATGCTCAGCACCGCAAGCGCGCCCCATCAGCGCAGTGTCTTTTCCGAAGGCCAGGTGGTTGCGACGGCCTGTTCCGACGACACGCCCGTCTGCCGCCACGTCCCTCCGGGGGTCCGCTCCCAGTCCGTCACCCTGCTGTTCGAGAACGACGACGCGTTGATGCGGTTCGGACTGGAACTCGACGAAATCCGCCAATGGTTGGCGCCGCCGAACGACATCCCGGGCCGGCCACTGCCTTTCCGGGCAGCGATCGGTACACCGAACGGCCTGGTGCAGAAGGCGGCGCAGGCCATTCTCTGGGCGCCGTTCAGCGGATCGCGGCGCAGGCTCTACCTGCGCAGCAAGGCCGGGGAACTGATGTGCCACCTGCTGGCCACTCCCGCGTCGTCATTCTTCGGAGGGGAAGTCCTCCCGAACTATCCCTGCACCGACGACAGTCTTGCCGCCATCGCCCATGTCGCGATGTCCGATCCCGAATGCTGCACCGAGATCGGCGCCCTCGCCGTGCGCCTGCAGGTCACCAGCGGGCGCCTGGTGACGGCCTTCAGAGCCAAATACGGCATGTCTCCGAGCAACCATATGATGGCGGTGCGCATGGCGCATGCGCGGCGCTTGTTGCAGGAAACGCGGAACTCGGTGGTCGACGTCGCGCTCGCCTGTGGATACGAGCACCATTCCAGCTTCACCGCGGCCTATCGGAAAGCGTTCGGCGAAGCGCCCATCCAGACACGTCGGGCGGTCGCGTCCGGGCATGCCGTCGTTTGATGACTTGCGAGGGCCGGGTCCTCGGTCTTTTCGCGGAGTTATCACCACCGCAAACCGCTCACAGCGCCGTTCTCGAAGCAAGCGTTGTGCTTCCGCTTGCACGTGAGTTCCTCGGCAGCGTGGTCTGACGGAGATCGGCGCCGGACTTGGTTGCATCGAAACGATGCTCGGTGATCGTCGATTCCGCGTGGCTCGCTGGCGTATGTGTGCAGATCGCACCACCTTGTTTTGGGACAGTCCCACCGCGCGCTGCGAGGGTCAACACACTTCTTTTTCAGCGCGCCCGACTGACACTCTCGAGTCGGGTCCGAGTGCCTCCGGATCGCGACCGGCGCGACATCAACTAGGCTCCATCACTCGTAGGCGAGCGATCTTCAGTCAGTTCAAGCCCAAACGAATTCGCTGGATATCCAGCAATTTTTTCGGCTTCACAATGCGCCGCGGGAAAGGGCCCGGGGCCTCAAGGTTCAGCGGTCGGCGTTACCAGGTGCTGCCTAAGGGCGGCCAGCGACGTCGCCGGCACACCCATGTGCGCCGCCCACCCCTCCGCGCCACCGTAACGGGCTCGCACGGTTTCGAGGAGATCCAGGATCGACTTGGCGTCGACCCGATAGACCTCCGGCGGCATCGCCTCGATATGCTCGCGGTAGCGCGGCCAATTCCTGAAGCGGTCGACGATGCGGGCCATGTTGGCGCCGCTGCGCAGATAGTCGTCGACGATCGCGTCGTCGCCAACGCCGACCAGGCCCAGGGTAATTGCAGCAAGGACGCCCGTCCGATCCTTGCCCGCGGCGCAGTGAAACAGACACGGATTTTCGACCACTTCGGCCAGTTGGATCACCGCTGCCGCCAGCGACGCGGATTCGACGCACGAGGTGTAGAGGTGGCTCAGCACTTGTCCGGACGGCACGCCGTCTATCGAGGCCATGCCCAGCGGTGCGTTGAAGTAGCGAATCGTCGGCACCTGCGCCAGCGGCCCGCGGCCCTGTTCGGCCACCTCGTGCTGCAGACGCAGGTCAATCACCGATCGCAGGCCGAGCGTGCCGCTCAACCTGTCGACATCGGTGGCCGACAAGGCCTGCAGGGTATCGCTTCGGAACAGCCTGCCCTCTCGCGTAACCCCACCGCCGCGCACGGGCAACCCCCCCAGGTCGCGGAAGTTGAAAGCGCCTTCCAGCGCGATCAGGGTCGCTGGGGAGCCCGGCATGGATGGCCTCGCGTCTGGGAGGATTGGAACTGCATCGCAGGCCGGGGTGCCACACGTTGTGTCACACGACGCCTAGCTTGACGGCATAGGGCGAGGCATGCGCCTGCCGTTCGATTGCCTCGTCCTTTGCCACCAGTTGTCCCAGCGCAAGGCGAACGGACGACAGTGACTGGCTCGTCACCGAGAAGTGACGCAGGCCTGCCCGATACAGGCTCTCGATCAGCGACAGCGCCGCGCCCTCGCCGCAATCGACGCCGAACCGCGCCCCGCCCGGCGCTTCCACGAACTGCCCAGCCTCGTGGAGCAGCCGCGCCAGCTCGCCGTCGAGAGCCGTTCGCGGGTTGTTCGGCAAGTAGCCGTCCGCCACGTAGCTCTCGAACACGTCATCGGCGAACGACAGTGCGCTGGGATAGCCGTAGAACGTCCGGATCAGCTCGCGGATGTCGATCCACACCGCCGCCCCACTGCCGGCAAGTTCGCGAGCATGGAACAGGCCCCCCGGGCTTTGCAGCACGACGCCCGCCCGCGCGAGTCCCTGGGCTTCCGCGGCTGCCCGGAACGCGGAGAACTCGGTCAGGCTGTTGATGCCAGCGGCAAGCGGCGTGACGTGTTGATGGCCCACCTCGCGCGCCGCGTCGGCCATGCCTCGGAGCAGCGGCACGTACAACCCTTTGAGTCCCAACGGCAGGAACAGCCGCGGTGCCAGCGAAGCCCAAGTGCTGATCATGCGCTGCGCACGCGGTGAGCCGAGGTTGGGCAGGCGGATGTCGACCGGCGTGCCAGGCGTTTCGAGCAGCAGGCGACGGCAGGCCTCGAAGCTCAGTCGGGCCAGCCGGTCATGCGTGGACTTGCGGTCGGCGTCGCGACCGAGCTCGTTGACCGCGTCTAGCAACTCATTGAGCGTACCGGCCGCGATCATCAGGTCGGTCAGTGCCACCACGGCCAACCCGCGAGGCGCATGGCGAAGCGCGCCACGGGCATCGCTACCGCTGGTGACCGACACGGAGAAGGATGCACCGGAACGCTCGTCCGCCAGCTTCAGCAGCCGATCGATGTATCCGGCCGCCTGCGAGGCCGGCTCCAACGGCAGGACGCCGCTATAGACCTGCCCCGTCGCTCCGTCCACCGACAGCGGCGTGCCCTCCTCAAAGCAGACACCTCCTATTTGAAATGTGCGCTTGGCAAGATCTATTTCCAGTTCGTCGCAGCCAACGACGCATGGGACGTCCAGCGCGCGCGAGACGACCGCCGCATGGCTCAACGCGCCGCCCTTGGCGGTGACGATCGCCTGCGAAGCGAGCATCCCGCGGATATCCTGCGGACTGGTGGTCGGACGCAGCAGGACGATGCGTTCGCCTGTTGACGCCATCTCTGCGGCGCGATCCGCATCGAGCACCGCGAGGCCGTAGGCGTGGCCGGGCGAGGCGCCCGTGCCCTTCAGCAGCACGCGGGCCTCGGCCAGCGCTGCAGCCTCAAAGGCGGGCCTGATCAGCTTCTTCAACTGCTCGTTCGAGACGCGCTGGATCGCGGTGGCGCGACCCACCAGCCCTTCCTCGACCAGGTCGATGGCGATCCGCACGGCGGCCGAGGCGGTGCGCTTCGCGGCGCGCACTTGCAGGAAATACAGGCGGCCGCTCTCGACGGTGAACTCGATGTCGACCGCGTCGCTGTACATCTGCTCGAGACGCTGGCCATGCTCGATCAGTTCGTCTCGATGCCGTTCGGACAGCGAACCGGGTTCGTTCAGCGCCTGCGGCGTCGCGGACCCGGACACCAGGTCCTCACCCTGACGACCAGCAAGATACTCTCCGTACAGATTGGGATCGCCCGTGTTCGGGTCGCGCGTGAAGGCGACGCCCGAACCCGAGTCGGCATCGAGGTTGCCAAACACCATGGCCTGTATGGTGACCGCCGTCCCGAGCGAGTCCGAAATGCGGTGGTGCTCGCGATAAGCGCGCGCGCGACGGCTGTCCCAGGATTCGAACACCGCCGCCACCGCGCGATGGAGCTGCCACGACGGGTCGGCCCGTACATCTTCCGCACCCTCGCGTGCCAGCGTTTCCAGCACCGCGGCCTCCAGACGCGCGAAGCGCGCCCGGCTCGGCTCGGCGCGCGCCGCGTCGACGTGCAGCGCCGCTGCCTCCGCCACGAGTTCCCCGTCGATGCCGAGCACGATGTCGGAGAACATGCGCCAGAAGCGCAGCCAGGTGTCGACGGCGAAGTCCGCGCTGCCGGTCTGTGCGGCGAGCCGCTCGGCAGATTCGCAGGTCACTCCCAGATTGAGCACCGTGTCCATCATGCCCGGCATGCTGACCTGCGCGCCCGAGCGGACGGAAACCAGCAGCGGCATGCCGTCGGCGGGCACGCCGAAGCGCCGGCCCGTGCGTCGCTCGAGCTCCACGACGGCCGCTTCCGTCTGCGCCACTAGCGCGCTGGGCAAACTGCCGGCTTCACGGAACGCGCGGTAGCCGTCGGTACCGATGACGAACGCCGGGGGGACGGGAATCCCGGCCGCGGCCATGCGGGCGAGGCCGGTCGCCTTGCCGCCGAAGCGCGCGGTGTCCAGGGGGTCGATCGCGTCGACCAGGTGTACGTAGGTGCTCATGTTCTGGGAAGAATTGGACATGCCGACCTGCCCGGACGGGCTCAGCAGCGCGGCCCGACGGGAAGGGGAAGTCAGGTCTGGAGCCGCTGGTCTCATGTCGTGTCTCGTGGACGACCGAGCACCGCAAGGATGTCCTCGTGGAACTCGAACCAGATGTTGTGGACAGAATCGAGGGTGGGCTTGCAGACGAAGTCGCGCTGCCCCTGATCGACCAGATCCATGCTGCGCCGGAAGCGCCGTTGATAGTTGGTGTAGCGCGGAACCCGGACGAGCAACTCGTCGAGTTCGCGGGTCAGGCGCTCCGCGGTCTGCAACAGCCGCCGCTCGGCGCGCTCGTCGCCGTCGCTCTGCTGCCATTCGGTGACCTGGCCTATGAAACGGCCATTGATGGTCTCGAAGCGTTCGTACCAGTGCATGACGTCGGGCTCGGTGCGAACGCCCTCGTAGATCCGGTTGTAAGCCTCCAGCACCTGCGTCGTGCCCGCTTCGAGCAGCATCGCCCCGGTGGGCATGGCCAGCACCCGACCGTCCTCGGCCGCGGCTTCGAGCTGGTTGCGCACCAGGTCAAGCGACAGACCAGCGACCTCCGAGATGGTCTCGGCCGTCGCCATCTTCTTGAGGTAGATCGCGTTGAGGATCGCGAAGTCGTTATCTGAAATCATTGTTTGGATTCCTTCTGGAAGGGAGTGGGCCGGCGTTTCAGGAAACGCCGATCGATGGCTCATCAACCCCAGAAGTATTTCGAACGCCGGCGGTCGCCGTTGGCGCTGAACGGGAGATAGCCTTCCCCGGAGAAGATCTTCTGCGGCACCGTGGATTGGGCGAATCCGCGCTTGGTGATGTCGTAGTAGTAGTTCGACACGCGCTGGTCGATCTCCCAGAAGTTGTAGTCCGTGCAGGCTTTCTCGTAGGTGCCGGCGAGCCGCAGGTGCGGCAGGATCATGTCGATGTAGTAGACATAGTGCCCGTTCGTGATGAGCGTGCGGCGCGACTGGCGCGACAGTTTCGTGTAAAGCTTGAACGTGGCCTGCTGTATGGACTCCAGGCGCTTGGGCAGGTCCTTCACCGCAACCTTGTACACCTCCGACATAGGCGTGTTCCATTTTTCGCGCACGAACACCGCGGCGCCCTTGATCGACGGGATGTAGTTCTTCGGGCGGGTGAACGTGGTGGAGATGTCATTGACGCGGATCTCGTCAAGCTTCATCTCGCGCGGGTCGATCTCCAACACGATGGTGTAGCAATGTGGGACATTCTCGTGGTCGCACACATCGCTCCAGTCGAACGCTTCCTCGTTCGTGAACAGGTCGCGGATGATCATGATGTTGCCGTTCGGCAGCGGGTACGGCCCGGTGTCGCCCAGGCCCAGGCGACAGTCGTAGTGATCAAGGAACGCCAGCAATTCAGCCGCTGCGTTGAACTTGATCACCAAATCGTGATCGGGACTGCCGCTGTCGAGCCGGTCGACCTGCGAGGACAGCCGATCGATCAGCGAGGGTTCGTGGATCTGGCAGCGATAAGAGTCCTGCGAGTTGAGGATCCAGCCGTCCTGGCGCTTGCCCCAAAGCACGCGCTGCATGAACTTCAGGATCTCGTTGCTCTCCTCGATGTAGTCGTCCGGCTGGATGACTTCGAGCGCGAGCAGGCCGCAGCGCCCCATACCGAAGCCCACAGCGCCGATGCTCCAGTCGTGCACGGCGTTGACCTTGGTGCCGATCTCGGTACGCGCCGATGCGCCGATCTTGATCACGCCTTCCGCGCCGATCTCGTCGGTGGTCATGCGCAGGATTTCAGGCCACCGGTAGAACTGGTGCATGAAGGCCAGGATCTCGTATTCCTGACGCGGGATCATCCCCGACGAACCCTCGGTGGCACGCATCACCAGCACGTCCCAGATGTTCCAGGCGAGGTAGTTGTTCAGATCGTTGAGTTCATCGATCGAGAACTGGTCGCGGAGAACGTCCTCGCGGGACACCTTCTCCAATACCTTGCTCTTGGCCCGAGACTTCATCATCCGGTCACCCAGGATGCCGTCGGGCACCGGCTCCATGCCTTTGAAATTTCCCGTGTAGGTCAGATCCTGGAACCGCAGGCCGTTGTCGCCCGGCTCGTAGCGCTTCTTGTAGTCCATCGTTGTCTCCGTCATTGCAATGTGGATCAGTCCACGAACACGATCTGGCCGGTCTCGGCACCGTCGCAAACCAGTTGCGCCTTCTTGCCATCCAGCGCCTTGATCATCTGCTCGAAGTGCGCTTTGTTGTCGCCGCCGGTGACATAGCGCGAATCGCTGTTCTTCAGGTGCGCGGTCATCACGCAGGGGATCTGGAACTCCCGCGAGAGGATGCCGAGGTGCGATTCCGGCGCGCCCGACAACGTGATGACGCCGATGGCGCCCATGCTCAGCGCCGGCGCGAGGAAGGTGGTTGTGCCCCCTTGCGCGAGCACGATGTGTTCCTTGAGCTTGCCGCTCTGGATCAGCGCGATCACCGATTTCGGATCGGGCAGGTACTTGATGGTTCCGATCGGCGTCTTGCTCGTCTCGAAACTGTTGAATCCTTCGGCTGCTACGGTCATGCTTGTCTCCTGTAGGTGGAATGGAACGGTTCGGAACCAATCGCCTGGACGGCGATCGTCTGGGGGTGTGCGTTCAGCGGCGATGACCTCCGCGTCAGTTCGTCAGCCGCGGCGCATCGGCCTGCGCCGTCAGCCACGACTCGATGTCTTCGGGACGGGACACGACCAGCGCCGCGCCGGCCCCGAGCAGTTGCTTGCCCGTGTGCATGCCCCAGTCCACTCCGATCGCGCGCACGCCAACGTCGCGCGCCTCGCGGACGTCTCCCACGGTGTCCGTCACGAGGACAACCTCCGAGCGGTCGAAAGCGGCCTGGCCTGCGCGCCCCCCCGGTGGATCGGCTGCAAACGCCTTCTCGCTGACGAAGCGCGCGATCGAGACGGCCTTGCGCGGCTCGACGTCGCCGGCGAACACGTGCGGAAAGCATTGATCGAGGTCGACGGCACTCAGGATCCGGTGGATCGTCTCGAGCGCGTTGGTCGAGACGATCGCCAACGTGTGCTGCTTCGCCAGCCTGCGCACCAGGCCGGCCATGCCCGGGATCCAGGTTGGGTTGTAGCGCTGGCGCAGCAGCGTCAGGAAGTGCGTCTTTGCGGCGTCGGCCCGCTCGCGATCCGGGATGAGCGCGGCCAGCGAATCGAAGAAGTTGCCTTCGAAGGTACGGAAGAAATCCTCGCGCGAATCGATTCCCAGCGCAAATGCCTCGTTCGTTTCGGAGAACAGCTCCCAGGACGCGTTGCGAGTATCGACAAGCGTGCCATCGAGGTCGAACAGGATCGCGCGGATCAAGATATCCCCTTGTTAGGACGTGCTGCGAGGACGAGCGCTCAGGCCAACCGGGACTCGCGCCGGGTCGCCGGCACGCTGTTCAGCGCATTCAGCTTGGGCAACTCGAAGAAGTCCTGCACTTCCCCATGGCCGGTGAGTCCGTTCATCTGCCATTCGCAGAGGGAGTTGAACGAGACCATGTTCGGCCAGCATTGCCAGGGGAAGGTCGTGCTTGCCCGCCCTTCCAGGCGCCAGACGCGGTCATCGCTGGTCGTCACCGTCAGTTCGAGGCGCTCGGGATAACGCTCTTGCGGGCGCTCGACGCGCCCGGTGCCGGCCTTCAGTCCGAGCACGCGACCGTTCTCGAGCACGTACCCGTGCGCCAGCCACAGTTCGTCGCCGTTGCGCTGATCCTCGAATCCGAAGATGGCGTGCACTGCCAGGTCCTTCGAGAAGTGCGCGTGCAGCCAGCTCATGTTGGGCTTGCCCCGCTCGGGGCGCGGCCCCCAGCTGTGATCCATGGTGGACACGCAGTCGATCGGCACTTCCGCGCCGCGCACCCAGACCCGACCCGTCACGTGGCCCGTCTGATCGAAGTGCCCGTTGTAGGCCGTGCCCCACGAGAACCTGCCGGCCTCGGACGCCGAGCCGCACATCGGATCCATCGTCGGATCATGGATGTCGAACGCCGGCATCAACGCCTGGTAGCGCACGTCGATGCGCGTGCCTTCGCCATCGTCATAGTCGATCTTCCAGACTTGGTTCGGCTCGAGGCAGCGAACGTGCAAGCTGTTCAGCAGACGGTAGTCGAGCAGGCTGCGCGGCTCCGGAATCGGCATCGCGGCGCGCATGTCACAGAAGTCGGCCTCCCACGGCGTCACGCAACGCCGGGAGTTCATGCAGATCGTCGAGCTGACCGCGCCGATGTTCGGGCGGAACAGAGCGTACACGCCGACGTTGAGGTTCGCCTCGACGTTGTAGAAGCCGAAGAAGTTCGTCTCGGCCCATGTCGGGTTGGAATCGGTGGCGTGGAATTCAGCGTCTTGCGGTTGGATCACCGTCTGTCTCCTGTATGCCGGGCGGCTGTTGTCGATGTCGTCCGGCCCGAGGGCGACGACGTGAAGATGAATGTAGACGGGTCGACGTCGGCATGCGATGGCCGGATTGGACAAGCACGGTCGCCTGCATGCGCCAGCTTGGCCAGTGACACCCTTGGGGCCGGCCCCTATCGTGCACCACGCTTCCTGCAGGAGCGCGCGCAAGCGCACCGAACCACGACACCAAAAGGAGACAGCCATGACCCCCAGAAAGACGACGCTCTCGCTCTCGCAAACGTCGCCGTCACATCGTAGAAGGCCTCGGCCCGGCATCGTCCTCGCGACGCTCGCGCTGGCTGCGGCAACGCTCGTGTCGAAGCCCGCCGCGGCGCTGGACAGCGACGCGGACGACTACAGCGCCGGCGCCGTGCCAGCAGGCACCAACCTCGCCCTGCTCTACTACCAGCACGCAAACCGGAACAAGGTGCGGGTCGACGGCGCGACGGTGTCGCCCGGCGACCTGACCTCCGACATCGGCATCCTGCGCCTGGTGCGCTTCGTCAAGATCGGCCCGTTTCTCGCCGATCCCCAGGTGCTTCTACCGTTCGGGAAGCTGCAGGGCCACAACGCGCTCGCATCACTTGGCTCGACGGATGGACTCGCCGACGCGATCGTCACGGCGACGGTCTGGCTCATCAATGAACCCGAGAACGGCACCTACCTCGGCGTGACGCCCGCGGTCTACGTGCCGATCGGCCAGTACGATCACGACAAGCCGCTGAATCTCGGCGAGCATCGCTGGAAGTACTTATTCCAGTCCGCCTATGTCATGCCGGTGGGCACGCCGAACCTGAGCCTGCAGGTGACCGGCGACGTCACGCTGTACGGCCGCAACGACGACTACGGCGCCGCGAGCCAGACGCTCAAGCAGAAACCGCTGGTCGAACTGCAAGCATGGCTGCGCTACAAGGTGACGCCGACCTTCGATGTCCGCGTCGGCAGCGCCCACTTCACAGGTGGCCGGACGGAGCTCGATGGCGTCTCGAACGCCGATCGCCAGAACACCACCAACATGAAGGTTGGTTTTGGTTGGGACTTCTCGCCGGGTTGGAACCTGGTGGCCGCATACGGGCAGGATCTCCAGGTCCGTAATGGCCTGCAGGAAGACGCGCGTTTCAACCTACGCCTGTTGAAGGCGTTCTGATGAACTGCGGCCGCGTCCGGGCCGCAGTCGACGGGTATGCTGGGTGATGACCCTCTCACGGCCGCTGGCGTGACTCGCGACACTTCGATGATGCACGCCGTCCCCTACGTCGACCTTCCCGGCGCCCGGGCGCCGCTGTCCGTCGATCTGGGGCCGATCGTGTCCGCGGCGCTGCGCGGGCAATACGAGCTGCTGATCGCCGAGACGGAGCGCGCCGCGGCGCGACTGCTGCCGGGATCGTCGGCGCAGATGTTGTTCTATGCGGGCGGAAAGTGGCGCGAATGGTCGTCCCTCGACGAGGAGAGCGACGCCCCCCCGGTGGCCCTGCCCGTCGACGCCCCGACCGCCGTGCACGTCTGCCGTTTCGACGGGGCGTGGTTCGTGCCAATCTCGCCCGGCGCCACCGCGCTGCTCATCGACCCGCTGGAGTCGGCCGGGGAGCCCGGGGACGACTTCGAGGTGCTGCGACAGTGCGCCGCGCTGGCCCTGCAGACCTGCGAACGACAGCGGCTTGCGACCCAGAACCTGGACGAGGTTCAGACGCTGCACCGTGTCGTCACGCGCATGCTCAAAAGCCATGACCTCAGCGAGATCCTGCTCCACATCACGCAAGAGGCGAAACGTCTGCTGAGCGCGGACATCTGCGGCGTATTGCTTTGCGACGAGGATCGCATCGTGATGCGACGCTGCGCGGGCAACCGCTCGCCGCGCACCGCCTCGCTCGTCATGGTCGCTGGCCAGGGCCTGGCCGGCCGCGTCCTCGAGCACCGCGAGCCCGCCGCCGTGGCCGATTATTTGACAAGCGAGGACATCAGCCACGACTTCTTCTCCCTCGCCGAGGCGGAGATGGTGCGCTCGGCCCTGGCGGCGCCGCTGATCGGCCGCGGCGGACTCATCGGGGTGCTGGAGGTCTGGCGGCGACGTCCTTCGGTGTTCGCGCCGGTCGACACGACACGTCTGGTCGCGCTGGCGAACATGACGTCCATCGCGATCGAGAACGCCCAGCTCTACGTGAGCCAGGCCGCCATGGTCGCGGCGCTGGGCCACGCCAACGACGCGTTGAACGAACGCTACGCCGTTGTTCGCCGCGTCTCGGAGCTGACCCAACATCTGATGCAGGTGCTGCTGACCGGTGCCGACCTGCCGATCATTGTCCGGCAGGCGGCGCGCTTCCTGGACATGGAGGTGGGGGCAGTGGCGGCCGACGGCGTCGCGCTCGCGTGGAGCGGGGACGGCCCGCCCACCGCTGCGTTGGCCGGCGTGGCAGAGGCGCTGCGGCCGCGCGAGCGACCGACCTCGCGCGGCGACGGCGAGACGGTGGAAACCGGCGGCATTCCGTGGCGTGCTCAGCCCGTGGTCGTCGAAGGAGACACAGTCGCGTGGATCGTCGGGCAGATTGGCGCGCAGGCCGACGAGGTCGTGACGCTGACGCTGACCCAGGTGGCGATGATCGCTGCGCTGAGACGGCTCGAACAACGCGCGGCCAGCCGAGCGCGCTCCGAGAGCATCGACGCGATCGTCTGGGATCTGCTGCGTGGCGAGGAACTGGCCCGAACGACTGCGCTCGACCGTGCGGGTGAACTGAAGCTTGACCTTGACGGGCCGTTGCGCGTCTGCCTGTGCGAGATCGGTCGCAGCACCGCCGGCATGGCCGAGTGCGCAGGATCCGCCCTGCGGCAGCGCATCGCCGAGGCACTGGGAGATGCCGAGGGGGTGCGCGCCGTCGCACTCCGAGGCACCAGCGTCGCGCTGCTCTGCGTCGACCCTGGCACAGACAAGATCGAGCGCCTCGCACAGCGGTTGTCGACGCGCCTCGCCGAACAGCTCGCGGGGCGGCGGATCGTTGTAGGAGCTAGCAGCCGCTGCGTCGTACCCCGCGCGCTGGGCACCGCCTATCGCGAAGCGCAGATAGCTCTCGACGTCGGCCGCCAGCTCGATCGCACAGGCGCTGTCGTCTACGACCGCGCCGGAGTGGTGGGAATGCTGCTCAGCCTACGGCACGAGGTGGGCATGCGTCGCTTCCTCGAGCTGAACCTCGGCGCGCTGTTCGAAGAGGAGGAGAAGCAGCGAGAGATGTACCTGCTCACGCTGCGCGTGTTCTTCGACACGAACTGTTCCCACGAGGCGGCGTCGCAGCATCTGGGCGTCCATCGCAAGACCATCGCCCACCGACTCGCCAAGATCACCGAGTTGACCGGTCTCGACCTGTCGACTCACGACGACAGACTGGTGGCCGACCTGTGCCTGTACGTCTATCGCTTGCTGAACAGTGGGGGCGACGCGCCGGTCGACGAGCTGTCGTCCTAAGGGATATCCCGATGGGACGCCGTGACCCATCAGCGGGTCTCCTTATGTGCCAGTCTGGCCGATGACTGTTGGGGCAGCGGGTCTTAACGTGACGGCTCTGATCCCAACATTCATAAGGAGACAACATGCCCAACGTCCAGGCGGCCGTCGTTCGAAAGAAATCCGGGCCCTTCTATGTCGAAACGATCGAACTGGAAGACCCGCGCGAAGATGAAGTGCTGGTCGAGATCCGAGGTACGGGCATCTGCCACACCGACCTCGTCGTTCGCGACCAGTATTTCCCGACGCCCCTGCCCGCCGTGCTCGGCCACGAGGGCTCGGGTGTCGTGCTCAAGGTCGGCACGAAGGTCACGAAGGTGGTACCAGGCGACCACGTCGTCCTGACGTTCGCGAGTTGCGGCGTCTGCCAGAACTGCCTCCGTGGCCTGTACGGCTATTGTCCCGACCTCTACGGTCGCAATTTCAGCGGCGCACGGCCCGACGGATCGTCGCCGTGCTGCGACCAAGCCGGCGAACGGCTCAGCGCGGTCTTCTTCGCGCAATCGTCATTCGCCGAGCGCGCGCTCGCGACCGAGCGCAACGTCGTGAAGATCCGCAAGGACGTGCCCATCGAGCTGATGGGCCCGCTCGGTTGCGGCATCCAGACGGGGGCGGGCGCCGTGATCAACGCATTGAAGCCGGGCGCGGGCACGAGCATCGCCGTTTTTGGCGCCGGCTCCGTCGGCATGGCGGCGATCATGGCCGCGAAGGTCGTGGGCTGCACGACCATCATCGCAGTCGACCTCCAGGACGGCCGCCTGGAACAGGCGCTCACGCTCGGCGCCACGCACGTGCTGAACGGCTCGCAGCAGGACGTCCGGGACGAGATCCTCGCGTTGACCGGCGGCGAAGGCGTGCAGTTCTCGCTTGAATGCACCGGCCTGCCGAAGGTGCTGCGCCAGGCTGTCGACTGCTTGCGCCTGACCGGCACCTGCGGCGTCATCGGCGTCGCGCCGCTGGGCACCGAGGTCACGCTCGACATGAACAGTTTGCTGTTCGGTCGCAGCGTGCGCGGGATCATCGAAGGCGACAGTATCCCCGACATCTTCATCCCGCAGTTGGTGGAGCTGTGGCGGCAGGGCCGGTTTCCGTTCGACCGGCTGGTTCGCTATTACCCGCTGTCCGAGATCAACGAGGCGATGCGCGCCTCCGAGGCCGGCGAGGTGCTCAAGGCGATCGTCCAGCCGCGCGCCACTGCCACCCATTCCTAAGCGACCGAACGCACCAGGAGACCCGACATGCAAAAGACCCCTTACGCCCTCACGATCGACGGCCAGCGCGTGGTTGCCGACCAGCTGTCCCAGGCCATCAATCCCGCGACGGAGGAACCGATCTGCACGTTCCCCCTCGCCTCACGTGACCATCTCGAACAGGCCATCGCGGCCGCCGGCCGGGCTTTCCCGGCCTGGTCCGCGACGCCGCTCGCTCAACGGCAACGGGCCGTGTCGAAGCTGGGCGACTTGATCGAGCAGAACCAGGAAGCCTTCATCAAGCTGCTCATTACCGAGCAGGGGAAGGGACGCGCCGCCGCTGAGTGGGAGATCGGCGGATCGGTGTATTGGTGCCGCGAAATCGCGAAGCAGTCGCTCGAGGACACCGTCGTGCGCAGCAATGGCGACGACGAGGTCGTGACGCGGCATACCCCCATCGGCATCATCGGGGCGATCACGCCGTGGAACTTCCCGCTGCTGCTGGCGATCTGGAAGATCGCGCCGGCCCTGGTAGCCGGCAACACCATGGTGCTGAAGCCGTCACCCTACACCCCGCTGTGTACGCTGTGGTTCGGCGAACTGGCGCAGCAGGTGCTACCGCCCGGCGTGCTGAACGTGCTATCGGGCGGCAACGAACTCGGCCAGTGGATCACCGAGCATCCGGCCATCGGCAAGATCTCGTTCACCGGTTCCACCGCCACCGGGCGTCGCGTGATGCAGAGCGCGGCGGCCAACCTGAAGCGCCTGACGCTCGAACTCGGCGGCAACGATCCGGCCATCGTCCTGCCCGACGTCGACGCAAAGACGATCGCCAAGGACCTGTTCTGGACGGCATTCGCCAACAGCGCCCAGTTCTGCGTGGCCTGCAAGCGCATGTACATCCACGAGGACGTCTACGACGACGTTGCACGCGAGCTCGTGGCCTACGCGAAGACGGTCAAGGTCGGCAACGGCATGGAGGCCGACACGCAGCTCGGCCCATTGCAGAACAAGATGCAGTTCGACAAGGTCAGTCAGTTGCTCGACGAGAGTCGTCGAGGGGGCGTGAAGTTTCTCCTGGGCGGTACGCCAACTCAAAAGCCGGGCTACTTCGTTCCTGTCACGTTGATCGACAATCCCCCCGAGGATTCGCGCTGCGTCGTCGAGGAGGCGTTCGGCCCGGTGTTGCCGCTGCTCAAGTACCGCGACATCGACGACGTCGTGGCGCGCGCCAACGACACACCGTACGGCCTCGCGGCGTCCGTGTGGGGCCGGGACGTCGCCAAGGCGGAATCCATCGCGCGCCGCATCGAGGCCGGCACCGTCTGGATCAACCACGCGCACGCTTTCGGCCCCGACATCGCGTTCGGCGGCCACAAGCAGTCCGGCGTGGGCATCGAGAACTCGCTGCATGGGCTGGCCGAGTACACCAACGTCCAGACCGTCATGCGCAAGGCGCTGCCATGAGCCGATCCACCACGTCGCTGTGCGGCGCGGTTGGCGAGTTGCTGGCGCGCTCGGCACAACGCTTCGGCAACAAGACCGCGCTCGTCTTCGAGGGCGAACGCTTCAGCTTCCGCCAACTCGACGACCAGGCCTCCCGGCTGGCCGCCGGCCTCCACGCGCTCGGCATCCGGCCGGGCGAGACCGTGGCGCTGTACTCGCCGAACTGTCGCGAATGGCTCGTCGGCTACTACGCCGTGATGCGGCTGGGCGCCGTGGTCAACCCGCTCAACCTCATGCTCACTGCGCAGGAGGCCGCCTACGCGATGAACGACTGCGGTGCTGTGGCCGTCCTGGGTACGGACGATCGCATCGCCGGCCTGTCGTCGGTGCTCGCGCAGACGCGACTGCGCGTCCTGGTGGCCGCCGGCGGACAGCCGCCGCCTGGCGCGATCGACTTTCGGGATGTGCTGCGGCACGAGATCGACGTTGGCATTGCGCCCGCCATCGCACTCGATGACCCGTGCACCGTGGGCTACACCTCGGGCACGACCGGCCATCCCAAGGGCGCCGTGCTGACCCATCGCTCGATCTTGATGAACACCGCCATGACGGCGACGATGCACATGCGCACGGACGCCGACACCGTCGTCAGCGCGCTGCCTTGCTCGCACGTCTACGGCAACATCGTGATGAACGCCGCAATCGGCTACGGCATGACGCTGGTACTGCATAGGAGTTTCGAGGCCGAGCGCGTTCTGAGAAGCATCCAGGAGCACCGCGCAACTATGCTCGAGGGCGTGCCTACGATGTACATGTACTTGCTCAACTCGCCCGCGTTGGCTGACTTCGACGTGTCGTCGTTGAGCCGATGCACGGTCGGTGGCCAGACGATGCCCGAGGCAAAGATGCGACAAGTCGAGGCCGCCTTCGGCTGTCCGCTCATCGAGTTGTGGGGCATGACGGAGCTGGGCGGCCTGGGCACCACTCACAGCGTCTACGGGCCGACCCGACATGGCTCTGTCGGCATGGCGTTGCCGCACATGGAAGCCCGCATCGTCGCGACTGACGGCTCGCGCCGCATCCTGCCGGCCGGAGAGGTGGGCGAACTGCAGATGCGCGGGCCGATGGTCATGAAGGGCTATCTGAACAAGCCGGAGGCCACCGCTGATGCCCTGGGCGAAGACGGCTGGCTGCGCACTGGCGACCTGGCGCGAAGCGACGACGAGGGCTATCTTTACGTGGTTGACCGGCTCAAGGACATGGTCATCACCGCTGGCTACAAGATCTACCCAGCCGAACTGGAGCGCGTCATTGCAGAGCATCCTGACGTCGCCCTGGTTGCCGTCGGCAGCATCCCCGACGAGGAAAAGGGTGAGCTGGCCAAGGCCTATGTGGTGGCTCGCCAGGGCGGCTCGCTCGACCTTGCAAGCTTGGAAGAGCACTGCCGCCAGAGCTTGGCTGCGTACAAGGTGCCACGCTTCTTCCAACTCGTCGACGATCTTCCGAAGACCAGCACCGGCAAGGTACTTCGCCGAATGTTGCGTACCCTCGACCGCTAGTCTTACTGTGTCAATAAAATCATGGCACTATACGCATCTCTTCATTCTTCAGGTGAGGAACGATGGGTGCAAGCGAACGGTTTGATCGGTACATGAACCATTTGTCCGCGGGGCTGGGACATTTGGACCGTCACGCAGGGCTCAAGGGCTACTGCACAGGGCTGATGCTGCCGCTCGCCCGCAAGAGCGTGGAGCCGATGGCCGCGCGCGTCGACCCCCTGCACGCCAGCGCCCGGCATCAGTCGCTGCATCACTTCGTGGCGAAGGCTGACTGGTCCGATTCGGAGATGCTTCGGCGAGTCTGCCAATGGGTCGTGCCGCAGATGGACTTCAGCCGCGGCGGCTGGTGGATCATCGATGACACCGGATTTCCGAAGAAGGGCGCGCACTCGGTGGGCGTGGCCCGTCAATACTGCGGGATGCTGCGTAAGCAGGACAACTGCCAAGTGGCGGTGAGCGTGTCACTGGCGTGCGACCAGGGCAGCTTGCCAGTGGCGTGGCAGCTCTACCTGCCCGAGGACTGGGGGGCGGATCCGGTGCGCCGGGCTCATACCAATTTGCATTCAATAGATTAGATATAATGTCGTTCCACGTACTTCAAGGAGTCGTGGATGAAGAACCTAATCACATGTGACAAGCCAACGGTGGCAGCGCTGGCGGAGCGGTTGAAGACGGCGGCGAGCCGTTCGGAATACCAACGCATTCAATGCGTACTGATCCGAGCCACTCTGGGCAGCACGGCCGCGGAGATCGCGCAGTTACTTGGTTGGTCGACGGCCACGGTGCATGTCATCCACTCACGTTGGGCCAAAGAGGGCGAAGCCCTCTTTGACTTGCGCCCAAGGGGTGGTCGACGGCATCAGAACTTGAGCGCGGAGCAAGAGGTCGAGATGCTTGCGCCGTTCATCGCACAGGCCGAAGCCGGCGGGATGCTCAAAGTCGCAGAGATCCAGCAGGTCTACGAAGAACGGGTTGGCAAGACAGTCGCGCCCTCAACGATTTATCGACTGCTGGAGCGCCATGGCTGGCGCAAGGTCGTGCCTCGCCCGCGCCATCCCAAGGCTGACGTCGCAGCGCAGACTGCCTTTAAAAAAACTTCCGAAATTGCTGCGCCGCGAGGTCGCCCGCCAGGCTGAACGGGGCCACCGTGTGCGCCTGATGTTCCAGGACGAAGGTCGCTTCGGACTACTTGGCACGCCACGGCGATGCTGGGCTCCGAGGGGTATACGTCCGATCGTGGGCGCGCGTTTGGAACGCAAGTTCAGTTATGCCTTCGCGGCCGTCAGCCCGCACGACGGCGTGATGGACAGCCTGATCTTGCCCTGGGTGAACGCCGAGACGATGTCGCTGTTCCTGAACGTCGTTGCCCAGCGTCATGCCGACGAACAGATTGTCATGGTCATGGATCAGGCGGGCTGGCACATCGCCAGCGAACTGGTCGTGCCTAACAACATGCGCGTCGTGCTCCTGCCGCCGTACAGCCCGGAACTCAACCCCGCCGAGCACCTCTGGAAAGCACTTCGCGAGGACTACTTTGCCAACACCGTCTTCCCGAGTCTTGGAGCCGTGGAGGCCGCCCTCAGCGAGGGCTTGCGCGAACTCGAGTCCGATGCCGTTCGAACCCAAAAGTTGGCCGGGTTCGAATGGATAACTTCTATATCTTTGAATGCAAATTAGTATCAGACCGGCGTGCCCGAGGAATTGGGATTCGCCACCAAGACGCAGATCGCGCTGGCCCAGTTGCGCGCCTTGCTGACCGAAAGCGCGCCGCGCCACTGCGTGTTGGCCGATGCAGGCTACGGCGTGGACACTGCGTTTCGCCAGGCGCTGAGCGACATGGGCCTGCAGTACGCAGTCGGCGTGACCTCGGCGGTCGTGGTCTGGCCTCCAGGAGTTGAACCGCTGCCGCCCAAGCGCTACAGCGGTATGGGCCGGCCACCCGTGATGCCCCGGCGCACGGCGCGGCTTCAGCCGTTGAGCGTCAAGGCGCTGGCCCTGTCGCTGCCCGAGCAGGAATTCCAGACGGTCACTTGGCGCGAGGGCACCAGCGAGCCACTTAGCGGGCGCTTTGCCGCGCTGCGCGTTCGGCACGCCGGTGGCAATGCCGGCAAAGCGCGGTTGCGACCGCTTCAATGGTTGATCATCGAATGGCCGGCCGACCAGGAAGAACCGAGAAAGTACATCTTGTCCACGCTACCTGGAGACACGCCAATCAAAGATCTGGTCAGCGCTGCATACCAACGCTGGCGCATCGAGCGCGACTACCAGGACTTGAAGCAGGACTTCGGGCTGGGGCACTACGAAGGCCGCGGCTGGCGCGGGTTCCACCACCACGCCAGCCTGAGCATCGCGGCCTACGCGTTCCTGATGACCGAACGACTCATTGCCGACAAGCCAGTCGGTGGGAAAAAAAACTTCATCGAACGCCAAGTGCCTGCCCTTCCCAACGATTACATCCCCCGGGGCAGTCCTGCGCGCGCAGCGACACGTGGATCTCTCGATCACGACACTCCGGCTCAGCCTGAGCTACGCGCTGATCGCTCGCCTCGGCGAGTGCCCCTGCTGCGGCAGAGCAAGCGCAAAGCTCCTCTTGTGACACAGTAAGACTAGGGATGGTCTGAAAAACTCAGTATTGACGGCGGGTTTCGAAAGTTGACTCATCGGCGCTGACACGCGCGGCTTCTTACAAGCTCACCGGCCTCATCGAGCCTCTGCGGGCCTGCCAAAACGTCCGAAATCGGCGCCGGGGCCGATTTCGGACGACTCATGCCGACGCCTCCATCAGTTGACGCCGCGCCATCCTGAGGTTGCTCAACGCGAACAACGTGACGATCTGCGCGGTGTTCTTCTTCAGGCCTCGGTACCGAACCTTCGTGAAGCCGAACTGCTGCTTGAGCACTCTGAACGGATGCTCCACCTTTGCCCGAACACCAGCCTTGAGGCGCTCGACTTCGTTTGAGCAGACACCCGCTCTTGCGCTCCAAATCGAGCTTTCGGCGCTTGCCTGGGCGCATGGCGACGTATCACTTGGGCCCCTCGGTCTCAGGCCGTTTGTGGACGCCCAGGTAGCCAGCGTCAGCGAAGACCGCTGTCTCTTCGCCATGAAGCAGTGCACCCGCTTGCGTGATGTCGCTGACATTGGCTGCCGGCGTTTGGTAACTTGGCAATCCGAAAGCCAGTCATCAAGCATTGACGCGGCCTCGCGCGTACTTTTCAATTCCCCCCGGCGCATGAAGCGTACGAGGCAGGAAAAGGTCAGTAGTGCCGCCCACGTTGTGCCCCTGTCTCGACAGGCCGTCGACATCCTTCGAGAACTCCAGCCACTCACCGGCTACGGCCGCTACCTGTTCCCAAGCCCGCGTACAGGTGAGCGCCCGATGAGCGATAACGGGGTCCTCTCGGCCCTGCGCCGCATGGGTTTCCCCAGTGACGAAATGACGGGGAACGGCTTCCGAGCCATGGCGCGCACGCTGCTGGCCGAACGTCTCCACGTCGACGAGGATGCGGTCATGGCCAGATCGTGGCGAACGGCAGGGTCACGGCGCGCGCTAGCGGCGGACGGGCGTGGCGCTAGGACGCCGGCACGCGAATAAGTCTGCAGGCATGCTGGGCTGGGGAGCGCATGTCTGGCAACGCCCATGGCAGCAATGCAGGGGAGCCGTTGTCTGAGCCCGCATGTTCGATGTCTGCAGCCCCTGCCTTGCAGCCCCTCAAAGACCCGGATGCTGTCGGGGACGCCAACAATGCTGCTTGCCCAACCTGCCGTCGCGGCCGGCCGCATTCCCGCCTACCCAGCTCACAGAATATAGGCACCATGTAGGCACCAGAGCGCGGCAAGTGGCCTAGAAAGACGAAAGGGTCAGTAGCTGCTTCGCTACTGACCCTTGAATCTCTTGGTCGGGGCGGCGGGATTCGAACTCGCGACCCCTTGCACCCCATGCAAGTGCGCTACCAGGCTGCGCTACGCCCCGA
>FSVG01002009.1_pt1 | contig 32591 bp, 29 predicted proteins | sample 1637511 | NCBI WGS metagenome assembly FSVG01 (sample SAMEA3914816, study PRJEB12502) | metagenome | biome: forest; material: soil | place: USA | collected 2011-09-16 | depth 0.3 m
CAGGCCCAGCTCGCCCGACACGCTGCCCAGCAGCGTGCCCGGCGTGAAGTCGATGCCCTTGGGCGTCGGCAGCGTCTGGCCATCGGGGTAGCGCTCGATCTTGGGCAGGTCGTCCCGCGCATAGGACGTGGGGTATCCGGTGACGGGGTCGTCGTAGAGCACGCAAACAATCTTGGCCATGGCTTCAATGTCTCCAATTCAGGTGGCGAGAGGCAGCCGTTGCTGCCTTGGCACGCATGATCGAAGGCCGGCGGGCCGCGTTCAAATCGTTTGGAGCGATCGCTTGATAACCCGGGCCTATCAACAGTCCAGCAGCGCGTCCATCCGGGGCTGCAGGTCGAGCTGCCGAAACACGGCGAGCGCCGCGGCCACCAGCGGCGGCTGCGGTTGCCGGCGCAGCACGATCAGGCCGATCTCGCGATGGAGCTCCGGCACGATGGGGACGGCGCTGAGCTCCTGGCGCATCTCCAGCAGGCACAGCACGCTGTGCGGCAGCACGCCGTACAGCCCGGCGCATCGCACGTGCGCGTACAGCGCCATCATCGAATCGGTCTCCAGCCTCGGCACGACGTGCAGCCCCGCGGCGTCGAAGGCCGCGTCGATGCCGCGTCGACTCTGCATGTTGCCGGTCAGCATGCACAGCGGCAACCGAGCCACGTCGGCCCAGGTGACGGTCGTGCGGCCGTCGAACAGCGTCGAGTCACGCCCGACGAGCACGTAGCGTTCGCGAAACAGCGGCATCGTCTCGAAGTCCTTGAGGCGCTGGTCGTGCAGGTAGCTGATGCCGATGTCCAGCTCGAAATCGGAGAGCCTGCGCAGGATCTCGGCCGCGGTGAGCGTGTAGACCTGGTGGCGCATGCCCTCGAACTGCCGGAGGCAGCCTTCGGTGATCAACGGGACGACGGGCAGCGTGGTCGGAATCGCGCCGATGCGCAGCGTGCCCGACGGCTTGGCGATCGTCTGGCTGGCCTCCTGCTTCAGCCCCTCGCACTCCGCCAGCGCGCGTCGCGCCCAGGCGAGCACCCGCTCGCCGTCGGGGGTGAAGCCCTCGAAGCGGCGACCCCGCTGCACGATCGTGATGCCCAGCTCCTTCTCGATGCTGCGGATCGCGCCCGACAGCGCCGGCTGCGACACGTTGCACGCCTGCGCCGCGCGGCCGAAATGCTGCTCCTTGGCGAGCGCGACGAGGTAGGTCAACTGTCGAATCAGCATGAAGGCTCCGGTTGCCGTGCGGGCGGCGCGTTCTCAGCGGTGGAATCGCGGCTCGGTGCCTCGAGCTGCATCGCCATTTCGGCGCTGCATGGTCGCACGAGGCGCCGGCAGGCCTTGGCCTAGCCGCGCTCTCGCTCCGCCATCCAAAGCACGAGATCCCAGGCGTTGCGGATGCCGGTGACAAGCAAGAGCATGACCGAAAAGGCGGCCCCGTACATCGACGCGTCGGCCTCGAGAAGCAGGCCGACGCCCGACAGCAGCAGCAAGAGATAGCTCAGGACGGGCAACCCGACAAACCAGATCCAGTCCAGTGCGCCCAGCTGGTTTTCGCGCCACTGGCGATGAGCCCGGGTGGACGCCAGGTAGGCGAGTGACCCAAGTGCGCCAAGGCACAGGAACCAACCGACGACGGGGCGCGGTACGGCAGGAACGAGAAACACGGCGCCCACGACCAGTGCAGCCGTGAAATAGACCGCATTCGGAGAAACGAAGGCGCGGACCCCGGTCGCGGCCTGATCTGCCACGGTTCGCGCTCCGAAGGACGCCACCACGAAGAGCAAGCCGGTCAAGGTCAACCCGGCTGTGCCGACCAACAGGTAGAACTCGTGCCAGGTTTCCAGCAGCTGTGGCCATCCGTCATGCATGGTCGACCCAAGGTGGCGCGGTTGGCGCGAGGTTGGCGATTCTCGAGTTTGCAGTGTGCTCGAATTGGATTCGACCTTCAAGCGAGCACAGGCCCCCTGCCGGAAGCGCGCGACACCCTTGCGCGGTGAGGCCGGCATGCGGTGCTGCCGTGTCGCCGGCGGCCACTATTCGGATCCATGAAGAACTGAATTGCACCCTGGAGGCTTTTTCCGGAAGGTCGAGATGTCTACATTCAAGTCCAAGACGAACCGCACCACGCACGCGACTCGTCGACAGCCTCACTGAATGGAGATCGCCATGGTCGTCCGGATGTTTGCTCAAGGTGTCGATCGGTTCGAGATTCGCTATGAATCGCTTTTCCAGCCGGGCTCGGGCATGTCCTTCCCCTGCGACGGCCGCGGGCGGGTCGACATCGATGCGCTGCCGCTGCGCGCCCGCAGCAACTATCTCTTCGCCCGCGCCATGGTGGGACGCGAGTACAACCGGCCCGCCGTCGTCAGGGCCTGATCCCGGAGTCACGCATGCGTCCGCGCTTCCTTCCTTCGACCCCGCCGCCCTCGGCGGGGCGACTCCCCGGCCTGCTGCTGGCGCTGTCCCAGATCGCCTTCATCGTCTCGTCGGCCCAGCTCCTCGGCGTGGGGCCTGCAGTGGCGTCCGCATGGAGCTGGCTGGCGGAATTGCAATCACAGATCTCAAACTAGACGCCGCATGAACGACTTCATCGCCAACATTCTCGACGCCCATGGCGGCCTGCAACGCTGGAGGCAGCATCGCCGCCTGACGGCCACGATCGTCACGGGCGGGGGCCTCTGGGGCCTGAAGGGCCTCATCCAGGATTCGGCGCCGCGCACGATGAGCGTGGCGCTGCACGAAGAGCAGGCCTCGGTCACGCCCTTCGGCAAGCCCGAGTGGCGCACGGCCTTCAGCGCCGGCCGCGTGGCGATCGAGACGCTTCAAGGCGAGGTCGTCCAGGAGCGGCTGGATCCGCGCGCGTCCTTCGCCGGACACTCGATGAACACGCCCTGGGATCCGCTGCAACGAGCGTACTTCAACGGCTATGCGATGTGGACGTACCTGAGCACGCCCTTCTTCATGGCCCTGCCCGGCTTCGAGGCTTCCGAGGTCGATCCCTGGCAGGAAGGCGACGAGACCTGGCGCGGCCTGCGGGTTCGCTTTCCCGATCACATCGCGAGCCACAGCATGGAGCAGACCTTCTACTTCGGCCCGGACTTCCTCGTGCGCCGTCACGACTACCACGTCGATGTCGCCGGCGGGTTCGCGGCGGCGCAATACCTTCACGACATCGTCGAGGTCGACGGGTTCAAGTTCCCGAGCAGGCGGCGCGCGTACGCACGCGGCCCCGACCTGCGGGCCCTTCGCGACCTGCTGCTCGTCTCGATCGACCTGAGCGAGTTCCGGTTCGATTGAGAGCCGCACCGGCCGCCCTGCATCGCCAGGGCCGGCTGCGGCGTGGAGCTACAGGGAGGACACGAGTTCGGGCACCGCGGCGAACAGGTCGGCGTGCAGGCCGTAGTCCGCGACGCTGAAGATCGGCGCCTCCTCGTCCTTGTTGATCGCCACGATGACCTTCGAGTCCTTCATGCCGGCCAGGTGCTGGATCGCGCCCGAGATGCCGCACGCGACGTACAACTGCGGCGCGACGATCTTGCCGGTCTGGCCCACCTGCCAGTCGTTGGGGGCGTAGCCCGCGTCGACCGCGTCTTGACGTTGGCGCTGTCCACGCCCGTGCCGTCGGACTTCACGCGAACCTTCACGTTGAAGTCGACGACGCGCTTGACGGCGACCCGTGCTTTCATGACGCTTCTTGGGGTGTCGTGTCGTTGGGAAGAGAAGAGTCAGGCCACGCGCAGCTCGGTCCTGACCGGCAGCGGGGCCAGCAGCTCCTGCAGCCGGTCGCGCAGCGGCGTGGCGCGTGCGCCGAGCGCCCGGGCGTCGATGCTGACGCTCACGCCCTGCCCCTCGACGGCCTGCACCTGCGGGCGCGCCCCGTCGATGGCGTCGAGCTCGTCGCAGGCCTGCGCCACCAGTCTCGCCACGACGGCTTGCGCGGCGAGGGATTGCAGCGCCGGCTTGTAGATCTTGCCGACGGTGGTCAGCGGCATCGCGTCGAGGATGACGACGCTCTTGGGCCGCGCCGGACCTTCGTCCACGCGCTGGGCCGTGAACGCCACCAGCTCGGCCTCGCTGACCGAGCCGCCGGGCACCAGCGTCACGAAGGCGACCGGCAGCTCGCCGGCATAGGCGTCCGGCGCGCCGACCGCGGCGGCGAGAAGCACCGCGGGATGCGTCGTGAGCGCGTCCTCGATCACCTTCGGGTCGATGTTGTGGCCGGCACGGATGATGAGATCCTTCACGCGGCCGCCCAGATGCAGCCGGCCCTCGTGGTCGACCCGGCCGAGATCGCCCGTCACGAGCCAGCCGTCGCCGACGAAGGCCGTCGCGTTCTCCGCCGGGTCGAGATACCCGGAGAACAGGTTCGGCGACTTGTACAGGATCATGCCGATCTCGCCGAGCGGCAGCTCGCGGTCCGAGGCGTGGCCCTGCGCGTCGAGCGCGACGATGCGCACGCGTGCGTACGGCAGGGGCAGCCCGACGCCGCCCACGGGCAGGCGCAGGCCCAGCGGCGTCATCGTGGCCAGGCCCGTCGTCTCCGTCATGCCCCAGCCTTCGTGCACGTGCAGGCCGGTCAGCCGCTCGAAGCGCTCGGCCAGCTCGGCCGGCAGCACCGCCGCACCGGCCCGGCAATAGCGCAGCGAGGAGATGTCGGCGTCGCCCACCGGAACGCCCGCGAGCGCGGCGAGCACGGTCGGCACGGCCGCCAGGTTCGTGACCCGGTACCGATCCACCAGGCGCCAGTAGTTCGCGAGCACCGCGCGGTTGCGGAACAGGCCGGTCGTCGGGATCACGGTGTGCATCCCGCAGGACAAGGCCGCCAGCGTGCCGGGCAGCACGCCCGCGACGTGGAACAGCGGGAAGCCGTTGATCGCAACGTCGCCGGGCCCGCTGCCTTGCAGCTGCACGGCGGCCCAGGCGGTGAACACCTGCGCGCCGTGGCTGTGGCGCGCTAGCTTCGGCGACCCGGTGGTGCCGCCGGTGTGGAAGTACGCGGCGATGTCCTGCGGCGCGATCTCGCGCCCGCTCGCCAGGCGATCGTCGGGCTCGCGGGCGCGCAGCGCCGCGAAATCGAACACGCCTTGCGGCAGCGCCGCCGGCGGCGTCGCCTCGTCGTGCGGCGCGACGCGCAGCACCGCGCGCAGCGTCGGCACGCGGGCGCGGATGCGCATCGCCTTGGACCAGTAGCCCGCGTCCTCGTCGCTGCCATAGGCGATCAGCACCTTCGCCTTGCCCGCGTTCAACAGCGACACGAGCTTGTCCTCGGACAGCAGCGGGTTCAGCGGCTGCACGATGGCCGCCGCCTCGCCGCCCCACAGGGCCAGGAGGTACTCGAGGCAGCCGGGCAGCAGCACGGCGACCGCATCGTCCGGCCGCACGCCGAGGCGGTGCAGCGCATTCGCGGTCTGGTGGATGCCGGCCAGCACGCGGGCGTACGACCAGCTCGTCGTCGGGCCATCGGGCCGGGCGTCGTGCAGAAAGGTCAATGCGACGCCGTCGCCGAACACGTGCGCGGCGTTGCGAATGAGCTCGTAGGTGCTGCGCACCGGCAGCGCCCGCTCGAGGGGGATCTCCTCGAAGCGCGCGAGATCGGCCTGGTCGCGGATGGGGAAGGCTCTTGTCAACGGGGGATGCATGCTCGTTCCCGCCGGGTTCAGAACTTCGAGGGATCGGGCTGGCGCTTCTCGAGGAAGGCGCTGAAGGCCTCCGCCGCCTCGGGGCTGTGCAGGGCCTGGGCGAACAGCGCGCTCTCCGCGGCGATCGTGTCGTCGACGAGCGCCTTCCCGCCGCGTCGCATCAGCGCCTTGGTCGCGCGCACCGCGCCGGGCGGCAGCGTCCTGAAGCGCTCGGCCATCCGCCGCGCGTGGGGCAGGACCTCGGCCTGGGGCAGCACCGCGTTCGCGATGCCCAGCTCGACGGCCGTGCGGCCGGTGATGGCCTCGCCGAGCAGCAGCAGTTCCGCCGCCTTCGCGTGGCCGACCAGTTGCGGAACCAGCAGGCTGGAGGCGAACTCGGGCACGAGGCCGAGGCGCACGAAGGGCATCGCGAGGCGCGCCTGCTCGCTCACGTAGACCAGGTCGCAGTGCAGCAGCATCGTCGTGCCGATGCCGACCGCCACGCCGCCGACGGCCGCCACCACCGGCTTGCCGCAACCGGACAGCGCCTTGATGAAGCGCGACACCGGCGACTCCGCGCCTGCAGACGGACGATGCTTGAAGTCGTCCAGGTCGTTGCCCGCGGTGAAGACGTCCGGCTGGCCGGTGATCAGCACCGCGCGCACGGTGGCATCGGCGTCGGCCGAGGCGAGCGCCTCGGCCATCGCGATGTACATCGCCCCGGTGAGGGCGTTCTTCTTCTCGGGTCGCGCGATCTCGATGATGGCGATGCCGTCTTCGACGGCGGTGCGGATGGTCATGACGGAACTCCGGGGTCGGGGTGGGGAAGGAAGTGCGGGCTGGCGCGGCGGCCTTCAGGCGGCACGCGGGCGACGATGGGCAAGCGGATTCCGAACAGCCGGGTCACGGCCGTCGTGATGGAGGCGTCGCTCATCGCCTCAGGCCCGCCCGAGCTCGATGTAGCGGGCGAGATGGTGATCCTCGTCCCCCAGCTGGTGATCGATCATCACCAGGCGCTTGGCGTAGTGGGCCAGCGGCAGCTCCCAGGTCATGCCGATGCCGCCATGCATCTGGATGCTCTCCTCGGCCACCAGCGCGCCGATGCGGCCGATGCTGAACTTGGCGGCCGACAAGGCCTTTTCGCGCGTCACGCGATCCTCGTCGTCGATGGCCGCGGCCGCGTTGATGACGGCCGAGCGCGCCTGCTCCACCTCGAGCAGCATGTCGGCCATGCGATGCTGCAGCGCCTGGAAGCTGCCGAGCGGCACGCCGAACTGCCGGCGCGTGCGCAGGTACTCGAGCGTCTGCTCCTTGGCGACGTCCATCGCGCCCACGGCCTCGGCGCACAGGGCCAGCACGCCATAGCCGCTGATGCGCTCCAGCAATCCGAGCCCTGCCCCGGCGACGCCCACGAGCGCCTCGGCGCCCACGCGGACGTGGTCGAACGCCAGTTCGGCGGCGCGCCCGCCCTCGATGCGCCTGTAGCCCCGCCTGGCGATGCCCGGCGCATCGCCGGGCACGAGGAACAGGCTGATGCCGGCGGCATCGAAGGTGTCGCCGGCCGTGCGCGCGGACACCAGCAGCCAGTCGGCGGTCGCGCCGAAGGCGACCACGCCCTTGCTGCCATTGAGCACCCAGCCGCCGTCCGACGGCGCGGCGGTCGTGGTCACGCGGTTCAGCTCGTAGTGGCTGCCCGGCTCGTCGTGCGCCAGCGCCGCGACGGCAGCGCCGCCCATCAGGCTCGCCAGCGTTTCCTTCTGCGCCTCGCTGCCGGCCAGCGCCAGGGCGCGACCGACCACCAGGGCGCCCAGCACCGGTTCGGCCACGAGCCCGCGGCCCAGGCATTCGAAGACGACGCCGATGTCGAAGCCGCCGCCGGCAAGGCCTCCGGCCTCCTCCGGAAACAGCGCCGCGATGGCGCCCAGCTCCGCGAACTGCCCGTACAAGCCGGGGTCGTGGCCTTCGGCGCCATGGGCGAGGCGGTTGCGCGTCTCGATGCCGTAGCGCTCCGAGACGAAGCGGTTCAGGCTGTCCGCCAGCATGCGGCGGTCTTCGGTGTGTGCGAAGTTCATGCGTCTTTCCTTGCTGCTGCCCGCGACGCCGTCACAGGCCCAGGATCATCTTGGAGATGATGTTTTTCTGGATCTCGTTGGAGCCGCCGAAGATGGACAGCTTGCGGCCGTTGAAGTAGCCGGCCGCCGCGGTGGCGGCCGCCTCGTCGCCCACGGTCGGCCGGTCGTAGCCGGCCTCCAAGGCCTCCTCGATGAAGGGCGCGGCATACGGCCCCATGGCGCGCCGCAGCAGCGACTGGATCTCCTGGCGGATCTCGGTGCCGCGGATCTTGAGCATCGAGCTTTCGGCCCCCGGCACGCCGCCGCCGGCCACGGCCGCGATGACGCGCAGGTTGGTCGTCTTCATGTTCTCGAGGTCGATCTCGACCTTCGCCAGGCGGGCCGCGAACAGCGGGTCCTGCGCCAGCGGACTGCCGTCGCGGCGCACGCGCTCGGCCACCACCTTCAGCTTCTCCATCCCGGCCACCGAGAAGCCCACGCCCGCGATGTTGGTGCGCTCGTAGGTCAGCAGGTACTTGGCGCAGGTCCAGCCCCGGTTCTCCTCGCCGACCAGGTTCTCCGCGGGCACCTTCACGTCGGTGAAGAACACCTCGTTGACCTCGTGCTCGCCGTCCAGCGTGATGATGGGCCGCACCTCGACGCCGGGCGAGCGCATGTCCACCAGCAGGAAGCTGATGCCCGCCTGCGCCTTGGCCGCGCGGTCGGTGCGCACCAGGCAGAAGATCATGTTGGCGTGCTGGCCCAGCGTGGTCCAGGTCTTCTGGCCGTTGACGACGTAGTGGTCGCCCGCGCGTACCGCCGTCGTCTTCACCGACGCCAGGTCGGACCCCGCGCCCGGCTCCGAGTAGCCCTGGCACCACCAGTCCGAGCCGTCGAGGATGCGCGGCAGCCAGCGCTTTTTCTGCGCCTCGTTGCCGTACTTGATCAGCACCGGGCCCAGCATGCTCACGCCGAAGGGCACGATGCGCGGCGTGCCGGCCAGGGCGCACTCGTGCTCGAAGATGAACTTCTCGACCGGGGTCCAGCCCGGGCCGCCCCACTCGCGCGGCCAGTGGTTCGCGAGCCAGCCGCGGGCGTTCAGGATGGCATGCCAGCGTTCCATGTCCTGCCTGGACAGGCGCAGGCCGTTGCGCACCTTGTGCGACAGGTCGGCGGGCAGCTCGTCGCGCAGGAAGGCGCGCACCTGTTCGCGAAAGCCTTCTTCCTGGAGGGTGAAACTCAGATCCACGGTACGTCCCTTTCAGAAGATCTCGAACAGGCCGGCGGCGCCCATGCCGCCGGCGATGCACATGGTCACGACGGCCCACCTGGCCTTGCGGCGCCGGCCTTCGAGCAGCACGTGCCCGGCCAGGCGCGCACCCGTCATGCCGAACGGGTGGCCGATGGAGATCGCGCCGCCGTCGACGTTCAGGCGCTCGTCGGGAATGCCCAGGCGCTGCTGGCAGTAGATGGCCTGCGACGCGAAGGCCTCGTTGAGTTCCCACAGGTCGATGTCGTCGACGGACAGGCCGTGGCGCTTCAGCAGCTTGGGCACCGCGAGCGTCGGGCCGATGCCCATCTCGTCGGGCTCGCAGCCGGCCACCGCGAGGCCGCGGAACGCGCCCAGGGCCTGCAGGCCCAGGCGTTCGGCCTCACCGGCTTCCATCAGCACGCAGGCGCTGGCGCCGTCGGACTCCTGCGAGGAATTGCCGGCCGTGACGAACTGGTCGGGGCCCTTGACCGGCGGGAGCCTGGCCAGCGCCTCGAAGGTCGTGCCAGGGCGATTGCAGTTGTCGCGATCCACGGTCACCTCGCGCTGGCTCACCGCGCCGGTCTCCTTGTCCTTGACCGCCATCGTCGTGGTGACGCTCACGATCTCCTGCGCGTAGCGGCCCGCGGCCTGCGCCTCGGCGGTCTTGCGCTGGCTCTCGACGGAGAAGCGGTCCTGCGCCTCGCGGCCGATGCCGTAGCGGCGCGCCACGAGGTCGCCGGTGTCGATCATCGCCATGTACAGCGAGGGCTTGTGCTCGACGATCCAGGGGTCCAGGCCGCTCTGGCCGTCCTCGCGCGTGCGGATGCCGGAGATGCTCTCCACGCCGCCGGCGATCACCGCGGGCGCGCCGTCGACGATGCTGCCGGCCGCGATGGCGATGGCCTGCAGGCCGGAGGCGCAGAAGCGGTTGACGGTGGTGCCGGCGATGCTCAGCGGCAGTTGCGAACGGATCACCGCCTGGCGCGCGATGTTGCGGCCGGTGATGCCCTCGGGGTAGCCGCAGCCGAGGACGAGATCCTCGATCAGCGCCGGGTCGATGCCCGCGCGGTCGACGGCGGCACGCACGGCGAAGCTCGCCAGGGTAGGCCCCGGCGTGATGTTGAACTCGCCGCGGCGGGCCTTGGTCAGCGGCGTGCGGGCGGTCGAGACGATGACGGCTTGGCGCATCGGGAACTCCTGGTCGGGTTGGAAGCCGCGCTCGGCGGCGGCGTGAATGGGCGGAAGGGGTCGCGGCTTCTCAGCCCTGGGCAGGCGAGCCATTGAGACTCGCGAAATCCTGGCCCTCGGCCACCAGCTTCTCGAGCAGCGCAGCCGGCTTCCAGAAGAGCGGGTCTTGCTCGGCGAAGCGGCGGATGTCGGCCAGGACGGCCGGCAGACCCGCCATGTCGGCGTATTTCATCGGGCCGCCGCGGTGACGTGGAAACCCGTAGCCGGACAGGAACACCACGTCCACGTCCAGCGGCCGCAGCGCGATGCCCTCCTCGACCACCTTGGCGCCCTCGTTGACCATCGCGGCCATGTAGCGGCGCACGATCTCCTCGGCGCCAAACGTTCGCGGCGCGATGCCCTTGCGCACGCGTTCGGCGTCGACGATGGCCAGGACCTCGGGGTCGGGCTGGCCGGCGCGCGCGCCCTGCGGATAGAGGTAGAAGCCGCGGCCGGTCTTCTGGCCGAACCAGCCGCGTTCGCACAGGCGGTCGGCGATCTCGACGTAGCGCGCGTTCGGGTCGCGCGTGGCGGCGCGGCGCTTGCGGGCGGCCCAGCCGATGTCGCCGCCGGCCAGGTCGCTGACCTGGAACGGCCCCATCGGGAAGCCGAACTCGCGCACGGCCGCGTCGATCTCGTACGGGCTGGCGCCGTCCTCCATCATGTGGTCGGCCGCCTGCCTGTACACGGCGAGGATGCGATTGCCGATGAAGCCGTCGCATACCCCGGCCCGTACCGCCACCTTCTTCATGCGCCGGGCCAGCTCGAAGGCGGTGGACACCACGTCCGCGCTCGCGCGGGCCGGCACCACGATCTCCAGCAGCTTCATGATGTTGGCCGGACTGAAGAAGTGCAGCCCGATCACGTCCTGCGGCCGGCGCGTCGCCGCGGCGATGGCGTCGATGTCGAGGTAGGAGGTGTTGGTGGCCAGGACGGCGCCGGGCTTGCAGACGGCGTCGAGTTGCCGGAACACGGCCTTCTTGACCTCGAGGTCCTCGAACACGGCCTCGATCACGAGGTCGACGTCGCGCACGGCGTCGTACGACGCGCTGGGCGTGTAGCGCGCCAGGATCGCGGCCTTGCGTTCGGCCGTCATGCGGCCCTTGGCGACCAGGCCGTCGTAGACCTTCTCGACGTTGGCCTGGCCACGCGCGATGGCTTCGGCGTCGCGCTCCACCATCACCACGGCGAGGCCCGCGTCGAGCGCCGACACGGCGATGCCGGCGCCCATGGTGCCGCCGCCGATCACGGCGATGCGGGCGATGTCGCGCGGCGCCGCGGACGTCGCCTCGGGCACCTTGGCGGCGGCGCGTTCGGCGAAGAACGCGTGGATGAGGCCGGCGCGCTGCGGGCTGTCGAGACAGGCGCGGAACAGTGCGCGCTCGCGTGCCAGCCCCTCGTCGAAGGGCAGTTCGACCGCGGCGCGAACGCACTCCAGGATCTTGAGCGGCGAGAACAGGCCGCGGGTCTTGCGGGCGGTGTCGACGGCCAGCGCGTCCACCTCGGCCAGCGCGGTCGCCGGGTCGGCGACCGCGAGGTCGCGCGTCCTGCGCGCAGCCGCGCCGCGGGCGAGGAGCTCCTCGGCGTAGGCCAGGCCGGCGGCCAGCGCGGACGGCCCGTCGACGACGCGGTCGACCAGGCCGGCGGCCAGGGCGTCCTGCGCGGACAGCGGCCGTCCACCCAGCATCAGTTCGGCGGCGGCCCGGGCGCCCATCAGGCGCGGCGCGCGCTGCGTCCCGCCGGCGCCGGGCAGCAGGCCGAGCGTCACCTCGGGCAGGCCCAGCGTCGCCGCGGGCAGCGCGACGCGATAGTGCGCGGCCAGCGCCACCTCCAGCCCGCCGCCCAGCGCCGGGCCATGCAGGGCCGCCACCACGATCTTGTCCGACGCCTCGATGCGCTTGCACACCTCGGGCAGCGAGGGCGGCAAGGCGGGCTGGCCGAACTCGCGGATGTCGGCCCCGCCGATGAAGGCCCGGCCCTCGCCGACGATCAGCAGCGCGTGCACGTCGGCATCCGCCGCGGCCTGATCGAGCGCCTGCAGCAGGCCTTGGCGAACGGCGGCGCCCAAGGCGTTGACGGGCGGGTTGTCGATGCGAACCACCAGCACCGCGCCCTGGCGAGTGGCGTGGACGACGGGAGCGGGAACGGGCTGCGGCACGGGTGGGTCTCCGGGGAAACGGTCGGGATTCGACATGAACCGATTCTTGCGGCGTCAGCTTGGTTTTACAATCACACCAATCGTTGACAGTCTGTCAGATGGAGTTTGACAATGGACTTGCAATCACTGACCTTGCTGGTCGAAATCGTGGATTCCGGGAACCTCAGCCAGACGGCGCGCAAGCTGAAGATGACGCGTGCCAACGTGAGCTACCACCTGGCCCAGCTGGAGAAGGCGGTCGGCGTGCAGCTGCTGCGTCGAACCACGCGCCGCATGGAGCCCACCGAGCTCGGCATGCGCCTGGTCGAAAGCGGGCGCAACATCCGCAACGAGCTCCTGGCGGCGCACGAGATCATCAACAGCCTGGGCCAGGAGCTGCAGGGCCGCGTCGGCATCAGCGTGCCCAGCGGCTACGGCCAGATGGTGATGGGCCCCTGGCTGATCGAGTTCAAGCGCCTGTACCCCGGCATCGTGCTCGACGTGCTGTTCGAGAATCGCGCCGACCCGCTGCGCGACGAGGTGGACATCACCGTCCGCGTGATCCAGGAGCCGCCGCCCGCCCTGGTGGCGCGCAACATGGGCGACGTCGCCTACGTCGCCTGCGCCTCGGCCGCGTACGCACAGGCGCACGGCATGCCGGCCACGCTCGCAGAACTGCGCAAGGCGCCCTTGATCACCTCGGGCGCCGTCGGCCGCCAGCTGCGCCTGTCGGCCTACCAGGGCAGCGAGCGCCACGAGGTGCTGCTGGAGCCCACGCTGATCTCCGAACACTTCCCGTTCCTGCGCGACGCCATCCTCGCGGGCCTGGGCGTGGGCCTGGTGCCGGACTACGTGCTGTGCGACAAGATCGCGTCCGGCGAGGTGGTGACCGCCTTGCAGGACTATCGGCTGAGCATCTTCGGCACGCACCTGTACCTGATGTACATGCCCAACCGCCACCAGACCAAGGCGGTGCGCACGTGCATCGACTTCCTGCTCGATAAGGCGCGCGGCGCGTCTGCGTAGCGACGCCGGGCTCGGCTGCCTCAGGTTGCCCCGAAACGAGGGGAGTCAGTCGCGTGCCGAATGATCTCGGGGCGCGGGGACTGAGGTCCGCGGCCGCCGGAGGGTTCACGCCGGCCCGGACTGCTGCGTGTTGCGCACGAGATTGTCCCGAAGCTCGTGCATGGTGTTGCGGGCCGTCGCGAACTCTTGCTTGCCCAATCCGGTGGCCTGGACCAGGGTGCGCTGCAGACCCTTCTCCCGCAAGGCGCGCCCCGCGTCGGTGAGGGTCACGATCACCTGGCGCTCGTCCTTCACGTCGCGGCGGCGAACCAGCAGGCCGAGGGCCTCCAGCTTCTTCAGGATGGGCGTGAGCGTGTTCGATTCGAGGAACAGCTTGGCTCCGAGGCTGCTCACGGTCTGCGCGTCTTCCTCCCACAACGCGACGATCGTGATCCATTGCGTGTAGGTGACGCCCAGCTCGTCGAGGATGGGCTTGTAGGCGCGGCCATAGGCCAGGTTCGCCGAGTAGACCGCGAAGCAAAGAAAGTCGCCCAACTTGGGCATGGCGGGCGGCTGCGGGGGCTTGGTCGACATCGCTATCTCCTTGAGAAGTCCATCATACCCCTTTTGCATCGCATGCGATTTAATCGCATCACTTGACTTGGCGTACGGCGTCATCTACATTAATCGCATGCGCTTGAATCGCATGCGACTCTTAATCAAGGAAACGACCATGAACACCATCGACAAAGTCCTCTACACCGGCAAGACCCACACGCGCGGCGGCCGCGACGGCAGCGCCCGAAGCGCGGACGGCCTGCTGGACATCCGCCTGTCCCCGATCGGCAGCACCGGCCCGGGCACGAATCCGGAGCAACTCTTCGCGGCCGGTTGGTCCGCCTGCTTCATCGGCGCCATGGGGCTTGCCGCGCGTGCCGCCGGCGTTGCCTTGCCGGCGGATGTCGCCGTCGACGCAGAAGTCGACCTCGGCCAAAGCGGCGAAGGCTTCGCCCTCCAGGCCAGGTTGAAGGTGAGCCTGCCCGGCCTCGATCCCGCGGTCGCACGCGCCATCATCGACGGCGGCCACCAGCGCTGCCCGTACTCGAAGGCGACGCGCGGCAACATCGCCGTCGAACTCTCGCTCGCCTGAGCTCCAACGCGTGCGGCCCGGCCGCACGCGCCCTCTTCCTCGTTCACACCCCAGCTGGCGCACCGAGCGCCAGGAGCCCGCCATGAAATCGCTTGTCCGGACGTTGACCCTGTTGCTTGCCCTGCTCGCCGGCGTGACCGGCGTCGCCGCCGTCCGGGCGAGCGCCGCCAACGACGCCGCCCTGCCCGTCGAGCCGCTGCGTCCCAGCTTCGCCGGCGCGACCGAGTGGCTCAATTCGCCGCCGCTGACCCTGGAGGCGCTGCGCGGCAAGGTGGTGCTCGTGGACTTCTGGACGTACTCCTGCATCAACTGCCTGCGCACCCTGCCCTACGTACGCGCATGGCAGCGCACGTACGCCAAGCAGGGCCTGGTCGTCATCGGCGTGCATGCGCCGGAGTTCGAGTTCGAGCACGACCCCCAGCGCGTGCGCAAGGCGCTCGTGGACCTGCAGACCGATTGGCCCGTCGCGATCGACGACGACTTCAAGATCTGGCGCTCGTTCCACAACCAGGCCTGGCCGGCCCTGTACTTCATCGACGCGCAAGGCCGGGTACGCCATCACCAGCTCGGCGAAGGCAGCTACGACGAGTCCGAAGGCGTGATCCGCAAGCTGCTCGCGGAGGCGCACGGCAGCGCGACGCAGCAACCATCGATGGCGACCGTGGAGGCGAGCGGCATCGGCGCGGCGCCGGACTTCGCCAACGTGCGCTCCCAGGAGACCTACCTCGGGTACGCCCATCGCGACGAGGCGGCGCCCCCGGACGTGCTGCCGGATCGCTCGCAACACCACGCGCCCCGAGCGCCGCGCCTGAATGCGTGGACCCTGGGCGGGGGCTGGGTGCAGCGACCGGAATTCGTCGAGGCCACCCAGGCCGACGGCACGATCGCGCTGCGCTTTCACGCCCGTGACCTGCACCTGGTGCTGGGCACCGCCCCGGGCGGCCGCCCGATCCCGTTCCACGTCTCCATCGACGGACACGCGCCGGGCATGGACCATGGCGTCGACGTCGACGAACAGGGCAACGGCCAAGCCGGCGGCGAGCGGCTGTACCAGCTGGTACGGCAGCACGACGGCGTGGCCGATCACACGTTCGAGATTCGTTTCGACAAGCCGGGAGCGCGCGCCTGGGTGTTCACGTTCGGCTAGGAAACCGACGCCGCCGCATGCCCGGCGAACGGCGGCCGCGCCTTGGCCGATCGCCTCAGACCTTGCCCTTCCAGGGCACCAGCACCTTCTCGAGATGGCGCATCAGCATGTCGAACACGAAGGCGAACAGGCCGATCACGATGATGCCCATGACGACCACGTCGGAGGCCAGGAACTCGGCCGCGTTGAGCACCATGAAGCCCAGGCCGCGCGTGGAAGCCACCATCTCGCCGGCCACCAGCGTGGTCCAGCCGACGCCGATGCCGATGCGCATGCCGGTGAAGATCTCGGGCAGCGCCGACTTCAGGATCACGTGCCAGATGACCTGCATGCGCGTGGCGCCCATCGAGTACGCGGCGTGGATCTGCTCGATGGACACCGAGCGGACCCCCGATCGGGCGGCGATCGCCAGCGGCGCGAAGATCGCCAGGAAGATCAGGTAGACCTTGGAGAACTCGCCGATGCCGAACCAGATGATGACCATCGGCAGGTAGGCCAGCGGCGGCAGCGGGCGGTAGAACTCGATCGGCGGATCGAACAGCCCGCGCGCGACACGGCTGACGCCCATCATCACGCCGATCGGGATGGCGGTGACGCAGGCGAGCGCGAACGCGCCGAACACGCGGCTCAGGCTGGTCAGCGTGTGCTCCAGCAGCGTGCTGCCTGCGAAGCCTTCGGTCGAGACCTGGATGAACTTGGCGAACACCGCCTGCGGCGTGGGCAGGAAGATCGGCTTGACCCAGCCCGAGTTGCTGACGACGACCCACAACAGGAACAGCGCGATGACCGTGCCGCTGGCGATGCCGCCGGCACTGCCCTGCCCGGGCGCGCCGAAGTGCTCGCCCGGCCTGACGCTGCGCTTGGCGAACATCTTGGTGAGCAGCGAGGGCTTGGCGTCGCGGTCGACGCCGGCCGCGGCGAGCGCGGCGATCTTGATCTCAGGCATGGATCGTCTCCTTGTGCGCTGCGGCAGCGCGCTCGTCGCCATAGATGATGCTGAGCACGGTCTCGCGCATCCTGATGAAATCCGGGCTCGACTTGATGGCGCGCGAATCGCCGCTTTGCAGGAAGCGCTTGTTGAAGTCGAGTTCGTAGCGATGCGTGATGCGGCCCGGCCGCGGCGACATCACGATCAGGTGGCTGGCCAGGAACAGGGCTTCCTCGACGCTGTGCGTGATGAAGAAGAACATCTTCTGCGTCTTCTGCCATACCTCGAGCAGCAGCTCCTGGATCGTCTCGCGCGTGAGCGCATCGAGCGCCGCCATCGGCTCGTCCATCAGCAGCATCGCCGGGTTGCAGGTCAGCGCGCGGGCGATGCCCACGCGTTGCTGCATGCCGCCGGAGAGTTGATAGATCATGTGCTGGTGGAAGTCCTCCAGGCCCACGAGGGCCAGGTTCTTCGCCGCGATCTCGCGCCGCTGCTGCTTGGGCACGCCCTGCAGCTTGAGGCCGAACTCGGTGTTCTCCATCACGTTCAGCCAAGGCAGCAGCGCGTGCTTCTGGAACACCACGCCGCGGTCCGACGCCGGCCCCACGATGGGGCGCGAGCCGAGCGTCAGCTCTCCCTTGGACGGCGCGATGAATCCCGCCATCAGGCTCAGCAGCGTCGTCTTGCCGCAGCCGGAGGCCCCGAGCGCGACGACGAAGTCGCCGCGCTGGATGGCCAGGTCGATGTTGTCCAGCGCAAGCACCTTGTCCTGCTCCGTGCGCCCGGGGTAGATGACGCTGACGCCCTTGACCTGCAGTCGTTGCTCGTTGCTCATGGTCGTGTCCCTTGTCGAAAGAGGTGGCCTCGCACGCCGGCGGCGTGCGCGAATGGTCGAAGCGCGCGCCGCCTCACTTGAGCTTCAGGGCCGCCAGGGCGTACTTCGGCGTCACGTAGGCGCTGTAGTCGGGCGCAAGGCCGTCGATGCGCTTCTGGTCCTTCAGGAAGACGGCGGTGGCCTTCAGGGCCTGGGTCGCGGCGGCGTCCTTGCCGCCGCCGAGCCAGTTGGCCGAGACCTGCTGCTCCAGCGACGGGTAGCCGTACAGCTTGATCGCGTCCGCCGCGTTCCGGGGCTCGCCGCCGATCTTGGAAGAGATCGTCCTGGCGTTGGCCGAATCGGCGCCCCAGGTGCCCGGGTTGCCGCGGAAGGAGGCGTCGGCATCGGCCACGGCCTTGACGAATCGCGCCATGAATTCGGCGTTCGCCTCGCCCCACTGCTTGTTGACGGCGACGCCGTCGAAGGTGGCCTTGCCCTTCTTGCTCAGCTCGCCCGAGGTGACGAGCACCCTGCCGGTCTGCTTGATGCGGGCCAGCGCCGGGTCCCACACGTAGGCCGCGTCGATGTCGCCGCGCTCCCATGCGGCGGCGATCTGGTTGGGCTGCATGTTCAGGATCTCGAGCTCGCCGGGCTTGATGCCCCATTGCTCGAGCGCGAACATCGCATGGAAGTGCGTCGTCGACGCGAACGGCACGCCCAGCTTCTTGCCCCGCAGGTCGGCCGGCTTGTCGATCTTGGCGCCGTTGCGCACCACCATCGCCTCGGCCTCGTTGATGTCGTCGAGAATCCAGAAGAGCTGCAGGTCGACGCCGCGGCTGACGGCGGCCGTCAACGGGCTGGAGCCGATGACGCCGATCTGCACGTCGCCCGAGGCCATCGCGGTGGCGACCTTGGCGCCGGATTCGAATTGCCGCCAGTTGACCTTGTAGCCGGTGGACTTCTCGATCGCCCCGTTGGCCATGGCGACGATGAACGGCCCGGCGATCTGCTGGTAGGCGATCGTCACTTCCTTCTGTTGTGCCATGGCGTGTCCGGCGCCCAGCGAGGCTGCCAGCAGCACGGCGGTCGAGAGCAGTTGCCTTATGCTTGTCTTCATGATGTCTCCTAGTCCTGGTGAATCGGCGATTGCGCTGGCGTCGGCCTTGGTTGCCGCGACGGCCGTTGCGCCGGGTTCGTGCGGGCGGCGCAGTGCACGCAACGCAGTCTGGGCGGCTCGCGGTGCGGCCAATAGGGCCAGTTGCGTTCAATCTTTGATGCCAACGGCGCGGTCGCGCGGCGCCTGCCAGCGGGGGCCGTGCAACCGGCGCGGCCGGCTCGGTGTAAACCACTATCCGTCGCTTCGCTCATGACGCAACGACTCAGTCCGGTGCTGTGGAAGCAGCTCCTGCAGCGCTCGGCGCGCGAGAACATGAGCCTGCAGGGCCAGATCCGCGAGATGCTGGTCTCGGCCATCCTCGACGGCCACATCCCGCCGGGCGCGCACATCCCGTCGAGCCGCGAGATGGCCGAGCAGCTCGAGGTGGCGCGCAACACCGTGGTGCTGGCCTACCAGCAACTGAGCGACGAGGGCTACCTCGTCTCGCGCGAGCGCAGCGGCCATTTCGTCAACCCCGACGTCCTGGCGGGGCAGGCCGGGCGCGCGGCGCCGGCGGCCCCGGGCGCGGAGGTCGGGCGCGGCACGTCGCCCGACTGGGCGCGCCGCCTGATGCTGCATCCACTGGCACAGCGCAGCATCGTCAAGCCGGCCGACTGGCAGAAGTATCCCTATCCGTTTCTCTACGGGCAGTTCGACGCCACGCTGTTCCCGACGGCCGAATGGCGCGAGTGCTGCCTCAAGACCCTGTCGGTGCTGGACATCCGCGACTGGGCGCCCGACCACATCAATCGGGACGACGAGTCGCTGGTGCAGCAGATCCGCACCCGCGTGCTGCCGCGCCGCGGCGTGTGGGCGGCGGCCGACGAGGTGGTCGTGACGGTGGGCGCGCAGCACGCGCTGTACCTGGTGGCCGACCTGCTGATGGGCGCCGGCACGCGCGTGGCCATCGAGGACCCGTGCTACCCGGACGCGCGCAACATCTTCTCCTGCCGAACCAACGAACTGGTGCCGGTGGAGGTCGATCGCGACGGCCTGCCGGTCGACGACCGGCTGCGCGGCATCGACTACCTCTACGCCACGCCCAGCCACCAGTGCCCGACCGGCGTGACCATGCCGCTGGCGCGCCGGGAGGCCTTGCTGCGCATGGCCGACGAGGCCGACTTCGTCATCATCGAGGACGACTTCGAGAGCGAGAACCGCTTCGACGGGGAACCGATCCCGGCCCTGAAGAGCCTGGACCGCAACAACCGCGTGATCTACGTCGGCAGCCTGTCCAAGAGCTGGGCGCCCGGGCTGCGCATCGGCTACGTGGTCGCGCCCGCGGAGCTGATCGCCGAACTGCGCGCGTTGCGCCGCCTGATGCTGCGCCACCCGTCGGCCTTCATCCAGCGCGCGTTCGCGCTGTTCCTGTCGCTGGGCCACCACGACGCGCAGCTGCGCCGCATCGCGCTGGCGCAACGCGAGCGCTTCGCGATCGTGCTCGAGGCGATGGCGCGCCATGCCCCGCAATGCACCGTGGTCCCCATCACGGGCGGCGGCTCCTGCTGGGTGCATCTGCCCGCGGGCGTGGGCGCCGTCGAACTGGCCGCACGGGCGGCCGAGCAAGGCGTGCTGATCGAGCCGGGCGACGTCTTCTTCCATGCCGCGCCACCGCCGTCGGCCTGCTTCCGGCTGGGATTCCAGTCGATCCCGGCCAAGTCCATCGAGCCCGGCATCGCGCTGCTGGCCGGCGTGATCGCGGCGCTGCAGGCCGGCCGCTGAAACGCGCCGCGGCCGCCCTGGCCTCATTGAATCTCCCTATCTGGCGCTAAGCGCGTCGAGGCCGCGGACGTAGTCTGCACGGGTCGAATGCGCGTCACGCCCCGTGCGCTGCGCGACCCGAATGGACCCTCCGCCCGCACATGGCGCCCCTGACGCACTGGAGAACCGCATGGCCACCGCAACCCGCCCCGTCGACGCCGACTTCCTCAAGCTGTTCGCCGATGCCTGGAACCGTCACGACATCGACGCCCTGATGACCTTCATGGCCGACGACTGCACCTTCCACGCCGTCGCCGGCCCCGACCTGCAAGGCCGCAGCTTCGCCGGCCGCGAGGCCGTGCGCGCGGCCTTCGCGCTGGCCTGGCAGACCTTTCCCGACGCGGCCTGGGTGGACGGCGAACACTTCGTCTGCGGCGACCGCGCGGTCTCCGAAAGCACCTTCACCGGCACCCGGGCCGACGGCGTGCGCATCGAGGCGCGCATGGTCGACGTGTTCACCTTGCGCGACGGCAAGATCACGGTGAAGAACGCCTTCCGCAAGGACCGCCCGCCGGTCACCATCGCCTGAGCCCGGGAGCGCCATCATGGACATGACCCCTCCGAATGCCAGCGTGCTGCGGCCCTACGACCCGCACTACGACCCGCTCGTCGCCCGCAACCCGGGCCACGGCACCGACTACGCCCCCACCTACTGGGTGGCCACGGCCGGCGCGCCGCCCGAGGACGACGGCCCGATCACGCGCGACATCGACACCGACGTCGTGATCGTCGGCTCCGGCTTCACCGGCCTGGCCACCGCACTCTTCCTGGCCCGCGAACACGGCATCCGTGCGACGGTGCTCGAAGCCAACCGCAGCGTCTGGGGCTGCACCAGCCGCAACGGCGGCCAGGGCCAGAACGCCAGCGGACGCCTGTATCGCTCGCAGTGGATAGAACGCTGGGGCAAGGAGACGGCGCTCAAGCTCGACGCGGAGATCCGCAACGGCTTCGAGACCTTCAAGAGCCTGGTCGGCGAGATCGCCTGCGACCCGCAGCACGGCGGCCACCTCTACCTCGCGCACCGCGAGAAGAAGATGGACTTCCTGCGCAACGAGGCCAAGGTGATGCGCGAGGTGTTCGGCTACGACACGCACATGCTCAGCCAGGCCGAGGTCCACAGCCGCTACGTGCGCGACGCCGAGACCTTCGGCGCGCTCCACGAGCCCGACGGCATCGGCGTGCATCCGCTCAAGCTGGCCTTCGGCTACCTGCGCATGGCCCGCGCCCTGGGCGTGAAGGTGCATCCGGCCAGCCCGGTGACCGGCTTCGAGACCCGCGACGGCGTGCACTACCTCAAGACGCCGGGCGGCACGGTGCGCGCCCGCGCGGTGGGCTTCGCCACCGGCGGCTACACCAGCAACGGCCTGCACAAGAGCCTCGACTCCAAGATCATGCCGATCCTGTCGAACTCGCTCGTGACGCGGCCCCTGACCGAGCAGGAGCTGCAGGCCACCAACTTCCTCACCAACGAGGTCATCACCGACACGCGCACCTTGCGCTTCTACTACCGCAAGTTGCCCGACAACCGCGTGCAGATCGGCAGCCGCAGCGCCGTCACCGGCGCCGATGCGACCAACCCGCGCCACCTGGAAGCCCTGGTGCAGGGCCTGCACCGCAAGTTCCCGGCCCTCAAGGGCATCCAGATCGACTACTCGTGGTGGGGCTGGGTCGACGTGAGCCACGACATGATGCCGCGCGTCACCCAGCCCGACCCGCGCGAGTCGGTGTTCTACGCGCTCGGCTACGGCGGCAACGGCGTGTCGTTCTCGGCCCACGCGGGGCGGCGCATGGCGCAGCGCATCGCCGGCAAGGCCGACACCGCGTTCCAGCTGCCCATCTACGACAAGCCGCTCGAGTACCCCAACCTCTTCAACACCGTGCGCTCGCGCGCCTTCGCGCCGTTCCGGCGCGCCGGCCAGCAGTGCCTCTACCGCTGGTACCACCTGCGCGACGAGCGGCTCTGAGCGCCAGCACGACGGGCCCGACGCGGGAGCGCCAGTGGACGACGAATTCGACTACATCATCGTCGGCGCCGGCTCGGCCGGCTGCGTGCTCGCCGCGCGCCTGAGCGAGGACCCCGCCACGCGTGTGCTGCTGCTCGAGGCCGGGCCCGCCGACCGCTCCCTGTGGCTGCACCTGCCGATCGGCTACGGCAAGACCATGTGGAACCCGACCTACAACTGGTGCTTCCACACCGACCCCGAGCCGCACATGAACGGCCGGCGCATCTACTGGCCGCGCGGCAAGACGCTGGGCGGATCGAGCGCGATCAACGGCCTGATCTACATCCGCGGCCAGCGCGAGGACTACGACCACTGGGCCGCGCTCGGCAACCCGGGCTGGGCCTGGGACGACGTGCTGCCCTGGTTCCGCAAGTCCGAAGGCAACCAGCGCGGCGCCAGCGACCTGCACGGCGGCGCGGGGCCATTGAAGGTCTCGGACATCGCCGACCGCCACGCGCTGGTCGATGCCTTCATCGCCGGCGCCGCGGAGACCGGCGTGCCGCGCAACGACGACTTCAACGGCGCGTGCCAGGAAGGCGCCGGCTACTACCAGCTCACCACTTCGAACGGCTGGCGCTGCTCGACGGCCACCGGCTACCTCGCGCCGGCGCGGCGGCGGCCCAACCTGCGCGTCGAGACCGGCGCGCAGGCCGCCGGCCTGGTCTTCGAGGGCCTGCGCGCCGTGGGCGTGCGCTACCGCCAGGGCGGCGCGCAGCGGGTCGCGCGCTGCCGCGCCGAGGTGTTGCTGGCCGCCGGCGCCATCCAGTCGCCGCAGCTGCTGCAACTCTCCGGCGTGGGGCCGGCGCCGCTGTTGCGCCGCCACGGCGTAGCCGTGCTGCACGAGCTCGCCGGCGTCGGCGAGAACCTGCAGGATCACCTGCAGATCCGCGCGACCTACGAGTGCAGCCAGCCGGTCACGACCAACGACCAGCTCAACTCGTGGACCGGGCGGCTGCGCCTGGGCATGCAGTGGCTGGCGCACCGGCGCGGGCCGCTGGCGGTGGGCATCAACCAGGGCGGATGCTTCATGCGCGTGCTGCCCGAGTCGCGCACGCCCGACACGCAGTTCCACGTCGCCACGCTGTCGGCCGACATGGCCGGCGGCCGGGTCCATCCGTACTCCGGCTTCACGATGTCGGTGTGCCAGCTGCGGCCCGAGTCGCGTGGCCATGTGCGCCTGCGCAGCGCCGACCCGTTCGAGCCGCCGGAGATGCAGCCCAACTACCTGGCCAGCGAGCTCGACCGCCGCAGCGCCGTGGCGGCCCTGAAGGCCGTGCGCGCCGTCGTCGCGACGGCAGCGATGCGTCCCTACGTGCGGCGCGAGGTCCAGCCCGGCCCGGCGGTCGACGACGAGGCCGCGCTGCTCGAGTTCTGCCGCAACCACGGCGCCACCATCTTCCATCCCAGCGGCACCTGCCGCATGGGCCGCGACCCGCTGGCCGTGGTCGACGAGCGCCTGCGCGTGCACGGCGTCGCCGGGCTGCGGGTGGTCGACGCCTCGGTGATGCCGACGCTGGTGTCGGGCAACACGAACGCCCCGGTGGTGATGCTGGCCGAGAAGGCGGCCGACATGCTGCGCGCGGACGCGCGGCGCTAGCGCCTCAGCGCCGGCCGCGGCCGGCGAGCATCTCGACGATCTCGACGCAGGCCTGGTTGCCGGGTGGCGTGGACAGGTCCAGCGTGCAGCTGCGGCCGTAGAACCCGCTCAGGTCGAGCCCGACGCCGACGCCGAAGATCTCCACGCCGCCCGGCTGCTCTTGGCGCCGCAGCACGTCGCGCAGGTGCCGGTCGAGATAGCGCGGGTCGTTGGCCAGGCCGGTCGCGGTGTCCATCGGGCAACCGTCGGACACCACGATCAGCAGGCGGCGCTCCTCCTCGCGCACCGCCAGGCGCGCACAGGCCCATTCGACCGCCTCGCCGTCGATGCCTTCGCGAAACAGGTCGGCCTTGAGCAGCGCGGCGATGTCGCGCCGCGCGCGCCGCCAGGGCGTGTCGGCATCCTTGAAGACCAGGTGGCAGACCTCGTTCAGGCGTCCGGGCTGCGCCGGCCGGCCGGCCCGTTGCCAGTCGCTCGCCGCGCGTCCGCCGTTCCAGCCGCCGGTCGTGAAGCCCAGCAGCTCGCTGGCCACGCCGGCCTGTTCGAGCGCGCGCACGAACACGTCGACCAGCATCGTGACCGAGGCCGTGTGCTCCCGCATCGAGCCGGAGCAATCGATCAGGAACGCCACCACGCAGTTCGCCACGGGAACCTGGCGCTCGATGCGGAACAGGCGGCGCTCGGCCGGCGAGACGACGAGCTGCGCGAGGCGGCGGCCGTCGATGTGGCCGGCGTCCTGGTCGTCGTCCCAGCCGTCGCGCGTGGGCGCGGCCAGCAGCCATTGGAGCCGGCGCGCCAGGCGCGCCACGTTGAAGCCCTGCGCGAGGATGCGCCGGTCCAGCGTCTCGCGGTACTCGGCCAGCAGCGCCGCGCGCACCAGCGTGCCGGCCCGCTGCTCGACATCGTGCGCGGTCGTGAAGACGCGGTAGGCGCCGGCGGCGGCGTCGACCGCGCGGCGGGTGCCGGAGGCCGCGCTCGCCGGGGCGTCGTCGACCTCGCCGTCGAAGTCGAACAGCAAGGCGAAGCCTTCGCGCGTATCGGTCTCGTCCGCCGGCGCGTCGCCGTCGGCCTCGTCCGCCGCCTGGCGCAGCATCGCCACGACCTGGTCGGCGATGGCCAGCGCATGCCGCGCATAGGCGGCCTGGTTCGCGCGCTCGCGGCGCAGCCCGGCGAGCGCGGGGCCCAGCATCGGGGCGATCGCGCCGCGCGTCGCCTCGATCACGCCCTCGGTCGCCTCGAGCACCGGCTGGGCGCCGATGCGTGCCCGCGCGACTTGAGCGATCGTGTACAGCAGCAGGCCGCTGGCCCCGTCGGCCAGGCCGCTGCGGTGGAACGCGAGCGACCATTGCTCGAACCGGTGCCGCAGGTTGCGCGCCACGCCCGGCCAGCTCGCCGGTGCCAGCGTCTCGACGCGGCACTGCTCCAGCAGCTCGAACACCCAGCGCGCCACCGGATCGGCCGGGCACAGCGCCCGGTGCAGCGCGTGGTCCGAGTGCAGCAGGCGCAACGCGATCGCGTCGGCGGCACCGCGCAATGAGCCGAAGTCGTCGTCCGCGAGCGAGGGCTGCAGATGCGGCCCGAACACGGGCAGCGCCCGCCGGCCGCGGTGCAGGCGGTGCGCGCGCAAGTGCAGGTCCGCCTGGCCGGTGAGCGCCCGGATGGACGCCGCACACAGCTCCTCGACGCGCTGCTGGTGCCGCGCGAGAGCGGCCAGTCGGCCGCTCACGCCGAATGATCCGCGGCGAGCCGCTCGAACGACTCGTCCAGCTCGAGGTCGAAGCAGCGCTGGAAGTACTCCGCCACGATGGGGCGTTCGGCCTCGTCGCACTTGTTCAGGAAGGACAGGCGGAAGGCCAGCGCCGGGTCGCGGAAGATCTCGCAGTTCTCGGCCCAGGTGATCACCGTGCGCGGCGACATCAGCGTGGACAGGTCGCCGGCGGCGAAGCCCTTGCGCGTCAGGTCGGCGACGGCGACCATGGCGCGGATCAACGCGCGGCCGGCGTCGCTGGCCTTGCCCGGCACGCGCGCCAGCACGATCGCCACCTCCTCGTCGGCGGGCAGGTAGTTGAGCGACGCGACGATGTTCCAGCGGTCCATCTGCGCGTGGTTCAGGCGCTGGGCGCCGTGGTACATGCCGTTGAGGTTGCCCAGGCCGACGGTGTTGGCGGTGGCGAAGAGGCGGAAGAACGGGTGCGGGCGCAGCACGCGGCTCTGGTCCATCAAGGTCATCTTGCCGTCGCGCTCGAGGATGCGCTGGATCACGAACATCACGTCGGGCCGGCCGGCGTCGTATTCGTCGAAGATCAGCGCCACCGGGCGCTGCAAGGCCCAGGGCACGATGCCTTCCTGGAACTCCGTCACCTGCTGGCCGTCGCGCAGCACGACGGCGTCCTTGCCCACCAGGTCCAGCCGGCTGATGTGGCCGTCGAGGTTGATGCGCACGCAGGGCCAGTTCAGGCGTGCGGCCACCTGCTCGATGTGCGTCGACTTGCCGGTGCCGTGCAGCCCCTGCACCATCACGCGCCGGTCGCGCATGAAGCCGGCCAGGATCGCCAGCGTCACGGCCGGATTGAAGCGGTAGGCCGGGTCGACGTCGGGCACGTGGTCGTCGCGCTCGCCGAAGGCGGGCACCTGCAAGGGGGAGTCGATGCCGAACACGTCGCGCACGCTGAGCAGGCAGTCGGGCTGGGTGAGGCTGATGTCGGCCATGTCGTCTTCGCAGGGTTGGATCGACCTGCAGGCTAGCGCGCGTCGCGCGAGCGGCGTAGGGCCAGTGCGCGCCTATCCGCTGGGCCAGGCGGCGCCGCGGGCCGCAAGGGGTCTGGCGCCTGCGAATGCGCCCATCTGGCCCTATGGCGCAAGAGGCCGCGCTCTTAACGTGACGTCCACGGTGCAGGAACACGGCGACCCCGGCGGCCGCCGCAGCCCGCGACCGGCGACCCACGCTGGCGCCGGATGCCGGGCCGGCACTTCAATCCCATCGACACCAGACCTCTCAGGAGCAGACATGGCAGCCCAGGAAACCTCAAACGCCCGACCGGTGACCGCCGGCCCGACCCGCATGACCCCCAGCGAGGCCTTCGTCGAGACCATGGTGGCCAACGGCGTGACCGACATGTTCGGCATCATGGGCTCGGCCTTCATGGACGCGATGGACATCTTCGCGCCGGCCGGCATCCGCCTGATCCCCGTCGTCCACGAACAGGGCGCCGGCCACATGGCCGACGGCTATGCCCGCGTCAGCGGCCGCCACGGCATGGTGATCGGCCAGAACGGCCCGGGCATCAGCAACTGCGTGACGGCCATCGCCGCGGCCTACTGGGCGCACAGCCCGGTGGTCATCGTCACGCCCGAGACCGGCACCATGGGCATGGGCCTGGGCGGCTTCCAGGAGGCCAACCAGCTGCCGATGTTCCAGGAGTTCACCAAGTACCAGGGCCACGTGACGCACCCGGCGCGCATGGCCGAATACACGGGCCGCTGCTTCGACCGCGCCATGTCGGACATGGGCCCGACACAGCTCAACATCCCGCGCGACTACTTCTACGGCGACATCACCGCCGAGATCCCGAAGCCGAACCGCGTCGATCGCGGCGCGGGCGGCGCGGCGAGCCTGAATGCCGCGGCCGAGCTGCTGGCCAATGCCAAGTTCCCGGTCATCCTGTCCGGCGGCGGCGTGGTCATGGGCGACGCGGTCGAGGAATGCAAGGCCCTGGCCGAGCGCCTGGGCGCGCCGGTCGTCAACGGCTACCTGCGCAACGACTCCTTCCCCGCCAGCCATCCGCTGTGGTGCGGCCCACTCGGCTACCAGGGCTCGAAGGCCGCGATGAAGCTGATCGCCAAGGCCGACGTCGTGGTGGCGCTGGGTTCGCGCATGGGCCCCTTCGGCACGCTGCCGCAGCACGGTCTGGACTACTGGCCCAAGACGGCCAAGATCATCCAGGTCGAGGCCGACCACACCAATCTCGGCCTGGTCAAGAAGATCTCGGTGGGCATCTGCGGCGACGCCAAGGCCGCCGCCGCGGCGCTGACCGAGCTGATCGCCGGGCGCACGCTCGCGTGCGACGCCACCAAGGCCGCCCGCGCGCAGGAGATCGCGGAGGAAAAGCGCGCCTGGGAGGCCGAGCTCGACCAGTGGACCCACGAGAAGGATCCGTTCAGCCTCGACATGATCGAGCAGAACGCGAAGGAGAAGACCTTCAACGGCGGCACCTACCTGCACCCGCGCCAGGTGCTGCGCGAGCTCGAGAAGGCGATGCCGCCCGACGTCATGGTGTCCACCGACATCGGCAACATCAACTCGGTGGCCAACAGCTACCTGCGCTTCGACAAGCCGCGCAGCTTCTTCGCGGCGATGAGCTTCGGCAACTGCGGCTACGCGTTCCCGACCATCATCGGCGCCAAGGTCGCCGCGCCGCACCGCCCGGCCGTCTCGTACGCCGGCGACGGCGCCTGGGGCATGAGCCTCATGGAGACCATGACCTGCGTGCGCCACAACATCCCGGTCACGGCGGTGGTCTTCCACAACCGCCAGTGGGGCGCGGAGAAGAAGAACCAGGTCGACTTCTACAACCGGCGTTTCGTCGCGGGCGAGCTCGACAACCAGAGCTTCGCGGCGATCGCCAGGTCCATGGGCGCCGAGGCGATCGTCGTCGACCGGCTCGAGGACGTGGGCCCGGCGCTGAAAAAGGCCATCGACCTGCAGATGAACCAGGGCAAGACCTGCATCATCGAGATCCTGTGCACCCGCGAACTCGGCGATCCGTTCCGCCGCGACGCGCTGGCCAAGCCGGTGCGCTATCTCGAGAAGTACCGCGACTACGTCTGACGCGGAAGGGTCCGGACAGCGTTCCGGACCCGTTCGCGGCCGTCGCGATCGCGCGCCGGCCGCGCATGGAGACAAGGGGTTCAGCATGATCGTCGAATCGAAACCGAGCGGGCTGCAGCACAGCCTGAAGCAACGCCACATGACGATGATCGCGCTGGGCGGCGTCATCGGTGCCGGCCTGTTCGTCGGCAGCGGCGTCGTCATCAAGGCGGCCGGCCCCGCCGCCGTGCTGTCCTTCCTGCTCACCGGCGCGCTGGTGGTGCTGGTGATGCGCATGCTGGGCGAGATGGCGGTGGCGCTGCCCACCGTCGGCTCGTTCTACGAATACGCGCGCCTGGCCTGGCCCGATCGCCCCAGGGTCGGCGAGCTGGCGGGCTTCCTGACCGGCTGGATGTACTGGTACTTCTGGGTCATCGTGGTCGCGCTCGAGGCGGTCGCGGGAGCGGACCTGGTGCGCTACTGGCTGCCCGACGTGCCGGCGTGGAGCATCAGCCTGGTGCTGCTCGTGATGCTGACGCTGACGAACCTGATCTCGGTGAAGTCGTTCGGCGAGTTCGAGTTCTGGTTCGCCTCGATCAAGGTCGCCGCGATCGTCGTCTTCCTGTTCCTGGCCAGCCTGTTCGTGCTCGGGATGTGGCCGGGCGCGGTGGCCGACGTGTCCCACCTGACGGCGCATTCCGGCTTCATGCCCAAGGGGATCATGCCGGTGCTGACCGGCGCGGTGGCCGCCACCGGCTTCTACTTCGGCGCCGAGATCGTGACCATCGCCGCGGCCGAGACCGCGGAGCCGCAACGCGCGGTCGGCCGGGCCACCAACTCGGTGATCATGCGCGTGCTGGTGTTCTACGTCGGCTCGGTGCTGCTGGTGGTGTGCCTGGTGCCGTGGAACGCCGCCGCCATGGCCACGCCCTACGTCAGCGCGCTGCATGCGATGCGCATCCCGGCCGCGGCGCAGATCATGAACGCCGTGATCCTGGTGGCCGTGCTGTCAGCGCTGAATTCGGGGCTGTACGCGTCGTCGCGCATGCTGTTCGCCCTGACCCGCCGCGGCGACGCGCCGCAGGCCCTGGCGCGGGTCAACCGGCGCGGCGTGCCGGCGCGCGCCATCCTCGTGGGCACGCTGTTCGGCTACGTGGCCGTGGTCATGTCCTACGTCTCGCCCGACACCGTGTTCGCCTTCCTGGTGAACTCCTACGGCACGGTGGCGATCTTCGTGTACGTGCTGATCGCCGTGTCGCAACTGCGCCTGCGCGCCCGGCTCGAGCGCGACGACCCGCAACGGCTGCGCGTGCGCATGTGGTGCTACCCCTATCTCACCTGGGTCGCCATCGTCGGCATGGTGTCCATCGTCGTGGCGATGGCCTTCATCCCGGAACAACGCACGCCGCTGCTGCTGGGCCTCGCCAGCCTGGCGATCCTGCTGCTGGCCTACGGCGCCCGCACGGCCTGGGGCACCCCGCCCCGGGTGGCCGCACGCGCTCTGCGGCCCTGAGAAGCCGTGAACGGATCCGCGCGACCGCCTATCAACGACACAAGGTTTCCCCATGCTTGACTCCCCGATCGAAGCGAGCGCGCTGTCCGCCGCCGCGCACCCTTACCTCGACGCGCTCGTCTCCTCGGCGCGCCTGCGCGGCGCGGTGCCCGTGGCCGTGGCCTGGCCGTGCGACCAGGCCTCCATCCAGGCCGCGGTGCTGGCCCAGCAGGCCGGCCTGATCGAGGCGATGCTGGTCGGCCCGGCCGCGCGCATCCGCCGCGCGGCGGACGAGGCCGGGCTCGACCTGCACGGATGCCGCATCCACGAGACCGCGAACGACCCCCGCGCCGCCGCGGCCCAGGCCGCAGCGCTGGCGCGCGACGGCAGCGCGCGCGCCTTGATGAAGGGGTCGCTGCACAGCGACGAACTGCTCGGCGCGGTGGTCGCGCGCGAGGCCGGCCTGCGCGGCACGCGCCGGGTCAGCCATTCCTTCGTGTTCGACCTGCCCAGCGTCGACAGGCTGCTGATGCTGACCGACTGCGTCGTCAACATCGCGCCCGACCTGGCGGCCAAGCGCGACATCGTGCAGAACGCCATCGAGCTCGCGCATGCGCTGGGCATCGCCCTGCCCAAGGTGGCGCTGCTGTCGGCGGTCGAGACGGTCAATCCGGCGATCCCGGGCACGATCGACGCGGCGGCACTGTGCAAGATGGCCGATCGTGGCCAGATCACCGGCGCCGTGCTGGACGGCCCGCTGGCCTTCGACAACGCCGTCTCGGCCGCGTCCGCCCGCAACAAGGGCATCGCGTCGCTGGTGGCCGGCTCGCCCGACATCCTGCTCGTGCCGAGCCTGGAGGCCGGCAACATGCTCTACAAGCAGCTCGTGTACCTGGCAGGCGCCGAATGCGCCGGCGTGGTGCTGGGCCTGCGCGTGCCCATCGTGCTGGCCAGCCGCTCCGACTCCGTCGCCAGCCGGGTCGCCTCGTGTGCGCTGGCGGTGCTGGGCTGCACGCGACAAGGGGACGCAGCATGAGCGCCGCACCTCAATCCACCGCGCTGCCCACGCTGTCGTCCCGGGCCGGCGGCGCCTGGCATCGCGTGAGCACGCTCCTGCCCGGCGTCGGGCTGTCGGCGGTGATCGCGATCGCGGCCACGTCGGTGTCGACCCTCCATGGCGGCCCGCAGCTGCTGTACGCGCTGCTGTTCGGCGTCGCGTTCCACTACCTCAGCCACGAGCCGCGCACCAAGCCCGGCATCGAGTTCTGCGGCCGCGCCGTGCTGCGCCTGGGCGTCGGGCTGCTCGGCGCCCGGATCACCGCGGCGCAGATCGCGGGACTGGGCTGGGAGACGGCGCTCACCGTCATCGCCGCCATCGTCACCACGATGCTGTGCGGCCTGGCGATCGGCAAGCGGCTCGGCATGACCCGCGCCCAGCGCGTGCTCTCGGGCGGCGCCGTGGCGATCTGCGGCGCGTCCGCGGCGTTGGCGATCTCGGCCGTGCTGCCGCGCGAAAAGGAAGGCGACCGCTTCACGCTGATGGTGGTGGTCACCGTGACCGTGATGTCCACGCTGGCGATGATCGTGTACCCGTTGATCGCGCAGCTGCTGCACCTGCCGCCGGAGCTGGCGGGCCTGTTCCTCGGCGGCACCATCCACGACGTGGCGCAGGTGGTGGGCGCCGGCTACACGCTCAACCACGCAACCGGCGACATCGCCACCATCGTGAAGCTGTTCCGCGTCTCGATGCTCACCGTGGTCGTCGTGATCGTCTCCGCGGCGTTCAAGAGGTCCCGCGAGGCGCGCGCGCACGCCGACGCCACGCCCGGCCGCACGCCGTCCAGGCAGGCGATGGTGCCCTGGTTCCTCTGGCTGTTCGTCGGCATGGTCGCGCTCAACTCGATGGGCGCCCTGTCGACGGCCATCCAGTCGGACTTCAACGACGTCTCGCGCGCCTGCCTCGTCGCCGCGATCGCCGCCCTGGGCATGAAGACCAGCTTCGCCCAACTGGCACGCGCCGGCTGGCGCCCGCTGGCCCTGATCGTCATCGAGACGGTGTGGATCGCCGGCTTCGTGCTGGCGGTGATCCTGATCCGTCACTGACGGCGCCGACGCGGCCTGACACCGCAGATAGGTGGCCATGTCGCCCGCGCGCCTTCGTCCGGCACAAGAAGGAGCGCCGGCGCATTGGCCCGTCGCTCGCATCAGGCTCGGTGAAATGGCGCGCGGTGTCCGCGCGCGGTGTCAGGTCTTGCTTTTTGCACGGCAGGGCCAGGTCGAGGCAGACAGCGCCCCCCGTGCAAAAAGCAAGACCTGACACCGCAGATATGACCCCGCAGATAGGTGGCCATGTCGGCCACGCGCCGTACGTGCTGGCGCCGCAGGCGCCGGCACGGCTTCGTCCAACACAAGAAGGAACGCCCGCACACTGGCCCGTCGTTCGCGTCAAGCCCGGTGG